>Ga0209490_10000737_pt1 | contig 32538 bp, 31 predicted proteins | sample MAT06_FD_187209 | JGI IMG/M metagenome (GOLD analysis project Ga0209490, IMG submission 187209) | Freshwater microbial communities from Lake Fryxell liftoff mats and glacier meltwater in Antarctica - MAT-06 (SPAdes) (version 2) | ecosystem: Environmental > Aquatic > Freshwater > Ice > Liftoff...
CATCCCACCCGATCCAATGTTCCCAAAACCAACCGGGCATTCTGGGTGGAGAAAATCCAAGGAAACATCAAGCGAGACCGACTTCAAAACCGCCTTCTCCGCAAACACGGTTGGATCGTTGTCCGGATCTGGGCCTTCGAACTCAAAACCCAGACGGCCCTGCGGAAGCTGGGAAAAGCAGGACTTTTTTAACAAAGAGATCGCGGAGGGAACGAAGTTGACTTAAAAGAAGGCATGTCACGCAAGGCCGGATCTTCTACCCGTGAGCGACAGAAAGCCCGGCGTTTTGATCGTAAGGCACTATGTCTCTTTGGTATTGCAGTTGTCGTCTGTTTAATGATTTTAATGCTCGCCGGCTTGAGAATCGGAGGGTTGGTCAGTCTTGCCATCACTGCCGCATGTCTGGTCTTCTTGAAATATATCAATACGGATTTTAATGCGGCCATCGACCATGTCCTTGAACGCGAGAAACATTCGACTCGTGGTGCTGAGGCCGAAGAAAAAGTCGGGGGACTTCTAGAAACTTTGGATAAGAAACGTTTCCAGATCTTCCATGATGTCGTCCTGGGCTATGGCAATATCGATCATATTCTCCTGAGACGTGATGGAGCCATTTTTATCATCGAGACCAAGTCCCATTTTGGAAAAATCAGTCAAGATGGCTTTCAACTGTTGCGGGATGGATATCCTCTGGAGAAAGACTTCATCAAACAGACCTTGGGTCAGGTCATGAGGCTAAGAGAACAATTGATGGGTTACGCCGGGCGGGATCTATGGGTAAACGGTATTCTTTGTTTTACGAAAGGCTTTATTCAAGTTCGTGGCCCGATAAAAGGAATCCGGGTAATCCCATCCAAATGGCTTCTGGAAAAACTGGATGAAGGAAAAGTAAATGAGGATCTTGCTGATTGGCTCTGGGAATATTTTGCGACGCTTCTGACATTGCCTCCAAAAGCTGTTGAACCGCCTTCTTTACCAGTGGAATAAATGATTCAGATACAACCAAGAAAACATACACCCGATGAAAACTGTTCAGACCTATTCGTCCTTTGATCAGGCTATGAGCGCCCAGGCCTGGCTTGGGGCCAATGGATTGGATTCGACCATTCCCGACAGCAACACCGCCGGGGTAATGCCCTATGTGGCAACCTATTCAGGGATCCGTCTGCAGGTTGAAGACACCGAATACGAGAAGGCCCTGGAGCTCCTCAAGGCAAACAAGGATGTTCCCGCCTATACGTCTTCTGAAAAGCCGAAATTCCAAGTTATGTTTTCAAGGTCCCTGTTCCAAAAGCTGATTGGATTTCAGATTCTTACTCAAATCCTGATCTGGGTTGCTGATTCCTATTTTCGAAGACCCATCCCAGCGGAGATCGAATCCTTTCTCGCCACCCAGTATCTCTCCTATAAAGGTGCGCTTCTTTGCCATGACCTTTACTATCCCCTACTGATTCTCAGCCTTCTGTCTTTGGCCGGGCTGTTTTTTCTGCAGAGATGGGCCCGCAGTCTCTATGCCTTCCTCTGGATGACCGGCATCCTTATTTCTCCTTTCTACAGTGCCAGCATCACCTTTGGCGTGATCAATCTGTTCCTGATCCTCAACTGTTTTCTGGGTGGATTTATACTCTGCCTGGCATTCTTTAGTCCTTTGTTTACTTCCCAAAAACAGAATGCTTGAGTATCGGTTTTTCTGCGTCCTCTGCTTTGCCTCCGCCCTTCGCCCTTCCCTCCGGGCAGGCTCCCTAAATAAACACACCCCGCACGCCGCGCTCGAGCCACTCTTGTTACCCTTGCTCCATGTTCCTTTCCTCCTTCCCCGCGATTGTTTGCCAATACCCTGATCATTCCGTAGTTTGTTCCCATGACCGAGATCATCTTTGATGTACAGGAAGACGAAGCAGACGGCGGTTTTGTTGCCACTGCTCTGGGTCACGGCATTGTCACCCAGGGAGACTCGCTGGAAGAGTTGCGTGAGATGGTCAAAGAAGCGGTATGCTGTCACTTTGGAGACGGTGTTCCCGGTGCCATGCCGAAGGTGATCCGGTTGCACTTCGTGCGTGACGAAGTGTTGGCTGCGTGAAGAAAGCATTGTCCGAGGTGATAGGATGGCTGCCTCATTTTGTTCTCCGCCATTCGGAAGCCGAAGAGCACGAGAAAAAGTGCGGGTATGCCGGAGGCCCGTCCCCACTCAATCACCTAATCACTCAATCACCCAATCACTTCAGGCCCACAAGCAGGCCCACGGGGTCGACTCCGGACACTTGACAGATCGGGTTTCAGTCGGTGCGTGATTGGGTTTGGAGCCCGTGAGCGACTTTAAACCCGCCTCCTACGCCGTCCACGTTTTCGAAGCAAGATCACCGGCCCCGTGAAGCCATAGCCCTGGCGAAGGCTCAAGTTGGAGCTGGATTAAACTCAGGCTATTCGGAGTTAGATCATGTCCGCCTTGGCACGGCTTCGGCGCGATTGTGGGTAAGGAAAATTGTGAACGAATAAAAAATAAAACCCCGCAGAGGATTTTTCCCCAAGCGGGGGAGGCCGTCTTTTTTTCACCAAGAGATTCCCAGGAAACGACTACCTGCTGACTCCTGACTCCCTACTCCTTTTCCCCACCCCCTCTGGTTGCGTCTTGCCACACTCCTCTTCTTCGCTGAAAGTTCTTCCATGAGACTGCTCATTGTTCACCACGAACATACGGATCTTTCCAATCCGGACCGTTACCTGTCCTACAAGCTGACACCGTTGTGGCAGGAACTGGGCATCGATGTCCTTCACGTGGCCGGCGTCAAAAGGCTTCCGCCCGCAGACGCTGTTCTTTTGCATGTCGATCTGAGCGTGATCCCCGAACGCTTTCTCCTTGCTTTGGAGGCCTACCCTGTAGTGCTGAACAGACAGGTCACGGACATCCGAAAACGTTCCCTCCCCATGAGAAGCCACCTGCTTGGCCCGGATGCGTTTTATGACGGGCCGGTAGTGGTCAAAACAAATCTCAACAATGCCGGAGCACCGGAACGGGAACTTTACCGCAGGGGCGGATTCCGGCTGCCCTTGAAAGAGCTTTGGTCTTTTTACCGGGCCACGCATCTGCCCGGGGTGATGGACTATCAGATCTATGCTTCGACAGAACAGGTGCCTGCCCCCTTACGGAAAAATACTGACTATGTGATGGAAAAATTCCTGCCTGAAAGGGAGAACCAGCAGTATGTGCTGCGCCTTGCCTATTTCCTGGGCAGCCGCTGCCACGGCGTAAAACTCGTCAGTAACGATCAAATCGTCCGGGGACAAAATCTTTGCGCCCCGCCTGTCCCGATGGAGAAAATCCATCCCGAAGTGCTCGCATTTCGGGAACACATCAGCCTCGATTACGGGAAAGTGGATTACGTGCTGCATGACGGAAAAGTGGTCATCCTGGATGTCAATAAGACCCTCGGTTCCCCGGCCTTTGCAATCATGGGTAAAGAGGCAGTTCTGGACCTGGTCAATGGGCTGCCGCTTCCAAAGTAGAGTCAAGTATGCCAAATCACATTGACTGGGCGGAAAAGCTGAAGCCACCGTGATGCTGGGGTCGCTCCTACTGCGAAGGAAGGTGGTATCATCAAGAAACTTCACTAACGAAATCCGGTTCGCCGATGTGGCGGTGGACTTTCCATTCCGGAAACAGCCCCCAGGCCAGGCTGCGTGCAACATTCAGGGCCGACGGGGAGTCGGGCGACCTGATGCCGACCGTTTTGTTGACATCAAAAACAAAGGGCCTGCCCCCGCGTATGACAAAATCGATCTTTCCATAATCCAGACCCAGACGCCGGCGCAGGGCCAGCAACTCTTCCGGCACCGGGCCCGTGCTCTCCCGAACCATACGGCCCGAGGTAAAGCAGGGCCCGGATCCCACTTCGGTCCGCACATAGTTGGCCTGCCCCAGGAAATAATATTCGCGAAGGGCAAAACCTCCGTCCAAAGGTTCAGAGCAGAATTGTTGGAGCACCCACTCCTTGTTTTCGCGCTGAGCCGGAGGCACCTCTTCCACGCTTCCGTAAATCCGGTAGTTGTCTTTGCCGATCAAGGAGGGTTCCTCTTCCAGGTGCTTCCCTAACCAGCCAGGCCAGAATCTTCCGCGCCAACTGTTACGCAGCCGGTTGTTCCTGCGGATGATCCGGTTCCGTTCTGGAACGCCGGCATGGTTGAGATTGGTTTTGACCATCACCGGGCCGTGAAAGCCGTCGCCCGGACGAACCAGTCCTTCACAGGTGGCCGCCTTGCTGATGTCGTGCACACCGGCATTCCACTGGAACGCATAACGCCCGGCCTGCTCCGTGTAGGAGGCCGGCACGAGAGACAAATCCACATGCATGAAGGCCCCGTCCGCCTCCGGCCACTCCGTCTGCGCCCCGGTCTCCAGAACACGGCATCCCCAGGATTCCCAGATCGGGCGCAAAAGGTTGACCAGGTATCCCCCTTCTCCGGCACTACCGTATCCTTCATGCACCAGGGCGATGCTTCTTTGTCCGTTTTTTTTCATGGATGGGACGATTTGGATGGGGAAATCACACTCCAAATCCACTCCGCCTGATGCCGGAGAAAGCCGCGCACGCTGACCAGTTGACTGACCTTGGCTTCCAGTTTTTTGATCAGCTCGAGGGAATCCATGGGGCTGCTCTGGGAGAAGCGAAGCCCGATCGCGGCGGGGTTCATATCCACGCTGAATTCCAATTCCATCTCTTTGTAGCGGCCCTGTGCACCCGCGTCTCCGGGAACCAGAACCAACAGGGAGGGAACCAAGCTCTTGATGAAGGAAAAATACTGGTCATGCGGCACGCTGTAGAGTTTGTCAGTCTGACTGATCAGCTCTTTCAGATCCCTGCCCTGCAACTCCTGTAGCGAACCGTCCATCCGGCGAAGGGAGATCTTCTGAACCTCCACCAGGCTGCATGGACCGGACAATTCCAGCTTCAGCGCCGTGCGTCCGTCCCAGTTGCCCAGATCAAAGCAAGCCTGCGATGGCTTGAGGGGACCGGATTGACAGCGAATGTTGGCGGTCTGCGCTTCTTGGTCTTCCCCGACATGAAGCGTCCAGTGACCTTCTTCCGGCAAGATATCCGACGAGGCCCCGATTCCAGCACCGAGGGTCAGAGCCAGAGTATTAACATAGTTGATAAGATTGGCAGCAAAAAGAGCGGCGGCGGATCGGGTTGTCGTATGCTTGAGAGCGCCTCCCTTGTATTCCAAAGCATCCGGCACTTTTTCTCCGGAACCATGGCGTGTTTCGATGTAGGCGGGAAGCAGGGTGTGGAAGTCCGTTGCGAAGGCCTCGTAATCCTGCCGGATCAGGTCGAGGTGTTTGATGTAGTAGGAATCGACAGAAGAATTGATATCGCCTCTGGCCCGGTGTTGCATCACCCCGATGGCGATCTTGGAGGCATACTGTCCCGGTGAGCGAAGGGAATAGTGGGCAAGGAGACATCTATCCCAGAAAGCCGATTCCAACTCACGGCCCCGAATGGTGATGTGATGGTTTCCCTGGTGCACCCGGCTGTCAGGATCTCCGGCTACGTCCCGGCGGACCAGACACTTGGTCAGCAGTTGTCTGTTAGCCAATGGTTTTTTTTCATAAGGCTCTTCTGCCAATCGGTGCCGGATGCGAAGCACGGGGTTTAACTCTGTGGGATCGTCCTGCGCCGTGACGCAGTAGGTCTGGCAGCCAAGCTTCCAGACACCGCTGCCGGAATGATCGGGAACCTGGAGGGGAAAGGACGGTGCTTTGATCAACTCATCGGCATCGAGAAGGAATACCCAGTCGGCGCCCGCCGCCGCAGCGCGATGCATGAGCAGGGTCATCTTGTCCCCCTGGAATTTGCCCAGGCTGTCATCTTTCAGAATCTCCAGCGGCAATCCTTCCCTCTGCAACGATTGCAGGATCTCCGCTGTTTCATCGGTGCTGCCGTGATCCATCAGGATCAGTGAGTCGAGATAGTGGAGATTATGCCGGACGAAGGCCTCAATGATATCCGCTTCGTTTTTGACACAGGCCACGCCGATGAGTTTCATGGTTTTTTAAAAACAAGGCTACAGATCCAATCAATCTGGTGCCGGAGAAAACCACCGAGGGTCACCAGTTCGGAGACCTTTTTCTCAAGATGAACAATCAGCCGGCGTTGTTCCACATCCGAAGCCAGTGGCATGGCCTGAATGAAACGTATTCCGATGGTTGCGGGGTTGGTGTCGTAAACAAAACGGACTTCCAGCGATTCCCAGGGTCCGCGGAGCCCGTTCTTTCCGGGTTCCAAACGCAGGGTGGCAGGTCCGATTTCCTTGATAAACGTGAAATACTGGGCATGGGGAATGAAGCGGGCATCCCCTCCGATTTCCAGAACTTCCTGCAGGGAATTCCCTGACATTTTCACTGCGCCACCATTCCTGCGGACAAAAGTCAGTTCCTGGATTTCGACCAGACCAATGGCCCCGCGCCATTCCACGGAGATCGGCGACTCCACATCCATTTTCAAGAGGGAGAATGACACGGTTTGGGGGACAAGCAGGGAGATGACGCGATCCACGCGGTTTTGTGCGGAGGGCGCCGTGTCGTCCCAGCCCAGGAGAAAACTCAGACATGTTGTTGCTTCCAGCACAGCCGGGGAAGACTCTCCCTGCCTGCGCGCCAAGGTTTCGGAATAGGTCACCAGGTTGCCCATCAGGCGGGAAAGCTCCTCCCGCACCGGGGTATGGCGCAATGGACCCCCCCGATAAGGCAGGGGATCGCAGACTTTGTCCCTGGGATGTCCGGTTTTTTCAATGTAGGCCGGAAGCAGAGTGGGAAAATCCTTAACGAATGTCTGATAATCGGAACGGATGGATTCAAGGTGTCGGAAATAGAAGGAACTGTGATCGGCCATTATGGAGCCCCTGCACAATTTTTGCAGGGCGTTAATGACCACCTTGGAGGCGTATTGTGTAGGGGAACGAAGGGAGAAATGGGCCAGAGTCCAATCCCTGCAGAGCGCACTTTCGAGTTCCCGCCCACCAAGCAACACGACGTGATTCCCTTGGAGAACTGTTGTTTCCGGATTCAGGGCGATATCCCGGCGAACCAGGGCTTTGAGATGGCCCTGCCGTTGTTTTAGGCTCAGTTCCTGGCAAGGTTCGGACTTGAGACGGTGCCGCAGGCGAAGGGCAGGGTTTCGTTCAGAGGTATCGTCGCTGGAATGAGCACCGTAGGTGATATGGGCCACTTTAAGAACCGCCGGGCTGTCTGGCGGGGGAAGGGGCAGTGGGAGAGAGGGGTCTGCGGTCCGGATGAATTCGTCACCGTCCAGCAACACCACCCAACGGGCCCCCTGCTCCGCAGCCTGATGCATCAGGGCGGTCATTTTTTCACCCTGGAATTTTCCGAGACTGTCATCGTGAAGAATCTGGAGATCCAGACCTTCTTCCTGCAAGGCCTTCAGAATGGACGGGGTATCATCCGTGCTGCCGTGATCCAGAACAAGGAGACGATCCAAATAGACAAGGTTGTGACGAACAAAGGCCTCGATGATGTCTTCCTCGTTTTTCACGCAGGCCACCCCGATAAAATTCATATCCCGGACTATCACAGTCGATTTATCCTACAAAGGGCCTGTTCTTTGTCAGCCTATAAAGATTCCCTGACAGGTTTCGTCTGGATTATCTGCACCCCTTTTTTTCTACCCTCCGGCTACCGCCTTGAGGACAACTGCTTTGGCAGATTCCGAATAAACCAGCTTCAGGGCCTGTTCCCTCCCCATTGGCGACATCTTGGCCCAGGTCTTTTTCAGGATGCCTTGCAGTTTCTCCGCTTCGGTCTTGGCAATGAGATCTTCCAGTTGAAACTCCAAAGTGACCAGGCACAGGGCATCCTCCAATACCTGGCATTCAGGATCCGTTTCGCGGTTCTTCTTCAGGTTCAAATCCCCGACCCGTTCCACCACGGTTTCGGAATACCCCAGCGAGCGGAGGATTTCACCCGAGCGTTGGGCATGGAATTGTTTCAGATCCTGACGCCATTTCAGATAGCCGGGCCGGCTCATTTCATAGGAACTGCGGGGGATTTTCCAACGGCAGAGGTGCTGGCAGCGGGCCGCCAGCAGCAGGTTCTCCGAAGCCTGCGGCGACAAACGCCGAACCCATCCGCTCAGCTTCTGTGCGTAAAAAAGTTCATAAGGAACCGCCTGCCCCTCCACCATCAAAGTGCGGGGGTCTGCGGCGTTCTCGCGGTCAAAACGTTCCAGGGCCTCCGCTAATCGGGAATCCATCGCTGAAGAATAACAGCCGCATCCGGGCGCGGCAAGGATCTCATATTCACAGATAGGAAGCGGAAGAAGTATTGGCTCCTCCAACCATATCCGCCATACTGACTTCTTCATGCAATACTGGCCCCCAACTTACCACTGCGATGAAACACTTCCTTTCTCTCCTTCCCTGTTTTAGTTTTCTTACCATGTCCACGCTTTCCAGCCAGGAAAACGCAATCATCGAGCCCGGTGCCACGCTACAAAAGCTGGCCGATGGCTTCAGCTTCACCGAAGGCGCAACCTGTGATGCGGAGGGTAATGTTTTTTTTACCGATCAACCCAATAACCGCATCCACAAGTGGAGCACGGAGGGCAGGCTTTCGACCTTCATGGAGCCGGCCGGCCGATCCAACGGTATGTCTTTTGACCTGGAAGGTTTTCTCTGGGCCTGCGCGGATGAGAGGAACGAACTCTGGCGTATAGCACCTGACGGAAAGGTCGAGGTGGTCTTGAAAGGATACGTGGGTAAGCCTTTCGAAGGGCCGAACGATGTCTGGATCCGACCTGGAGGCGGTTTGTATTTCAGCGATCCCTACTACCAACGTTCCTGGTGGTCGCGGAAGCAGGGAGAGCAGGACAGGCAGGCCGTTTATTTCCTATCACAAGACCGCCAACGCCTGATCCGCGTGGCCGATGACCTCGTCAAACCGAACGGTCTTATTGGCACCCCCGACGGTAAACATCTTTATCTCACAGACATCGGTGCTGGGAAAACCTACCGCTACGACATCCAGCCTGACGGAACTCTGACCAACAAAACTCTGTTCTGCGAGATGGGGTCGGACGGCATGACGATTGATGAAAAAGGAAACGTTTATCTTACCAACAAAGGCGTCACGGTTTTCGATCCTACCGGCCAACAGATCGCGCATATTCAGGTTCCGGAAGCCTGGACCGGGAACCTTTGCTTCGGGGGCAAGGACCGCAAGACGCTCTTCATCACCGCAAGCAAGGGCCTCTATTCCATCCGCCTGACCGTGGCCGGTGCCGGGCCGCTGGGGAAATAGACGGTAAAAAAACTGAGATTCGGTAATTCTGAAATTCCGCTGACAGGTTTTCCCTTTTATTTTAGTGTCCCGAAAGTTTTTTGACCTACCCTTCCTGCCCGAACCACATGATCCCCTGGTTCCATGGCATAGCCGGTGCGGCATCCGTCCTTCTCAAAAGAAAAGAATTCAAGGTCGCGTATAACAACCCGGAGCTTTTCAGCGGCTGCCCCATCGGCAATAAATCCCGTCAAAGCAACGAACAATAGAAAAGGTAACGCATGGGAAGCGCCGCTTTTGCCAAGGCGGGCCAGGGAGTCAGGGGACCTTTATCAGACTGCCTTTTACTCCCAGCCCCTTCCTGTAGTTTGAAATTCCTCTTGCACAACTGTGGGAAGCGTCTTGTCTATCTGCATGGGAACATCCAATTCAACCAAAGCCCGCACCAACGCCAAGAAACGTGATCGCCGCCGCATCAAGAACGATCGCATTATTGCGGCTTCCGCTGCAAAAAAAGCCAAGAAAGCCTGACCAGGAATTCCTGCATCGGCGCCTCTCTCCGGACAGTTTCTTCAGCCAAGCCGCATGCTTTACTCGTCACTGCGGCACACGCTTGTCTTAATAGATTAAGTAGGTCGCGAAAACCCTTCCGCCCGGCCTGTGGCAGTCTGAGCCCGGATTAAATCCTACGGCTTCCGGATAATCTTCATTGAACCCTATTTTCAAGGGCTGCTACCCAGAAGGATAACAGCGGCAGGATTGATCCTTTCACTTTATGAAAGGCTCTGCCAGTTGACTTCGTCTGTTGGAGAATCGCTGTCGCGATACGCAGTGAACCACGGTTCAAATAATGAAAGACTCCCGTTGTCACGGGGTGCTACCCAGGAGGGTAGCAGCGGCAGGATTGATCCTTTCACTTTATGAAAGGCTCTGCCAGTTGACTTCGTCTGTTGGAGAATCGCTGTCGCGATACGCAGTGAACCACGGTTCAAATAATGAAAGACTCCCGTTGTCACGGGGTGCTACCCAGGAGGGTAGCAGCGGCAGGATTTGAACCTGCGACCAAGGGCTTATGAGTCCCCTGCTCTACCACTGAGCTACGCTGCCATAAAATCTTTTCTCCTGTGCTCGCCCCCGAATACTTTTGGGGCTGTTCTCCTTTGAGCTCCGTGGACAGGGGAAGTGTGAATATGCCGCATGCTTCGGGCCATTTCAATCCGAAATTGGCCCGAATCGTTGCCCCGTATTTTATAACAGAGGCCTTCAGGTTCCGGTTTTTTTATTCTTTTATGGGGTTCCGCGATTCGGCCTATCCTGCCGAAGTCCTGACGTAAGAGCAGGATGGCGGCTACAATCGAGAACATGGCTCAAACTCAGCCAGCACCTTAAACCCAGAGCCACTTCTTCACGGGGATTTTGCAACGTTCTGCGAGGCCTTTTCCAAGGCCTTCAGTCTCTCGTAAATTTCTGGGAGACGCTGTGTCAGAGCCTCAATCTCCAGGGATTCCTTCATCGGTTTGGCCGGACCACCCCGATAGACTCCCGGTTGAGTGATATCCTTGGTCACAGCGGACCATCCTGTGATGGAAACTTTATCGGTGATTTTAACATGTCCGACGATGGCCGCCTGCCCTCCGACGGTGTTATAGCTGCCCAGAGTGGCACTGCCCGCGATTCCCGCCTGGGCCACCAGGATGGAATGCTCGCCAACCACCACATTGTGGGCCACGATAACGAGGTTATCGATTTTGGTTCCCTGCTTGATCCAGGTTTTGTCAAAACGTCCCCGATCGATGGTTGAATTGGCCCCTACCTCGACATCGTCCTCCAATTGGACATAACCGGTCTGGGGAACCTTCACATATCGGTCCTGAAGAAATTCATAGCCGAAGCCGTCCGACCCGATAACCACCCCCGCATGCAGTATCACGCGCTTGCCAAGCAAACAGCGTTCACGGACAGTTACATTCGGATAGATAAAACTGTTTTCGCCAATCACAACTTCATGACCGATGTAGGAACCGGCGCCGACATGAACCCCGTCCGCCAGGCGGGCCCCGTCCTCCACTGTCACGTGAGCTCCGATATGCACCCCCTGGCCAATGGCGGCACTGGGGGCAATCACAGCCGAAGGATGGATACCAGTAGCCCATTGAATGGGTGGTGGTGTGAAGAGGGCGGCAACTTTGGCAAACGCGGTGGACGGATTATCAACGCGGATCAGGGCAGTGGGGAAATTCCCCGGTGCCTGAGTGGGAACCAGAATAGCCCCCGCTTTGCTTTGAAGAGCCTGCTTGATGTAGCGCGGATTTCCCAGGAAGGAGATCTGATCCGGACCCGCCCGGCTCAGATCATTCACCCCTTTGATTTCAAGGGAAGCGTCACCACTGAGCTGTCCTTGAACCAAGGCCGCAATGTCCCCCAGGCTTCGTGCCATGACGTGTGGGATTTCGGAAGCTTACTTCTTAACTTCGCCTGCAGGTTTACTGGCGTTAAGAGTTTTGATGATTTCAGCGGTCACGTCCGCCACCCCCTCAGAATAAACCAAAGCCGCCGTTCCGTTGAGAGTCATGCCGGACTTGTCCAGAATCAGGTTGTATTTGCCCTTGGCGAAGATATTAACTTTTTCGTTGATCTCGTCCACGATGGTTTTACGCATCCGTTGCTGGCTGTCCTGAAACACTTTGGAAGTCGTCTGCGCGAATTGATTCATTTCGTTTTCGCGGGTCTGGGCTTCCTGGATCTTTTCCTTGAGCTTCTGCTCCTTTTCTTTTTTGGATGCATCGCTGGCGGAGGGATCCTTGGCACCATCCTGCAGGGCTTTGATCTGATCGATGATCTTGCGGTAATCCTCCCTTTTATCTTCCATCTGCCGTTGGTAGCCGGCCATATCCTGTTTCAGCCGCTCCTGGGCCTCGTCGGTTTTATAGTATTGCTTGAAAGATTCCTGCATATCGATCAGGGCAATTTTAAGTCCCGTGGACTGCGCTTGCAGAGGGGAAATCAGAGCACAAAGTGTGAGGACTGCGGATAGGATAATAGATCTCATAGGATTGGAATTTAACTAGAATTGGTAGCCCACGTCAAAGTGGAACTTGATGGACCCGGTAGGATCAAAAACGCTTTGCTCCATGATCGGGGTGCCCAGATCAAGACGGAGAGGGCCGATCGGAAGGTTCAACCTGAGGCCAACGCCGGTGCCGATGGCGACATCATTCAGCGAATAATCGAAGACCTTGGCATTGTTGAAGCCGCCGTCGATGAAGACAGCACCACGAACCCGGTTAATGATGGGGAAAGTAATCTCGGCATTGGCATAGGCCATGGTCTGTCCGCCAAAAGGCTCACCTTCGGAATCGCGGGGGCCGACATCGCGGAAGTTGAAGCCGCGGATGGAGCGGGATCCCCCGACGAAAAGACGGTCAAACAAGGGGGGGATGGTGGTGTCATCATACCCGTCCACCACGGAAGTTGCACCCCCCAGGGAAAGAATAAGGTCATAGGGCAATTGGAAATACTTGGCACCCTCCAGTTCCAGCTTCCAGATATTCGTGTCACCCATCAAGGGGCCGCCGGCACCTTCGACCGAAAATTCCACTTTTTCACCGCTGCGGGTCAGGAAGAGGTCATCACGTGAGTCGTAAGTAATGGTGGCCCTGACTGAACTCTTGGTGCGGTAGCCCTCCTCGGCTCTCAAAGCAGCAGAAGCACCGGTATCCACATCTACAATTCCGATATTTTCCGCCTGGTAACGGATACCCAGCCGCCAGAACTGGTTCAGGGCCTTGCCGACACGGACGGCAGCACCGTAGCGCTCTATGTCATAGAGACTGCTGTTGAAGCTGGACTGGTTGTAGAAGAGGTCAAAGCCGAAAGAGAGTTGGCGATCCAAGAACCAAGGTTCGGTCCAACTGACGGTGAAGTCACGACGGGTGAGACCATACTGGAGTCTGGTCCGGAACTTCTGGCCAGCCCCGGTAAATGTCGGGAAGTTGGCGAAATCAAAATTGCCCTGGCTCAATTCAACAAAGCCAAGAAGGCTGTCCACCGTGCTGAAACCGACACCGAAGGTCACGGAACCGGTGCGCTGTTCTTCCACTGTAACAATCATGTCCTTGCGGTTGGGAACCGGTGTATCCTGCGCGCTGATGTCCACTTTGGAAAAGTAGCCGAGGTTTTCCAGACGCTTTTTGCTGGCTTCCACCTTGACGGAATCGTACACCTCACCGGGGGCCACGGCCAATTCACGCCGCAGAACCTTGTCTTTGGTCCGGTTGTTCCCCTGAATCACAATACGCTCTACATAGGATTGGTCGTTCTCGGACAACGAATAAAGAATATCCATCTTACCGCTCTCGATGTTGGGCTGGCGGATGGGTGTAACGTTGGCGTCGATATAACCACGTTCACCATAGAGGTCCCGGATCGTCTTGACGTCCTGCTCCAGACCTTGGGGGGAGAAAACCCCGCCTTCCGCCATGCCAGCGGAGAACTTCAGGCGGCTCATTATCTGATCCGCGGTAAAGAGCTGGTTTTTCTCGAAGTTGATCCGTCCCACCCGGTATTGGATCCCCTCAAAAACCGTGACCTTGATATCGATGATATCCTTTTCAGGATAGCTATAGGCCACATCTTTGACCTGCATGTCGATGTAGCCGTTCTTTTGGTAGAATTCTTTGAGGGCTTTCAGGTCGTCCTTGATCTGCTCCTCTTTCAGGAGACCGGATTTATTGAAGAAGGAGAGCCAGTTTTTCTTTTTCGTTTTAAATGTCTTGCGCAGTTCTTGTTCCTTGAAGGACGAGTTTCCCTCAAAGGTGACAAAACGCACATAGGCTTTTCCTTCTTCTGCAATCGTGAAGGTCACCACCGCACGGCCTGCCTGTTCATTGATGTCAATTTTGTACTCAACCGTGGCCTTGGGGAACCCTTTGACCCGGTAATATTCGAGAACTTTGCGGGAATCCTCGGCAATTTTTTGTTCGCTGAGCGGATCGCCCGCCTTGCTGTTCATCTCTTTGCGGATGCGCTTCTCTTTGATTTTTACCGCACCGATAATGACGATATCCTTGACCGTTGGTTTGGGCTGGATAATGACAACGACTTTGACACCGTCCGCCACCGGCTCATCATAAATGCGCAGATTGACAAAAAGCCCGGTTGCATAAAGGTTGCGGACATCTTCTTCCACTGCGGTCAGCGAGTAGGGCTGTCCGACCGATGTCCGCATGTTGGAAAGAATAACACTCCTATCGACAGAGCGTGGTCCGGCATATTCAATTTCTATCTCTTTGACGATGGGGCCACGGGCAATGGGAGAGTCCGCAGGAGCAGGGGGCTTGACCAACGTTTTGCCCTCAGATGTGGTGGGGGCATTTTCCTGGGCCATCAAACTCGATGACGCCACTGCCAGCAGAATCCCTAAAAAGATCCTGTTCAAACATTGCGTCATATTCCTTATACGCCTTCTGGCAGCCGATTTGATCATCCGGTGGTTCTTAGTGAGCTTTTTTCAATGACTTACGTATTTACTAAAACTACGTTAAAAGTCCAATTACCAGCGCAAAATGAAGAATTACGGGCGTGTCGTCAAGTGAATTGTCCCGATCTTTTTTTATGGAAAAGACCGGGTAGCATTCATTCTTTGGCTTTTTTGGCCGGACGCGTTTTTTTGCCTTTGGCTGAGGCCTCTTCTTCCACCGCAACGACCTGGGGGGCTTCGAGGACAATCTTGACCTTGGCCTGGATACTCATGGGCAGTGAGATTTGGACTTCATGCTCGCCGAGAGCCTTGAGAGGACGTGGCAGATCAATCTTTTTACGATCCACTTTGTGGCCAAGAACTTCCAGACGTGAAGCGATATCCTGGGACGTGACGGAACCGAAAACCTTGTCGGAATTGCCATGTTCCATCTGGAACGTGATGGTGAGTTTCTTAAGGGCGGTGGCCAATTCTTCCGCCGCGTTCAGTTCAGCGGCCTCGCGGGCGGCACGGCTCTTTTTGAGATCTTCCACCATTTTCTTGGAAGCAGTTGTCGCCACGGCGGCGAGATCGCGGGGCAACAAATAGTTGCGCGCATAACCGGGCTTGACCCGGACAACATCCGCTTCCTGTCCCAGATTAGGAACGGGTTTCTTCAGAATTACTTCAACTGCCATACGTTTTGTCTCCTTTAATATCTCTGTTTAAAATCAAAAACCGGCTCACCCGGCATCAGCTTAGAACGGAATTTCGTCATCCGAGGCGTCCGGTCCATGACTGTAATCGGGATCCGGTCCCTGTTCGCGCTCGCGTTCGCGCGGAGGATTGCGGGAACTGCCGGATTCCCCGCCACCGGAGGAACGACTGCTTCCGCCCGACCCGCCGCCGCTCCCGCCGCTCCCACCACTTCCACCTCTACCCAAAAACTGCACCCGATCCGCACGCACACGCAGGCGGCTGCGTTTTTCCCCCTGCTGACTTTCCCACTGGTCAAGCTGAAGGCGGCCTTCCACAAAAATGGGGGAACCCTTGGTCAGATAGTCTTTACAGGTTTCAGCCTGGCGTCCCCATACCACCACATCGACATAACAGACTTCTTCTTTTTCACCGCCCTCAGGGGTGCGATAAACCATGTTGATGGCCAGGGCCAGATCTCCCACGGCAGTTCCTTTCGGCGTGTGCCTGATTTCAGGATCACGCGTCAGGTTTCCGATAAGAAAAACTTTGTTGAGGGAGGCCATGGCGTTTCAGGAAAGCTACTGCCGGGAATGAACAATCAGGCCGCCGCTTTTTCTTTGACGACCTTGGCGAGGAAATCCACCTGGCGGAAGACTTTTTTATCCAGGGCAAATTTTTGTTTCAGCTCATTGACCCTGCTGCTGTCCAGATCATAGCGGACGCCGAGGTAATAGCCGGAATCGACCTTGTTGGCGACCTGCTCAAACTTGCGGCGCTCCATGCGCTGGGCGGCATAAAATTCGCCTCCCAAAGCCTCAATGGCCTTCTTGATTTCTGTTACCACTTCCTCCACCCCTTCTTCCTTGCCTTGCAAGTCCAGGATGAACATCGATTCGTAATGTTTTTTCATACTTCTCTATTTACTTCATTCATGGCGGCTGTGACCCCCTGATGCTCACACATCTTCAGGCCCTTCACCGCCCGCTCTATCATTTCCTTCAAAATTATTTTCTCTTCCGCCACAAAGCGTCCGAGAACATGGTCTGCCAGATCCATCCGTTCCGGCGCCGACCCCACCCCGCATTTCAACCGCGCATACTCCCGGGTTCCGAGATGCTGCTCGATCGAACGGAGGCCGTTATGTCCCCCCGCCGATCCCCCGCTCCTGAGCCGGAGTCGGCCCAGTTTCAGACTCACATCATCCATCACCACCAAAATCTGCTCGGGCACCAACTTAAACCAGTTCAACCCCGCCCTCACCGGGTCCCCTGAAACATTCATGTAGCTCAAGGGCTTCAACAACCAGACACCCTCGGGCGTCTGAGCAGCTTCCGCCTCGGTAAAGCGCACTTTTTTCCACTGCGCCCCGCTTTCCGCCGCCCATGCATCCAAAACCATGAAGCCGACGTTGTGCCGGGTTCCGAGATAACGGGAGCCCGGGTTGCCCAGTCCCACAACAAGCGGGAGCAGAGTAGCCAAGGTTTACGCCTTTTTGGCCGGAGCCGCCTTGCCTGCTGCCGCAGGTGCTGCTGCCGCGTCTGTCTTCTTGGCCGTAATCACTTCGGGGGTCGCTGCGGCTGCAGCCACCGGAGCCACCACTTCCTCGGTCTTCGGTGCATGCACCATGAACACGGGCAGGTCGGCCGCTGTCACAAAAATTACTCCGGACGGAGCCTGAATTTCTTTCACATGGATCGCATCGCCGATGTTCATGTTCGAGACATCGACCGTGATTTCGGAAGGCAGATCGTATGGCAGACATTCCACGCGGAGATGGCGCATCAAGTGGTCGAGAATACCACCACCAGTGCGGACACCGGCCGGTTCGCCGATTTCATGCACGGAAACTTCGGCCTGAACCTTTTTGTCCGGGTCGATTTCGTGGAGATCCACATGCAAAACTTTGTCTTTCAAGGGATGAATCTGAACTTCACTCAACAGGGCCAGATGCTTCTTGGCACCCTTTTCCCCTACGATTTCAAGATCCACCAGAACACTCTCCGCCTTGGTGGCATTGAGGGCTCCGACCAGTTCCTTGGAGGAAAGCTGGAGAGCCTGGGGTGCGCCGACGCCGTAGAGCACAGCCGGGGTTTTACCCGTGCCACGGATCTGACGCGATTTAAGTCTGCCAATGCCCAAGCGGGGTTCTGCTTTTAAACTGATACGATTTGCCATAACTCTGTCCTATTTTGAAAAAGTGAACTTGTGAGAAAACAGGAAAAGTCAGGCCCGGTCAACCCTTTTCACTGCAAAAGCCGTACAAAACCAAAGACATTCGTAAGAGAGCCCCTTCGTTTTCAGCCTTTTCACCAAAAGTCAGGCTCCATTCTGTCCTCTCCCAAAATGTGTGGTAGCCTTTTTCGATGCCAGAGCCTTGGAAGATTCAATATTCTGAAAAAGGTATCTACCTCCCTTCCATAGACTTATGGATGGATCCGCACCGGTCTGTCGACTTTGCCTACGTTTCCCACGCTCATTTTGATCATATGGCGGCCCACCGACAGGTTCTGACCTCGGAAGCCACCGCGCAGCTTATGAATAAACGGATGCCCGGCGAAAGAAAGATCACCGCGCTGCCTTTTGGACAGACCTATCAGCTCAGACCCGACACCCGGATCCGCCTTCATCCGGCGGGTCATATTTTGGGCTCAGCCCAACTCTGGATAGAGCGCGAGGGCAGTTCCCTGTTGTATTCAGGCGACTTCAAGCTACGTCCGGGCCGTTCCGCCGAAGTATGCGAACCAGTCCACGCCGATGTTTTGATCATGGAAACCACCTACGGCCTGCCGCAGTATATTTTTCCGCCGACGGATGAAGTCCTAGCCGACATCCTGCGCTTCTGCCAGGGCACTCTTGATGATGGGGAGATTCCGGTGCTGCTTGGTTACTCCCTGGGGAAAAGTCAGGAATTGTTGGCAGCCCTTTTTGCCGCAGGCATTCCAGTCATGCTGCATAACTCGGTTTATGAAATGACCCGTATCTATGAATCGTTGGGATTTCAATTCCCTCCCTACAGCAAATTCAAATCCGAGGAGGCCAGGGGCCATGTCGTTATTTTTCCGCCGAACGCTTCAGGGAGTTTGTCCCTGAAAAAAGCCGGGCCCCTGCGCTCAGCCGCCATCACCGGCTGGGCTCTGGCTTCCGGCGCTATCTTTCGTTACCAGTGCGATGCCGTTTTTCCCCTCTCCGACCACGCCGGTTACGACGACCTTCTTGAATATGTGCGTTTGGTAAACCCCCGCACCGTCTATACCCTGCACGGCTTCGCCCGCGAATTTGCCGCCACTCTCCGCGAACGCGGCGTGGAAGCCTGGTCTCTGACTTCGGATGATCAACTCGAACTCATTCTTCCAAAATCAACACTCCCTGCTTCCCCTCTGGGAACCCAAAACAGTGAATCCCAAACCCAAAACGTTCCCCTTCCCAGGCCACCTCCCCATCAGAGTCTTCCCGGAACTCAAAACCCAAAACTCGAAACTCAAAACCCTGTTTTGCCCCACTCTTTTAAAGAGCTCTGTTTGGTTCTCGACGCCTGCGTGCGTATCAGTTCCAAGAACGAAAAAGTCCGGCTGCTGTCCACTTATTTTCTGAAACTGGAACGGGCCAATCTCGCTCTTGCCGTGACCTTTGCCTCAGGACGCGCGTTCTCATCCCGCGAGGAAAAAAAGCTCGGGGTTGGCTCCATGATTCTGCGCCGGGCCGTGCTGCAACTGACGGGATTGAACCGGGGCGATTACCGCACGGTCTATCTGCGCTATCAGGATGCAGGGATGACCCTGCAGGATCTGATGCAGGGCCATGGCAGCAGCGCAGGCCTGACCCTGCAACAACTTCAGGCAACTTTCGATTCCCTGTCCCAAATCACCATGCCGGAGAAAAAAATCGGGCTGCTGAAAGACCTCTTCCTCCAACTTTCCCCCCAGGAAGTAAAGTGGGCCGCCAAACTGATCACGGGCGACCTGCGTGCCGGCTTGAAAGAAGGTCTGGTCGAGGCCGCATTGGCCCAGGCTTTTGCCGAACCTCTCGACGAAATCATCCTGGCCCACATGATCACCGGCGATCTGGCCGAAACATCGACTCTGGCTATATCCCACCGACTTGACAGTGCAAATCTACAACTGTTCCGTCCCATCAAACCCATGCTGGCCAGCCCGGAACCAAGCGCGGAATCCATCATGGAACGAAGCGGGGGGAAGTGGTGGGTTGAGGACAAATTCGACGGCATCCGCTGTCAATTGCACAAGAAAGACGATCGGGTGGAATTGTACACGCGCGATCTGAAGCGGGTGAGTGACACCTTTCCTGAAATTATCAATGCGGCCAAAACCCTTCCTTTCAGCTGCGTGCTGGACGGCGAACTCCTCGCTTTTTCCGGCGGTAAAGCCCTGCCCTTTTCCTCGTTGCAGAAGCGCTTGGGACGGAAGGAGGCCGACCTTTTCCTGCAGGAACAGATCCCTCTCGCCTATATGGCCTTTGATTGCATGTCCCTTGACGGCGAAACGCTTCTTCATCTTCCCTGGCGCGAACGCCGCCATGCCCTCGGCCGCTGTCTTGGAGGGACGGACTCCGTCTCGTCCGTTCTTCAAATCGGGCCAGCCAGTCCGGCGTCCGATGTCGTGACAATCGACGCTTTATTCCTGCGCGCCCGCGCTGCTGGCAACGAAGGATTGATCATCAAGGATCCGGACAGTCGTTACACCCCGGGCCGTCGTGGATTGTCATGGCTCAAGTTAAAAAAAGCCTACGCCACTCTCGATGTCGTTGTCACTGCGGTGGAGGTCGGCCACGGTAAACGGAAAGAATTTCTTTCCGACTACACCTTCGCCTTAAGAGGGGACAACGGAGAGCTTCTCACCATTGGCAAAGCCTACTCGGGGCTGACCGACGCAGAGCTCGGGGAAATGACCGAAAAATTCAAAAGTATCACCACCGAAATCGTCCGGGGTCGTCTTTATAAAGTGCAGCCCGAGGTTATCATCGAAGTCGCCTTCGACAGCATCCAGCCCAGCGGGCGTCATGCCTCGGGATTGGCCCTGCGTTTTCCCCGTATCCTCCGTATCCGCGACGACAAAACTGCCACAGAGATAGACACCCTGGCCCATGCCCGCCGTCTGGCGGGAGTGGTTTGAAACCGCGAAAAAAGCTGAGGGAATAAGATTGTCCCAGCACAGGATTGCCATAATCATAGAGCTCCTTACATGAAATTCGGCAACCACCTTCAGATTTTCACCGGCTCCGCCAACATCCCCCTCGCAGAACAGATCGCCAAATCACTCGAAATGTCCGTGGGCAAGGCCACCGTCACCTCTTTCCCCGACGGCGAAAGCTTCGTCAAATACGAGGAAAATATCCGCGGCAACGATATCTTCATCATCCAGCCGACCTGCCCTCCGACTAACCATCACCTGATGGAACTGTTCATCATGCTGGATGCCGCCCGCCGCGCCAGTGCCGCCCGTATCACGGCTGTCATGCCCTTCTACGGCTACGCCCGCCAGGACCGCAAGGATCAGCCCCGCGTCCCCATCACGGCCAAGTTGGTCGCCAACCTCGTCGTCGCCGCCGGTGCCAACCGGGTCCTGACCATGGATCTCCACGCTCAGCAGATCCAGGGCTTCTTCGATATCCCGGTCGACCATCTCTACGCCGCCCCCGTCATTTACAAGTATCTGGCCAATCGCGACCTCAAAAATATGGTGGTGGTTTCTCCCGATGTCGGAGGTATGAAAATGGCATCCGCCTACTCCCAGCACCTCGGCACCGGTCTCGCCATCGTCGCCAAACGACGTGTCTCCGCCACGGAAACCCAGGCCCTTTACGTCGTAGGTGAAGTCGAAGGTAAAGACGTGCTTATCGTCGATGACATGACGGAGACCGCCGGCACCCTGACATCCGCCGCCAAGACCCTTAAAGCCCACGGGGCCAAAAATATCTCCGCCATTGTCTCGCATGCCATCCTCAATGAAAAAGGTCTGGAACGCCTGCGAGACTCGGAAATCAAGGAACTGATCACCACCAACAGCACCCCGGCTGCCCAGGGCCCGGATCTGCCGATCACGGTTCTCTGTATTGCCAATCTTCTGGGTGAAGCCATCAAGCGCATCCACCTGGGCGAATCCGTTTCCTCCCTCTTCGAAGTCCAGCCCGGCAAGAAAATGGGCTATTGAGGCCGCGATGTTTTTGTGGAATTTTCGGTTATAGCCCGGGCCGTTGACCCGGATTGTTTTGTCAGGCTCTCTTGTGAGCCGTTTCGGTAAAACGGTATTTACAAGCCCGGCGTTTAATCGTAACGCCCTACATTCACCAACCCAAGACGTAGGCAAAAATCAACGGCGCCACGATGGTCGCATCCGACTCAACAACAAACTTCGGCGTATCGATATTCAACTTACCCCAGGTGATTTTTTCATTGGGAACAGCACCGGAATAGGATCCGTAGCTGGTCGTGGAATCACTGATTTGACAGAAATAGCTCCAGAAAGGCACATCATGCCACTCCAGATCCTGATACATCATGGGAACCACACAAATGGGGAAATCCCCGGCAATCCCGCCGCCGATCTGGAAGAAGCCCACGCCTTTACCGGATGAATTTTTCCGATACCAGTCGGACAACTCCACCATGTATTCAATCCCGCTCTTCATGGTGGAAGCTTTCAGTTCCTTCTTGATGATGTAGGAAGCAAAGATGTTTCCCATGGTGGAATCTTCCCAACCGGGAACAACGATGGGGATGTTCTTCTCGGCAGCCGCGACCATCCAGGAATTTTTTGGATCAATCTCGTAATACTGCTCGAGCACACCGCTCTTGATCATCTGGAACATGTATTCATGGGGGAAATAGCGCTCGCCCTTGTCCTCCGCCGCTTTCCACAGGGCGTGGATGTGTTTCTGCAGGCGGCGGAATGCTTCCTCCTCGGGAATACAGGTATCGGTGACACGGTTAAGACCTTTTTCCAGAAGTTCCCATTCATCCTTGGGGGTCAGGTCACGGTAACTGGGGATTCGTTTGTAGTGGCTGTGGGCCACCAGGTTCATGAGGTCTTCTTCCAGATTGGCCCCGGTGCAGCTGATGATGTCCACTTTCCCCTGACGGATCATTTCGGCAAAAGAAACACCCAGTTCTGCCGTGCTCATGGCTCCGGCCAGGCTTACCAGCATTTTTCCGCCTTCGGTCAGGTGGGTTTCATAACCCTTGGCTGCATCCACCAGGGAAGCTGCGTTGAAGTGACGGTAGTGGTGCAGGATAAATTGGGAAACGGGACCTTTGCTCATGGGCAATGATTAATACCCGCCGCGTTGACAAGAGCAAGAATTCTCCTGTGAAATTATGGCGACTTCTATCGGGACCTGGTGTTCTGGCCGCAGCTTTGGGCTCCCCAACGCGGACTTGCGCCTTTGCGTAAAAATCTTAAACCGCAACCGCAGTCGAATGGGTGAGAGAGCTTAATACCTCTGTCATACTAACCCTGCTTGGCTCCAGGCCGGCCTTTTCAATTGCACTGATAACTCTTTGCTCGCTCATTATAAGGCGGTCTTTCTTATAAAGTTGATAGTTTTCACGCCAACCTTCGGGCGTCAGATTAATCGTGGTCAAATTGGCTCCGGCCTTCAAGGCCCGCACATAGCCGTCCGGATGCAGGATGTTCATGGCACTGACCGCCGGGATGATCCGGTTCGGATTCAACAGACGCATGGCCGTCACCGCGTTCAGTGCTGTCTCCAGACACCCGCCCGGGGACTCCGCCCACACCGTGTCCTGGCCGGCAATAAAAGGACTCACGCTGTTGCCGCTGAGGGGAAGTTCCGCCAGCAGGCGGATAGTTTCCATAACATGCTCTTCCGTCTGTCCCGGCAGGCCATGGATGTAACCGGACGAAACCATCCAACCCTGCTCCACCAGGGCACGAATGGCCTCCAGCCGCTTCGACAGGGTGCCGGGCGAAAGCATATCGAGGTAATGCCGGGCGTTTCCCGTTTCCAGTTTGATGATATAAAGGTCGGCCCCCGCTTCGCGCAGTTCCCAATACTGCTTGGTGTCCAGCGTTCCCAGGCAGACACTGATGCCCAGGGATGTTTTTTCACGGATCTCACGCACAAGCGGGATCACCAGCTCACGCACCACCACGGGATCTTCCCCGGCCTGGATGTTGATGTCGGTCACGGACGGCGGCAGCTGCTCAAAAAGTATCTCCCGGATGATCTCCGCTTCCATCCGGTAGCGACCGAGTTCTTTGTTGTCGCGGCGCATGCCGCAGTAGCTGCAGTTCTGGCGGCAGTAACTGGAGACTTCCACGACCGCGCGGACAAAAGCTTTCTCGCCCCAGACTTCCGCACGGCAGGCCCCGCCGCGGGCATGCCACCCCGCCTGGCCAATCCCCCGCGACCGCAGAAGTCCTGTTAGTTCCGTGTTCTTCATAGATTCACATGGCGGGAGGCCAAAAGACAAAGACCCGCCACGATCAGACAGACACCCCCCACCTCACGCATCGAAGCAGGCTGGGGGAACAAAAACCAGCACGCAGTTTGTAAAACCGCAAAGCCTCCGCCTATGGCCAGGGCGTATACCAGCGCAGCAGGCCCTTTTTTCAGGGCGAACGGAAGCATGACCATGCCCAAAAATCCGATACCGTTGGCCAGGGCGAAGACCATCAAACCTTTCCCCGTGGTTGATTGGCCCGCCACTTTCAGCAGGAGATGGGAACCGGCCATGCAGACAGCATAGCCCAAAGCCAGGGGCACCCAGAAAAACAGATCCTTCATTCCACCACCTCCAGCCGCGCCGTTTGCGGCTCATATACATGTTTGTGATACCAGGGAGGAAACCTCCAGGTGAAAAAAGCGGCCACACCAGTGGCAAGAAACCCACCGCCTGTCACGATCCAAAAAAATTCCGGATGGCTCAGGGCCCAGAACTGGCCCAGTGCCGCCACCAGGAAAGCCAGGCCCCAGAGAACGGAGAGGATGTTGTTCACACGATAAAAATGAAAACTCGCCAGAATGGCTGGATCCTTCACAGACTCCCGGGCATACGGCAGGGTAAAGGGAGAGCCTAGCAACACAGTCACGAAAGCCATTGCGGCCAGCATGGCTGGTGCCAGCACCGGCTGAAAGGACTCCAGCCACTTCCAGTGAAGCACCTGGATCCCTGCGATCAACAGGGCAAAATAAAGGGCCAGGACTAGATCAACCGGCTTGAACCCTCCCTCAAGCAGGACACAGCCCAGAATCAATACCGCCAGGGCCGCAGCTGCGGCACTTTGCCCAAAACCGCCCAGGCCCAGACCAGCATAACAAAGCCAGGGTAACAACGTTTTGATCAGGGTTGCTTTCATAATGTCGGGATCTTCATGAATTTACAGAGGCTGCTTTTGATTTCCACCACTTAATACCGGACCAATGGACGGCCAGCGGAAACCAACAGAGCAGCCATGTCGCAGAACGCACAACACTCCAGATCGGCGTGACCCAAAATACGGCGGACGCTCCGCGGATTCCCAGACGTCTGAAAATCAGGGAAACCCAGGCCGCCTCCAGCAAGAGAAGCAGCACCCACACTACAGCCGCTGTAGAAATGGAAAGGCTGATACAACAGGCCCCCAACGCCAGCCAACTTGGCTGAAGAAAAAACAGCCCGGCAAAACCGGCCGGTTCGCACCAGCGCACCGTCTTCTGCCAGCGAAAATAATGCAGCCAGCTTTCAACCAACCCCTCTTCCCCCGACCGTGTCTGCATCAGACTGCGGCCCAGCCGGACGGGTTGCAGCTTCCGGCCCAGATAGTTATCATCGGCCAGTTGGGATCCCAGTTCCTCCCACTCCACCCTCTCTTCGAAGGTTCTTCGGTGAAAAAGCAGGCTTCCACCACAGGCAAAGTTAACCTTCTTTTTCCGCGATAAAAAGGTCAGGCCCGGAAGCAATTCAATGTGCACAAACATCGCATCCAACCAGTCTTCCGGACGGCTGATAACCGGAATCACATAGGCCTGGGTCTGGAGTGCCGGGGCAGAAGAGGCAAACTCCGCCCGTATCCGTTCCACTTCCCCCTGAGGCACCGTAATATCGGCGTCGCTCCACCACCAAAGATCCCTCGTGGCCTGTTGTGCCAACACCGCCATCCCTTTGATTTTGGGATTCGTATGTTGAGGAGCCTTTTCAGCGCAGGGCACCAGCACCTTTACTTCCAGACCCGGAACATCCCCCCGCCAGCCCGCTGCCTGTTCTTTCCAGAATTCCTCATCCCGCTTCTCACCAAGGATCAGAACCTCATCACGGCCTCTCAACTGGGAGGCAAAGCTCGCGATACTCTCCGCATAACGTTGCCGTTCTTCCGGATTTCTCAGGGGTGGCAGGGGCTTGAACAGACTGAGGGATTCAGGCGGAACATGGGTCGGACTTTCCGGCACCGTATGAAGAAAAAGCCGGACAGAACACCACGAAATAATCCACCAGAAAAGTGGAATCACAACAACACTGGCAGAAAGGATCAGGTCGGCCCTGGACATCCACACACTCTGTTAGGCCACTTCTCCCACCGGCACTGCCGCAACCGCCCGTCCCGCTCCGTAAAAGGCCAGGGTTCGGTTCAGGGTCTCGATCAGGGGACTTCTCGGCTGCCAACCGAGTTCCAGCCGTGCTTTCTTGCTGTCGAAAAACTGAATATAACGCGACTGCTTCGCCGTCTCCCAACACAATCGGGGGGACTCCCCCATCAGGCCGAACGTTTGCAGGGCCTCCGTTCCAGCCGCTGCCGCCGCGATCAGGGGCCAGGGCACCTCACCCCGGGGACCTGGCAGACCCGTCTCTCCGGAGAGCAAGTGCAAAAAATCCGTCAGCATCAGATTGTGATGACCCAGGACATAACGTTCCCCGGGACGTCCCTGCTCCGCGCACGCGATCAACCCCTCTGCCAGATCCCGGCAGTCGGAGAAGTTCAGCCCGGTGCGGCTCGACAAAAAGAAACGCCCTTCCAGAAAATCACGTATAATCTGGCCGGTGGGCGTGTTGTCTTCCGGCCCCAGAGGACAGGTTGGACTGGCGATCGTCACAGGCAAACCCCGTTCCGCCCAGGCCATTGCCACCCGCTCCGCCTGCCATTTCGAAGCCTTATAGGGACGTCCCTCCGGACAGGATTCAGGAAACGTGGTTTCATCCGGAATTCTTTCCATGCTGGCCAGCACTCCGGCTGAACTCACATGAACCACTTTGGAAACCCCGGCCTGGTGCGCCGCTTCCAACACGGCCTCTGTCCCCCGCACGTTCACTTCCAACAACGTTTTCTCATGGCTTTTGCCGAAAAGATACAGGCCCGCCACATGATAGACCGTCGATACCCCTTTCATCGCCTTTCTCAGCGTGCCCTTGTCACACAAATCCCCTTGGAAACAGACAACCCGATCGCCAAAAAGCGCCCGTGCCTTGTCTTCACTTCTGACCAAAACACGCGGCCTCTCCCCTTTGTCCAGAAGCGCACGCACAAGGTAACGTCCAACAAAACCGGTTGCCCCGGTTATCAAAATTTGCGACGTTGCTTCCATCGGTTATACTATGACCGGCCTGACACCCGATGAAAGATTTATTCTCCCTCACCCTCCCCTCAGACCACCCGGCTGCCCCGGATGATCTTTGTCGAACAGCAGGACTCTGGCAACTTTCTCTGGCTTTTCTTGTCTTGATTGGATTGACAGGCTGCGCCCATCAACTCCCCGCCCCCAGCAACTCCCGTCCTTACGACTGGAACAAGGACCGCTTCTCCTTCGCCAATGAAACGGTCTGGACCTATGACCAGACCCTCTCTGCACCGGAAAAAAGCGGAGCACAGGAAAAACAGTCCGAAGCCTACACACGCCGCTGTTTTGTCATGGCACGTGCGGCACTGCAATTCCGGAAATTTGCGCGCTTCGATCCCGCCGCCCCCCGCGTTTCCGATGCCGAGCTGGCACGCCGGGTCAGTCAGGTAGCGTCAAAACCCGTCTGGGAGCCCGAGTTGGCAAAAGAAAAGAAGATCGTTTTCCCAGGCAGCCAGGATCTTTACACCTTCAGCCGCCGGCACAGTTCCCTCCTGCAACAGGAGCTCGGAGCGGGCTGGCCCACCTACTTCCGCGCGGGGAACATGGCCTTGCCCTTTCCCATCAGCCGGGATCACCAACAGCGGACGGCGGATGAAATGCGGGAGATGATCCGGAACAAGCAACCCGTGGTCTTGTGGCTGACACGTTTCCCTTCCCTGGCCATCAATCACAGCGTCCTTGCTTACGCAGTGCGTTCCAAAGGCGCCCTTTTGCAGTTCGACGTCTATGACCCCAACTACACCGACTCGCCCAAAAAACTTACCTACAATCCCGCAGACAAAACCTTCTCCTTCGAAAAAACCTTCTACTTCAAAGGAGGCCCGGTCACCGTCCGCACAGTTTATTGGAGCCATCTGCAATGACCTCCCTCTCGGTGGTGGTGACAGGCATGGGCGCTGTCAGTCCCCTGGGAGCCAACCTCCGCGATAGCTGGCACGCCCTGGCCGCCGGACAATCGAAAAGACAGCCCATCGATCTTTTCGAAACCGAAGGCTGCCGTTGCCGGGAAGGCGCCCAGGCCGTGATGCCTTCAGCCCAAAAAAACAATCGCAGACTAAGCCGCGCCAGCCGCATGGCTCTCGGAGCCGCACACGAAGCCCTGCAACAATCCGGGTTGTTGGGCACGGAAAAAGCACGGCTCGGCCCCCTTTCCATCAGCACCACCGGAGGCGCCATGGAATGGGGGGAAACCTTCGTGCGTGGAACCCTCGCCGGGAAACGCAGCGGGCTCCTGGCGGCAGCGGCCCGTTATCAACCACAACAACAGGTTCAGGATCTCTGCGAAGCCCTCGATCTCCGGGGACCCCGGACCCTGATCGGAAACGCTTGTGCCAGCGGTGCCAATGCCATCGGACACGGCTACGACCTGATCCGCTCCGGTGCTGCAGAATGTGTCATCGCCGGAGGCTACGAAGCGCTGACAGAACTGATCTACATGGGGTTTGATTGTCTGCAGGCGCTCAGCACGGACGCCTGCCGCCCCTTTGACAAAAATCGGGACGGCCTCATGCTGGGCGAAGGCGCCGCCTTCCTCATCCTGGAATCAGAAAAAGCCGCTCATGCCCGTGGTGCCAATATCCTGGGCAGCATCCTTGGCTATGGTCACAGCACGGACCTCCACCACCTGACCCAGCCCGAACCCTCCGGACAGGCCCTCGTCCGGGCCATGCGGGAAGCCTTGCAGAACAGCGGCCTGGCCCCGGATCAGATCTGCTATGTCAATGCCCACGGCACTGGCACCCCCATGAATGACGGTGCCGAAGTTCTTGCCTACCAAAGCGTCTTCGGAACGCACCTGAACTCCACGGCCATCAGTTCCACCAAAGCCGCCTTCGGACATACCCTCGGTGCCGCCGGGTGCCTGGAGGCCGTTTTTTCCCTGATGGCAGCCCGGGAAAAACTCGCTCCGCCGCAATTGAACAATCGGATCCCCATCCCTGACATCTCCCCGTGTCTTCCCGGAATGGGACACATCCTGCCACCGGGCTCCCCTGTCATGAGCGTCAATCTGGGCTTCGGCGGTTCGAATGCCGCCCTGGTTCTGAAGGCCTCCTCATCATCATCATGAGTGTCCTGCCCGATCTGCAGGTTCTTGGCACAGGCGCCATTAGCCCGTCAGGATATGGTGCAGCATCGCTGCTCGCCTTTCCCGGCCCGGGGCTTTTGCACGAAGCCCTGCTCCGAAATCCTGAAACATCAGCCGCCCTGCGCAGGGTCAATTCCCAAAGCGACTCCCTTCGACGCTGGCAACAGGAGCCCCGCCTGCGCCGGGCCAGTCCCCTGGCTCTTTTTCTCATGGAAGCCGCTTCCCAGGCGCTGGAAAATCATCCAGGCCTGGACCGGCAACGGCTCGGGCTGGTCTGTGCCCTCGGCACCGGCAGCATCTGTTACAGCCGCCGCTTTTTTGTCGACACCCTTAATCGTGGACGACGTTTTGCCAGCCCCGCTCTTTTTCCAGAAACCGTTTACAACTCTCCTGTCAGCCATGTTGCCACCATTCTCGGGATCCGGGAGGCCTGCTACTCCCTGATAGGGGACGAAACTGCCTGGGTCGAAGCCCTGCGCGTCGCCCAGCTCTGGTTGGCTCTTAAAAAAGTTGATCATGTTCTGGTTCTGGGTGGGGAAGAACTGGACGCCATCACGGTCGAGGCTTTTTCCCGTGCCGGTTGGCTTGAACAGGGTGTTGTTCCGAGCGAAGGTGCCGGTGCGGTTCTCGTTGCGGCCTCCTCCGGGAGTTCAGACCCCTACATCCGGCCCCACCCGCAAACCGCCACCTACCGCAGCAAAGCCTCACAACATAACGCGTGGCAGACCATGCTGGACGCCGGAATCGATGCCAATAGCATGGTGCTACCCGGCAACATTGTTCCCGAGTCCCTGACCAAAGCCCTGGGAAAGTCTCTGGATCGTTCCGGCCCCGACTGGGGTGCCGCCTTCACCGCCTCCGCCTCCTGGGCGACACTCCAGATGCTGGCCTCCGGCCGATCTGGAACACTCTTGGTGCCGGGATCCAATTGCGGTGTAACACGCCTCTATTTGGGCCCCTGAACGCGTAACCCTGCCAGTAGCGCCGTTTGACGTTGCTATACGGAGTGCACGGTTAGTTTTATTCCTTTGATGTAGGTGAGCAAAAAAACGGTGAATAGCCGTCAGTGTCAATGACCATAAAATCCCTAACGCCATATTCCCGACCCACAGATCTTGTCCTCTCTGGAACCCGAACGCCTGCCTCCGTTATTTCTCTCCAAAGAGCATCAACTGCCCCAAAGACGCCGTGTATCTACATATTGAAATACCAGATTTGTTATATTTCAAAATAAGTAGGAGTGTGTGCCAGTTCGTTCCAAGCGCGGTTCATCGTCCGACTCCTTGTAAATCAGTATCCAGTCTAACCCTATTTGACAATTATGATGCCCTCTCCAATTGGCCCCGAGTTGGTGATCGCGATTCTTTCGAGGCAAGGGTAAATCGCCAAGAAGAAGATCTATTACAGCCTTCATTTTATTGAGGTCTTTGCCTCGCTTCTGTATCCGCTCGATATCCTTCTTGAATTCTTGTCTGGGTGAGCCTCATTTGTCCCAAGAAGCGTAAAGCTCAGATGGCGAATCGAACGTCTCAATATCTTGATTCTTGTCGCTCTTGGCGAGCACCGTAGCGGTCAGCCGGTTCGGAATGGACAACTCCAGCGGAAAGGACTTCCGCATGGCGATCTGGCGATAAAAGAGCCTGATGGCCTCGGTCGTATATCCTATACTATAGAGGGTCAGTCCCGCGAATAGAGGGTCAGTCCCGCGTATTGACGCTTTTGTCAGTCCCGCGTATTGACGCTTTTGTTTGATTTCCCTGTTTTTATTCGCAGGATTTAAGGCACTTCTTATTTCAATTAAGGACCAGTCTTGCCATTTATCATCCATCTCTCGGAAAAGCTAAAATACATCAATACGCGGGACTGACCCTTTTCATGTATTGGACAGCAGTGGGAATCGACTCCCGATCCCTTTTCTTCCCAGCGGTCTGCTCACTCGTCTTGACCAGCAGCGGATTTCAGGAGCGCGGTGAGGTCTGCGAAATAGCGCTGGTGCGTCCGATGTAACGCATCTTTGCTAACCGCCTCCAGCAGAACCACTTCGTGGTCTATTCCCTTGCGGTTGAGATCCAACTCGATCGCTAGTCGCGATTCCTCGGCCTCCCGCCGTTGCGAGTCGTCGAAATCTCGAACGGTTACGATGACGCCTATACTCCGGTTGTATTCAATAAGAAAAATCATTGTTTTTGCCTCTTTTGTCTGTCTAGCCAAGTGATCGCCTCGGTCAAAAGGTCGGTGTTCTTTTTCCGCAGGCGTTCCGAGTCTCCACGCAGTTTCTGATGGGTACGTTCTCTGAGTTTCTTCTTGCTCATCAAGTCTTCCCGTGCTTTTTGCATTTCCTGCAGCTCATGATCGGGTAAGTGGTGCTTGCGCAGTTCCGCGTAGGCATTTTCGAACTTCTTGTAAGCCGCGTCCGCCGCCTCTTCTGACGCCACCGCTACAGCGATTTTTTTTTCGGACTCCTCGTAAGCCGCAACCGATTGGGATTTTTTTGTGAGTCTCTCCCGCCACGAGTCGCTGCCCCCGCCGTATTTAATCGTTGGATCGAGGACGTCGGAGGATTTCTCCGAAACCTCTGCCCAAAGATGTTGCAAGGAACTCCGGATCTGGATTTCGATCGGCTTTCCGGAGATCTCGGCGATGAGGTGGACCGCTCGGTAACCGTGACTGGGATTGTCACGACGGTCTATAAGGATCGCTTCAGGAAAGTCGGCCTTTAACGACGCAACGAGTTTCTCTTGATCCAAAATATTCTCGACGACTATCCTGCACCCAGCAATATCCTGCATTTGGCTCAGTCGGATGCTCTCGCGACGGAGTTTTTCTGCTATCGATTTCGTGGACTTGGCCAGTCTTCCCGTCGGAACCGCACCTCGCTGACGGAGCGTTCGGACCACCGCCTCGTAAGCCGCGCCAAATGACCGACGGTAATCGTCGAGCAACCGAAGATCGCTCTCCGTGTGAGAACCGCCTTTAAGTCGGTTCCCAAGCAGGTCGATTTGTGTATTGCTAAGTGCGTTCTTTATCATAGCGGTCTCGGCCGAACGTCCGTGGTGAACCAGTCCGCGTAGCGGGCTTGGGTGAACCACTCGGTTCGGAAATCTTTCTATCAGGTTATCCCGCATCTGGCATCTCAAATAAACGGCTCCCGCCGGACGGTGGTAGGGATGATATGTCCTGAGTCTGAGTCTTGGTCGTAGCCGAATCAAAGATCTTCGGACTCATTAGTTATTTCTTTTTTTATGTAGTCTTGAGCAGATGCGCGAAGCTCGCATAGGGGTGAAGAACACAAAGTCGTCTTTTTTCTTCCAAACGTCCGCGTTCACCACCAGCGACGAGGAGTTCGGTGGATCGCATTGTTCGCGTCTATTTCTTCTGAATGGTGACTAATTTATCTGAATCAAACATGTCTGACGGAGGAATTACCTCCATATCCAG
>Ga0209490_10000738_pt1 | contig 32535 bp, 28 predicted proteins | sample MAT06_FD_187209 | JGI IMG/M metagenome (GOLD analysis project Ga0209490, IMG submission 187209) | Freshwater microbial communities from Lake Fryxell liftoff mats and glacier meltwater in Antarctica - MAT-06 (SPAdes) (version 2) | ecosystem: Environmental > Aquatic > Freshwater > Ice > Liftoff...
AATCGACGACGATGGCATGTCTCGGGAGAACGAGGCCGAGGAGGAGAACAGCAAAGCCGCCGACGGTGAGAATGTAGTTTCGGAGTTTGCCGTTTTGGAGGATCTTCGTTTGCCATTTGGCGAATGACAGGAGGCTTTCAAGAAGGACGTCGTAGAGGCGTTCGGGGCCGATGGCACTGAGGGCGGGATACAGAGAGGTCGTGGCATGTCTCCAGCGAGGGGCCATGGCAAGTGCGACCGCGCCGCCGACCACGGTGAGAACGCTGAGGATAAGGGCTGTGTTTAAGCCGTGCCAGAGCTTGAGGTTGGCATCGAACGTGGAGTCGGCGAGGACGGCGCGGGCTGCGGGGGAAATGAGATTTTCGCCGATCCAGCCGGGGAAGAGGCCGAATTTCAAGGCGAGCGCGCCGAGGACGAGGGGGCCAATCCACATGATCCAGGGGGCTTCGTGCGGCGGCTTTGGCGTGACCTTGAGCCTGCCAAAGAAAGGGCGCACGCCAGTAATGAAGGCGAGCGCAAAAAGGATCATGCTCGTGCCGACGCCGATGATTTCCCAGAGGTAGGCGGGGCCGTCGGCATCAAGGAGGGCTTTGTAAAAGTATTCCTTGCTCACAAAGCCGAGGAGCAGAGGGATGCCTGCCATCGAGAGCGCTCCAAGGATGGCGCCGGCAGCGGTGAATGGCATGGAGCGGCCGAGCCCGGAGAGGCTATCGACTTCGCGCGTGCCGGCTTCGTGATCGACCGAGCCAGCCGACATAAATAACGCGGCTTTGTAGAGAGCGTGAGCGATGAGGTAGACGAGGCAGGCCTTGATGGCGAGTTCGGAGCCGATGCCGAGGAGCATTGTGAGAGTGCCAAGAACGGCGAGAGTGGTGTAGGCGAGGATTTTCTTGAGATCCGTCTCACGCGCAGCGAGGAAGATGCCGGTAATGAGGGTCGCGGCACCGACGGGTGCCACGATCACAGTCCAGAGTTCGTGCGCGCTCAGGCAGGGGTGAAGCCGGGCGAGCAAGAAAATGCCAGCCTTGACCATTGTGGCGGAGTGCAGGAATGCACTCACGGGGGCTGGGGCGGCCATGGCATTCGGCAACCAGAAGTGGAACGGGAACTGTGCAGATTTTGTGAAGGCACCGAGCAGAATGAGTGCGAGGATCCATGGGAACAGCGGGCTGGCGGCGACCATTCCGGGCGGGAGCGCGAGGATACGGCTGATCTCCGGGGTCCCGGCAGCGAGGGTGAGGAGAATAAAGCCGGCCAGCATCGCGAGGCCTCCGGCACCGGTTACCAAGAGAGCCTGAAGAGCAGCGCGGCGGGAGTCCGCCTGGGTATGGTAATATCCGATGAGGAGGAAGGAGGTGATGCTGGTCAGCTCCCAAAAAATAAAGAGGAGAATCAGATTGTCGGAGGAGACAATGCCGAGCATCGCGGCCATGAACGCCATGAGGTAGAGATAGAATTTTCCGAGGCTCTTGCTGCCCTTCAAATAGCCCCCGGCATAAAGGATAACGAATACGCCGACGAGCGAGATGACGAGGAGGAAAAGGAGGCTGAGGCCGTCAACGAAAAATGTGAGCGGAATCCCGAGGCTGTCGGCCCAGGGGATCGCTGTTTTTATGGTGGTGCCACTGGCGACAGAGGGCACGAGGGAGCAGTAGAAAAGGAAGGCTCCGAGAGGCACGAGTGCGAGCAGTTTCGCAACGTGATTTCCGAGCACGCGATGAAGGGCCGGGGCGGCGAAGCCGGCTGCAAAAACGGCGGCGATAGTGAGAGGGCAACCAGGGTGGCTCATTTAATTAGCAACGTTGTTGTGCCTGATGCGGCGGATGGCGGCAAGCCAGGATGAGATCTGGCCGGCATTTGGTATCGGAGGGAGCTTCGACGCCCACTGTTGGACGGGGGCCTCAAGCACCGTGCGACTAGCCATGGCAACAAGCGTGCTGAGAACAACGAGGCTGCCTGCATAGACGAGCTGGCGGGGGCCGGAGGCCAGGCTCTCAAAGAAGAAAAAGCGCCCAACAGCGACGGCGATCAGAGTGTGGAAAACGAAGATGCCGAAGCTGAGGCGCCCTAGGAAAACGAGGGGCTTCCAGCAGAATGTCGCAGCGAGCCGCGAGGAGGGCGTGCGCAGGAGATGGAGAAGGAGCCAGAGAAAAAATGCGCTTTCAAAGATTTCCACCCAGGCGGTTCCGGGATGCGTGTCGGGCAAAAATCGGAGGAAGCGGGAGAGGACGAGGCTCGCGATGGCCGCGCAGAGGGGCAGGTGCCGCAAAGCGGGCGGAGGCACCCAGATACCAGTTCCACGTTGATGGAGCCATGCAGCGAGACCGCCGACGGCGAACGCATCGAGTGAACCGGGCAACAGGAGCCATCGAGCAAACTCCGAGCTGCCTGCAACGATGCAGACCGTGCGAAAGAGGAGAGCACAGAGGCAAAGAATCAGCATCGTTTGCGCGAAGCGTGAACGCGGAACGAAGAGGATCAGGGTCCAGAGAAGGTAGAATTGCTCCTGGACAGCGAGGGACCAAAGGTGGGAGAGGCTGCCGATCCACTCGGCGCGGAAGACGACGAGAAAGTTTGAGAGAAAGAGCATGTGCCAATACCATGTCTCGCGATGTTCCTCGATGCCGAGTGCGGCACCGATGAGCAGGAGAACCGCAATCGAGGGTGCCAGCCGAAAGAAGCGCCGGCTGTGGAAGCGCAGCATCGCCGGCCAAACGGGGTGCCCGGTTTGTTGGATTCTCCAAAGCGATTGGGTGATAAAAAATCCGCTAAGCATAAAAAATACGCTCGGCCCGACAGGCCCCCAATCCAACCATCCGGGGAGGTAAATGCCGAAGTGGTGAAAGACAACGGCGAGGATGGAGAGCCCGCGCAGGCCGTCGATAGCGGGAAGATTGCTCTTCGCGCCAGCTTCAGAATCGTTGATTGAGAGTGCTGGAAGCATTCGCGAGGAGTCTTTGTTTAAAAAGGCCAAAGAGGCGAGAAAAAGAGAAAACCGATGAGGATGAGAATCGGGAGCAGAATGGGAATGGCGAACTTGAAGATGTAGCCGAAGAAGCCAGGGGTATGGACTTTGGCTTGGTTGGCGATGGCTTTGACCATGAGGTTGGGGCCGTTGCCGATGTAGCTCATGGCACCGAAAAAGACGGCGCCTAGGGAGATGGCGAGGATGTGTTTCGCGTCGGCGTTAACGGCGGTGAGAACGTCGGCACGGCTGTCGATGTTGAGGTGGTGGAGGCCGAGTTCGGCGGAAAGAAAAGTCAGGTAGGTCGGCGCGTTGTCGAGGAAGGCGGAGAGGACGCCGGTGGCAAAATAGAACTGGAGCGGGGTCGTGATGCCGAGATCTGCGGCGTGCAGGGCAAGGTAATCGAGGGCGGGCACCATGGTGGCGAAGATTCCGAGGAAGAGCCATGCGACTTCTTTAATGGGGCCAAAGCTGAAGTCGTTGGACTGATGGACACTTTTCGGCGTGGTGAAAAACGAGGCGGCGGCGGCGGCGGCCATGATGAGCTCCGGGACGAGGAAGGGGAGGGATTGATTCCAGAGAACGGCGGCGAGGATGGCGGCGATGAAGAGGAAGTTGTGAAAGCCGTCGAATTTCCACTTTTCGTCGCCGGTCATTTTGCTGGCGATGGCGGCGGGGGCTCTGCGGAAGTTAATCGTGTCGGCGACGTAGAAGATGATGAGGAGAAGGCTGACGGCAAGGAGCCATGCGGGCCAGCCGTGCTCGAGCATCCACCAAAACGGGACGCCTTTGAGGTAGCCAAGGAAGAGAGGGGGATCGCCGATGGGAGTGAGCGCGCCGGCAACATTGCTGATGATGAAGATGAAGATGACGATGTGGAAGGCGGTGATGCGGTATTTGTTCATCCGAATCCACGGGCGGATGAGGAGCATGGAAGCGCCCGTGGTGCCGATGATGTTGGCCAGGACGGCTCCGATGGCGAGGAAGAGAACATTGGTGAGGGGACGGGACTCGCCTTTGACGTTGATGTGAATGCCGCCGGCGACGACAAAAAGTGAGCCGATGAGGGCGATGAAACTAAGGTATTCGTGGGCAACGTGGGCGTAGCGTTGCGGTTGATGGAGGCCAAATGCGTAGTAGGCGATGGTGATTGCACCGAGGGCGATGGCGACCTTCGGGTAGTGGTGGTGCCACCACTTCGGAAACACCAGAGGGGCGGATGCAATGAGAAGAAGCATGGCCGCGAAGGGCAGAATCATCCACGGGTTGACGTCGAAGGAGCCGACACTTGACGCGAGAACAACGAACATGTTGGCATTTTTAAATGGACATCCGGCGCAGGCCCTTCAAGAACAAACGCCTGAACCGGGAACTTAAAGTGATGAAGCTGCTTCGGCGGCTGTGCGTGATTGGGGCGAGCCTGTTTTTTGTCTCGTGCGCGTCCGTGAGCGTGCGAGACGTAGTGCGGAATTCTGCGCCGCTGCCGACGCGGATGCCGGAGAAGGTTTTTGTGGCACCGTTCAGCTTTAGCGCGGAAAGCATTCGTGTGGATCGCCGGGGGATGGATTTGGTGGCGTTTAAAGAGGGGCTGCAGATGCGTATGACGAAGAGCCTGGCGCCGAGACTGGCGAAGTTCGTGCCTGCCGTGGAGGAGGTGCCGTCCGGAAAACGTTTACCGCGGGGGAACTACTGGGTGGTAACAGGAAATTTTGATCGTGTCTCGCAGGGGAGCCGTTTTCTTCGAGCTGTCGTGGGACTGGGAGCGGGCGGGACAAAAATGGAAACGACGGTGGTGGTTTACGATTTTTCGAAGTCGGCACCGCACGCCTTTTTACGCATCCGGACGACGGGTGGATCGAACATCACGCAGGGAATCGCCGGGGTGGCAACGTTCCCGATTTCGGGTCCGATGGCACTGACGAATGTCTTCAACGCGCTTGATGGTGTGAGGAGCGGCGTCACGTTTGACGCGGTGCGCACGTCGCGTGAGGTGAGTGCGGCGATTTCGGAGTATTTGGTGCAGCAGGGGGCGCTACCGAAAGAAAAGGCGTCAAAACCGAAGCGACTTGGTGAGCCGCTTAACCGGCTGGAGCTGACGGTTCCGGCGGCGGCGAACTAGAGCATGTTTGTTTTAATCTGACGCAAATTTTGCGTGTCTTAGGAAATTGGAGCACTGATCGGAAGTGAATCAATACAAGGCTGGTGAGACCGCATCGAGCAACCCTTAGAAGTTGCGTTTTGCAGCTTTTCGCATGAAGGCCTTGAGTTTGGCAAAGGCCATTTCGTTGTGCGGCGTTCGGTGGACCTCGCCACATGGGAGAGCGAACCAGCGAAGCTGCCGAGGACGGTCTCGTCGCGGTGAGGCGAGGTGGGGGCGCCGGGGCTGAGGAAGCTGACGGTGCGGGTAATGGCGTTTGAAGAGAGTGTGGTAAGGGAAGCGGGATTCGGGGTGAGCCATCGCCAAGTGACGAGGTCGGAGGACTCCTCGAAGCGGTAGAGGAGATCGGTGGTGCCGAGGCGTTGGGGAAGGGTGAGAGAGAGGCCGTTCGGCGTGACGGAGGAGTTGAGGCCGTGGGCCTACTCGGCGAGGTTGACGTAGGAGTCGGGGTCAACGTTTGTGCCAGAGATGGCGGAGTCGGCGAGCTCGGCGGGCGTGAAGTTGGCTACACGCCTCTCGGAGAAAGTAAGGGAATACGCGGGTCCGGCGGCGGCAGAGAGAATCTGGAAGACGGCGCACATTCTTGTTGTCAGCCACTCGTCACCAACGCGCAAGTCAACACAAACTAAGCGGTCGCATTAGTCTGTTGCGAGAACCCCGGGTGTCGAGAAGAGGAAAGGCCTCCAACTTGTTTCGAAAACGTTTGAAAACTCTCAGAGTTCAAGCGGGGCTGACTCAGGACCAAGATGACGAGACAGCGAAGATTCCATATAAAGTTTGCGAATCCGCTTGGAGCAAGTATTGCCGCCTACTTTTTCGTTGGTGAAGGCAGGTTGTTGGGGGGAAGCGGTCGGAAGGTGCAAGAGAGGGATGCTCGCCTCCGAGATCGCGTTTTACTTCAACCAGCCCATCTTTTTGAGCGAGGTTTGGTAGGCTTTCGCCTTCTCGCCAAACAAAAGTTCCGCCGAACTCACCAGTCGCCGCGCTTCGGCTTCGTCGCCACGACGGGAGGCTTCAGCGGCTCGAATGAAAAAATCCTCTGCCGACTGAGAGCGGAACCTGCCGGCGCGAATCAGTGCCTGCGCCTCATCGGAGCGGCCCGTTTTTTCATAGCAAATGTAAAGTCGAAATGCGACGAGCGCCGTGTTGGCCGTGTTGTTGGGCAGTTTGCTGTAATACTCAATCGCTTGTTCGTATCGTCCGGCGGAAAACTCCAACTCGGCAAGGTTCATCGTAGCCGACGGATTGTTGGGCGAGAGTTCCAGAGCACGCAGCATCGCCGCGCGAGCTTCATCGTTTTTCCCGAGAGTGCTGAGGAAGGCTCCATTGGCGATGTGGCTTCTCGCATCGTCGGGGTAAGCTGCAGTGAGGCGTTCCACCGCTTTCCCAGCAACTGCGTTATTTTTGTCACGCAGCGCCGCGACGACTGCGTTGAGCAGAGTTGCCGCCGAGGCGGGCGGACGGCTCACTTTGACGATCTCTGCTTTCGGCGCAGGCAGCATCAATACATAAACGCATGCCGCCACCGAAAGCAAAGCGGGGATGCCGACGTAAAAGGCCAGAATCTGCGCGAGCGAAAATCTGGCGTGAAATCGATAAACTCCGCGCCGGAGCAAACGGGGCCACAGCCGCAGAATTCGCGCCCGGCGCGACTTCGCCGCCTCGCGTTCGTCGGCCTCGGTGAAAGGCCGCTCTGCGAATGTTGTACCGCCTATTTTGGGCGCGGAATCGCCCTTCCGCCGCGTCGCGAGGTCGCGAAAGGCTGTCCGGCTCTCTGGCTTTTTCGACGGAGAGGCAGCCTGTTTGCGTTTGGGTGGAGGTGTCTCGTTCCCCTGCGGGGCACGTTTTGCGCCAGCTCCAACAATCGTAAACGGTGCCTCGTTGCCGGGCTTTTCTCCACGGCGACGGTTCGGTTTGGATTTCGAATCGTCATTGCGTTCCATGAGTGGCGAAATTTATCCTCGTTCAGGCCGTAATCGCGAGCCTTTTCATCGCACCGAGCCTGCCTCCGGGTCAACCACCCCGACGATTTCACCAGACGCATTTTCGACAACCGCAACCGTGCCCGGCGGGTAGATTTGCAAAAACACCTCGACCGGCATCGCCGCCGCCGCTCTCACCACCGGACGCGCCAAGCTGGCTACCGAATTGGAAGATTCCGCGTTCGCTTCGATCTCATCCCCGCTTGCCGCTCCCAAAACCTTGAGATCTCGCGAGACAACGGGGAAAACCGACTGCGCCGAGCGGCGAACAATCCCCGCTGCATCACGACACGAAGCCTCCGCAGGCAAGGTCACGAAATCGCTCCGCATGAGATCTGTCACCCTTCGGCCCTGCACCCTCGCCCGGAATTGTGCGTACGCCAATTCCTGCTGCGCGCCCATGAACACAAAAACCCCGATGAAACCGAGCATGGGCGATCCGTAGAAACTTGCCGCAAAAAACAAGACCGCGATCACCTGCCCCACTCGCGCGGCCACCGTCGTCGCCGTGACAAAACTAAACCGCATCGCCAGCAAAGCCCGCAGCACACGCCCGCCATCCATAGGAAACGCAGGGATTGCGTTGAAGACGATCAACATCACGTTCACCGTCATCAATCGCGAGACCAAATCCGTGCCCGTTAGATCCGAAAAGCTAAACTTCGCCGCCATCGCCAGAAACAGAAACAGCGCGATGACCACATTTACCGCGGGGCCCGCAACGGCCACAACAAGTTCCTGCGAGGGTTTCTCCGGCATCCGCTCCAACCGCGCCACGCCGCCAATCGGCAAGAGCGTGATGTCCGGCGTGCGGATCCCATACATCCGCGCCGCGAAGGCATGGCCGAACTCGTGAAGGAGCACGCAAAGGAAAAGCAAAAGAATAAATACCGTCCCCTGCCCGGCCGCTGCCAGTCCGCCAGCCTGCCAATCCATCCACGCAACCCACGCCAGCAGCAGCAAAAACGTGACGTGGATTTTGACTTCGATGCCCGAGATCCGGGCGATTCTAAATGACCAACGCATAAAATTCGGTTTCCGACGGCGGGATTTGACGGTAGAAACATACCTCCCGTGCGAAGACCCGATTCGTAACCTTCCCACGAATCCGAATAAATCCCAAAAGAAAATGCCATCTCCCACTCTGAAAGTCCTCGTCGCCGATCCCATTTCCCAACGCGGTGTCGATGAACTCGCCGCAGGAGGCACCCTCGAAGTCGTCGTCCAAACCGGACTTCCCGAAGCCGAGCTTCTCAAAATCATCCCCGAGTTCTCCGCACTCGTCGTGCGCAGCCAGACAAAAGTCACGGCAGCCGTTCTCGATGCCGCTTCGAAACTCAAAGTCGTCGGCCGCGCCGGCGTCGGTGTGGACAACGTGGACGTCGATGCCGCTACCCGCCACGGCGTGATCGTGATGAACACCCCCGGCGGCAACACCATCTCCACCGCCGAGCACGCGTTTTCGCTGATCATGAGCATCGCCCGCAGCATCCCGCAGGCCGATGCCAGCGTGAAGTCCGGCAAGTGGGATCGCAAAAAATACGAAGGCGTCGAATTGTATAACAAGACGCTCGGCATCCTCGGCATGGGCCGCATCGGAACCGAACTTGCCCGCCGCGCCATCGCGTTCGGTATGCGCGTTGTCGCCTACGATCCTTACCTCTCCGTCAGCCGCGCCCGCAGCCTGCAAGTCGAGCTCGTCGAAGAACTCGACGCTCTGCTCCCGCTCGCCGACTTCATCACGATGCACATGCCCCTCACGCCGGAAACGCAGCACATGCTCGATACCCGTCGGCTTGCCCTCTGCCGCAAAGGCGTTCGTATCGTCAACTGCGCCCGTGGCGGTCTCATCGACGAAGCCGCCCTTGGCGAGGCCCTCAAATCCGGCCAAGTCGCCGCAGCCGCCCTCGATGTCTTCGAAGTCGAGCCTCCTCCCACAGACTTCCCGCTCCGCGCATTGACGAATATCGTCTTCACGCCACACCTCGGAGCCAGCACCGCCGAGGCCCAGGAAAATGTCGGCATCGAAATTGCCCAAGCCATTCGCGCCGCTCTCCTCGACGGCGAAATCCGCAACGCCGTCAACATGCCGAGCATGGACGCCAAAACCGCCGTTGTCGTCAAACCCTACCTCACCCTCGGTGATAAACTCGGACGCTTCGCTGCCCAGCTCGCCCCGAACCGCAACGACCGCGTCGTCATCACCTACGGCGGAAAAGCCGTCGAGATGCCCACTGACGCGATCAGCCGAGCGATCCTCACCGGATTTCTCAAACACGCCGGCGGCGAGGAGGTTAACAGCGTTAACGTCCGCACCATGGCCGCCGCACGCGGCCTCGACGTCGAAGAAGTTCGCTCCAGCGAGCAAACCGATTTTAACGAATGGCTCCACGTCGCCGTCTTCAGCGGAGAAACGAAAGTCTCCGTCGGCGGCACGTTCTTCGGCGCAAAAAACGACCCCCGCATCGTCCGCCTCAACAGCCGTTCCGTCGAAGTCACCCCATCCGGCCCCGTCCTCCTCCTCGAAAACCGCGATCGCCCGGGCATCATCGGCCACATCGGCACACTCCTCGGACGCGAGAACATCAACATCGCCAGCATGAGCCTCTCCCGCACCGAACAAGGCGGACGCGCCCTCACCCTCCTCAACCTCGACTCCGCCCCATCACCCGAATTCCTCAAAAAACTCGCCTCCGACGAAGACATCTACGCCGCCCAAGTCATCGTGCTGTGAGGTGGGAACAAGAGAGTGAAAACGCTCGCGGATTACTATCGTCAACTTCAAGAGTGGGAGGGAGTGTCTCCCATCTGTCTCATCTCGACGTGGCCTGAGGAGTTTGCGTTGTGAGTTCAAGAAGACTTCCGTTCCGCGATCAACGGAGTCGGACTGGTTGGAATGAAATGTCCGGTGAGATCAGGCAGCACGAACCAAAGCGTTGGAAATCAGATTCAAGACTTCGTCGTTTCCGCTACTGGCGACCGAACTCGCCCTCTTCACCCTGCAAAGAAGTCCGGGCGCAGGGTATCCCGATTGTGAGCTCATCCACCTTGCGTCAGGGCAACTCGTTTCGGCGGAAGTCAAAGCGACGTCAGATTGGAGTCCAAATGATTCGAGTCGCAGAGTTCTCACATCGTCGTCGAAAAAATAAGAAAGCGTTTCTCCGAGCCGATTCTTCACCTTTTGATTTCGATCGTTTACTTTCCGTCCGACGGCGCGCAAATCCAAAGCCTCCGCTTAGATTTTCTCGAACCAATAACTCCCGTCGGGGTGCGCCTCGAAGCCTCGGTGAGTCACAAAATCCTTTGTGAAGGAACCCATCGGAGTATTGTTTTCTAATGCAGCTGGAACTCGAAATAGGCACCGATGCGCCGAGCGAGTCACTGAACGTTGAAGTAAGCGATTTTTCCATCGGCGATGTCACTGTTCCGCTTTCCCGAGGAGAGTTCTGGACCGCCAAGCAACGTGATGGGCACTCAATTCACGAGATTTCCTATCGTGCCTGCTACAAGCCCCAACTGCCGGGTTACTTCTTGAAGCGTTATGCCTCACCCGGAAGCCTTGTTTTTGATCCATTTCTCGGAAGGGGGACGACCTTGGTCGAAGCCCGTCTCGCCGGATGCCGAACTGCGGGCTCCGACGTTAACCCCCTCTCCATCTTTCTCACGCGTCCAAGGCTGCGGCCTCCGACTCTGGCACAGGTCAAACAGCGACTCGATGAAGTGATTCTTCCAGAAGGAGCCGACGCACCCGAAGGAATGCTCGAATTTTTTCACCCGGCAACTCTCGAAGAAATCACGGGTTGGATGGGATACTTCCGACAACGTCGCGAGTCGGGTCTCCTCGACGACGCCGATGAGTGGATTCAAATGGTCGCGATCAACCGCCTGACCGGCCACTCGAATGGATTCTTTTCCGTTTACACCCTCCCGCCGAATCAGGCTGTTTCCATCGCGCGACAGGCGAAGATCAATGCCAAGCTCCGGCAAGTTCCCGAGCATCGCGATACGCGGGCCTTGATTTGGAAGAAAACCCGCTCGCTACTCCGCGATTCGCTTCCCGAGGGGTTTCGCGAACGCGAACTTCATGTTTTTCAAGCTTCAGCCGATCGGCTTTTGCAAATGGATTCCAGCACCGTGGATCTGGTTGTCACGTCGCCTCCGTTTCTCAACGAAGTCGATTACCTACAGGACAACTGGATGAGAATGTGGTTCTGCGGGATTTCGCTCGACCGCGCGTCGCTCTGGCAGATTCGTTCTGTTGCAGAATGGACCGCTCAGATGGAAGGCGTGCTCAAGGAACTCCGCCGCATTCTCAAGACCGGAGGTTTCGTGGCTTTTGAGGTCGGCGAAGTGCGTAAAGGCACCGTTCGATTGGAACTCGAGGTTCTCGCCGCCGGGCTCAGGGCGGGTCTCACTCCGATTTCGATTCTTGTGAACGAGCAGAACTTCACAAAAACATCGAACTGTTGGGGTGTCTCGAACAACGCGAGCGGAACTAACACCAACCGCATTGTTGTCTTTCGAAAAACCTAAGTCTGCTCGTCGAGGAGTGCGGCGATTCGCTTGACGGCGGGGAAGGCGAGCATTTCGCTCCAGAGGCATTTGATGGGTTCGATGCGCACGTCGGAGACGGCGTCTTCCCAGCCCGCGAGTGATTCTTTGGAGAAGTCGAGTGGCACGATGACTTCGGCGGCGAGCGGAACGGCGGCGAGGCGATAGCGGTTCCAGTTCGCGCGATGGGTGGACGAGGTGTCGTCCGTCGCGGCGGATGGCTCGATCTCCACGGACTCAGAAAGACGCTTCCAAGCGGAGCGCATCGACGACATCCAGCCGTCGGATTTTTCGACGGCCGGGGCGATTCCGCCGATGAGCACAAGGCGCGGAACGGGCCGGCCCGCCGCGTGCAGTTGGCGCGCCATTTCGAGCGCTATGGTCGTCCCGAACCCGAAACCTGAGAGCACGAAGGAGCCGGTGGGATCATCTTCAAACACGGCATCCAAATAGGCCGCTGCGGCACTTTCAATCGAGGGATGGCAGGCCTCGGCATTTCCATAGCCACGCGCTCTGATTCCGATCACGCGGCGCGTTGGGCCGATGGCTGCGGCGAGATCTTGAAAAACCTCGGACGCGCCCGCGGCTGGGTGGATCAACACGAGCCGTGCGCCTGCGCCCTTTTCTTGAAGAACCTGCACTGGTGCCCACGCTGCGACGACGCGGGGTTTCTCGACGGGCTTTGCTGCCGGTTCGGCGGATGTTTTTTCTGCCGGTAACGGGAGTGCGGATTCATCAATCCATCCGCTGATTTTCAATGGCCACTCGTCCACATTAAAGGCACTCGGTGCACCTGCTAGCGTCCACGTATGCTCCCCGCAGTGCACGTCGAGCGCCGTCTCAAAAGCCCGCAAAGCACGGTTCCGCTGGGAGGCATCGGGAACGCCCGGCGCGCGCTGGGCAAAACTCTCAACGTAGAGCGCACCCGTCGCGTCGCGCCAGCCAAGAAGTCCGCTGGAGTTTCCGCGCCGCCCTGAACCTTCGCTGTTTTTTTTCCACCCCGTCACCTTGAAGAAAAGCTCGCCCGCAAAACCGGGCGCAATGTCGTGTCCGTCCGCATCACAAACGGCGGCACCAATTTCTTCGACCGGAAACCCCGCCGCGAGAAACACCCCGCTGGCCGCGTGGCCACCCGCGAGCCCGAGTCCGCAAAGCCCGGCCGGACTGAAGAAAACGCGAGAGCCGCCAGGCAACGCCTGATTCCAAACACCGAGAACTTTGAGATTGGGATTTCCGGCTTCGACCGCAACCACACGCAGCGAGGGAGATGTCAGCGGCGAGCCTCGCAGGGATCGTGCGGCTTGGTTGGCCCACTCGGCCGCGGTGACGCGCACGTGCGTGACATCGGAAGTCGCCGGATCGACGATTTCATCGTCTGCGACGCGCGTTGTGCCGCCAGCGAGAAGCGGAGTCAGCCATTCGTCGAGAAAGGCTCCGCCACCGGCTGCCGAATGAGCGAGAAACGTGTCTCCGGGAGCAAATTCCAAAACCCTCGCACCGGCGGCGGCGGCGGACAAAAGCATCCCGTGCGTGAGAGCGGTGAGTGACGGCGAGTCTCCATCGTGGAAGCCCGCCAGAAGCGCGGCGGGACTTTCCTGTGTCAGTTCGGGCGAAGGCACGTCAGCGACTTCGAGCGTGTCCCAGTCCTGATCAAGAATAATGCGTCGCCGGTTGGTGACATCAAGCAACGGCGAACTCGCCGCATCGCAGAGCACAAAGCCCGCGTCGTGCGTGCTCAATGCCGACTCGACCCACTCCGGCGGTGCCGAGGGATCGACAGGGACAATCGTGTTGCCGGCTTTCAGCGAGCCGAGGATGGCGATGGGAATCCACGATGATTGCGAAAGGAAAAGCCCGGCATTCCATTCTCCCGTCAAGCCCGCGTGGGCAAGGTGGGCGGCGAGTTTGTCGGAGAGCGCGTCCAACTCGCCGAACGTCAGCCGGTAGTCGCCATCGACGACAGCCGTGCGATCCGCGTGCTGGCTGACGACGGCGCGAAAAGCTGCAGCCAGCGAAGCCGCTTGTTTGCCGCCTTCGGGACCGCGCGAAAGGCTCCGCAACGTTTTGCTTAAGGCCGCATCGAGAACGGGAACATTGCGCAGCGGCTTCGACTCATACGCCGAGAGTTCGGCGAGCAGGGCCGCCAACTGTCCAAGCAATTCTTTTGCCGCAAGCTCGTTCCAGTTCGAACCGGACACTTTGAGCGCAAGGCGAAATCCGTCGCGGGCTTCGAGCGAGTGGCCGCTGGCGGACGTGGCGTGAATTTTCGTGTCAAAATTTATCCACCGCGGCAGCACGGTGTGGATGAGGTCGTTGAGCTCGGGCCCGCGCCACGCAAACACGGTGGGAGCCAAGCCATCGGCCAAGTCGATGCCGGCAGACGTCAGTGCGGTCTGCGGGTCGATGACGCCGTTGTTGCGAACAAGCTCACGCTTTGCCTCCACATCGCGCAGCCATTCCAGCAGCGTTCCCGTCCACGAAATGGGAACCGGAAGGACGTTCTCAAAATAGCCCGCTTCCCCCGGATCGCGCACAGGATCCAATAGCGAGAAGACCACATCGCCCGTCGCGCCGAATCGCCGCAACGTCAACGCCCATGCCGCGTGGAGCACAGCGGCGGGGTCGAGCGAATGCGCTGAACAAAACGCCTTGAAATCCGCCGTCTCGTCACGTCCGAGCAGCAAGGACGCCTCGGCCGATTTTCCTTCCACCACGCGGGGACGAAGGCGCATCAGTCCTTCGACACGGAACAAAATTTCTTTCCAAAGTTCCGGCGGTGACAAAGGCGGCTCGACCGGCTCGGGGGAAGCGCCTAGAGCGTTCCCGTCCAAGGCCACGAGCCAGTCGACCAAAACGCCGCAGAGTGAGCGTTCATCGAGCAGAAACGTCGGCGCAGTGAACAAATAGTGCCCCCCGCCGCCAGGTAGCCGGATTTCGTGAAACCGGACAACAGGAGCGGCCGCCACATCAATCGGCGCGGCAGCATCCGCAACCAGCAACGCGGCCCACTTTTCCGGAATCGCCTCTGGGGTTTCACTTTGCCAATCGAGCGTGCGCCAAAAAGTTTCCGCCGAATCAACCTCGCGCACTCGGAGCAATCCGTCGCTTCGGCGCGAGAATCCGGAGCGCAGCACGCCGTGCCTTGCGACAACGGCTTGCCAAGCGGCGCGGAGCTTTTCCGACGACACGCTTTCACCGAAGCTGATCGAGATTTGCAAATTCCCCGCGCCATCTTTTGTCGCTGCGAGATGACGAAAAAATGCAGCGGACTGCATGGGGCTGGAAAAATACTCGCGCATGACCGTGGGCTAGAATCCGGCGTCCGTCACGGCACCTTGAGAAGCAGTTGCAACATGGGAGGCATACTTTGCCAGCACTCCGCGACGATAGCGGGGTTTCGGCTTTTTCCATTTTGCCAGCCGGGCGGCAATTTCTTTGGCCGGAATGCCGAGCACGAGGCTGCTCGAGGCGGCATCGATGGTGATCTTGTCTCCGTTTTTAACAATGGCCAGCGGACCGCCGTCGAACGCCTCGGGCGTTATATGCCCCACCACAAAACCATGTGTGCCGCCGGAAAAGCGTCCGTCGGTAATCAGCGCGACATCTTTGCCGAGTCCGCGTCCCATCACCGCGCTTGTCGGTGAGAGCATCTCGCGCATCCCCGGACCGCCGCGTGGTCCTTCATAACGAATCACGATCACGTCACCCTTTTTGATTTTTCCAGCGAGAATCGCTTCCAGTGCTTTCTCCTCGGATTCAAACACGCGCGCCGTGCCGACAAAACGCTCGCCTTCTTTCCCGCTGATCTTTGCGACCGCGCCGTGCGGCGCGAGGTTGCCGCGCAGCACGACGAGGTGACTGGTTTTTTTGATTGGATTGCTGAGCGGTCGAATAATTTCCTGCCCCTTCGGATACGGCTTGAACGACGCCAAATTCTGCTTGAGCGTGCGCCCGGTCACCGTCATGCAGCCGCCATGCAGCAGTCCTGCGGAGAGAAGATCTTTCATCATCGGGACAATGCCGCCGATGCCCACCAGGTCAGACATCAGGAAACGTCCGCTCGGCTTGAGATCCGCGATCACTGGCACGCGCTTGCCGATGCGCGTGAAGTCGTCGATCGTCAACTTCACGTTCGCGGAGTAAGCGATCGCCAGCATGTGGAGAACGGCATTTGTCGAGCCTCCAAGCGCGATGATGACTGTGATCGCATTTTCAAACGCCTCGATCGAAAAAATATCCGAAGGCCGCATCCCGCGCTTCAGCATCCCAAAAACCGCCGCCCCCGCATCGCGGCAATCGCGCATTTTGTGCTCGGAAACAGCCGTCTGCGCCGAGCTGTTCGGCAGGCTGAACCCCATCGCTTCAATCGCCGACGCCATTGTGTTCGCTGTATACATTCCGCCGCACGAGCCCGGCCCCGGAATGGCGCACGACTCGACTTTGTGGAGTTCGGCCGCCGAGATTTTTCCAGCCGCCCGCTGACCGACCGCCTCGAAGACCGAAACCACATCGAGCTTTTTTCCTGCGAGGCATCCCGGCAAAATTGTGCCGCCATAAACAAAAACCGCCGCACGGTTCAATCGCGCGATGGCCAGCATGCAGCCGGGCATATTTTTGTCGCAGCCGCCGATGGCTACGTATCCGTCGAAGCCCTGACAACCAACAACGGTCTCGATGGAGTCGGCAATCACTTCGCGCGAAACGAGCGAGTATTTCATCCCCTCGGTGCCCATTGAAATCCCGTCGGAAATCGTGATCGTGTTAAAAATTGTCGCCTTCCCGCCAACCGCATCGATGCCCAAGGCCGCCTCGCGGGCGAGTTGGTCGATGTGCATATTGCAGGGCGTCACCATGCTCCACGTCGAGGCGACGGCGATCTGAGGCTTCGCAAAATCCTTCTCTTGGTAGCCTACCGGATACAACATCGCACGGCTTGGCGCGCGGCTTAGTCCGTCGAAGACCGCCGACGAATAGGGACGCATGGAGATACTCGTTTTCTTACTCATAAGAGGGATACGCTACCAAATATGCACACGGGGCCAAGGAAATCCCGGAGCCTAGTGCCTTGTATCTTTGAATTTGTAGCATCTTTTTGCCACAAATTCCATCGTTACCAGCCTTTGAACCTGCGAATCACGTTCCCGCGCCAAGTGACCTCATTCAAATTTCGATGTTCGATGTTGAATGTTCCTGATCCCTCTCATGGGGAGCGCCTTTAATGGAATTTGTGGCAAAGTGATGCGGAAAGTTCGAACCCAGACACTAGCGCCAGTTCCGCAATTTCGGCGCCGGTTTGCTACTTGTCTTCCGCGGGATCGGGCGGCTCGGTTGGCGTCTTTGGCGCGCGCGGCGTGACAAGAACTTTGTCGATCCGCTGGCGATCCATGTCGATGACCTCGAACTCAAAGTTCTCCCACTGGAATTTCTCGCCCTCCCGCGGGAGGTGACCGAGCCGCGAAAGAATAAACCCGCCGAGGGTCGAGAACCGGTTGTCATCCTCGCCGGGCAAATCGGCTTCGACGCCGAGACTGCTCTTCATTTCATCAACATCGAGCATGGCATCAATGAGCCATGTCCCATCCTGGCGCATCAAGGCCTTCGGGTCGTGGCGCTGCTCGCGCTCTGGAAGATTGCCCACGATGGCGATCATCACGTCGTTGAGCGTGACCAAGCCCTGCAGCCCGCCGAACTCATCGACCACGAGCGAAATGTGTTTGCCGGATTTTTTGAATTCCTCGATCAACTTGCCCACAGGCATGGCCGTGGGCACATAGAGCGGCGGAGTCACGAGCGCGCGGAGTTCGACGCGTCCTGCCAGCGAAAGGTTAGCCCAGAGGGATTTCACTGAGATCATGCCGACGACATTGTCGCGCGTGTCTTGATACACGGGAAAATGCGAGTGCCCGCTGCCTGCGATGCGGCGCCAGTTTTCCTCATCCGAGTCGTCGAGCGAGAGCCAGATCATGCGCGCGCGCGGCGTCATCAAGTCACCGGCCGTTTGATCGTCGAGTTCAAAAACGCTCTCGACCATTTCCTTCTCCGCCTTTTTGAAAATGCCCGCGCTCAAGCCCTCATCGATGAGAACCCGCACCTCCTCCTCGGAGACTGCGCTTTCCGTCGCTTTGCGGACTCCCAGCAAAGCCATGAGAAAATCGCTGGAGTGATTGAGCAGATTCACAATCGGTGCAAACGTCGTCGAAATCGCATTCATCGGCCGCGCCAACGCCGAGGCGATCCGCTCCGGGTTGCTGAGGGCCAGTCGCTTCGGGACGAGTTCACCGATAATGACGGAGAAATACGTGATGATAACCACAACGATAAACAACGAAACGTAATGCGCGGGACCGCCTTCCATTCCGGGAATCTTATCAACTTGGAGGGATAATGTCTCGGCGATGCGGGCCCCGCCGAATGCACCCGCCAGCGTGCCCACAAGCGTGATGCCGACCTGCACCGTCGAGAGGAACTTCCCAGGCGAAACCGCGAGACTGTGCGCCAGCTTTGCTCCCGTGTGCCCCTCGTCGGCCAGCGTCTTGAGCTTGCCCTTGCGCGACGCCACCACAGCGATCTCTGCCATCGCAAACACCCCGTTCGCTAACAGCAAAATAAAAATAAATAAGACCTCTAACGTGATTCCAGACATTTTGTGAGCCGAGAGAGTATCTGAGATGCAGGCGGGTAGCAAACGGAACCTCGGGCCTCCAGCGTTGCCGGCACCGGGCTCCGCCGCGCCTGATTGCGAATACCAACTAAATGGTCAAGAAGGCAAAATAACACGGCGGTCTCGGCGAAACCTCCCTACCACCCCCGGGTAGGGATGCCTCGCCGAGGCGTCCGTCGAATATACCGATTTCGACGTGGAAATGGCCTCAGAAGTAAAATGGGAGTCCTTGCTGCTCGAAGGCGGCTTTTTGCTCCGAGAGATATTTGTCGCCGAGCTGGTCGAATCCGCCGCTTTTGCGGAAGATTTGGAGAAATTCGTTGATCTGGGTGCGGAGGGCATCGTCATCGCGGCGGAGGGCGATTGCCCAATTTTCGTTGCGGACAGGTTCGAGGATGGCGCGCGTTTTTTCGGGTTGCTCGCTGGCGTTTTTCCAAACGCTCATTTGATCATAGAGAAACGCGTCGGCGCGCCCTTGGGCGACTTCGAGGATAGCTGCGGTCTCCTTTTCGACGGCGAGGATTTTCGCATTTTTGAGATGAGCTCGTGCCCAGACTTCGCCGGTGGTTCCCTGCCTAACGACAATCGTGCGCCCGGGTTGGTCGATCTCAGACGGCGACGAAATCGGGGCGTCTTTTCCGGCGAGGAGGGCGAGGCCGATGGTCAGGTAGGGCTCGGAAAAAGCGACGGACGTGCGACGCTCGGGCGTGTCGGTCATCGACGAGATAATACAGTCGATTTTTCCGGTATTGAGTGAGGGGATGAGACCCGTGAAAGGGATGTTTTCAATGCGGACGGGACGTCCGAGCGACTCGGCAAGTGCCTTGGCAAGGTCCACGCTGACGCCCATTGGCTGGCCGGTGGGATCAATGCTCTCGAAGGGCGGGTAGGAGAGATCCATGCCGACAACGAGTTCATTGGCGGGGCGTTTGCTTTGGCAGGCGGCGAGCACCACCACCAGTGCGAGGGCAATCCAGAGACGGCGCATCATTCGCGGAAAATCGCATTGCGCACGGCGGAGAGTTCAGACTCCTCCGAGAGCTTGCGCGTGACGCCGCGCAGGCGGCGGCCGAGCGTGGAGGCGACACCGATGAGGATCTGGATCCCGGCAGCAGGGTAGTTGTTGATAAAGTCTTCGAGATCGGCGCGCGCAATGACCCAATATTGCGCAGGCTCGATGGCGACGACGGAGCAAACTGCGCTCGCGGGGTCAAAGAGATCAACCTCGCCGACCCACTCGCCCTGGCTGATCTTTCCAAGGAGCACCTCGCGTCCGGTCTCGGCTTTCTTGGCGTGTAACAAGCCGCTGATGATGAAAAACAGTTTACCGTGCGGCAGACCTTCTTCGATGAGAATATCTCCAAGCTTCGCAATATGAAAGCTCCCGTAGGAGCTCAAAGTATCGCGATCCTCTTTGCTGAGTTCTGAGATAAGACCGACAGCGGGAAGGTGCGGCGTGGTGAACGACATGCGGTTTAGCAACCAGAATTTTTAGTCTGCGGCAAGACAGGATGTCGGGAGACGCAGTGCGTGACCATTTACAAAATACCGAGCTTCATTTTTCCCGCCTCGCTGATCATGGCCTGATTCCATGGCGGATCCCATACGAGTTCGACCTCGGCATCATCGATGCCCTCGAGCGTAAGAATTTTGCTGCGTGCGTCGGCGGCGATCGTCGGGCCCATCCCGCAGCCAGGTGCCGTGAGCGTCATTTTCACGAGGACGGACGTTTTACCGTCGTCTTTTTTGCTGAGAGCACAATCGTAAATGAGGCCGAGATCGACCACGTTGACGGGAATCTCCGGATCGAAAACCGTCTTCAATTGATCCCAGACGGCCATCTCGGCGGAACCTTCGATTTTGACTTTTTCCGGCTCGGCATTCGGATCAAGGCCGAGCGCGTCGGCGTCCTTGAGCTCGATGCGGGCAAGGCCGCCGGGCGTGGCCACAGTAAATGCGCCGCCTAGCGACTGGGTGACAACGACAGCCATTCCGGCCGGGAGTTGGAGCGGGTGGCCGCTCGGGATCTGGATTGCGTCGCAATCGCGGGTGAGGATGATTTCGCCTTGTGGGTTCATAGTGTTTATCGGAACGTGATTTTGATTTCGCTTGGTGCCTGGAGGTTGTCCCAGAGCGACGGAGCCGCCGGCGCGCTGGTCGCAGTGGTTGCTTCGCCGGTGCCGGTGAGCGCGTTTTTCAACGCACCTTCGACAAGCTGCGCGCAATGGATTTTCATTGGAGGAAGCGGGCCGAATGGCGCGGAGAGATCGTTGCCGGACATCGCGAGCGCCTCTTCGGGCGTTTTGCCTTTGATGAGTTCGGTGGCCATGCTCGCGACAGCAATGGCTGTCTGACAGCCGAAAGATTGGAAGGTGGCTTTGTCGATGACCTTGCGTCCGTCGTCCTCGCGGAACTTGATCCACATGCGGAGCATGTCACCGCAATCACCGTTGCCGGCGGTGCCAACGGCGTCGGCACCGGACATTTCGCCAAGGTTCTGAGGGTCGCGCATGGCGTCTTCGATATTTGTGCTCATTGGACGGAGTAACGTGGCAGGGAGGGGTCAACTTCGAGGCTCCAGGCGTCGATTCCGCCTCGGAGTGCGCGGACATTTTCGAACCCGTGGCCGGAGAAATACGCGGCCGCATCGAGAGCGCGGGAGCCGGTGTGATCGACAATGAGAATCATCGCCGATTTGGGCCATGTGGACATGATTTGTTGGACGAGATCCTGACTGAAAAGTTCCGAACCCTCGATGCGGACGGCCTCAAATTCCTCCCGGGTGCGAATGTCGAGGAGGCGTGCGGACGAGGTCTCGCGGGCGGCGGCGGCGTCCGCCGGCGAAACAAGCACGGCCTCGTCCTGTTCGTGCGCTTCGTGAATCTTCCCGAGAACATCGGCATTGTCTGCCACGTCGTTGCGGGCGCAAACTTCAGACAATTTTTCATCCGGACGAAATCCGCAGCTCGCGCATCCGCCGATATGAAAATGCCGGAAAAGCGCCCGCTGCGCACCCGGGTAGGTGTGCAGCAACTCTTCCATCGTGATGTCTGGTGACAGCGTCATGTGAAGGCAACTTAGTGGGTTTGGCGGGGAATTCAACCCCCGCGATGCGACGACGGGCACGGGGTCGCCGAAAGTCGCGGCTTGTCGCCGGGTTGCGAAACCCTCACATTTTCGCGAATCGCACTATGGAAGGCTTAACGACATCCATCATGAATCCGCTTGAAGAACGGATGGGCTACAAATTTCGCAACGGCCTGTTGTTGGCCGAGGCGTTGACGCATCCCAGCATTTCGCTCGAACGGAAGGATTACCCGTTCGACAACCAGCGGCTGGAGTTTTTGGGCGACGCCGTGATTCAAGTCGCCGTCACCGAGCATCTCTACCGCATGTTTACGGACTTCAGTGAAGGGCGTTTGACAAAACTTCGCACGCGCATCGTCTCGCGAACCGCACTGCGGGAACGGGGGCTGGCGTTGGATCTCGGGAGGTTTTTGATGATGGGACGCGGTGAAGAGGCCAGCGGCGGACGCGAGCGGGCTTCCACGTTGGCGGATTCTTTCGAGGCGGTCGTCGGCGCGATTTTTCTCGATGGCGGCTTTGAGGCGTCGCGTATTTTTATTCTCCGGCAGATGGAGGAAGTCTTCGCGGATCTCGCCAGTCAACCGGAGGAAATCAATCCCAAAGGTTTTCTCCAAGAGTTGCTTCAGTCGATTTCCCCCGCGGCACCTGAATACGAATTGCTTTCACAGACCGGCCCCGAGCACTCGAAACATTTCCTTTGCCGCGTAATGTGGAACGGACGTGAGCTGGCCCGCGGCACCGGGCAGAGCAAAAAAGAAGCCCAAGTGGCCGCCGCGGAGATTGCACTCGGCGAGCGCGTCTGGGAAAAAGACACTCGCCGCAAGGCAACCAACGCATGATTTATCTCCTTCCGCTTCAACTGACGGGACTCGCACTCGGCATCCTCCTCGTCCTCGCTCACGCTTGGGCCCTGTTTCGCGAGACATCCGTGAAAGCGTGGGCCACGACGTTTCCCCGTTCGCGCGCCGCTGCCACTGTTCTCCTCGCCATCGCCGCCGTGTGGAGCTTCCTGCTCGTCCGGGAAATCGACCTTGGTGAGTTTTCCGGCCTGCGAATGGTCATGCTCGGGGCGATTGTCGTCGGGGCCGTGCTCTCGTGGATCTACGTGCCGGAATTCCTCGCCGTCCGCGCCCTCGGCATGGTGCTTCTGCTCGCCGCCGAGCCATTGTTGGAATCCGCCGTCCTCCGCACCGAGCCCTCCCGCCTCCTCGTAGCCGTGGTCGCTTACGGCTGGGTCATCGCCGGCTTGTTTTTTGTCGGAATGCCCTATCTCTTGCGCGATGCCATCAACTGGCTCACCGCCGCCCCGATCCGTTGGAAAGCCGCCTGCATCGGCGGGATCGCGTGGGGCGCGGCAACCATCGTCTGCGCTTTGCTGTTCTGGTAGAAATACAAGCGAACATGCCCCACGTGATCGACAAAGCTGAACGACGGAAAGACAACTCGACGGCGTTGAAAACAAATCGCGAATCGAATCGAATGGAAGCTGCAGATCGAGCTGCCCACGACTGGTATCGCTTCGTGTTGTCGTATCCGCCGCATCTCGTGCGGTCGTATCTAGAGACGTTCGATATTCGAAAAGGGGGGTGCATCCTCGATCCGTTTTGCGGCACGGGAACAACCCCGGTTGAGTGCAGGAAATCAGGTTACAACAGCGTCGGCATTGAGGCTCACCCGATGGCACATTTTGCGAGTTGCACGAAGCTTGACTGGAGCCTCGATCCTGATCGCCTTGAGAGAACTGCAGTTGCTGTGGCCGAACGGTCGATCTCGGAACTGGAGACGCAAGGGGTGATTGATGACCCCCAACCCAATCTCATTCACGAACCCCCGAACGATCTCCTGCTTCGGAAGCTGCCGGATGACGCATTTCAACTGTTATTGACGAATTCGATAAGCGCTCTGCCTCTCCACAAAACCCTCTTGCTGTTGCGAAACATCGACAGTGCGGACTATGGAGTCGCTCACCTTCGGCTGGCACTCGCGAAAGGGCTTGTGACAAGCATTAGCAACCTGCACTTCGGGCCTGAAGTGGGCGTAGGTCCGGCGAAGGAAGATGTGCCCGTTGTTTCAACATGGTTGGGGTTGGTGCGAAAGGTTGTTAACGATCTGCGGGTGCTTGACCATGGAACGTCCGCGACTTCGATGATCCACCATGCCGACTCCAGGCAACTCGCGCAATTCGTGCGGCGTGGATCAATTGATGCAGTGATTACCTCTCCGCCATATCCCAACGAAAAAGATTACACCCGCACAACGCGCCTGGAATCGGTGGTGCTTGGCTTTTTTAGGGACAAGAAAGCTTTGCAATCGCTTAAGCGAACCATGCTCCGTTCCAACACTCGGGGAGTCTACAAAGGCGACGATGACGATCAATGGGTGGCAGAGTTCCCGGAGATTCAAAGGATCGCCGCGGAGATTGAGGCTCGCAGAATCGAATTGGAGAAGACGAGCGGTTTTGAGCGGCTCTACGCTCGCGTGACAAAGCTCTACTTTGGAGGAATGGCGCGCCATCTCGCGGAGTTGCGTCCTCTCCTCCGCCCCGGTGCTTCCTTGGCTTATGTCGTTGGAGATCAAGCTTCGTATCTAAGGATTATGATTCGAACGGGCCAGATTCTTGGCACCATCGCAGAGAAACTGGGCTACACTGTTGATCGGATTGATCTCTTTCGCACTCGTTTGGCTACAGCGACGCGCGAACAATTGCGCGAGGAGGTTGTTGTATTGCGCTGGCCAGGTTAGTTGAATCTCATGTCTACGAATCGGTATTCCTTAATTTTGGAGAAGATTTTCTTCGATCACTATGAAAAGGGCATGAAGTCCTTTTCGTTTAAGCGGGTTGAAATAGAATCGACAGCCGCAAAGTTAGGAATCTCATTGCCAAAAAACATAGGCGATCTCGTCTATTCGTTTCGATTTCGGACGGAGATGCCTAAGACGATTGTCGCCACAGCACCTGCCGGACAATCGTGGGTGATCAAGCTTTCTGGTAAAGCCACTTATCTTTTTGTCCTGGATCGCCAATGGATCATCCAACCAAACCCCGGCCTCATCTGCATTAAGGTGCCCGACTCTACGCCAGGGATCATTTCCCGTTATGCTCTCGATGACGAACAGTCGTTGCTCGCACTCGTTCGCTACAACCGGCTTGTCGATATTTTTACTGGAGTAGCCTCCTTCTCCCTCCAAAATCATCTTCGCACGACGGTGGAAGGTGTTGGGCAAGTCGAGGTGGATGAGTTGTATGTGGGAATAGACCGTCGAGGGGCACATTACGTTTTCCCTCTCCAAGCCAAAGGCGGAAGGGATAAAATGAGTGGCGTGCAAATCGAGCAAGACATCGCGTTATGCGCCGAGAAGTTTCCCCAGCTCTTGTGTCGTGCGCTTGGCGCTCAGTTTCTGCCCGACGGTGCCATCGCGCTCATGGAGTTCGCTGATACCAGCGAGGGATTGCGTCTCGTTGCTGAGCGTCACTACCGATTGGTGCCCAGAGAGGCGCTCTCGGATGAGGACATCCAATCCTACCGTGCGATGAACGAGCAGGGGTGATTGCGTTCTGGGAGGAGCCAACTCGACGCGCCGTCGACCGGAAATTCACCGATCTTCTGAAGCCCGCAGCTTCTCTCGGATCGCTTCCAATTCCAAAACAGCTTGAAGATCCTTGGGGCGTCCCATCGCCCGCTTGGCGTCAATCAATGCGGCGAGGCTCAGCACGCGGATCTGCCGACCATCAATGTCGATGGATTCGCTCCTCTCGAGGCATTTGAAGTAGTCACCGACACCTTTGACTTCCCCGATGCAATCGACCTGTCCCCAATCCGTCGAAAGGTAAAGATCCTTCAACCCTCCCCGCTCCGCCAGCTCGCGCGTGAAAGGCAAGCGTTCGGGCGTCATCCGATGAACGGGGCTGAGATTTTCCAACGCGTGAAAAAGACGCAACAAGTTGTCTGCGTTCATTCGGCACACCACATCCACATCCCGCGTGAGCAACGCACTCCCGTGGGCCGCAACGCCGAATCCCCCGACCAGGATGGCATCGACGTTTGCCTCGCTGAGTCGGACAATAATGTCCTTAAGGCCTTGCATTTTTTATTGCATCACGAAGACCGTTAGCGAATTCCAGAGCGGCATCATTTTGGGCCAGTCGCTCCGACGGGGTGAGGAGGAGATTGTCATCCAGCAACGACAAATCGATCCCATAGGCCTCCGCACGCTCGGAAGCCGTCAAGCCGTCGTCCGTTCTCCAGAACCTTTCGAGCTCTGGAAGCACTTTGTCGCCCTTATCCACAATTTCACGCTAGCTTGCGTGAGGGAATTGTCGAGCCGCGCGATAGCCGGAACGAGCCACACAACATCAGGACGGCCCGAGTGACCTTGTCACAGGCAGTCGACTTGCGGTGGGTCGCCAATTGACGGATTCCATTGACCCTTTTCGTTCGATGCTGCTGTTGAAAATGCAATGATCGTCAAACAAATCCGATCAAGGCGCTGGACAGGACATCGCGTTGCATGATAACGAGCCCTTATCGATTTGGCATTAGTTCGTTAAAAGGGGGAACCATGGAAATTCAAACGAGGGAAATGAACGACGCTGACTTGCGCGCCTTCGTGCGGTTGCTCGGCGAAGCGGCAGCTCTTCCTGGCGGCTTCCTCGAAAAGAAATGTTATATCCTGGACGGCCTCTGCGATTTTGCCGGAGCCACGGAGTGGAGATGGGCTCATTTTTCCACCGGGGAAAACAATGGTGGCGCAAAGTGTACCGAAGGCTTGCGTCGTTTGAGCGCGGCCGGCGTTTCGCCGCTTGCCTCGGGATGGGAGGTCTCCCAGTCCCCTCACGCGCCACAAATGATTCTCTCCCGGCGCACGCTTGAGAATGGCATAGAAAGCCGGATCGCGCTCTGCCGTGAGGGCGACCGTCCTTATACTGATCGCGAGTCACATCTGGCCTTGCTCGTTCTCGATGAGATACCGTGGCTCCACTGGCGCGATTGGAAAACCCGCTCCGCAGCAACGAGGCTTGCGCCTCGACAGCAACTCACGCTTGACCTTCTTCTTTTGGGGCTTGGTGCCAAAGAAATCGCCGCCCAGATCGGAATCTCTACCGGCACTGTGAGCAGCTACATTCGGGAGCTTTACCGGCACTTTGACGTCAACTCGCAAGCCGAACTCATGCGCGGGCACGCGGAGCGCACACTTCAACGATGAGTGATCTGGACGCCCCAACCAACAGCCTTTCTACCTTAAGAAAATGACCGTCGAAAAACCCGAACCGTTATCCGAACCCGACGCCCGTGCCATCGTCCGCCTCCTCGGCGAGGTCGTCGCCATTGAGGCCGGCCTCGTCGCCCAAAAACAATTTCTCATGACCGGGCTGAGATCCCTCATCGACGCAGATTCGTGGGCTTGGGCCACCACCTTCAGCTTCCAACCCAACGAGGTGCCATTGAACTCCGGTTTCCTCACCGACGGGTTTTCGCCGGAGCAATCTTCTAAATTCCAGGAAGCCCTCGAGCATCCCGATACCGGCATGTTAAATGCGACGTTCACGTACGAGTTTGAGCAAAAAAAGACTCACCTCACCCGGCTGCGCGATCAAATCGATTTGCACGGACGTTTCCCACAGACGGCAGTTTATCCCATCTGGATCGCCGCCGGTGTCGAGCAGGTCATTCTCTCCATCCAGCAAGGGCGCGGCGGCGCGCTTTCTCAGATCGGCGTTTACCGGCGCCCGGGCCGCCCACCGTTCAACGCGAGAGATTCCCGCGTTACTCATATTATCCTTGGGGAAGTCCCTTGGCTCCACGCTGCCGTTCTCCCTTCAAGTCTCGGCTCGACAGTCACCCGCCTTGCGCCGCGCCAACGCATCACCCTGAATCTCCTTCTCGAGGGGCAGAGTCGTGCGGAGATCGCCAAGCACCTGGGGCTCTCTGTTCACACTGTGGATGGTTACGTGAAGGACGTCTTCCGGTTTTTCAACGTCCACTCTCAACCCGCCTTGATCGCCCGTTTCCAGTACGGCGACGGCGGAGATGTGCCAAGCACAGTTGTTCTGTGAGACCCCCGGCACGTCTCTCGTCGCTGGACGCCCGCAGCATCGTGCGCCTGTTAGGCGAAGTCTGCGCGTTGCCCGACGACCATTCGGTGAAAAAAAACCATCTGATGGAAGGCCTGTGCGATTTAGTCGATGCCGACTATTGGCTTTGGGCTCTCGCTGCGGAACTCGAACCCGGGAAATTTCCCGTTTACGTTGGCTTTCTCAGCGGACGCTTTTCCGAGAGAGAACTCGCCGAGTTCCTCCAGATTCAGACCCATCCGGAAATGATCCACTGGACCATTCCCTTGGCCACCGCGATGCGCGACTCCGCTCGGCTCGTCACCCGAAACGTGCAGGATCAATTCGACTATCAGGCATTCATCACATCCGAGTCCGGGCAGTTGTGGACTGCTGCCGGGATCGAGCCTCGGTGTATTGCCTTTCGCCCTTCGCAGGAAGGCAGTGCCACCGGAATCGGACTTTACCGGAAAACCGGACGGCCGCTTTTTACCGAGCGCGAATCGCGCATCATGCACATCCTCCTCGCCGAAGTCCCTTGGCTCCATGAAATGGGCTGGCCAGCGGATCGCTGCGCAAAAATCCCCACGCTTTCCCGCCGCTGCTGGCTTGTGCACGAAATGCTCTTCCAGGGCTACCGTCGCCGCCAGATCGCCGGGCACCTCGGCCTTTCCGTGCACACCGTCAATGGCTACGTGAAGGAAATCTACAACCACCTCAGCGTCCGCTCCCAAGCTGAACTCATCGCCCGCTTCCAGAAGGGCGATGGCGGAGATCGTCCCTAAGGGACGTCCTTCATGGTGAAACTTTCTTCTCTGGGGTCAGCCATGGGAAATCGCAGGATTCCCGGATTGACTATGGTAATGTTACCCCGATGATCACCATTTCCAAAAGCCGCTTGAAAGCCGAGATGCTGAGTGTTTTTCGTCAACTGGAGCGCAGCGGCGGAGAGTTGGTGGTGACGGATCGTGGACGAGCAGTGCTGAAAATTTCCTCACTGATTTCGCCGAAAGCGAGGGTGGAGAGCGTTTTCGCCGATGTGGCCGGAAAGGTGGTGTATCATGAGGACATCCTGGCACCGACGAGCGGCGAATGGCCCGAGATATAATGGTTTGCTAGGATACACATGTCCTGCTGTGGTGGGCACTGGATCACGAAAAGCTTTCTGCCAAAGCCCGAAGAATGTGCGCGCGTATTGAGCAGGAGGGAGGGTATGCAAGTTCCATCTCGCTTTGGGAGATTGGGTTGAAGATCAAAAACCGAAAGTTGGAGATTGGTCTCACGATCGAGGAGTTCGCCCGCAGGATTTCCCTCACAGGGGCGGTGCAGTTCGTGCCGGTGGACGCCGAGCTTTGGCTGGCAAATTTGCTCCTTCCCTGGGAACACCTCAATCCGGCGGACCGCACGATCGTGGCGACAGCGCGTCATTTGAATGTTCCCCTGCTCACCAACGACGAACACATCCACGCATTCCCGCCGGCAAAGGCCATCTGGTGAAATAAAAGCGCAGATCGAAAAATCATGGGCCAAGGGGCTATAGGATTTCACCACGTCGAGCGTGAAGGACATGGTTCTTCGCTGTTTCCAGTGGGTGGCAGCTTTTCGAAAAACGGCAAGGCCGTTTAATCAAAAGCGGGTGAGGTGGAAATACGAGCAGCGTGCGGTGCAGGCTGAGCGGGGTTTGAGTCACGAGAGTGACTCTTGGTGGGATCGATGTTTGCGGTCTCTGCTGCGTCTTCAACCCCTTATTTTGGGGGATAGGCAGTCGCGTCGCGGGAACCTACAAACAGACCCAGATGAAACCACTTGCTTCTAACGCCCGCGCCAGCCGGGTTGCGCAACCTAGCGCGAAGACCCCTTCCCTGCGCTCATTCCGCGGCGCTTTCAGGGAGGACTCCGGGCTCGCCAGCAACCCGACTGCCGCAGTTCGCATCGTCGTGGCGGACCTACATCCTGTGGTTTTGCAAGGGACGGCCAGGATTTTTTCCCAACTCCCCGATTTTTCGTTGTCAGGAACGATCTCTAGTGGGCGCGAACTCAAAGGGTGGTTTCTGGAAAACACCTGCGATGTGCTTATTTTGGACTTCTGGCTCGCACAGTCGGAAGGGTTAAGCCTAATTCGCGCACTGAAACGCGATCGGAGCGCGAGGAAAATCATCGCTTTTTCGACCTCCCGGGCATCTGAGTATGAAGATCAGGCCGTCAAGGCAGGGGCGGACGCTTACGTGACGAAGTGCGACTCGCCGGAGAGCCTTGTGCTTGCAGCGCGCACCGTTGCGATGTCTTGTCGTCCGAGCGAGTGCGGCGGCCGGATGCCATCGAGAACGTCACGGCCGGGCGTCGGCAACCTTTCTGACGGCGAGCTGAGAGTTTTTTTCCAAATCGGCGAAGGTCGGAGAACGCGCGAGATCGCAACCCATCTCCACCTCAGTCATAAAACCGTCGAGACGCACCGCGAGAATATTAAACGAAAAGTCGGCATTGATTCTTTGGAGAGGCTGATTTCGATGGCTTCTATCTGGAACGCCTGCTCGGGTTTGATGCCCATGCTCCCCTCGAGCTCCCGCACTTCTCACTTCGGAGGAAATCAGGGCTTCCCCTATTGACCGCGTAAGCACGAACCGGAAAGTCTGACTTCTCTATGGAACTTCTCATCTGTTCATTGATCGTAGCGTTAGTTGTTGGCATTCTGGTGAGCGCGGGCGTCTATTTTTCGGGAGATCCTAACGAGTCCTTGGGGCGTGTCTCGACGGTCGGCGTGCTCACGAGCGTTTTTACAGGGTTTGGATGCGGGGTGTTCTTTGCGTTGGCGGGCGTGCCCGCATCGGGGGCGCAGACTTTTGACGGTGTGGCGTGGGGCGTTTGTGTTGCCGTCCTCTCGGGGGTCGCAGCGATCCCTTCTTTTTTCGTCGTTTTCTCGGTGGCTGAACTCCTTCATCGGATGCGCACGGCTGGGTCGACGCGCGTGTTGCCTCAGCGATACCGGAGGATGTCGCGTTGAGCTTGGATTCGTCCGGAGTTTTCCAGATTGCTATTGCCGATGACCACCCCGTGGTTTCGCGAGGACTCGAAGTGCTCTTGGAATCGAGAGCGAACATGAAGCTTTGCGGGCACGCCGCATCGGCACTGGAGTTGGAGCGCCTACTCGAGGTCACAAATCCGGATTTGTTGATTTTGGATTTAAGCCTTGGCTCGGCTTACGGGGTGCCCCTCCTACACAAACTCCGGAGTGAAAAGCCGACCCTCAAGGTTATTGTATTTTCCATGTATTCGGACGCCGGCGTCGTTCAGGCCGCACTTGCCGCCGGGGCGTCTGCGTATGTTTGTAAACAGGACCCGCCCGCGGATCTGCTCGCCGCGCTCGACTTTGTTCTGGACGGAGGTCAACGCGGGGGGCGAGCAGAAGATGGAATCGAGCGGACAGGAAGTTGTAATGCCCTTCCTGAGACATTATTGACGCCTCGGGAAGTAACGGTTTTTGAGTTGTTGGGAGATGGCCATAAGACAAGTGAAATTGCGGCACGATTATTTGTCAGCGTGAAGACGATCGAAAGTCATCGGGAAAACATCAAGGCCAAGCTCGATCTTACCTCGGCTCAACAACTCATTGCTTTCGCTGCACGCACGAATGCGGCTCGACGGGGATTCCAGATGTCTTCCTAATGTCGCAGCCAGTGAGACCCGATTCCGGGGAGGCCATCCCGACTGCTCTGCTTGCACAAGTGCACCTCGGTAGCTGGCGCTGGGATATCGAGCCCGACGTGGTGAAGTGGTCGAGCGAGCTCTACCGCATTTTTGGATTCGATCCCGCTTTCCCGCCGCCGTCTTTTGCCGACCATCCGAAAATTTATTCCCCCGCCAGTTTCCTTGAGTTGGAGTCCAGTGTCCGGCACTGCCTTGCGACGGGTGAGCCTTTTGCATTGTCTCTCGATGCCATCCGGAGCGATGGGAAACCATTTTTTTTGGAGGGGCATGGAGCCGCATTTCGCGACGCAGACGGGCGAATTTCCTACCTCTTTGGCGTGGCCCTTGACCGCACCACCGAGTGGCGTGCGCTGCTTGAAAGCCAGAAAAATCTAAAGAATTACGAGGCGATTTTTGACCAGGCTGCCGTGGGCGTGGTTTTGAAACAAAGCTCCTCTGGAAAAATCCTTCACGTGAATAGAAGGTTTGCCGCAATGCTTGGCGCCACTCCGGAACGGCTCGTCGGAAAATCCTTCCCCGCCCTTTTGCACGGGTCGTTCTCCCCAAGCTCAGCCAATCCCCGCGAAGGGGATTCTGTGATCGGCGGCGATTTTTCCTCGGAGATGATCTTCCAGTCTAACACTGGCGAACCGGTTTGGGTCGAGGTCACCGTTTCTAACATGGCGGACGCCGACGTCTCTGACACGGAAATCGTGATTGTTCAGGATGTCTCCAAACGCAAAGATGCTCAACTCGCCCGCAAACATGCCGAGCATGCGGCCGACCAGGCCCAGCTTCTGGAGCGCCAGGCCATTGCACAACACATGCATGATGGCACCGGCCAGTTGCTAACGGGAATCGCGCTCTACGCCGACAGCCTGCTCCACAAAAGCGACATTCCCGAAGTTCACAAAGCTCGAATTGCCGAGATCGAGGTAATGGCGATTGAGACTTTACGCCGTGTGCGAGCCGTCTCTCGCGGACTCCTGCCGGTCGAGGTCCGACCAGATACGTTCGCCGATGAAATGGCGCGCCTGGCCTCTAACTTTTCCGTTGGCTTCGGCGTCACTTGCGATTGGACTTCCGCGAACGCGTGGGTGCCGCGCAACGATGCCGAAGCACTCGACCTTTATCTCATCGCCCAGGAAGCCTCGCTGAACGCGATTCGACATGGTCAGGCCCGGAAGATTGACATCTCAATTGAACTCGCGTCCGAGGGCTTGAGGCTCAGGATTGCAGACGACGGCATGGGGTTCGCTAAAGAGCGCAAACAAGACGGCGTCGGTTTGTTGTCCATGCGAAAGCGCGCTTTGCGCTGCGGCGGGAGACTCAAAATTTTGCCGCGGGAATCGGGTGGAACCGTCGTTGTATGCACGCTGAAATCGACCCCTGGCC
>Ga0209490_10000740_pt1 | contig 32524 bp, 34 predicted proteins | sample MAT06_FD_187209 | JGI IMG/M metagenome (GOLD analysis project Ga0209490, IMG submission 187209) | Freshwater microbial communities from Lake Fryxell liftoff mats and glacier meltwater in Antarctica - MAT-06 (SPAdes) (version 2) | ecosystem: Environmental > Aquatic > Freshwater > Ice > Liftoff...
GCCCGGAGCTGGCCCCAGAGCTGGCCCCCGAGCTGGCCCCGGAGCTGGTCCCCGGGCTGTTCCCCGAGCTGGTCCCCGTTCCTCGTGGTGAGTATGTACTGCTGCAGCACGGCCTTCGCGAACACGCCGCCCAACGGCGAATCCATCCAGATCATCAGCGGCGGGCAGGGCAGTCCGGCCGCGGTGTATGCCTCACGAATCGCCGCCTCCGCAGCGGGCCGGTCGCACCGGTCGGTGGAGAGGGCGGTGCTCATCGCGTCATCACAGAGCTTGTCGGTGGTGTCCCGCTGGGCTGCGCTGAGCTGGCCGGTGTAGGGGGTCATGCGCAGTCCTCCCAGACGATCGGTGTGCAGCACACGCGGACGTGGCACCCGTCGTCATCGGTCAAGATGGAACCGCCTGCACCTGCGGAAGCGGTTTGGGGCCGTTCATACTGAACGCTGAGACGAGGCCGAACCCGCCGATCCGCCGATCCGCGACGGTCACGCCGTGCGCATGGGACCCGTCTTCGACGACCGCGAGACCACGCTCCCCACAGACCTTAGCGAGGGCGTCGACCCGGGCCGGCACGCCCCACAGGTGAACAGCGACGATCGCCCAGGTCCTCGACCCGATCACGATCAAAGCGCGGTCCAGATCGACGCTGCCGAATGCATCGCAGTCGACGAGGACCGGCCGGACACCCAGGTGGAGCAGCGGTGTCGCAGTGGCGAGGAAGGTGCACACGGGCACAATGAGCCTGTCCGAGTAACGGGTTGTTGCAGTGCGTGATCAGCTCTTGTTGATCATGTGGTTCGGTTGTTCTCGTGGTGGAGGAACGCGAGGGCAGCGGCGACGATGGTGCCGATGCGCCAGGGGCAGCCGCGGTAGCGGCGTAGCGCCTTGTAGGTGGTCTTGAGCAGCGAGTTCGCGCGTTCGCCGAGGCAGCGCAGAGCGCCGTGGACGGCGTTGAAGGTTTGTTGGTCGGCGGTCAGTTTCGCGCCCTTGGGCTTCTTGAGCGGGATGGCGAAGACGTCGGGCTCGCCCTCGTAGCCCAGGTCGGCCAGGCTGTGACCGCCGACGGCGACCCAGTCGGTGATCACCACGATCAGGTCGGGGTCGGTTCGGGCGGCGGTGATGTCGTGCTCGCGGCCCGGGCGCACGTCGGATGTCCACAGTGGCCAGCCGTCGGGGGCGGACACGACCTGGATGTTCCCGCCGTGATGCTTGTGCTTCCCGCTCCACCACAGGTCCACCCCCGCGGTGGGGCCGGGAGTGGCGATCCGGTCGGTGTGGATCAGCGTGCCGTCGGTGATCACGTGCGAGTGCCCGGCGACCCTCGCGGCGAGCAGCGCCCCGTGCAGCGACGGGCGTCGCGCGGCCAGTACCGCGATCCCCTCGTCGCGGTAGTCATACGCCGTCGAGGGCGAGATGGCGTTGTCGCGGGCCAGCGCCGACATCCGGGTGTCGTCGAGGAACCAGCGCAACACCAGCACGGCCTGGGCGCGGGTGTTCAACGCCCGCGTGTTCGACCGGGTCCCGCGCCGCACCCGCTCGGTGTCGAGCAGCCCGGCCAGGAAGGCGACGCCGTCCTCGGACACGTCCAGGACGGCGTCATATGTGACACTCACAGCGCGCGGAACTCCTCGTGAAGATGATCTGTGGTAGGACCACCTTCATAGCGGGAGTTCCGCGTCTTTCGTCGTACCTCGCCCGGCGCGCCGAGCCCGAGCCTCCGATGATCACACAGCGCCACAGACCGTTACGCGGAACGGCTCACTGGGCCTCCTCCACGCGGACGACGGGCTGCGCAGTGACGAGACGCACCGTGACGAGACGCACCGTGACGAGACGCGCCGTGAACAGGTGCGCCCTCGAGGAGCGTTGAGCGGGGTGCCGCTGGAGGTCGTCCGTCCCACCGAAGCGACCGGACCCGCTCCGGGTGTGGTCGTGGCGCACGGCTTCTCCGGCAGCATCGCGCGCTGATGCGCGGGCTCGCCGACACGCTGGCCGGGCACGGGTATGTCGTCGTCCTGCTCGACTTCGCCGGGCACGGGGCGAGCCACGAGCCGTTGGCCGGCAATGACGACCTGTCGGACGATCTGGCGGCCGCACTGTCGCTCCTGCGCACGCTGCCGGGCGTCGACCCCACGCGGCCGTGCTCGGTCGGTCGGGCGGTCGCTAGTGGTCCTGGCTGGGCCGGTCGAACTCGCCGCCGCGGACGCCCTTGGTGAAGGCGTCCCACTCACTGGGGGTGAAGGCGAGGACGGGGCTGCCGGGGCCGAGCTTGGTGTCACGGACGCCGATCCAGCCAGGGATGGTGGAGACCTCGACGCAGCCGCCATTGGCGGCGCTGAAGCTGGCCTTGCGCCAGGTGTCTGCGGCGGCGAGAGCGGTGACTGCGTCGTCGTGGGTCATGGCGATCAGGGTTCCTTCGCGAGTCGGTGCAGGTGGGCGGTCGACTCCTCCGGCTTGAGCGACTGGATCTTGAGCCGGGCGAGGTCGTTGCGATAGGTCGCCAGCTGCCTGGGATCATCATAATACCGCACCTGAATGCGGTCCTCGACCGTGACACATCCTGCGTAGTGCTGTAGCTCGGGTGGCGCGGAGAGGATGTTGAAGCTGCCTTCTGCGCCGAGGTGGGCGCCGGTGGAGACGGGCAGGATCTGGATCTCGATGTTCGGCCGTTCGGCCAGGTCGACCAGGTGGGCGAGTTGGGCGCGGTGCGCGGCGTCGCCGCCGACCGGCCAGTGCAGGGCCGGCTCGGCGATCACGGCCCAGATCAGCGGCGGGTCCTCGCGGTCGAGGACCGCGGCTTGTCGTGACATGCGCAGCTCGACCCGCTCGTCGAGTACGGCCGTGTCCGAATCCGGACGGCTGGCTCGGGTAATGGCCTGGGCGGTCTCGCGGGTTTCGAAGATTCCGGGCACGAGGTGGGCGTTCCAGCTCTCGATCTGCACGGCGCTGGCCTCCAACCCGAAGAACAGTCTCCAGTCGTCGGGGACGACCTCGCGGAACCCGACCCACCAGTCGCGTCCGCGCTTGGCCCGCAACCGCAACTCCTGGAGGAACTCGTTGCGGTCGGGGACGCCGTAGACCTCCAACAGCTTCTGCAGCTCCAGAGGCTTGGGCAGGGTCCGCCCGATCTCCATGTGCCCGATGTTCGCCACGCTGCCCATCACCGCGGCGGCGGCCTGATCACGGGTCACCCCCGACGCCTCCCGCAGACGGCGCATCTCGACGGCGAACCACCACTTGAGGGCCGTCGGGCTGGCGGACGGTGCGACCACAGGCGCGTTCCTCTCGCTGACCGTGCTCACCTACCACCCGAATGCACCACTGTTGAACTGCGTGGCAGTAGATGTAGCGTGCTTCATATGTCACCATCAGGTTCGACGTTGAGTTTAGCTATGTCGGTCTTTGTCATCGCATGCAGGGGTGATACGGCCCGCGACGTGTACGCGGTCTGCCGGGCGGTGGTGCTCTGGTGAACGGGACATTCCACGTGCAGGGCCGCCGGTGGTGGTCCGTGACGAGACTCGCCGAGTCGACGCCGACAGCCACGATGAGGCGTCCAGGTTGCGGCCGTGCTGCGCGGGGACGGCTTCACGGTGTGGGTGTGGGCGGTCGACGCCCGCTCGGCGCCCGCCGCGTGGGACCTGGTCGAGCGGACCGAGCCGCCCCGTCGCGCCCCCGCCACGGGAACGGCCCGCGGCACGCAGGGCGCCCGGCGCGGCACGACGGACCGCTCACGGATGGGAGCGGCGTGATCACCGACGCTCCGCCCCGCTACCGTGACGCCGCCATCACCCGATTGATCACCAGCGGGGTGCTCACCGATCCCGCCTGGCGCGACGCCCTGCGCGACCTGCCCCGCGACCGGTTCGTCACCGCCTTCAACACCCCCGCCAGCGCCGTGGACGGAGTGCCCGGCTTGCTCCGCTCCGCCCCGCCACCACGCCAGGGCTGCGCCCAGATCTGGTGCTCGGCGACAGCGCCGAGCACTGCGAGGCCGGCGGCTACGACCACGTGCTCGTCGCCCACCACGCCAACCATGTCCCGCCCGCGCGGGTCACCGCCGTCCGGTCGGGCGGACAGGTGCTGCTCGGGCTGCGCGGCGGCCTCGGCGCCGGGCACCACGCCCTGCTGCACCACCAGATCAACACCGCCACCGGCGCCTCGGAGCTGACCGGCGCCCTTCTGGACCGGACCGCCACCCTGCTCGCGCAGCCCGGGCGCGCGGTGCCCGCGCAGCTGGGGTGGGCGCACTCGGTCCCGTCCGGGACGCGGGTGTGGCTGCTGATCCCGGCGTGCGTGGCCGCCGGGCTTCTCGTGGCCGGGCTGGAGCTGCTCGCGCGACACCGCACGCCGAGTCGGGCGATCGCCGTGCACGCCTGGGGGGCCGCCGTGGCGTTGGCCTCCATGACCGGTGCGGTGCTCGTGGCGGGCGCGCCCGGGTTCGTGTTGTTCGTGGTGCCGCTGTTCGCGGTGCTGCTCGTCTGGCAGGGCGTCACGGCAGCCGGTCTGCGGGTGAGGGCTGCGCCTGTGTGGCTCGTCACGCTGGTGGGCGCGATGTTGCTCGGCTGGCCGCTGGCGCTCACGTTCCCCGTGACGGCGTGACGGCCCGCTTGTCCGTGCGGCGCAGCGACACGGCCACGACCACCAGTACCGCGACGGTGAACCAGACGTATGCGGACTGATACAGCACCGCGACAACGTTCCCGTCGGGCCACCCGAGCATTCCGACCAGCCCGCTCATCACGGCGAAGAACCCGTAAACACTGATCGCCGCGGTCCCGACGAGCGCCGGCCAGGCAGCCATCGTGCCGCGCCGCAGGGCCCGGTCCAGCAGGTGGACCAGCAGCACACCGAGCCACACCCAGTGGTGCACCCAACTGAACGGCGACACGGCGGTGGCCGTCAGCCCGCACACCAGCACCGCGGCGAGCTCACGTCCACTGCGGCTCAGGCGCGCGGCCAGCCACAACCCGGCCACGGCGATCACCGCCGCGAGGACCGACCAGAGCAGTTGGGCCGCGCCCTCGGCGCCTAGCGTCCGGGCGATCAGGCCGCGCAGGGTCTGGTTGCCCGGGTCGGTGGGCACCCCGACCCGAGCCGGATCGAGGAACGCGCCGGACCAGAAGGTCACCGAGTCCGCCGGCAGCACCAGCGCCCCCACCAGCACCGTCGCGACGGACGCACCGACCGCCACCGCCACCGCCCGGTACTGCTTCGTCACCAGGAGATACAGCACGAAGAAGGCCGGGGTGAGCTTGATGCCGGTGGCGATGCCGATCAGCGCGCCCTTCCACCGCACCCTCGCCGGCAGCACCAGGTCGACCAGCACCAGCGCGGCCAGGAACAGGTTGATCTGCCCGAACACGAGGGTCTCCCGCACGGGTTGGCACCACAGCAGCACCCCGGCCAGGGCGAGGGCGACGACCGGCAGCCGACCGCTGCGCTCGTGGCCGAGCTGGACCAGGCCCACCCACACGATGCCGACCAGCAACGCGAGGTTCACGAGCAGGCCGACGACGATGAACGCCGCGCCGTCGAACGCGGTGATCAGCACGAACAGCAACGCCGAGAACGGCGTGTAGACGAACTCGAACACGCCCTTCGTGGTGCCGATCAGGGGTGCGTCGTAGAGCGCCACGCCGTCGAGCACGCGGTCACCGGCGATCTGGTAGGCCGATAGGTCGACCAGCGGCAGCGGGGCGCCCGGATCGAGGACGACCTGCGCGACGAACCCCGCGACGGCCAGCACACCCGCGCCGATGATGATCCAGAAGGTGCGGGCACTGGTGGTCACTCTCGTTCCTCCCGCGATCGGCACCGTGCGCGCGGTCACCGGGTCAGCTGATCGCGACCCGGCACCACGTCCTGGGTGACGAGGGTGGTGGGCGGCTCCCCGGTGGCGGCCTCGGCCTGGGACCGGGCCGTGGGACCGGTCGGGTCACCGGTCAGGGCGGGCACCCCCTCGACCGCCGCGCGACGAGAGCCGGAGCCGCACCAGGGTGCGCAACATGGCGATCAGTCGACCACGCCGCCCGGCGTGAGCCCCTACGGGGTCGGGCGGACTGACCGACCGTGACGGACAGCGTCCCCCGCCGGCAGCCCGGACCCGGCGCTGTCTGCGTCAGCGACCGTCGGAACACGATGGGCGGTGCCCCGAGCGCAGGCCCGGGGCACCGCCCGTCCGGTCATGAGCGGCGCAGCCGCCGCACGAACGCGAGCACGACCACCGCGGCGGCCACTGCCACGGCACGCAGCACGCCCGGGGTCACCGCGAGCCGCGCCGCCCCCGCCGTGGGCGAGACGCGCGAGCTGCCGGTCACCGCGCGTCCCAGCCGGCTCGACGTCCCGGCGCCGAGCGTGGCCACCGGCCCGCCCGGCCCGACCACGCTGACCGTCACCCCCGAGAAGGCGAGCAGGTCCGCGACCCGCCCGACATCGGCCCGGTCGACCGAGGCGAACAACACGTCCGGGCGCCCGGTCTCGACCCGTAGCCGCTTCCCGCTCCCTGTGACGTGCGCCGTGGTCGACTCCCCCGACGGCGAAGTGACCTCCACCTGGAGATCGGCCTCGACGTCGAGGGTCGCACCGATCGGGACGGGGAGGTCAGCCACGGTCCGCGGAGCCCTCGCTGTCGCGGTCCGTGGTCTTGATCCGCAGCGTTCCGTGGAGCTTCCAGATCGCGCGGGGCGAGTCCGGTCCGGTCGACTTCGGCACCTCGACCAGCATGTTGTCGAAGCTGTACTCCACGGTGGCACCCTTGCCGGTCAGGTAGGACCACATCTCCTGGCCGATCTCGGTGATGTCCGTGGTGCCGGTCCTGGTGTTGCCGGTTGCGGTCGTCATGTGCGCTCCTCTGTGATGGTGATCGATTACATGGTGATGGCGTGTTCGCCGTGATGGCCGCCGACGTCGGGGTTCCCGCGGGCGACGATTATACACTGCGCCGGTGGGTGCCGATCGGCCATTCGGAACTCCGGCCCTCGAGAACCCCGAGGTGATCGGGCAGGGCGGATTCGGGACCGTCCACCGGGTGGCCGAACCCGAGTTCGGCCGCAAGGTCGCGGTGAAGGTCATCTCCGAACAGCTCGACGGCGACGGGGTGCGGCGCGCGTTCGGCCGGGAGTGCCAGGCGATGGGGTCGCTGTCGGGGCACCCGCACATCGTCACGGTGCACCGCGGCGGCACCACCGAGCGTGGTGAGCCCTACATCGTCATGGACCTGATGGCGGCGGGGCCGCTGGCCGACCGCCTGGGCCGCGACGGCCCGCTGCCGTGGGCCGAGATCCTCGAGATCGCCGTCACGGTGGCGGGGGCGCTGGAGACCGCGCACCGGGCCGGGATCCTGCACCTCGACCTCAAGCCGGCCAACCTGCTCGTCTCACGCTTCGGCGAGCCCCAGCTCGGCGACTTCAGGATCTCGCGCCTTCCCGGCGTCACCGAGACCACCGACGTGCGGATACGCGCGAGCGTCGCCTATGCCGCCCCCGAGCGGCTCCTGGAGGGCACCGCGTCGGTCGCCTCGGACCTGTACGGCCTCGGCGCCACCCCTCGCCACGGCCGTCGAGCGGCTGATGGCGAAGTCGGCGGCCGAGCGCTTCGCCTCGGCGGCCGACGCGGCCGTCGCGCTGCGGACGGCCCAGCGTGCGCTGGGGCGGACCGTCACCCGTGCGGTCATCGAGGGAGAGGCCCCGCGCCACGGTGACGCGGTGACGTGGTGACGTGGTGACGTGGTGACGTGGTGACGTGGTGACGTGGTGACGTGGTGACGTGGCCGGCACATCCGGGGGCGCCTGCGCGCCCCTCGTGCCGGGGTTCGCGGCGGCGGGCCCGACCCGACCGGTTCGCGGCGGCGCGTGGGAAGCGGGCATGGCGCGGGTGCCGAAGCCGGTCGGGGCACCTCCCTTGGTCCGGCCGGCGGGGCGGAGCGACCGGCGTCCCCTGGTGATCGCCGCGGCGGCCGGCGCCGCGGTCGTGGTGCTCGGGGCCATCGGGATCGCGCTGCTGGACGGACCGTCCGCGACCGGGATGTCGCCCGCATCGGGGATCGACCGGTCGTCGACACCGGTCTGGAAGGGTTCGAGCGTGCCCAGGTGTCGAGCTCGATCGAGTCTCAGCGGATCACCGCGGTCTGCGACGCCGGGGCGGACGTGATCGAGGTCGACGTCACGTTCCGGAGCACCCAGGCCCCCGAGCTCGGTGTCGAAGGCCAGGCGTGCACCGACTGGGAGCTCCGTTACGAGCTGGTCGGCAGCGGTGCGGACCGGCTGATCCGCAAGGCCCCGCCCATCAACCCTCCGCAGGCCTGCTGAGTCCCGCGACCGGGCCCACCACCACGACCGCGGGTGGCGCGATCCCGTGCTCGGCCACCACGGCGGCGACCGTCGACAGGGTCGCGCGGACCGAACGCTGGATCCGCATCGTGCCGTCCTGCACCACCGCGACGGGTGTGTCGGCGGGCCGCCCGCCGTCGATCAGCGCCGTGGCGAACGCGCCGACCCGTTCCACCGCCATCAGCAGCACGACCGTGCCCCGCAGCCGGCCGAGCGCGGGCCAGTCGACGAGGCTGCGCGGGTCACCGGGTGCCACGTGCCCCGAGACGACGACGATCTCGTGTGCGACGCCCCGGTGGGAGACGGGCACGTCCGCGACCGCGGGCGCGGCGAAGGCGCTGGTCACGCCCGGTACGACAGTGACCTCGACGCCGGCCCCGGCGCATGCGATGACCTCCTCGAAGCCGCGGCCGAAGACGTAGGGATCCCCGCCCTTGAGTCGCACCACGAACCGCCCGGCGCGGGCGTGGGAGATCAGCAGCTCGTTGATCCGGGTCTGGTTCATCGCCCGGCCGTAAGGAATCTTGGAGGCGTCGATCACCTCGACGTGCGGGGCGAGCTGGTCGAGCAGGTCGCGAGGGCCCAGCCGGTCGGTGACGACGACGTCGGCGCGCGCGAGGAGCCGCCGACCGCGCACCGTGATCAGTTCCGGGTCGCCCGGCCCGCCACCCACGAGCGCGACGCCCGGACGCACCGGCTCCGCCGAGTCGTCCACGACCCCGGCCTGCAACGCCTCGACCAGCGCGGTGCGCACCGCCGCCGAGCGACGCGGCAGGCCCTGGGCGAGCACTCCGACCGTCAACCCGTCGTGCCGCCCGACGGCCGGGGTGACCGCGCTGCCGGCCGGGGCGTCGTCGGCGCGGACGCAGAAGATCCGCCTTCGCTCCGCCTCGGCGGCGACCGCCGCGTTCACCTCGGCCGAGTCGGTGCAGGCGATCGCGTACCAGGCCCCGTCGAGATCGCCGTCCCGGTAGGGGCGCGCCGAGAGGCGCAGTTCGCCCGCCGAGGCCATCCCCTCGATGGCCGGGGTGAGCGCCGGGGCCACCACCTCGACGTCGGCACCGGCCGCGAGCAGCCCGGTGACACGCCGCTGGGCGACCGTCCCGCCGCCGACGACCACGACCCGACGCCCGCCCAGGTCCAGTCCGGCGAGGTACGGGTCGTTCACCCGCCGGCCACCGCGTGCCCGTGCGCGTGGCCGTGGCCGTGGCCGGGTCCGGGTCCGTGGCCGGGGTCGTCGGGGTGGTGGTGGGGGGTCTGGGGCGCGCCGAGCTTGTCCTCGAACCCCGGCAGCAGCACGCGGTAGGCACACGTGTCGCAGTTCATCCGGATGTCGCCCGCGAGCGCCTCCCGGTAGCGCTCGACCACGAGGCCCGCGAGCTCGTCGCAGTCGCCGAGGTAGCCCGCCGTCCGGACGTCCACGTCCGGGTGCTCGGCCGCGAACGCCCGGGCCTGGTCGGCGACCCGACGCGGCAGCACCCCGTCGAACAGGAAGTACGGTGCGACGACGACGCGGCGCGCGCCCAGGGCCCGGCAGCGGGCGAGGCCCGACGCGACGTCGGGGCGTGACAGCGACACGTACGCGGGCTCGACGAAGTCGTACTGGCGACCCTCCTGCAACAGCCGGGCGACCTTGCTGACCTCGGCGTTCGCGTCAGGGTCGGTGGACCCGCGGCCGACGAGCAGCACCGCGGTGCCGTCCGCGGGGTCCTCGCCCAGCGCCGCGGTGATGCGCTCGTCCAGGATCGCCTGCAGCACCGGGTGCGGGCCGAGCGGGCGACCGAAGACGTAGCCGGTGGACGGGTCGCGCACCACCTCGCGCTGCAGGGCGGCCGGGATGTCGCCCTTCGCGTGCCCGGCGCCGACCAGCACCATCGGCACCGCCGCCATCGTCGTGTGGCCGCGGCCGGCCAGTGCCGTCCACGCCTCGTGCACGGTGGGTTGGGACAACTCGATGAAGCCACCGTCCACGTCGACCTGCTCGGTCGCGAGACGCCGGCGCAGCCGGTCGGTGAACGCAACGAACTCGGCCACCCCGGTCGCGTCGACCGTGCCGTGGCCGACGAGCATCAACGGTGCGTTCATCGGTTCTCCTCCAGGTACAGCAGGGCGTTGACGGCGGCGGCCGCAGCGGCGGCACCCCCGCGCTCGGAACGGTTGGACACGCACGGCAGCCCGGCGGTCCGCAACCCGGCCTTGGCCGCGACGGACCCGACGAACCCGACCGGGAGGCCGACGACCAGCGGCGTGCGGACCGACCCCGCGGCGGCACAGCGCACCAGCTCCACCAGCGCGGTGGGGGCGTTGCCGATCACCCAGACGGCACCGTCGGGATGGCGGCGCACCGCTGCGCGGATGCCGGCGGCGGAGCGGGTCAGGCCCTCGGGCGTGGGCTCCTCGGCGAGATCGAGCGCCACCGTCGACGGCCGGGCGGTGACGCCGACGGCGACCATCCGCACGTCCGTGACCAGCGGCGCGCCGGCGAGCAGGGCAGCGCGGCCGGCGCGGAGTGCGGCCTCGTCGCAGACGAGGTCGCCGCCCCAGCTCGGGTCGGCGCTGGTGTGCACGACCCGCTCGACCACCGCGCGGGTGAGCGGTGGCAGATCGGTCGTGTCGAGGCGGGTACGCAGGATCGCGTAGGACTCCACCTCGATGGGATGCACGGACGAACGCATGCGCGGGTACTCCTCCCCGGGTGTCCTCGCCCGGACGGGAACGGTGGCTGCCGGCAGGCGGGGTCTGACTCCCCCGGGCCGCGCCCGGGATCACAGTGGCGGGACCGTCCCGGGCTCACACCGGGTTCCCACGCTGCCGGGCCGGAGCATAACCCGCGCGACACCGCGCCCGCCGAGATCGGTCGCAAGGCCACCTCGGCGTTCCCGGGGCGACGCCGAGGTGGCGCCCGCAAACGATCACTGCGTCCAGCGATAGCCCCGGGGGGTGACCATCCGGCCCGCGACCATCCGGGTCGCACTCGACCCGACGACCACCGTGGTCAGCATGTCGACCTCGCCCGCGTCGAACTCCGCCAGCGGCGCGGTCCACACCCGCTGTCCGGGCCGGCTCGCCTGCCGCACCGCGCCGACCGGGGTCGACGGCAGCCGGTGCGCGCGGAACGCGTCCAGCGCGACGCCGAGCTGCCAGTGCCGGTCGCGGCTGCGGGGGTTGTAGAAGCATGTGACGAGGTCGGCGGCAGCGGCGGCGTCCACCCGCTGTGCGATCACGGGCCACGGGGTGTGCAGGTCCGACAGCGAGATCAGCACGTGGTCGTGGCCCAGCGGCGCGCCCAGCAGCGACGACGCGGCCAGCGCCGCCGTCACACCCGGGATCCCGACGACCTCGATGTCCTCGCCGGCCTGCTGCAGCGCCGGGCTCGCCATGGCGTACACACCGGCGTCGCCCGAACCGATCAGCGCGACCGCGTGCCCCTTCGCGGCGAGCGCCACGGCGTCGGCGGCGCGCTGCTCCTCGTCACCCAGCCCGCTGGACCGGATCTCGGTGCCGGGCCTGAGCAGGTGCGCGACCTGGTCGAGGTACTGGTCGAGCCCCACGACGATCGACGCCCGGCGCAGCTCGACGTCGGCGCGCGGCGCGCGCAGGTCGGCCGCCCCGGGACCGAGACCGACGATCGCGAGCCGCCCGCGGGGCCGGATCCGCGCCGCGGCGACCGTCACCCCCGCGCCCTTGATCTTCTCGACGGCCAGCTCGACCGGTGCTCCCCCGGCCAGCTCGGACGCGGCGTGCAGAGCGGCCGCCTCGGCCACGCTCGGCGTCCCGACCTCGGCGCGGACCACCTCGCTCGGGTTCGGCACCGCGACGCCGGCCAGCCGCGCGGCCGGGTAGGTCAGCAGCTCCGCCGGGGCGATGGCAGCGAGGATGCCCGCCTCGTCGGCCTTGAGGTCGACACTGGCGTAGGCCTGGACGGCGCGCGGGTCGAGGTCATGTTCGGCCTCCAGCCGCCGCAGGGTCGCCGTCACCGCCTCCGCCGTGACACCGCGTGCGCTGCCGATGCCGACGACCAGCGTCCGCGGGACGAGCCGGGTGAGCACCGGCCCGCCGTCCGGGGCGTCGCGCACCCGGTCGCTGATGACGATCACGTGCCGCGGTTCGGCCGTGGCCGGGGGCAGCGGCGGGAGCGGGAAGCCCAGGGGGTTCTCCACGCGGGCGGCGCCGTCGAGCAGGGCGGTGCCGGCCGCGGCGAGGTCGCCGTCGACCCGCGCGTCGAGCAGCTCCACGAGCTCGTCGAGGCCGGTGCCGCCCGCGGCGTCTGACGCCGTGGTGATCACCGGCTGCGCGCCGAGCACGGCCGCGACGCGGGTCGCGAGCGCGTTGGCCCCGCCGCCGTGCCCGCCGGCGAGCGCCACGGCGAACCGCCGGGCCTCGTCCACGCAGACCACGCCGGGGTCGCTGTGCTTGTCGGCCAGCAGCGGAGCGATCAAGCGGACGGTGGCGCCGGTGGCGAGGAAGAACACGGCGCCGTCGAGCTCCGGCCACACGTTCGGCAGGGCGTCGAGGGGATGCACCGATCCGCCGATCGCGGCGGCCACCTCCTGCGCGGCCCGGCGGCCGGAGGCGGTGACGGCGAACAGGGCGATGTCGGGGCCCGCAGCGCGTTCGGTGGTCCGTTCGGTGGTCCGTTCGGTGGTCCGTTCGGTGGTCCGTTCGGTGGTCCGTTCGGTGGTCACGGACGTGCTCCCCAGATGATGGTGATCGGGTTGGTGGCGGCGAGCCGGACGGTGCCGTCGGGCAGCGGGGCGAGTCGGGAGGCGGCGAGCTGCACGCCGTCGACCGTATAGCCGCGGGCGGTCAGGGCCGCGCGGGTCGGCGCGATCCGGTCGAGCGCGGCGAGGGTGACGACGATGCGGTCCGGCGCGGCATCGGCCGAGGCGGCGACGACCTCGGGACCGCCCCCGCCCACGAACACCGCGCCCGGGCGGGGCAGCCCGACCAGCGCGGCCGGGGCCTCGCCGGTGACGACCCGGACGTCGACGTCGTGCGCACCGGCGTTGGCGACCACGCGCGCGGCGTCGTCGGCGCGGCGTTCCACGGCCAGCGCCGCGGCGCCCAGCCGGGCGCACTCCACGGCGACCGACCCCGAACCGGCTCCGACGTCCCACACGAGCCGTCCCGGCCGCGGCGCGAGCCGGGCCAGCACGACCGCGCGCACCTCGGCCTTGGTGACCATGCCCGCACGATGGTCGAACGCGTCGTCGGGCAACGCCCAGCCGCCCGAGGGTGGGGTGGGCTCGCCGCCGGCGAACCAGCCCCGTCCGGTCACCGCGCTCCCGTCCCGCAGGCAGAGCACGACGGTGAGGGGGCCCCAGGTGCGCCGGGCCGCCTCGGCGGCGGGCAGGGTCGTGAGCCGCTCCGCGGGGCCGCCGAGGTTCTCGGCGACCACCAGGGTGCGCGACCAGCCCTCGAGCGCGGCGCCGATCTCCGCGGGTCCCGCCCCGGGAGCGGTCAGAACGATGGTGGCCCCGCGCGCACGGCAGACGTTGACCGCGGGCTCGAGCTCCCGGCCGTGCGCGCTGACCACCGCGACGTCGTCCCACGACCGGCCCAGACGCGCAACGAGCAGCTGCACGCTGGACAGGGCCGGCAGCACGACGGGCTCGTGCCCCCGCTCGCGCAGCAGCCGGACTATCCCGAAGAACCCTGGGTCGCCGCTGGCCAGCACGACCGCCGGGCGGTGGGCGAGCGTGGCCAGCGCCGGTTCGACGGGGCCCAGCTCGATCTGTTCGGCCCCGGCCGGCACCGGCGCTGCCGCGAGGTGCCGGCGCGCCCCGATCACGACCTCGGCGCCCGCCAGCACCTCCTCGGCGCCGGGCGGGAGCGGTCCGCCGTCGAACCCGATCACGGTGAGCGTCACCACGCACCGGCCGAAGCGCCGCCCAGGGTCGAACCGCTCAGGGTCGAACCGCTCAGGGTCGAACCGCTCAGGGTCGAACCGCTCAGGGTCGAACCGCTCACGGTGCGGGACGGCCCGCGGCACGGGCGGCGCGCAGCGCGCGGCGGGCGCCGGCGTCGGGCTTGCGGAACGTGTGGAAGTGCCCGGGGTGGTACAGGTGGCTGCGCGTGCCGCGGGCCCCGAGCGCGGCGCCGACGAGGAACAGCGTCTGCCTCCAGAGCTTGCGCTCCTTGCAGGTGGCCTCCACCTCGTCGAGCCGGCAGCGCACGGTGATCTCGTCGGGCCAGCTGGTGCGGTAGGCCACCACCACCGGGGTGTCGTCGGCGTAGCCGCCCGCGCGCAACTCGTCCACCATCTGCGACGTCCGCGCGGCGGAGAGGAAGATCGCGAGGGTGGTGCCGTGGCGCGCGAACTCCCGCAGCTTTTCCCGTTCCGGCATCGGGGTCTTGCCCCCTTCCAACCGGGTGAGGACCACCGACTGCGCGACCTCGGGGATCGTCAGCTCGCGGCCCACGGCGGCCGCGGCCGCACTGAAGGCCGACACCCCCGGCACGATCTCCACCTCGAGACCCAGCTCGGCCGCGGCGTCGTACTGCTCCTGCACCGCGCCCCACAGCGACGGGTCGCCGGAGTGGACCCGCGCGACCCGCAGGCCGTCGGCGGCCGCGCGGCGGTAGATCCTCAGGACGTCCTCGTGGGCGATGCGGGAGGAGTCCACGAGCTCGGCGTCGGCCTGCGCGTGCTCCGTGACGCACTCCTCCATCACGAGGCTCGCGGCCCAGATCACCACGTCGGCCTCGGCGATGCGCCGCGCACCGCGCAGGGTGATCAGGTCGGCCGCGCCCGGCCCGGCCCCGACGAACGACACTCTCCCGCTGTTCACGCCCGACAGTCTGTGCCGCGGGGCTCGGCGGAGTCCACCGGACCGGGCAGGATGGGACCATGCGCACCATCGGCGTGCTGGGCGGGATGAGCTGGGAGTCGACCGCGGAGTACTAGCGGCTGACGAACCGGCTGGTGGCGCGGCGCCTCGGCGGGCTGCACTCGGCCCGGATGCTGCTGGCGTCGGTGGACTTCGCCGAGATCGAGCAGTGTCAGCGCACGGGCTACTGGACGAGCGCGGGTGAGCTGCTCGCCGACCTGGCCCGGTCCCTGCAGGCGGGGAGCGCCGAGCTGCTGCTGCTTGCCACCGACACGATGCACCTGGTGGCCGACACCGTGGCCGCGGCCCTCGACATCCCGCTGCTGCACATCGGCGACGTCACCGCCGCCGCGGTGCGGGCGGCGGGCATCGAGCGGGTCGGGCTGCTGGGCACCGCGTTCACGACGGAGCAGCCGTTCTACCGCGATCGGCTCGCGCGCCACGGCCTCGACGTCGTCGTGCCCGGTGCCGGCGACCGCGCCCTCCTGCACCGGGTGATCTACGAGGAGCTGTGCCGCGGGATCGAGCGGGAGGAGTCGCGGGCGGCCTACCGCGACGTCATCACCCGGCTTGTGGGGGCCGGTGCCGGCGGGGTCGTGCCGGGTTGCACCGAGATCGAGCTGCTCGTCGGGGCGTCGGACAGCCCGGTTCCGGTGTTCCCCACCACCCGCTTACCCGTCGAGGCGGCCGTGGACCACGCGCTGCGCGGCTGACGGATCTCAGCCCGCGGTGCCCCGGGGTGCCACCCGGCGCCTCGCCTGCCCGGTGACGGCGGCCCAGTCGTTCCAGCTCCGCACGCGCCGACGGACGGGCCACGCGACGATGCCGGCCCGCCGCACCACCGTCGCCAGCCATGATGCACACCCCGATGCCGGCAGGACGGATCCGTCAGGATCGGACCGTCCCGGTGTCCCGCTCACCGGCGGCGGCGGCGACGAACCGGGCCACCGACCCGGGGTTCCCGGCGGGGTGGGTGTGCAGGAAGGAGGCGTGCACCCCGCCCGCGACGACACCCTCCGGCTCCCCGTCGCGCCAGGCCCATGCCGGCTCGGTGCCGGCCCGGGGCGTCACGGCGCAGCGGTGGAACTCGTGGCCGCTGACCCGCTCACCCGCCTCGAACAGCGGCGAGCCGGTCAGCGCCACGGCGTCTCGGTAGCCCAGCGTCAGGCGTCGGGTCATCGACGCCCGGGCGGGCAGCACCCCGCACATCGGGACGCCGTCGAGGGACGCGCACAGGTACAACAGCCCCCCGCACTCGGCGTGCACCGGCGCCCCGGACGCCGCGAACGTGCGCACCGCCGCCCGCAGCCCGTTGTTCGCCCCGAGGCCGGCGACGTGTTCCTCGGGGAAGCCGCCCGGCAGCACCAGCGCTGCTGTCCCCGGCGGCAGGGCCTCGTCCCGCAGGGGGTCGACGACCACGACCTCGGCCCCGGCCGCCTCCAGCAGCTCGACGTGCTCCGCATAGCCGAAGGTGAACGCGCGCCCACCGAGAACCGCCGTGCGCGCCCGGCCCGGTGGGGTGCGGGCACCGACCGCGTCCGCGGCGCTCCAGGCCGGGCCGGGTGGCAGTGGCTCCGCGATGCGCAGCACCGCGTCGAGGTCGACGTGGTGCTCCACCAGATCGGCCATCGCGGCCACCGCGGCGGTCGCCGCCGGCCCGTGCTCCGCGGCGGTGACCAGCCCCAGGTGCCGCGACGGCACGGCCAGAGCGTCCCGCCGCGGGAGCGCCCCGAGCACCGGCAGCCCCACCTCGTCGGCCGCCGCCCGCAGGACCGCCTCGTGCCGCTCGCTGCCGACCCGGTTGAGGACGACCCCGCCGAGGCGCACCCGCTGACCGGCACCGGCGTCGAACGACCGGAAACCGTGCAGGAGCGCGGCGAGGCTCCGCGACTGCCCCCGGCAGTCCACCACCAGCACCACCGGCGCCCCGAGCAACGCCGCGACCTGGGCGGTGGACCCGTACCCGTCGGCGAGTCGCCCGTCGAACAGACCCATCACGCCCTCGACGACCGCCACGTCCGCGCCCGACGCGCCATGGCGTGCGAGCGGCGCGATCTGATCGGCGCCGACCAGGACCGGGTCGAGGTTGCGGCCGGGTCGCCCCGCGGCGAGGCCGTGGTAGCCGGGATCGATGTAGTCCGGCCCGACCTTGAACGGCGCGACGACACTCCCCCGCCGCCGCAACGCCCCCATCAACCCGGTGGCGAGAATGGTCTTCCCACTCCCGGAGGCGGGCGCCCCGACGACGACCGTCCGCACTCTCACCGCAACCGGCCCGCGCCACATGGACGCCTGTGGCTCTCCAGCGGGGTGGGGCGCTCGCCACAGGTGTCCACGAGGCTTCGCATGGTCGGGATCGTCAGTGGCCGAGGACCGGATGCGGGATGTAGGGCTTCTCGAGGGTCGCCAGCTCGTCGTCGGTCAGGTCCACGTCCACCGCCGCTACGGCGTCCTGCACGTGGCCGGGCTTCGTGGCGCCCACGATCGGGGCGGTGATCACGGGCTTGTGCAGCATCCAGGCCAGCGCGACCTGGGCCGCAGGGAGGCCCCGGGCGTCGGCGACGGCACGCACGGCGTCGACCACGGCGAAGTCCGCGTCGCCGTACAACGAGTCGGCGATCGTGTCGGACCGGGCGCGGGTGGTGGTCACCTGCTCCCGCGTCCGGGTACCGGCCAGCATGCCGCGCGCGAGGGGACTCCACGGGATGACCCCGACGCCCTGGTCCCCGCACAGCGGGTGCATCTCCCGCTCCTCTTCCCGGTAGATCAGGTTGTAGTGGTCCTGCATGGAGACGAACCGCGTCCACCCGCCGAGATCAGCGGTGTGCTGGGCCTTGGCGAACTGCCACGCGTACATGCTCGACGCCCCGACGTAGCGGGCCTTCCCGGCGCGAACAACGTCGTGCAGCGCCTCCATCGTCTCCTCGATCGGGGTGTCGGGGTCCCAGCGGTGGATCTGGTAGAGGTCGACGTGGTCGGTGCCCAGGCGGCGCAGCGAGGCGTCGATGCCCGAGAGGATGTGCTTGCGGGACAGGCCGCGGTCGTTGCGGGACTCCCCCATCGGCATGAAGACCTTGGTGGCGAGCACGTAGTCGTCGCGGTGGGGGAAGGACTCGCGGAGCAGCGTCCCCGTGACCTCCTCACTCGCCCCCAGCGAGTACATGTCGGCGGTGTCGAAGAACGTGATCCCCGCGTCGACGGCGGCGCGCACCAGCGGGCGCGCCGCGTCGAGGTCGAGCACCCAGTCCCGCCAGGCCGGCGACCCGTAGCTCATCATTCCCAAGCAGATCCGCGAGACCTGCAGTCCGGTGTTGCCGAGCCGTGCGTACTCCACGCGTTCGACCCTAACCTCGAGCCGGTACGCCCGGGCGCCTCGCGTCGACGACCGGGCCGGTCACCACTCGATGCCGGCCTGGCCCTTCTGTCCTGCGTCCATCGGGTGCTTGATCTTGCCGGTCTCCAGCACCAGGTCGGCCGCCTCGATCAGCTCCGGCGAGGCGTCCCGGCCGGTGATGATCACGTGCTGACGGCCCTCGCGCGCGGCGAGGACCTCGATCACCTCGCGGGTGTCCACCCAGCCCCACTTCAGCGGGTAGGTGAACTCGTCGAGGACGTAGACGTCGTGGGCGCGGGCCTCGATGCGGCGCCGGATCTCCGCCCAGCCCTCCGCCGCCTGTGCCGCGTGGTCGTCCGCACTGCCGGGTTTGCGGGCCCACGACCAGCCCTCCCCCATCTTGTGCCATTCGACCGGCCCACCCTCACCCGTCTCGGCGTGCATGCGACCGAGTGCACGGAACGCCTGCTCCTCACCGACCTTCCACTTCGCCGACTTCACGAACTGGAACACCCCGATGGACCAGCCCTGGCTCCACCCGCGCAGCGCCAGCCCGAACGCAGCGGTGGACTTGCCCTTCATCTCCCCGGTGTGCACGACGACCAGCGGACGGTTGCGGCGCTGCCGGGTGGTGAGCCCGTCGTCGGGAACGGTGGTGACCTGCCCCTGCGGCACGATGGCCTCCTTCGTCGGGTGCGTCGCCTCGGCGACGTGGTGCGCGGACCGGCGCTACGCCGCCCGGGCGGAACGCACCACGCCGGCGACGTGGTCCGCGGACAGCTCATGGATACCCACCAGGTCCCCGCCCGCGGCTGCGGCGACGCGACCGGCGAGGCCGAGACGGACCGGACCGCTCTCGCAGTCCACCACCACCGTGGCGACGCCGTCGGCGGCGAGCAGCCCGGCGGCACGGCAGGCGTCCCGCACCGGGTCACCACCGGCCCGCGCCGCCACCGTGGCCCGGCCGTCGGTGAGCAGCACCAGCAGGGCTCGACGGCGTGGGTCGCGCAGCCGCTCGACGCGCAGCACCTCCCGCGCGCGCAGCAACCCACCTGCGAGGGGGGTGCGACCGCCGGTCCGCAGCGCGGTGAGCCGGACCTGCGCGGCGGGAACGCTCGACGTGGGCGGCAGCACCAGCTCCGCGCCGCGCGCCCGGAAGGTGAGGAGCCCGACCTTGTCGCGGCGCTGGTAGGCGTCGCGCAACAGCGACAGGACCGCCCCGGTCACCGCCGCCATCCGTGACCGCGCCGCCATGGAGCCCGACGCGTCGACGGCGAACAGGACGAGGTTGCCCTCCCGGCCCTCGCGCACGGCGTGGCGGAGATCGTCGTGACGCAGCAGCAGCCGGGACCCGGTGCGGCCCCGGGCGAGCTGGTGCGGGGCGGCCGAGACGACGGTGGCGGGCAGGTGCACATCCGATGCCCGCAGCGGAACGGCACCCGATGCTCGGACGACGCGCCCGGCGTCGGTGCGGGCGCGCGACCGCCGACCCGGCGCCCCCTCCCCGACCCCCGGCACCCGAAGGACCCGGGCCCGGAACGTCGCCGACGGGGGGTCCGCGGCCCGCTCGGCCCCGTCCCCCCGTGGCGCGTCCCTGGCTGACCCGTCGGTGGGGTCCGACGGCCCGGCCGGCGGACCCGCACCGTCGCGGGGCCCACCCGCCTGCGGGGCAGCACCCTCCCCACCCTCGCCGTCCTGTGCGAGCGGCTCGTTCGAGCGAACTGGTTGCTCGGGAGTGCCGTTCGCGGGGTCGTCGCGAGGAGCACCTCCGCCACCGGGCCCGTCGTCCTCGGGATCGGTGTGCTCGGGATCGGTGTGCTCGGCGGCCTCGCGCAGGGCGTCGTCCAGCGCGTCCTGGTCCATGCCGGGCTCGTCGAACGGGTCGCGGCGGCGGCGGTGGGGCAGGGCGAGGCGGGCGCCGACGCGCACGTCGTCCTCCGTGACGGCGTCCGCGCCACGCCACGCGGCGTGCGCCACGGCCGCCCGGGCGATCACGAGGTCGGCGCGCATGCCGTCGACGTCGAACGCGGCGCACACCGCGGCGATCCGGCGCAGCTCGGCGTCGGGCAGCACCACGGCGCCGACGCACGCGCGGGCGGCAAGGATCCGGGCGGCGGTGGCGGCCTCGGCGCCCGCCCATGCCGCCGCGAAGCCGGCCGGGTCGTCCTCGAAGGCGAGCCGCCGCCGCACCACCTCCACGCGGGAGTCCACGTCACGCGCGGCCCGCACCTCGACGGCGAGCCCGAACCGGTCCAGCAGCTGCGGACGCAGCTCCCCCTCCTCCGGGTTCATCGTCCCGACCAGCAGGAACCGCGCCGCGTGGGACACCGACACCCCGTCGCGCTCGACGTGGGCGCGGCCCATCGCGGCGGCGTCGAGGAGCAGGTCGACGAGATGGTCGTGCAGGAGGTTGACCTCGTCGACGTAGAGCACGCCGCGATGGGCGTCGGCGAGCAGGCCCGGCTGGTAGGCGCGGACGCCTTCGGACAGCGCCCGCTCCAGGTCCAGTGACCCGACGAGCCGATCTTCGGTGGCGCCGACCGGCAGCTCCACGAGCCGGGCCGGCCGGGCCGCGGTCGGGCCTGCGACGCCGTGCGGGCCGTCGGGGCAGCCGGGATCGGGATCGTCGGGCGCGCATCCGAACCGGCAGCCGGGCACCACCGCGACCGCCGGCAGCAGCGCCACCAGCGCGCGTACGGCCGTCGACTTCGCGGTGCCCTTCTCCCCCCGCACCAGCACGCCCCCGACCCCAGGGTGCACGGCGTTGAGCAGCAACGCCAGTCGCAGGTCGTCGTGCCCGACGACGGCGGAGAACGGGAAGCCGGGCGTACGGGTGGCGAGAGTCATCGGGGTGAGCCTGCCAGACCGGACGTCACGGTCGGCAGTCCCGACGCCGCACCGTGACTGATCACATGTTCGAGTGCGCGGGTGTCGAGATGGGTCTCCACGAGGTCACCGAGCAGGTCGAGCTGGGCCTCGCGGGCGGCGGCGAAGGACGTGTCGGGCGCCGCGCGGAACCCGTCCCGTCCGGCGTGGACGGCGACCCGCGCCAGCAACGCCCGGCGGAACCCGTCGTTCTCCAGCAGCCCGTGCCAGTGCGTGCCGAGCACCGCGCCGGCGTCGGAGCCCTCCGTCAGCTCGCTCCCAGACCCCGACTCGGACACACGCAGGCCCCGACTCGCGGGGTGGAGGAGGGGGGCGTCGCCTGAGTGGAGAACCCGGCCGTGGTGGATCTCGTAGCCCCGAACCGGTTCACCCCATGCGGTGCCGGTCGGGTTGCCGAGGTGCTTCTCGACGTCGAACGCGATGTCGAGATCCAGCAGGCCCAGCCCGGTGGCGTCCTCGCCCTCGACGCGGCCCTCGACGCGGCGCTCGACACCGTGCGGGTCGGCGATCGAGCGCCCGAGCATCTGGTAGCCCCCGCAGATCCCCAGTACCGGACGCCCGGCGCGGGCGTGGACGAGGACCGCGTCGGCGAGCCCGGTGCGCCGCAGCCAGTCCAGATCCGACACCGTCGCCTTCGAACCGGGCAGCACGACGAGGTCGACGTCGAGCAGGCGCGAGGGCTCGGTCACGTACCGGACGGCGACGCCCGGCTCGCACGCCAGCGCCTCGGCGTCGGTGGCGTTGGAGATCCGCGGCAGCCGGACCACCGCGACGCGCAGCCACTGCGATCCGCGGGGGGGCGCGGGCCGTCCGAGCACCCCGTCGGCCACGGCGGAGAGCGAGTCCTCGGCGTCGAGCCACAGCCCGTCGGCCCACGGGACCACCCCGTAGGTCGGGCGTCCGGTCAGGGCGCGGAGCTGGTCGAGGCCCGGTGCGAGCAGCGACGGGTCGCCGCGGAACTTGTTGATCACGAACCCGGTGATGCGGGCCTGGTCGGCGCGGTCCAGCACGGCGACGGTGCCGAAGAGGTGGGCCAGCACGCCGCCGCGGTCGATGTCGCCGACGACGATAACGGGCAGGTCGGCGGCCTGGGCCAGGCCCATGTTGGCGATGTCGGAGGAGCGCAGGTTGATCTCCGCGGGCGACCCGGCGCCTTCGCAGATCACCACGTCGTAGCGGGTCCGCAGATCGGCGAGCGTGTCGGTGACGACGTCGAGCAGGGCTGCCTTGCGGGCGTAGTAGGACCGCGCGCTGACCGTCCCCTGGGCCCGCCCGAGCACCACGACCTGCGAGCTGCGATCGCTGCCGGGCTTGAGGAGCACCGGGTTGAACGCGACGCTCGGCGCGAGCCCGCAGGCGTGCGCCTGCATGGCCTGCGCGCGGCCGATCTCGCCGCCGTCGGTGGTGACGACCGAGTTGTTGGACATGTTCTGGGCCTTGAAAGGCGCCACCGACACGCCTCCGCGCGCCAGCCACCGGCAGATCCCGGCGACCAGCGCGCTCTTCCCGGCGTCCGACGTGGTGCCGGCGACGAGAAGCGCCCCACGCACCCCACCCACCTGCCCCACCCCCGGCCCGCCGCGACGCCGTCGCGGCACAGTCACTGTGCCGCACAGAGCCGACGGGATCGCGGCCGCACCGGCACGGGGACCCACCGGCGTGGCTGCGGTGGGCCCGCGACGACCGCCGGTGCCGTCCACTGCCGGGAACGCCTACCGTGGTGACGTGCGGTTCCTCTTGCGCCCCGGTTGGCTGGCCCTCATCGCGATGGTGGTGGGGTTCGTCATCGCCTGCTACGCCCTCCTCGCGCCCTGGCAGTTCGGCCGCGAGGCCCAGCGGGGTCTCGAACAGCAGGCCATCGACACGTCCTACGCGCTCGCGCCGGTGCCGCTCGCGGAGCTGTCGGCCACCGGCCAGGGCGCCGCGAGCGGCACCGAGTGGCGTCAGGTCGAGGTGTCGGGCACCTACCTCACCGACGCCGAGGCCGTCGTTCGGCTGCGGGTCCACGAGGGCAAGCCCGCGGTGGAGGTCCTGACCCCGCTGCGTACCGACGACGGACGGCTGCTCACGGTCGACCGTGGGTTCGTCGCCGGTGACGGCGCGGCGCAGTACCCGGCGCCGCCCGCCGGTCCGGTGCGGATCACGGCCCGCATACGCGTCGACGAGACCGACCCGCGGGGCCGGGAGACCCTTGAGATCGACGGCCGCCGCCAGCTCTACGCGGCCGACTCCCGCGCGCTGGCCGCAGCCACCGGCCTCGCACTCGAACCCGGCTACCTGCAGCTCACCGCGGGCGAACCCGGTGTACTCCGCCCGCTCGCCGTGGAACCCGCCACGGGCGGGGCGCCGTTCACCAACCTGTCCTACGCACTGCAGTGGATCACCTTCGGCGGCATCGCCCTGTTCGCGCTGGCCTACTTCGTGCGGCTGGAGCTCCTCCAGCGCCGTGCGGGCCCGCGCGGCGCGCGCACCGAACTACGCCGTGCCCTCGCCGGCGACGACACCCCTGATCCCCCGGCCGACCTGGCGCACCGGACCAGCCCATGATCGCCGCCTCGGCGCGTTCCCCGGCCGGATCCGACCGATGACGCGCCGAACCGGTGATCACGGCGCGGGGGGCCCGGCCCGCGTGCGCGCCCCGGCCACGGCTGCCGCCACCAGCGCCGACGCCAGACCCACCCGGCGGGACAGGCGCGCGGCGCGGACGAGGTCGGTGGGGGTGGGCGCTCGGCCCTCGCCGAGCCGCGGCCGCTCCTCCACGCCGTGGGCGTAGACGGTCCGGCCGCCCAACCCGACACCCAGCGCGCCGGCGGCGGACGCCTCGACGGGGCCCGCGTTGGGGCTGGGATGCGTGCGCGCGTCCCGGTGCCACGCCGTGAGCGCCGCGCGCGACGAGCCACCGACGGTGGGAGCCAGCACGGCGAACAGCAGCGCGGCGGCCCGAGCGGGCAGGAGGTTCGCGAGGTCGTCGAGCCGGGCCGATGCCCACCCGAAACGCAGGTAGCGGGCCGACCGGTAGCCGACCATCGCGTCGAGCGTGTTCACCGCCCGGTAGCCCAGCAGGCCCGGCACACCGGCGAACGCTCCCCAGAGCAGCGGCGCGACGACCGCGTCCGAGGTGTTCTCCGCCATCGACTCGGTGCCGGCCCGGGCCATGCCCGCCGTGTCGAGGGACGCCGGGTCCCGCCCGCACAGCGACGGCATCCGCTCCCGGGCCGCTCCCAGGTCGTCGGCGCTGAGCTCGGCGGCCAGCGCGACGCCGTGCGCGGCCAGCGACTCACCCCCGAGCACCGCCCATGTCGCGGCGGCCGTGAGGGCCACGCCCGCGACGGGTCGCCGCGCCCCGATCGCCTCGATCCGGTGGCCGACCAGCACCGCACCACCGACGAGAACCGCCGTGTACGCGACGCCGGCGGCGCGGCGATCGGCGTACCAGCGGCGTTCCAGCGCGACGGCGAGCGACCCGAAACCGGCGACCGGGTGCCCGCGGCGCGGGTCGCCGAACGCGACGTCGACGGCCGTCCCCAGCAGCAGGCCCAGCGGGCGCACCCACACGCGGGATCTCACGCCCGCGACGGTACGTCGGGTCGGCGCGCGGCGGGCGCCGCAGCCGACCATGGCCGGGGGACCGCGGCGTGGGATCATGGGCCCGATGCGCACCGAACTCGACCCCGGCGAGTTGGGCCCCCGGGCGTTCTACCGGCTGCTCACCTCCGTGGTGGTCCCCCGCCCCATCGCGTGGGTGTCCACCCGATCGGCCGGCGGTGTGGACAACCTCGCCCCGCACTCGTTCTTCACCGTGTCGTGTGTCGATCCACCGATGGTGCAGTTCACGAGCGTGGGGGACAAGGACTCGCTGCGCAACGCACGCGAGACCCGTGAGTTCGTGGTCTGCCTGGCAACCGAGCCGCTGTTCGCCCAGGTCAACGCGACCGGAACGGACTTCCCGCACGGCGTCAGCGAGTTCGAGCAGGTCGGCCTGACCCCGCAGCCGAGCACCGTGGTGGCGCCGCCGCGGGTGGCCGAGTCACCGGTGGCGCTGGAGTGCCGCCTGCACCAGGCGATCGAGCTCGGTGACTCCACGGTGGTCATCGGCCGGGTCGTGCACGCGTCCGTGGCGACCGACGTGTTCGACGGCGACGCCCACCGCGGCGGGCTCCCGTCGATCGAGAAGCTCCGGCCCCTGGCCCGGCTGGGCCGTGACGAGTGGTCGACCATCGGGGAGTTGCTGGAGACCACCCGCATCCCGTACCGGGAGTGGCCGGGGCACTACGCGGGCCACCACCGCCCGCCGACCGCGTGAACGGCCCCGGCCGCGCTACAGGGTGAACTCACCCGGCGGTGTGGCGGTCACGTCGGCGTGCAGCTCGGTCTCGCGCGCCCGCAGCTCCACCCTCCTGATCTTGCCCGAGATCGTCTTGGGCAACGGGGCGAACTCCAGGCGCCGGATCCGCTTGTAGGGGGCGAGGTTGTCGCGGGCGAAGGTCAGGATCGAGTCGGCCGTCTCCTGCGTCGGCTCGAAACCGGCGGCCAGAACCACGTAGGCCTTGGGAACGGCGAGGCGCACCGGGTCCGGCGACGGGACGATCGCGGCCTCGGCCACCGCCGGATGCTCGATGAGCACGCTCTCCAGCTCGAACGGGCTGATGCGGTAGTCGCTGGCCTTGAACACGTCGTCGGCGCGCCCCACGTAGGTGATGTAGCCGTCTGCATCACGGGAGCCGACGTCACCGGTGTGGTAGTACCCGCCGGCCATCGCCTCGGCGTCACGCTCGGGATCCCCGGCGTAGCCGACCATCAGCCCGAGCGGACGCGCCGCAAGGTCGATGCAGATCTCACCCTCGTCGGCCCGCTCCCCCGTCGCCGGATCCACGAGGACGATCGGATACCCCGGAATCGGACGGCCCATCGAGCCGGGCTTGACCACCTGTCCTGGCGGGTTGCCGATCTGCACGGTGCTCTCGGTCTGCCCGAACCCGTCGCGGATCCGGACGCCCCAGGCCTTCTCGACCTGCTCGATCACCTCGGGGTTCAGCGGCTCCCCCGCCCCCACGACCTTGCTCGGCGGGTTCGCGAGCCCCGACAGGTCGGCCTGGATGAGCATCCGCCAGACCGTCGGTGGTGCGCAGAAGCTGGTGACGCCGCACCGGTCGAGCACCCCGAGCACGCCCTGCGCGTCGAACCTCGCGTAGTTCATGACGAGCACACACGCCTCGGCGATCCACGGGGCGAAGACGTTGCTCCACGCGTGCTTGGCCCAGCCCGGCGAGGAGATGTTGAGGTGGACGTCACCACGTTCGAGCCCGATCCAGTACATCGTGGACAGATGTCCCACCGGGTAGGACGCGTGGGTGTGCTCCACGAGCTTCGGCGTGGCCGTCGTGCCGGAGGTGAAGTAGAGCAGCAGCGTGTCGGTACCACGGGTGACGTCGTCCGGAGTGAAGTCGGCCGCGGCGTCGGCGGCGTCGGCGTAGTCCAGCCAGCCCGCCGGGGCGTCACCGACCGCGATGCGCGTGTAGTCGCCGGCGACGTCGTCGAACTTCGCGGCGTCCGCGCCCCCGACGATCACGTGCCGCACCGCGCCGCGGTCGAACCGGTCGCGCAGATCGGCCGCGTGCAGCAGCGTCGTCGCCGGGATGACGACCGCGCCGAGCTTCATCGCGGCGAGCAACGTCTCCCACAACTCGACCTGGTTGCCGAGCATGAGGACGATCCGGTCCCCGCGCCCGACGCCCTGGGCACGCAGCCAGTTGGCCGCCCGGTTCGAGCGCGCCGAGAGCTCGGCGAAGGTCCAGTGCGCGTCCGACCCGTCCTGTTCGACGATCCACAGGGCCCGGGCGCCACCCCGCGCCGGGTCGGCGGCGACGGCGTCGAAATGGTCGAGCGCCCAGTTGAACTCGTCGATCTCCGGCCAGCGGAAGTCCCGGTAGGCGGTGTCGTAGTCCTCGCGGTGCGTCACCAGGAACTCGCGCGCAGCGTAGAAGGCCTGTGAGGACGGGTTCATGGGTCACCTCGGGAAGTAGCCGCTCTGCCGCCCGCACCCTAATGATCGAGCCGCCCACCGTCGTAGCTCCGTTCGGAGACGCGCCGCTCTCACGCCGCGCCCCCTCCGGCCGCCACCGCCCGACCCCGCCGTGCCGCCACCGGTTCGGGTGAACAGCACCCCGAAGTGCAGCGTTCCGGCCGCGGACGGCGATTCCCTCCATGAGACCGCCGCGACCAGCGCGACGGGACGCGGGCCCCAGGGGGCGACGAGAATGAGCAACCCGGTCCAGCAGGACATGTTCACCGTGCTGCACGGCCGGCCCGGCCCCGTCGTCACGCGCTGGACCTACACGGCCACCGACCCGTTCGCGGTCATCCTCGCCGTCCGCGCCGGGCACGACCGGTGGGTGGAGTGGGCGGTGGCCCGCGACCTCGTGATCGCGTCGCTCTCGCACCCGGCCGGGCACGGGGACGTCCGGATGAGTCCGCAGCGGGTACAGGGCTACGACATCGTGGAGATCGAGATCCGCTCCACCGACGGGCGCGCCGTCCTCGAGGTCGACCGGGACCTGCTCGAGCAGTTCGTGGACTCCACCTTCGGCGTGGTCGCGCTGGGCGACGAGTCCACCTGGACGGACCTCGACCAGGAGATCGCCAAGATCATGCGCAGCTGCGCGGGATAGGGGCCTGCCCGGTGCTCGGCGGCCTCCTCGACGCTGGGCCCGCGGTCCGCTCGGGTGACGTGGGTCGGCTCGCCCTGCCCGGGGCGACCCGACCCCGCACCCGCGCCCGTGTTCTGATCCTCGGCACACGTGCGGGGGGAGACGAGAGATGGCCCGACCTGCGTCGACCGGGCCCGGCCGCGTCCGGGACTCCGCCGCGACGCGACGGGCCCTGCTGGACGCGGCACGCGAGCTGTTCGCCGCCGCGGGGTACGACGACACGACCGTGCGGGCGGTCGCCGACCGGGCCGGGGTGAACCAGGCACTGCTGTTCCGCTACTTCGGCAGCAAGGAGGGCCTGTTCGCCGAGGCGGTGCGAGGCCAGGCCATGGACCTCCTGGCCGGCGGACCGCGCACCGACCTGCTTGACCGCACCCTCACCGCGATCCTCGACCCCGACACCGCACCCACCGCCGAGCCCTTCCTCGCGGTGCTGCGCGGCGCGGGGAGCTCAGGGGTCGGTGAGGAGCTGCGCGCCGAGCTCGGGGCCGCCTACACGTCCGCCTTCGCATCGCTGGTGGACACCGACGACAGGGCCGACGCGGTGCTGCGCGCCGAACTCCTGCTCGCGTGGCTGCTGGGGATCACCCTGCTGCGTTCGACACCGGGCCCGGCGACCCGGGCCGCGGCCACGCGGGACGCCGACGCCGTGCGGGCGCACGTCCTGCGCACCGCGAACACGCTGTTGGGACCACCCGCGCCCCGCAGCGTGATCGAGGACGCTGTGCCGTCACGAGCTCCCAGGGGGTGAGGTCGACCGCTCACCCCGTGGCGAGTTCCTCCGGCACCGTGCGGGTGTGGACCTGCACCCCGTTGCGGACCTGTCCGCCGCTGCGGGCCGCCAGCCGGATGCAGGTCTCGACCCAGAGGTTGAGCTGGACCTCCCTGGCCACCCACAACCGGTTGTACAACACGTGCGAGAGGCGGTCGCCGGGCCGCGCCCAGGACTCGATCTCGAACAGCAGGGCCCCGTCCTCATGACGCGAGCGGAACTCGATCTGGCCGGCCTCCAGGTGCCCGCGCAGCGTCACGAGCCGGAACGACGTCGGCGTCGCCGTGGCGACCCGCACCGGCCCGTCCCACGGGCCGGGCATGCGGATGAGGAACTCGTCGCCCGCCGCGATCACGCCGGGCCTGCCCTCGGTCTTGACGAACACGGCGACGTCGGCGGGCGCGCCCCTGTTGGGCGCGGCGCCGAAGCCGGCGATGAGCGTCTCCGGCGAGATGTCCGCGCCGTCGATCAGTACCGAGTAGCGGCGGCGCAGCAGCGGGCCCACACCGTCCTGCACGGTCTGCACGTCCTCGCCCGGCGCGATCGGTGGGGGGATGTCACCGCGGTCCCCGTCGCTCTGGCTTCGGTGCACCGGCGTGGTCCGCCCGAGGTACCGCAACGTCGCGCGGACCAGCCCGACCGGCCGGCGCAACAGGATGCCGATCCGGTGCGCTCCGGACGGGCCGAGAAGTGGGCGTAGCGACATGGTTGCGGGGGTACCCGAAATGGGTGATCACCACTCCCGCGAGGTCGTCCTGAGCACGTTCGACGTCGTCCGAGCCGTCGCCGACCTGCGCGACCGTCCCGTCAACTACGACGAGTCCGCTGCCCCGCCGCACGTGACGACCGGCTGGCACCAGGACCGGTGGACCGTGCCGCTGGGTTGCGAGGCACCGGGTGAGCCCGAGCCCGGCGGGCTCGTCGAGACGGCCGACGCGTTGGTCAACAGCTACGAGTTCAGCGATCCGGCCATCCTGCGGGCGGCGTACCGCCTTCCCGGCGATCTCGTCGGGCGCGACATGCTGCTGGAAGGCAGGTTCCTGGTGCTGCGCTTCCTGATGGGGGTGCGCATCACCGCCCAGCACGACGAGCTGCGGACCGGGCCACACGGGCCCGAGCGCGTGGTCGGCTGGTCCTACCAGACCCTGCAGGGGCACCTCGAGCAGGGACGGCTGACCTACGAGATCGGGAAGGAGATCGACACGGGTCGGGTCGAGTTCCGGATCGTGGCCCACTCGCGTCGTGCTCCGATCCGCAACCCACTGTTCGCCCTCGGGTTCCGGCTCTTCGGACGCCGGACGCAGTTGCGCTTCTACCGGCACGCCCTGCGCAGGCTGGCGGGGCAGATGGCCCACCCGCCGGCCCCCCCGACGGTCGGCGCCGGCGGGGTGGTGAAGACCCCGAGCGGGACCGCGCCGGGCCGGTTCGAGTGGCTGACCGTGCGTTTCGCCCACCCCGGTCGCTGACGCGCGTCAGGGCGCGGGGTACTGCTGCGTGCGCAACAACCTCGCGAGGTGCGCGGCGTTGCCCGCCATCACCTTCTGCGCCGACGCAACGGACTCCGCGTGCTTCCCGTCTCGTTCGGTGCTCCCCGTTCTGTGCCGATGCCCCCCGTCGACGGGGGGCATCGGCGCGGAACGGGGGGATGGGCGCGGTCCGCGCACGACGCGTCCGGGAGCGATCGCACCGCACACCGGCGGCGGCCAGCCCGAAGGCGACCTGCACGCTCCCCCACCAGAACACCTCCAGGAGCACTCCCGCGACGAGCGTGCCGAATACCGCACCGGCCGCGCTCACGCCCGACCACACGCCCACGGCGAACGCGCGGCGGTCCTCGGGATAGGCGTCGACGAGGGCGGACAGCGTGACCGCCCGGGCTCGCCGTGTTCGCGGCGGCGAGTCTGGCCTCGGCGTTCGCGGGAAGACCGCGGCCGCACCCACTCCCGCCACGGCTCGCAGCGCGATCAGCCAGGCGGGATCCGGCGGCGAGGTCGGGCAACGCGATCGACAGCGACGAGTTCACCGCCAGCACGACGACCAGAGCCGCGCACAGCAGCACCAGCAGCAGGCGCAACCGGGCTGGGGCGGCCGCGGTGGACGGATTCGTGACCACTGATTCCTCCGTTCGAGTAGCTCCTCTTCGGAGCGATTGGCCATGATGTCTCCGTTCCCGAGCGACCGCAAGACGGAACGGAGCGACGTGAACGCGCGGGAGTCCGCGTCGGACCTCTGTGAGCGCCGACGAGTCGATGCTGGTGGCGACGCTGAGCTCGGGTCGGTCCGGCCTCCAGGTCTGTTTACCGGCTCGTCTGTGCGGCGCAGGCGAGTTCCACGACCTCACCGGGCGAACCGGCGTGCACGATGCCCGGGACCTCGTCCCCGTCGGCGTCGATGATCCGCCAGCCCCCGATCGACACCACCGGGACACCACCACGGCGCTTGGCCAGTGCGAGCTCGCTCAACGTCCCCCACGAGCCCCCCACGACGACCACGGCGTCGGCGCTCCACACGATGATGGCGTTGCGCGCCTCGCCCAGGTTCGTGACGAGGGTGGCAGTCAGATCCGGCGCCGCCCCCTCACGCGAGTCGTTGGGCCGGACCCCGATGACGACCCCACCCCGGGATCGCGCTCCGGCGGTGACCGAAGCCATGACACCCACCCCACCGCCGCAGATGATCACGGCACCACGATCGGCCAGGAGCTGCCCGATCTCGAAGGCCGCCGATTCGTCCGCGGGTGTGGCTCGGCGTGGCCCGCAGACGGCAACCTGGAACGCACCCATGGTCAGGTCGTCCCGAGGATGCTCGGCAGCTCGCGCGCTGCGGGGTACGCCTGAAACAGCGCGATGCGTTCCCGCAGGTCGTCGGCACGTACAACGCCGGGGAACGCTTGCGCAACGGATCGCCCCACACCGCCGATCCGGCCGATCACCGGCACCGTCCGGGACTCCGCCGGCACGGCGAGGACGGGTTGGATCGCCTCCACCGCCGCGTCGAGGTCGTTGTCGGCGATCAGCGCCGAAGTGAGGTCGAGACGCGCGGCCGCAATCAGCTCCCGCGATCCATCCTGCACGGAAGATCCCGCGAGTAGCCGCAGAGATTCCTGCGCGTCGGTGATGGCCAGGCCAACGTTGCGAGGACCGCCGAGTGCAAGTCGGGCCTCACTGGAGTAGTAGGCAGCCTTGCCCGGTCCGAAATGGAACACCCCGTCCATGCCAGGGCTTCCCGCCAGTCGATCCCGCAGGATGCCGACGGCCTGCAGCGCGTCGCGGGCTCCGTGTTCGTCGCGTTGAGCTGCATGCGCGCGCGCCTCCTGGCTCGCCAGCCGTAGCTCGTCGTTCGGGTGATCGGCCACCTCGCGGCCGGTTCGTGCGATCCGTGCGGCAGCCGAATAGTCCACCGACCAGTAGGCGACATTCGACTGGATCCACCTGGTGTAGGCGCCGAGGCGACGGTCCCCCGCCAGGTCCGCGCAGATCCACGCGGTCCGAGCATGGCTGTCCGCGGCGGAGGAGTTCCCCAGGTCGCTGCTCGCGTGTGCCAGCAGCGCGCTCAGCCGACCCCTCTCTGCCAAGATCACCTGAGACAGCTTCAGTGCAGCGGTTCCCATGTGAGGGCGTGATCGGAGATCCTGATGTCTGTGTCAACCGAGGAGCGGCGGGGCGGGG
>Ga0209490_10000745_pt1 | contig 32384 bp, 23 predicted proteins | sample MAT06_FD_187209 | JGI IMG/M metagenome (GOLD analysis project Ga0209490, IMG submission 187209) | Freshwater microbial communities from Lake Fryxell liftoff mats and glacier meltwater in Antarctica - MAT-06 (SPAdes) (version 2) | ecosystem: Environmental > Aquatic > Freshwater > Ice > Liftoff...
GTGGCCGCGGTGACCACGCTGCGCTTCGCGGCCACCGCCGCCGGCGGTGCCTTCGCGCCCGTGCTGCTGCTGGCGCAGCTGACGCACGCCATCACCTTTGCAGCCCACCACGCGGCCTGCATCACGCTCGTGCACCGGCTGTTCCCGGGCCGGCTGCGCGGCCGCGGCCAGGCGCTGTACACGATGCTGGGCTACGGCATTTCGGGTGTGCTCGGTGGCCTGGGCGGCGGCTGGCACATCCTGGTGCTGGGGTTCCAGGCCTTTTTCTGGCCGCTGCCGGGTGTGGCCTGGCGGCGTGGGGTTGTGCGAAGCAGGCCAGCGGGCCAGCAGGGCGATGGCGGCGGCGGCGGCGACGACGACTGAGGCAGCGGCACCCGGCTAGCGCACGGTAACCGGGCTGGCATGACGCAGCCGCCCGGCGGGCGCTACATCTGCGAGCCTGGCTGCCGATAAGCAGGATGGGACGGGCTCACTCACCGAGCTCTCAGCCGCTGGCCGGCGCCCGGAGCCCTCATGCCTGAAGCAAACGCCGCACCGAACAATCACTCCACAGCGCCAGCCGCTGGCAGCGCACGGGCTCACGCCGGTGCGGGGCACAACCACGTGCGGGTGGCGATGTACGTGGCGTTCGCGGTGCTGGCGGTGGCCGTGGTGCTGCAGGGCCTGGGCGCGCTGCGCATCGAGTCCTTGCGCGCTGCCGACGTCGAAATCCTCGACCGCGCCGCGCTGCAGCGCACCTTCTCGCAGCAGGTGGGTCGCGTCGCCGCAATGATCGGCCTGGCCGAGGACGACGCCGAACGCCAACGGCAGATGGACATCCTGCAGGCGATGTTGGGCCAGAGTACCGAAGACGCGCTGAAGCTTGAGCAGCATCTGCGCGACCAGATGAAGCGCGCCGAGATGACACGTGAATTCGCCGCCGCGCCGCTGGAGCGTTGGCAGGCCGAGCGCGAAAAACTCTGGTATCGCGCCAACGTGTTGCTGCTGAGCGCGGAAATCGGCGGCGCCGATGGCCTGCGCCAGCGCGTGGCCGCGGTGCATGCGGCTGCCGACCCAGCCACGCTGGCCGCGCAGCAGCTCAGCGACGCGCTGCGTCGCGCGGCGGAGTTGCGCGCCGAAAATCTGGCCCGCAACGTGCAGTGGGGGGTGGGCGGCATGCTTGCGCTGCTCGCGCTGCTGAGCCTGGTGGTGGTGGAACCCACGGCGCGCGCCGTGCGCCGCCACGGCCAACGCCTGCGCGAGCAAGCCGCCGAGCTGCAGCGCCTGGCCCTGGTGGCCGAGCACACCACGGCGCTGGTGCTCATCACCAACGCGCAAGACCGCATCACCTGGGTGAACAGTGCTTTCACACGCGCCACGGGCTGGTCGCTGTGGGACGCCGAGGGCCGCCTGCCGGGCGATCTGCTCGTCAGCCCGCAGGCCGACGCGGCCGCGCTGCTGCGCGTGCAGGGCGCGCTCAAGGTTGGCGAGGGCATGCGCCAGGAGTGGCTGCACCGCACGCGCGACGGCCGCGACCTCTGGCTGGACGTCGATCTGCGCCCGCTGCGCGACGAGCAGGGCGCGCTGCACGGCTTCGTGCGGGTGTGCAGCGACACCACGGCGCGGGTGCAGCAGCAGGCCAAGCTGGGCACGCTGTGGGCGGCGCTGCCGGTGGGCGTCACGGTGCACGGCGACGACGGCAGCGTCGTCGAGGCCAACCGCGAGGCCGAGCGCATGCTGGGTGTGAGCATCAGCCAGATGCAGGGCATGTCGGTGATCGACAGTCGCTGGGGGCTGCTGCGCGCCGACGGCAGCCCCTACCCGACGCAAGACTTGCCGGCCATGCGCACGCTGGCCAACGGCGTGGCACTGCACAACGAGATACTGGGCGTGCATCTGCCCGACGGCGAACTGCGCTGGTTGCTCGTGAACACACAACCGCAGCGCGACGCGGCGGGACACGTCAGCGCCGCGCTGGCCTGTTTCAGCGACATCACCGAAAGTCGGGCCCTGCAGGACCGTCTGCGCGCCACGGCGCGCACCGACGAGCTCACGCTGCTGCCCAACCGCGCCGTGGTGATGGAGCGGCTGCAGAAGGCCATCGAACATGCGCGTCGCAATCCGGGCTACGGCTTTGCCGTGCTCTTCATGGATTTCGACCGCTTCAAGCAGGTCAACGACACCCTGGGCCATGGCGCTGGCGACGAGCTGCTGCGCCAGATCGCGCAGCGCCTGGTGCGCGCGCTGCGGCCTGGTGATGCCGTGGCGCGGCTGGAGCAGGGCGTCAACTCAGGGCCGAGCATGGGCACGGATGCACCCGTGGACGCACCGATGGCTGCAAGACTGGGCGGCGACGAGTTCGTTGTCGTGCTGGACGGCGTGAGCGATGTCGAGCGTGTCGGGGTCATCGCCGACCGCCTGCTGGCCGACCTGGGCGAGCCCTACACGCTGAATGCGACGCCGGTGCAAAGCAGCGTCAGCATTGGCGTCGTGCTGTGCCCCGACTTGGAACGTCACGGCAACGAAGACGTCGCTGCCGAGGCCATTGCCGAAGAGGTGCTGCGCAATGCCGACACCGCGATGTACGAGGCCAAGCGCGCCGGCCGCGGGCGCTGGGTGCTGTTCGACAATTCGATGCACGAACGCGTGGTGCGTGCGCTCGAGGTCGAAGCCGACCTGCGCCGCGCGTTGAAGGACGACGAGCTCTTCGTCGTTTACCAGCCCGTGATCGACCTCGCCACCCGGCGGCTGTCGGGCGTTGAAGCGTTGGTGCGCTGGCGCCATCCGCAGCGCGGGCTGGTGCCGCCGGTCGAGTTCATTCCCATCGCCGAGGAATGCGGCCTCATCGACGCCCTGGGCGCGTTCGTGCTGCAGACCGCGTGTCAGCAGTTCATGCAGTGGCAGCGCCACCTGGGTGAAGCCGGCCCGCGGCAGCTGGCGGTGAACATGTCGCGCGCGCAGTTACAGCGCCATTCGCTGGTGACCGATGTGCAGGCGGTGCTTCAGGCCACCGGCATGGCGGCGCGGCAGTTGCAGTTGGAGGTGACGGAAAGCCTGGCGGCGCAGGACGAGCGCGTGCAGTCCACGCTGCGTGAGCTGAAGGCCCTGGGCGTGCGGCTGGCGCTGGACGATTTCGGCACCGGCTACAGCAGCCTGGCCTGCCTGCACCAGATGCCGGTGGACACCGTGAAGATCGACCGCAGCTTCGTGAAGCACGCGGAGACGGTGGAATACCACCGCGTGCTCATCGAGGCCACCATTCGCGTGGCGCGCACGATGGGCATGACCACGGTGGCCGAGGGCATAGAAACCGAGGGCCAGGCCGAACTGATGCGCACCCTGACCTGCGACCACGGCCAGGGTTACCTGTTCAGCCGGCCGCTGGAGGCTGCGGCGCTGGAACTCTGGGCCCGCGCCCACGTGCACGAGACTGCGGCGGCGGCCGCTGCCTGAGGCGGCAGCGCCTGCTGCGCCCAGTTCGCCTGCGCGCGCACTGCGCCGCTCATTGGCAGATCTGTAGCGGCTCAGCAGCGAACTCAATCCGAAGCCCCTGCAGTTCGTCACCGGCGTTCTGCGCTTCGTCGCAACTTCGACCCGCGCAGACCGGCGATTTCTACACTGCGCAGCGTTGCAGGGCGGGTGCCTGCCTGACGAATGCGGAGGGATGAACATGAAGAAGAAACGACTTTGGGCCGGTAGCGTGGTGGCCCTGGCGGCGGTGGTGCTGGCGGGCGCAGGCGCTGCCTGGTATGCCGGCCTTCTGAAGTCTGGCGCTGGTGGCGAGGCCCACGCTGCTGTGGCGTCTGCAGGCAAGGATGGCAAGGCCGGCAAGGGCGGCAAGAACGGCAAGGACGGCAAGCCGGCCGAAGCACCCCTTGAATTCGCCGCGCGTGAAGTGGTGCGGCCGACGCTGGCGCGCCTGCCCGGCGTGGTCGAGTTCTCAGGCCCGCTGGTGGCGCCGCAGACCGCGATGGTCCGTGCCAAGGCCGGCGGCACGCTGCTCAGCTTGACTGTGGCGGAGGGCAGCCGCGTGCAGGCCGGGCAGGTGATAGGCCGCATCGAGATGGCCGACCTGGCCAGCCGTGTGGCGGAGCGCAGCGCGATGCTGGAATCGGCCCGCGCTGCTTTGGCACAGGCCGAGCGCACGCACGCCAGCAACGAAAGCCTGGCGGCGCAAAAGTTCATCTCGCCGAATGCGCTGGAAACTTCGGCCTCGGCCCTGGCCACGGCGCGGGCGCAGATCAATGCGGCGCAGGCCTCGCTGGACACCACGCGCGTGGGTCTGCGTGACGCCACCTTGCTGGCGCCCATCGCGGGCATCGTCGCCAAGCGTCATGCCTTGCCGGGCGAAAAGGTCAGCGCCGAGCAGCAGGTGCTCACCATCGTCGACCTGGCCCGGCTGGAACTGGCCGGCACCGTGGGCACGCACGAGGTGGCGCGCATTGCCGCCGGCATGCCGGTGGAAGTGCAGGTGGAGGGCATGGTCCAGCCCGTGGCCGGGCGCATCGCGCGCATTGCGCCGGCGGCCGAGCCTGGCACGCGCAGCATCGGCGTGACCATAGAGCTTGCCAACCCGAAAGAGACGCTGCGCGCGGGCCAGTACGCGCTGGCCCGCGCCACGCTGGCCGACGACGAAGACCGCCTGACGCTGCCCAGCAGCGCCGTGGGCAACACCTCGGGGCAGAACCATGTGTGGGTCATCGAAGGCGGTGTGCTGGCGCGCCGCGCCGTCACCTTGGGCCGCAAGGACGAACGCGAAGGCCGCGTCGAAGTGCTGCAGGGCGTGACCGTGCAAAGCCAGGTGCTGGGCGCGCGTTTCGACAACCTGCGTGAAGGTGCGAAGGCACTGGTGGTGGCCGACAAGACGGTGGCGCCCACCGACAAGGCCGCGGCAGTGGCGTCGGCATCGGTATCTGTATCGGTAATGGCCTCGGCGCCCCTGCTGAAGTGACCGGAGGCAGCCATGTGGATCACCCGCGTTTCAATTAACAACCCTGTTTTCGCTGCCATGGTGATGGTGGCGCTGTGCGTGCTGGGCCTCTTCAGTTACGCCAAGCTCGGTGTCGAGCAGATGCCCGACATCAGCTTTCCGGGCGCCTGGATGGAAGTGCGCTACCCCGGCGCGTCGCCCGAGGCGGTGGAGCGTGAACTTGTCAAGCCGCTGGAAGAAGCCGTCAACGGCGTGGCCGGCGTCAAGCGCATCACTTCGGGCGCGCGTGAAGGCACCGGCTGGGTGAACATCGAGTTCGGCCTGGACGCCGACATGAACCGCGCCATGCAGGACCTGCGCGACCGCGTGGCCACCGTGCAGGGCGGTTTTCCGCGCGACGTGAAGGCGCCGACCATCGCGCGCTGGAACAACGACAACAGCGAGGCCATCGTCAATGCCGCGCTGTTGAGCCCCAGCCGCAGCGCACGCGAGCTGTCGATCCTGGCCGAGAACGCGGTGGAAAAGCGCCTGCGGCGCGTTGAGGGCGTGGCGCGCATCGAGGTCAACGGCCTGACTCAGCGCGAGGTGCGCATCGACCTCGACCCGGTACGGCTGCGCGCTTATGGCGTGACGCCAGCAGAGATTGCCGCCGCGCTGAAAGAGGCCAATGCCGACCAGCCTGTGGGCCTGCTGTCGGACAAGACCCAGGACGTGCTGTTGCGGGTGGAGGGCAGGATTCGCGACCCGCGCAACTTCGAGAACGTGGTGGTGGCCAGGCGCGGCAACCTGAGCCTGACGCTGGCCGACCTGGGGCAGCTGGTGGAACGCGAACGTGAACCCGATTCGCTGTCGCGCATCAACGGCCAGCGTGCCATCACCTTCAACGTCTATAAACAGCAAGACGCCAACATCGTGGCCACCGGTGACGCCGTGAAAGCCGCGCTGGAAGAGTTGCGCAAAACGCTGCCGCCCGATGTCGAACTGCGCCTGATTCGCGCTGACAGCGACTGGGTCAAGGGCAGCCTGACCGGTCTGCGCAACACGCTGATCGAGGGCGCGCTGCTCACCGTGGCCATCGTTTTTCTGTTCCTGCACAGCTGGCGCAGCACCATCATCACCGGGCTGACATTGCCCATTGCCGTCATCAGCAGCTTCATCGCGGTGTATGCCTTCGGCTTCACGCTGAACTTCATGACGATGATGGCGCTGAGCCTGTGCATCGGCCTCTTGATCGACGACGCCATCGTCGTGCGCGAGAACATCGTGCGCCACATCGGCATGGGCAAGGACCACTTCCGCGCCGCGCGTGAAGGCACCGAGGAAATTGGCCTGGCCGTGATGGCCACCACCTTTGCGCTGGTGGCGGTGTTCGCGCCCGTGGCCTTCATGGGCGGCATCATCGGCAAGTTTTTCTACCCCTTCGGCATCACCGTGGTGGTGGCGGTGCTGGTGAGCCTGTTCGTCAGCTTCACGCTCGACCCCATGCTCAGCAGCGTGTGGCACGACCCGCCCGGAACGCGCATGAAGAAGTGGCCAGTCATCGGCCACGCCCTTCGCGCCACCGACGCCGGCATGGACGCACTACACCGCATCTACGAACGTGCGATCCGCTGGATCTTCAGCGAGCGTCGCTGGACGCTGGGGTTCAAGCGTTTCTGGCTCGGTATTCCCGTCTATGCCCGCGGCTTCGACAGCCACAACGTGCGCGACAAGCAGAGCCCGCGTCGCTTTCGTCTGGCCACGCTGACGCCGCGCGGTGTGGTGGTGAGTGTCGGCATTGCCAGCTTCGTGGCCGCCCTGGCGCTGGCGCCGTTGGTAGGCAGCGAGTTCGTGCCTGAGACCGACCAGGGCTACACACGCCTGCAGCTGCGCATGCCTGTGGGCAGCAGCCTGGAGCGCAGCGACGCCAAGGTGCGCCAGATCGAAGAGATCGTGATGGCCCTGCCCGAGGTGAAGAACGTGTCCACCTCGGTCGGCGGCGCGGGTCAGCGCAACCAAGCCTCGTTGAACATTTCGCTGAAGGACCGCAGCGAACGCAGCCTTAGCCAGAAGGAAGTGGAAGAAGCCATCCGCAAGGAGATCGCGCGCATTCCGGGTACTGACGCCAGCGTGGGCTTCAACCGGCCCATCTACGTGGCCATTCTGGGCAGCGACGCCGAGGGCCTGGCCAAGGTGGCGCAGGAGTTCGCCGAGAAGGTGAAGAAGATTCCGAACGTCGTCGACGTTGAAAGCTCGGTGCAGCAGGGCCTGCCCGCCTACGCCGTGAAGCTGAAGCCGGGCGCCGTGCGCGAACTGGGGCTGACCGCGCCGCAACTCGCGAGCAGCCTGCGTGCCTATGTGAACGGCGAGACGGCCACCTACTGGACCACGCCCGATGGCGACCAGGTCGACGTGGTGCTGCGCCTGAACGAGAACCAACGCGCGCGTGTCGAACAACTGCGAGCGCTGCCGGTGGCTTTCGCCAAGGACGGCACGCCCATCACACTGGACAGCGTGGCCACCATCGAGAAAGTCTTCAACCCCGAGGTCATCCGTCGCCAGAACCTGCAGCGTCGCGAGGCCGTGTTCGCCGGCGTGCAGGGCCGCAGCGCCGGCGATGTGGGCGACGACGTGCAGAAGCTCGTCAAGGAAACGACGCTGCCCCCGGGCTACACCTTCGACATCGGCGGCCAGATGCAGCAGCAGGCCGAAGCTTTCGGCGGCCTGCTGGCGGCCATGGCGCTGGCGGTGATCTTCATCTACATCGTGCTGGCCAGCCAGTTCGGCAGCTTTCTGCAGCCCATCGCCATCATGGCCAGCCTGCCTCTGGCGCTGATCGGCGTGATGCTGGCGCTGCTGTTCTGGAACAGCACGCTGAACGTCTTCAGCATGATCGGCCTGGTGATGCTGATGGGCCTGGTGACGAAAAACGCGATTCTGCTGGTGGACTTTGCCAACCATGCGCGCAAGCTCGGCGCCACAGTGCCCGAGGCGCTGTTGCAGGCCGGCCTGACACGCATGCGCCCCATCATCATGACGACTGCGGCGATGGTCTTCGGCATGCTGCCGCTGGCGCTGGCGCTGAACGACGGCGGCGAGATTCAGGCGCCGATGGGGCGGGCCATCATCGGCGGCGTCATCACCTCCACCATCCTCACGCTGGTGGTGGTGCCGGTGCTCTACAGCTACCTGGTGCGCGTGAAAAAGCCCAAGGCGGTGGTGGCCGAGGGTGGCAGTGCGGCGTCACCCTTGGCGATGCCGGCGGACCAGGGCTGAGGGGCGCGGCCTAACACTCGACGATGTTCACTGCGAGACCGCCTCTGGAGGTCTCCTTGTATTTGCTCATCATGTCGGCGCCGGTTTCGCGCATGGTCTTGATGACTTTGTCGAGGCTGACAAAGTGCGTGCCATCGCCGCGCAGCGCCATGCGCGCAGCGTTGATGGCCTTGACCGACGCGATGGCGTTGCGTTCGATGCATGGGATTTGCACCAACCCGCCGACCGGGTCGCAGGTCAGGCCGAGGTGGTGTTCCATGCCGATTTCGGCGGCGTTTTCGGTCTGCTCGGGAGTGCCGCCCATCACGGCGCACAGCGCACCGGCGGCCATGCTGCAGGCCACGCCCACTTCGCCCTGGCAGCCGACCTCGGCGCCGCTGATGCTGGCGTTCTCTTTGTAGAGGATGCCGATGGCCGCCGCGGTGAGCAGGAAGTCGATGACGCCGGCGTCGTTGGCACCGGGCACGAAGCGCGTGTAGTAGTGCAGCACCGCCGGCACGATGCCGGCCGCGCCATTGGTGGGCGCTGTTACCACGCGCCCACCGGCGGCGTTTTCTTCGTTCACGGCCAGCGCATACAGGTTCACCCAGTCCAGCACCTGCAGCGGGTCGCCCGGCCCGCCGAAAGGCCGGGTCTTCGTCCCGTGCTTGGCTTGTTCCGGTTCGGCCGTCAGCGCATCACGCAGCGCCTTGGCGCGACGCTTCACGTTGAAGCCGCCAGGCAGCACGCCGTCGGTGCGGCAGCCGCGTTCCACGCAGTCCTGCATCACGCGCCAGATCTTCAGCAGGCCGGCGTCGATCTCGGCGTCGGTGCGCCAGTGGCGTTCATTGGCGCGCATCACCGTCGCAATGGGGCCGCCGATCTCGCGGCAACGCTGCAGCAGTTCGTCGCCGCTGTGAAAGGGGTGGGGCAGTGCCGTGGTGTCGGGCGCGATGACCTTCTGCTTGGCGCCGTCGGCGGCCACCTCGTCGCTGACGACGAAGCCACCGCCGACCGAGTAGTACACGCGGCTCGCCAGTTCTGCGCCGGCTGCGTCGAAGGCGGTGAAGCGCAGGCCGTTGGCGTGAAACGGCAGGCTTTCGCGGCGAAAGAACTTCAGGTCGTCCTTCTCGTTGAAGGCCACTGCGTGTTTGCCCAGCAGCGGGAGGCGGCCTTCGCTGCGCATCTGCGCCAGCAGGGCTGGCACGCCGTCCACGTCCACGGTGTCGGGTTCATGGCCGGACAGGCCGAGCAGCACGGCCTTGTCGCTGCCGTGGCCTTTCCCGGTGGCGCCCAGGCTGCCGTAGAGCTGGGTCAGCACGCGGGCTGTTTTTTGCATCTGGCCTTCGTGGTCCAGGCGCAAGGTGAACATTCTTGCGGCGCGCATGGGGCCTACGGTGTGGCTGCTGCTAGGGCCGATGCCAATCTTGAAAAGGTCGAAGACGCTGACGGCCATGGCTTGTCTTTCTTTGGTGTGTTTTGGGCGGGGTAACGTTCGCCGGGGGTTCGGCCCGGCGGCCGACCTACTTTCTTTGCTGGTGCAAAGAAAGTAGGCAAAGAAAGCACCTGGGGGAAATGCAGCGTGCAGTGGCAGCCGTTGTCCTTGATCGCTGCGCTCCGATGGTCATCATGCGGCTTCTCGCGCAGCAGGCGCTCGACATTGTGCTGAACGAGAGCAGCGTGCGGCCAGTTGCATCCATCACCCGTTACGGAAGGGGCGCTGCGCACCCACTTCTGGGTCCAAGGAATGATTTAGCCACTTGCACTAGCTTGCGCCACGCGAGGGCAGAAAAGTGTACCGGGCGACCACGGTGCTTCAGGGGCAAATGTCGAGCGCCTGCTGCGCGAGAAGCCGCATGATGAAACCCGGAGCGCAGCGATCGATGACAACGTCTGCCACTGCACGCTGCATTTCCCCCCAGGTGCTTTCTTTGCTTCCTTTCTTTGCACCAGCAAAGAAAGGGAGTCGGCCGCCGGGCCGAAACCCCGGCCAACGTTTCCCACCCGGCCAACGACACCAACCCCACCCAACGTCACCAACCCGCCCAAAGAAACCAACCCCCAAAACTCAAGCCGTGTACTCACTCATCGGCACGCAACTGCAAAACAAATTCCGGTCGCCATAAACATTGTCCACACGCCCCACCGGCACCCAATATTTCTGCCCACGCAAACTGGCCACCGGATAAGCCGCTTCTTCGCGCGAGTAGCCATGCGCCCACTCAGCCTTCAACAGCGAGCCCGCCGTGTGCGGCGCATTCTTCAGCGGGTTGTCGTCTTGAGGCCAGACCCCGAGCTCGACCTTCGAGATCTCGGCGCGAATGGCGATCATCGCGTCGCAGAACCGGTCCAGCTCGGCCAAGGATTCACTCTCAGTCGGCTCGATCATCAACGTGCCGGCCACCGGGAAGCTGAGCGTCGGCGCATGAAAGCCGTAATCAATCAAACGCTTGGCCACGTCTTCAGCGCCCACACCGCTGCTCTTGGCCAGCGGGCGAATGTCGATGATGCATTCGTGCGCCACCCCGCCACCCTTCAGGCTGGCATTGCCGCCCGAATACAGCACCGGATAGTGCTCGGCCAGCCGCGCCGCGATGTAGTTGGCAGACAGAATAGCCACCTCGGTGGCATCACGCAGCCCTTCGGCGCCCATCATGCGGCAGTACATCCAGCTGATGGGCAGCACCGCCGCATTGCCCAGCGGTGCTGCGCTCACCGCGCCCACGCTGAATTCGCCGCCCTCACCCGCCGTGCGGTGCGCGGGCAAGAAGGGCACCAGGTCTTGCACCACCGCCACCGGCCCGACGCCGGGCCCGCCGCCGCCGTGCGGAATGCAGAAGGTCTTGTGCAGGTTGAGGTGGCTCACGTCGCCGCCGAATTCACCCGGCGCCGCCACGCCCACCAAAGCGTTCATGTTTGCGCCGTCCACATAGACGCGCCCGCCATGCGCGTGCACCAGCGCGCACAGCTCCTTCACGCGCACCTCGAACACGCCGTGCGTGCTGGGGTAGGTGATCATGGCTGCCGCCAGATTCGCACTGTGCTGTTCGCACTTGGCGTGCAGGTCGTCCATGTCGACGTTGCCCTGCGTGTCGCATTTGACGACGACCACCGTCATGCCCGCCATCTGTGCGCTGGCCGGGTTGGTGCCGTGGGCACTCTCCGGTATCAGGCAGATGCTGCGGTGGCCGTCACCTCGGCTCTCGTGCCAGGCCTTGATGACCAGCAGACCGGCATATTCACCCTGGCTGCCCGCGTTGGGCTGCAGGCTCACGCCGGCATAGCCCGTGGCTTGTGAGAGCCAGGCGCAGAGCTGGTCGTTCATGGCCCAGTAGCCGGCCAGCTGATCACGCGGCGCGAAGGGGTGCATGTTCGCGAACTCGGGCCAGGTGATGGGAATCATCTCGCTGGTGGCGTTCAGCTTCATCGTGCAGCTGCCCAGCGGGATCATCGTGCGGTCCAGCGCCAGGTCCTTGTCGCTCAGGCTGCGGATGTAGCGCAGCATCTCGGTTTCGCTGTGGTGCGTGTTGAAGACCGGGTGCGTGAGGTACGTGCTGCTGCGGCGCAGCGCCTCGGGGATGAGACTGTCCACGCCTTTCTCAAACGGGGCCCAGTCGGGCAAGGTCTGGCCGTCCTTGGCGAACCACGACCACAGCGCCGAGATGTCGGCACGCGTGGTGGTCTCGTCCAGTGCCACGCTCAGCTGCGTGGGAGAAAGGCGGCGCAAGTTGGCGCCGGCGGCCAGGGCCTTGGCAAGCACGGCCTCGGTCGCGGCAGCCGTCTCGATGGTGATGGTGTCGAACGCCGCCGGCGTGATGACCTGGTGGCCCATGTGCTGCAGGCCCTGCGCGAGGATGGCGGTGTAGCTGGCCACGCGCTGTGCGATGCGCTTCAGCCCGGCAGGCCCGTGGTACACGGCATACATGCTGGCGATGACGGCCAGCAGCACCTGCGCCGTGCAGATGTTGCTGGTGGCCTTCTCGCGGCGGATGTGCTGTTCACGCGTCTGCAGCGCCAGGCGGTAGGCGGGCGCGCCGTGGCTGTCGATGCTGACGCCCACCAGGCGGCCGGGCATGCTGCGCTTCCACTCGTCGCGGCAGGCCATGTAGGCCGCGTGCGGGCCGCCCGCACCCATCGGCACGCCGAAACGCTGCGTGGTGCCGACCACGATGTCAGCGCCGAATTCACCCGGCGGCACCAGCAGCGTGAGTGCCAGCAGGTCGGCCGCCACGATGAAGGCCGCGTTCTTCGCGTGCGCCTGCTCTGCGAGCGAACTGAAGTCATGGATGAGGCCGCTGGTGCTGGGGTACTGCACGATGACGGCGAAACAGTCGTGCTGCTGCAGCAGCTGCGCCAGGGTTTCGCCAGTTCCGCCCACCAGCACCTTCAGGCCCAGCGGCGCGGCGCGCGTCTGCAGAACTTCGATGGTCTGCGGGTGGCAGTCACCGGCGACGATGACGGTGTCGCTTTTGCTCTTCACGCTGCGCTTGGCGAGCGTCATGGCTTCGGCTGCGGCCGTGGCTTCGTCCAGCATCGACGCATTCGACATCGCCATGCCCGTGAGTTCACACACCATGGTCTGGAAGTTCACCAGCGCTTCCATGCGGCCCTGGCTGATCTCGGCCTGGTAGGGCGTGTAGGCCGTGTACCAGGCCGGGTTCTCGAGGACGTTGCGCAAGATGACGCCCGGCGTGTACGTGCCGTGGTAGCCCTGGCCGATGAAGCTTTTCAGCACCTGGTTCTTCGAAGCCAGTGCCTTCATCTCGGCCAGCGCCTGCGCTTCTGTCACGGGTGCGGGCAGGTTCATCGGTTGGCTGCGCGCGATGGCGCGCGGCACGATGGCCTCGATCAGCACGCGGCGGCTGGCCGCGCCGATGACGCTGAGCATATGGCGTTCGTCGTCGGCAAACGGGCCGATGTGGCGGGCAGCGAACTCGGTGTGGTTCTCGAGTTCAACGAGTGACTTCAGGGCAGACATCAACATGGGTTTTCTTTCAGCGCGCAATCACAGGGGCTTCACAGCGTCTTCAGGAGCGCGTCGTAGGCAGGCGCGTCCATCAGCGCGTCGTACTCGGTCATGTCGGTGACGTGCACCTTGAAGAACCAGCCGTGGCCCAGCGGGTCGCTGTTGGCCAGCGAGGGGTCGTCCTTCAGTGCGCCGTTCACCTCCACCACCTCGCCGCTCACCGGCATGTAGATGTCGGCCGCGGCCTTCACGCTTTCCACGACGCCGGCGATCTCGCCCATCTTGTAAGTCTTGCCCACCTCGGGCAGGTCGACAAAGACCACATCACCCAGGGCGTCCTGCGCGTGCAGGGTGATGCCGACGACAGCGGCGATGTGGTCTTCGATGTTGATCCACTCGTGATCGGACGTGTACTTGGTGGCCATGGGCGGGCTCCTGTCGGGTTGGGTATGAAGCTTGAAGGTTCAGCGCTTGTAGCGATGGGGCGCAAAGGGCATCGGTGTCACACGCATCGGCAGGCGTTTGCCGCGCACTTCGGCAAACACCTCGTGGTGCGGCAGCGCGTGGTTCAGCGGCAGGTAGGCCATCGCGATGGGCTGGTTGACGGTGGGCCCCAGCGTGCCGCTGGTCACCACGCCCAGCTTGTTGCCGTGGTCGTCGACGATGACCGCCCCTTCACGCACGGGCGCTCGTTCCAGGCCCACCAGGCCCACGCGTTTGTTCGGCGCGGCGCCCGCAAGGTGGCCTTCGATGACATTCGCACCCGGGTAGCCGCCAGCCCGCGCGCCACCCGGGCGGCGCACCTTCTGGATGGCCCAGGCCAGGCCCGCTTCCACCGGGCTCGTGGTCGCGTCGATGTCGTGACCGTACAGGCACAGGCCGGCTTCCAGGCGCAGCGTGTCGCGCGCGCCGAGGCCTGCAGGCAGCACTGCGGGTTGCGCCAGCAGCGCTTCGGCCAGCGCGACGGCGTGTTCTGCCGGCACGCTGATCTCGAAACCGTCTTCACCGGTATAGCCCGATCGTGTGACGAAACACAAAGTGCCGGCCAGCTCGAACAAGCCACCACTCATGAACACCAAGGCCGCGACGGCAGGGTTCAGACGCGAGAGCGCGTCCACGGCCTTCGGGCCCTGCAGCGCCAGCAGCGCGCGTTCAGGCATGGGCACGACCTGGCAGCGGTGGCCGATCTGCGTCTGCATGTGCTTCAGGTCGGCCTCTTTGCAGCCGGCGTTCACCACCAGGAAGATGTCGCCGAAGGTGCTGCGCGCTGCATCGTCGGGGCGCACCACCATCAGGTCGTCCAGCAGGCCACCGCTGGCGTTGGTGAAGAACGCGTAGCGCTGTTTGCCCACGCCGAGATCGATGACGTCCATCGGCACCAGGCTTTCCAGCGCGGCTGCAGCCTCGCCGCCCAGCAGGCGCACCTGCCCCATGTGCGAGACATCGAACAGCACCGCCGACTCGCGGCACTGCTTGTGCTCAGCCATCAGGCCGCCAGGGTACTGCACCGGCATGTCGTAGCCGGCAAAGGGCACCATGCGCGCGCCCAGGCGCAGGTGAAGGGCGTGCAAGGGAGTCTGGAGCAGGGCGGTCTGAAGCAGGGCGGTGTCAGCGGACAAGGCAAAACCTTTCGAGGGCGACTGTGCAAACACCGCCGTAGACGGTGTGGCTGGCCCTCGCTGTCCGCTTTACCTGAGAGATTCAGCGCTGGCGCGTCGTGCGTTCACTGTGAACGCGCGACCGCCAGGCCTTGCCCCTTCGGTGGGCCACCGCCATTCCGGTAGCCTCTCTCCAGTGAGGTGAAGAAGTCAGTCCTTTTGCCTGAGCGTTCGAGGTGGCGTTCAAACCACCTCTGCGCCTTCGGCGGCCCGTTTTGCGTACTTGAGCGTTACCGCAGCGGGGCTCTCTCCTGACGGTGCGCAGTGTATCAGTGGGGCGCTCGGAGCCGCCGTAGAAGAGCCGCAGAAGAGCCGCAGAAGTGCGTCAGAACCGCGTCAGAACCGCGTCAGAAGCGCCTTGGAACCGCCTCAGAAGAAGTTGCCGACGTTGAGCAGCGTCAGCACACCCAAGCCCGCAAAGATGACGGCAGCGATGCCGTGCACCAGGGCCATCTTCGCGCGCCTGGCAATGGCTTCACCCAGGAAGACTGCGGGCACATTGCTGATCATCATGCCCAGCGTGGTGCCCATCACCACGGCCAGCAAGTCGGGGTAGCGCGCAGCCAGGGCCACGGTGGCAATCTGCGTCTTGTCGCCCATCTCGGCCAGGAAGAAGGCGACGAAGGTGGTGCCGAAGACGCCCCAGCGCGCAGGCTGTTTCTGCATTGCGTCGGCGTCGATCTTGTCCGGCACCAGCATCCACACGGCCATGGCCAGGAATCCGAGGCCGATGACCCAGCGCAGGATGTTCGGCCCCAAGGCCTGTGCCACCCAGCCACCCACGGCGCCGGCGGCGGCATGGTTGGCCAGCGTGGCTAGAAAGATGCCCGCAATGATGGGCCAAGGTTTCCGAAAGCGCGCCGCCAGCAAGATGGCCAGCAACTGCGTCTTGTCGCCCATTTCGCCCAGGGCGACGACAGCGGTACTGACGAAAAAGGCTTCCATGTGCAGATTCCAGGGCCGGCAAGAAAAGACAGACCACGCCGCCGCCCCGGCCCGTCCGGGAGGCAGTGTGGTCAAAGGTCTTGCCAGGCTCGATGCTGCCCGCGCCATGACCCGAGAAACTGGTTCTGGGTCAAGCATGTTGACGTGGGCCCCTGCAGAGGCTGCAGGGCGGCTACTCCCCGATGACGGGTGTGGCACCCGCAGGCGCCACAAAAATCATTCTACGGAACGTCCGCGTGCGTCTGCCGGTTCGTCTGCCGGTTCGTCTGCAGGTTCGTCCGCCGGCGGCTCTGCAGCCGGTCGGTCTGCCGCCGTGGTCTGCAGATGCAGTCGCAGGCCGCTGCGCCACCACATCGCGGCCAGGGCGCAGAAGCACAGCACGAAGATCAACGCCCCCCACCACTCGGTGACGTTCTCGGTGCGCGCTTTCCACGCGGGCGACAGCAGCGCTGCGACGACCGCGTTGGTCACACCCAGCGCCACCAGCAGGCACGCCAGCGCCACGTGCGTGCGCACCAGCCAGCCCGGCAGGCGGCTGCCGCCAGTGCGTGCCAGCGACTGCACGTTCTGGCCCAGCAGCAGCATGCACAGGCAGGTGAAGCCGAAATAGACCACCGTGCCGTACTGCCGCAGCAGCCGGTACAGCGTGCCGTCAGTGCCCAGAAAACTCGCATAGAGCACCAGCGCTGCTGCCGCCACGACGCCCAAAGTGGCCAGCGCCTGCAGGCTGCGCCGCGGGCCCAGCTGGCCGTGCAGCCAGTGCGCTGCCAGCAGCCACACCAGGCCCTGCAGTGTGGCGGCCGGCAGCATCAGTGAGCGGAAAACGTGGTTGGGCAGCTCGTAGCGCGCCGCGCGGCTGATGGAGACGCAACCGTCGATGAACGGGTTGCAGCCCGGCACGAGTTGCAGGTGCGCCGACAGCCCGAAGGCCACCAAAGCCGCCACCGCCGGCAGCAGCCCGGCCAGCAGCGCCAGCGGCCACAGCGGCAGACCTGCCTGCGCTGGGTGACCTGCAAGCCGCCGGCCTGTGCCCCGCGTGCCCGGCGTTGTGGCCGCAGCGGGAAAGGGTGGGTTCGGCGTCGCCATGGCCCTCAGAAGCGGTACACCAGGCCCAGCCCCATGCTCCAGCTGTTGCGCTCAAGCACCAGGGGGCTGGCTGCGGCCTCGTCGATCAGGCGCGAAGTGCTGGCGCTGCCGAAGAGGGCCCATTGCGGCCCCAGCGCCCGCCGCCAGCCGGCCGAAACCGTGAGGTCGCGCAGGCCGGCCGACATGGGCGTCACGGGGTAACCACTGCGGGCCGCCTGGTCGGGGCTGATGCCGAAGTAGCTTTGCAGATGACGGCGGTCGGCCCAGCCCAGCGACAGCGCGCCCTGCACGCTGAGCGTGGGGCTGAGCGCGAGATCGCGGCTGACCTGCAGTTCACCCAGCGTGCCGCCGCCGCGGCGCAGCGCGTCTACCGTGGTGCTGCTGCGCAGGCGCCAGCCCTTGTCGAGCCGGTAGCTCACGCTCAGGCGCAATCGCAACGTGCGGCGCACGTCACCCAGCCCGCGCAGTTCTTCGCTGTCTGACTCGCTCCGCCCGCCGTCCAGCCGCAGGCCCAGGCCGGCCCGCAGGCGTTCGCTGCGCGCCAGTTCCACGCGCAGTCCGCCGCCGCCCCCGCCTTCTGCCCCGCGCACAGAAAACGCGCTGCGGCTGGCCACGCTGACGCGGCCCCAGCGCACCGCCAGCCCCGGCGTGAGGCTGCTTGCCTTGCTGGCCGAGCCCGGGTAGCGCGGTCCGTGGCTGACGACGAAGCCTGCTGCGGCGTCCCAGCTGCGAGGCTTGCTGCGTTCGGTGGCTGCCTCTTCGGGGGTCTGCGCTCCGGCCAAGGGCCAGTGGCCGGCGCCGGCCAAGCACAGCCACGCCCAGCGCCGCCACGCCGCACGGGCTGTGCAGGCGGGCCGCGCAGTGGGTCGTGGGGCAGTCGAGTGAGCAGTCATGGAGCTTGGCGGCGCGATTGTTCAGCCAGGTGGCCCTGGCCACCAAGCTCTCGACAAGAGTGGCCCCGCGCGTCGCGGGGCCGAGCCGATGCATGGGGCAACCGCAGGTGGGCCAGAGATCGGGCTGGGGGTCGGGGCGATGGGTCGGGGCGCTGGCTCGGGGCGAGGGGTGTGGCGCACGCAGATTCCAACGGCTTCGTCTGGGGCAGGCCGCAACTGCCCGCGCTTGGCATCATCCACCTCTTCGCCCGCGGCGTTGCCGCCACCAACAGGTCCGCAATGCCAGAGACAAACGATAAACCCGAAGCCGCGCTGGCTTTTTCGCGCCTGATGCAGGCGCACCGCTCCATCCGCCGCTACCGCAGCACGCCGGTGGACAGCCACTTCATCGACGGTGTGTTGGCCGAGTCCTGGTCAGGCACTTCGTCCAGCGGCAACCTGAACATGGTGTCGGTGGTGAAGACCTCCGACCCCGAACGCAAGGCACGCCTGCACGCCATGCACTTGCGCCAGCCCATGGTGCTGCAGGCGCCGTTGGTGCTGACCTTCTGCGCCGACAGCCACCGCACGCGGCAGTGGCTGGCGCTGCGTGAAGCGCGCCCGGGCTTTGCCGACTTCTACAGCTGGCACGTGGCGGCCTTCGACGCCCTGCTGCTGTCGCAGACCGTGGCGCTGGCGCTGGAAAGCCACGGTCTGGGCATCTGCTACATGGGCACCACCATCGGCGCCATGCGCCGGATTGCCGACTTCCTGGAATTGCCCGACAACTGTCTGCCCGTCACCAGCCTGGTGGTGGGTTGGGCCGACGAAGCGCCGGCCCAGCGCGACCGCCTGCCGCCTGCGGCATGGATTCATGAAGAGCGCTACCAGCCCCCCACGGCAGCCAGCATCGACACCCACTTCGCCGAGCGTGAACGCCGCGGCCGCGAGCGTTACCTCTCGATGGGGCCGGAGATGGTGGCGGCCTGGCAGCAGCACGGCATCGAATCACTGGCGCAGTACTACACCAGCAAGATCAAATACGACCCCGACAGGTTTGCCGACGACTCTGCGGCAGTGGAGGCGCTGTTGCGCGAGCGAGGCTTCATGCGCTAGTGCGCTGCGCCAGCCTCACACCGTCGCCGGTTCATCATGACTTCATCGACAGACGGCCGCCGCAAGAGCCGTGTGCAGGCCGCCTGTGGCCTGCTGACAGGTGCCTTCGGCGCGCTCGACGCCGCCCATGCACACGGGATGGTGCACCCCGGTGCCGCAGATACGCAGGCCGTGCGCGCCACCTTCTTCATAGACCCCAATGTCGTGATGCGCGCGATGGTAAGTTGCCCGATGAGCAGTGGTCACTCGATCAACGAATTCGTGCGCTTGCTGCAGGCCATGCAAGCCAGCGAGAAAAACCAGATCGCCAAGCCCGAGCGCTGGGCACCGGGCTGCGATGTGATCGTGCCACCCCCCAAGACCTCAGACGCGGCCGACGAGCGAGCCGGTGAGGGCTACCAGACGACGGACTGGTAACACTCCAGCAAGTCGCTTTGATCGCAGAGCCTGCGGCGGCAGGGGCTACCCGCCACGTGACGCAGGGGCAACCGGGGCAGCCTGCGCAACCGGAGCAATCGGAGCAATTGGCAGCATGATCATCGAGGCATCAGCGGTGGCATCGGCAGCGGTGGCGGGCAGTTGGATGCTGCGCAGTCTGGCGCACGCCGCCCGAGGCCACGCCGTCATCAAGGCCGGCGCCAAGTTCGAGGGCTGCGCGCTGGGTTACGCTGAACCCATCCGAAACTCGTTTCGCACACACCATGAAAACCGCCCACGATCTTGTTCTGGCTGCCAAAGCGCAGTGCCGCGAAATTTCCATCGACGACGCTGAGGCCTTCTTGCCTTCGGCCGATGCCATCATCGACGTGCGCGAGGCCGACGAGTACGCCGCCGGCCATTTGTCAGGCGCTGTCAACCTGCCCCGCGGCCTGCTGGAATTCAGGTTGTCGGCAACCCCCGCGCTGGAGAAGCGAGACCTGAACGTGGTGCTGTATTGCAAGACCAGCGGCCGCGCTGCGCTGGCAGCCAACACCATGCACAGCATGGGCTACCTCAACGTGGTCTCCATCGACGGGGGCTATGACGCCTGGTTGTCGGCCGGCAAGCCGGTCGTGAAGCCTGTGCAAGCCTCTTTCGACTGAGCACTGGCCGCCGGCGGCTCAATCCCGAGGCCGAGCACACGGCCGATGTGTGGGCCTTGCGCGCTGAGCCAAGCAGCGCGTTGCAAGCCTGCAGCGCGGGACACGAGGCGTACCATGCTCAGCACTTCCCACGAAGGGCCTGCGATGAGCATCTACGAGCAAGATCTGGGGCCACAGGCCGCCAACTTCACCGCGCTGTCGCCGGTGAGCTTCGTCGAGCGCAGCGCCGAGGTTTTCGGCGACCTGCCGTCGGTGGTGCACGGCGCGCGACGCTACACCTGGGCGCAGACGCGAGAGCGCAGCGCGCGGCTGGCCGCGGCCCTGCGCGCCCTGGGCGTGGGGCGTTTGCACACCGTCAGCGTGATGCTGCCGAACACGCCCGAGATGGTGGAAGCGCACTACGCTGTGCCGGCGCTGAACGCAGTGCTGAACACGCTGAACACGCGGCTGGATGCGCCGCTGCTGGCCTGGCAAATGAACCACTGCGAAGCGGCCGTGCTCATCACCGACCGTGAGTTCGCACCGCTGATGAAAGAGGCCTTGCGCATCCTGGCCGACGAGCACGGCCGCCGGCCCATCGTCATCGACGTCGCCGACAGCGAGTACAGCGGTGAGGGCGAAGCGCTCGGCACCTATGAGTACGAAGCGCTGCTGGCCGCGCACGCCCCGCTGGCACAACTGGCCGGCCCCGCCGACGAGTGGGACGCCATCGCCGTGAGCTACACCAGCGGCACCACCGGCGACCCCAAAGGCGTGGTCACCCACCACCGCGGCGCCTACCTCAATGCGGTGTGCAACGCCGCCACCTGGACGCTGCCGCACTTCCCTGTGTACCTGTGGACCTTGCCGATGTTCCACTGCAACGGCTGGTGTTTCCCGTGGACGGTGGCCATGCTCGGCGGCACGCATGTCTGCCTGCGGCGTGTGGAGGCCGGCGCCATTCTGCAAGCGATGCGCGAGCATGGCGTGAGCCACTACTGCGCAGCGCCCATCGTGCACAACCTGATCATTCATGCAGACGCGGCCCTGCGCGCGGGCATCACCCAGAAGGTGCGCGGCATGGTGGCGGGTGCTGCGCCACCGGCGGCCATGATCGAGGGCATGGCGCAGATCGGCTTCGACATCACGCATGTCTACGGCCTGACCGAGGTCTACGGTCCCGCCAGCGTGGCCGTGCGGCGCGACAGTTGGGCCCAAGAGAGCCTGTCTGAACAGACGCGGCTGAACGGCCGCCAGGGTGTGCGTTATGCGCTGCAGGAAAGCATGTCGGTGATGGACCCGGAGACGCTGTCCGAAACGCCCGCCGACGGCCAGACCATGGGCGAGATCATGTTCCGCGGCAACATCGTGATGAAGGGCTACCTGAAGAACCCGGCGGCCACGGCGAAGGCTTTCCACGGCGGCTGGTTCCACACCGGCGACCTGGCCGTGATGGAGCCCGACCGTTACGTCAAGATCAAGGACCGCAGCAAGGACATCATCATCAGTGGCGGCGAGAACATCTCGTCACTCGAGGTGGAAGACGCGCTCTATCGCCACCCCGCCGTGCTGGCCTGCGCCGTGGTGGCGCGGCCCGACGCCAAATGGGGCGAAACGCCGGTGGCCTATGTCGAGACCAAGCCCGGCAGCGTGGTGACAGCGGCTGAACTGGTGGCGCATTGCAAAGGCCTGCTGGCCGGCTACAAGCTGCCGCGCGACATACGCTTCGAGCCCATTCCGAAAACAAGCACCGGCAAGATACAGAAGTTTCAGTTGCGCGATCGAGCCAAGTCTTCATCCGACATCGAATGACAGGAGAAAAAGCCATGGACAACGAAGCACTGGTGTTGCACAAGATGGACGCGCGCGGCGTGGTCACTCTCACGCTGAACCGGCCGCAAGCCTTCAATGCCTTGAGCGAAGGCTTGCTGGAAGCGCTGCACGCCGCACTGCAGCGTGTGGCCGCCGACGACATGGCGCGCGTGGTCGTCATTGCCGCTGCGGGCAAGGCTTTCTGCGCCGGGCATGACCTCAAGGAGATGCGCGCCGAGCCCTCGCTGCCTTACTACGAACGCCTGTTCACGCTGTGCGGCCGCGTGATGATGAGCATCCAGCAGCTGCCGGTGCCGGTGCTGGCGCGTGTGCAGGGCATTGCCACCGCAGCGGGTTGCCAGCTGGTGGCGATGTGCGACCTGGCCGTGGCCAGCCGCGACGCCAAGTTCGCCGTCAGTGGTGTGAACCTGGGCCTGTTCTGCAGCACGCCCAGCGTCGCGTTGTCGCGCAACCTCTCGCGCAAGGCTGCATTCGAGATGCTGGTGACGGGCGACTTCATTAGCGCCGATGAAGCGCGCGAGAAAGGCCTGTTGAACCGCGTGGTGGATGCCTCCGATCTCGATGCCGAGGTCGAAAAACTGGTCGCCCGCATCGCCGCCAAACCGTGCGTGGCGCTGGCCATGGGCAAGGCGCTGTTCTACCGCCAGCTCGAAGGCGGCATCGCAGCCGCCTACGACGACGCGACGCGCACGATGGCCTGCAACATGATGGACACCAGTGCGCTGGAAGGTGTGCAGGCCTTCATCGAAAAGCGGCCGCCAGACTGGACGCCCGTCTGGAAACAGTGAGCACTGCCTGGGCGGCGGCTAGCATCGCTGCATGACACCCAACCCCCGAATTCCCGGCCGCCGTTTCCTGCATTCACCCGGCCCCACGCCGCTGCCCGATGCCGTGCTGCAAGCCATGGGCGTGCAGCCCATGGACCTCGCTGACCCGCGCGTCGACGACTGCATCACCGCCTGCGAAGAAGGCCTGCAGCGGCTGATGGCGACCACGGGCGACGTGTTTCTCTACGCCTCGAACGGCCACGGCGTCTGGGAGGCCGTGGTCGAGAACGTGGCCGATGTCGGCGCGAGCGTGCTGGTGCCCGGCACCGGCGTCTTCAGCGAAGGCTGGGCGGTGCAGACCGAGGCCCTGGGCCGGCGCGTCGTGCGCACGCCCGTGCACGAGGGCGGGCCCCTCGATGCCGCTGCCGTGGAGCAGGTGCTGCGCGACGACCGCGATCACCTCATCCAGGCCGTGTTTGCAGTGCACATCGACACCAGCACCAGCGTCACCAGCGACCTGGCAGCCGTGCGGCGCGCCATCGACGCCGCAGGCCACCCGGCGCTGCTGGTGGCCGACGTGGTGGCCTCGCTGGGTGCAGCGCCGTTTGCGATGGACGCGCTGGGTGTAGACGTGGCTTTGGGCGCCTCGCAAAAAGGCCTGATGTGTCCGCCGGGGGCCGGTTTCGTGGCCGTGAACCAGCGCGCTTTCGCGCGCGCCGAGGCCAACCCCGCGCCGCGCTTTTATTGGGACTGGGTGCACCGCCGCCACAACGCCAGCTACCGCAAGTACTGCGGCACGCCGCCGCTCAATCTGCTGTTCGGCATGCGGGCGGCGCTCGATCTCATCTTCACCGAAGGGCTGGACGCCGTGCACGCGCGCCACGCCTTGTTGGCCAGCGCCGTGCACGCTGCGGTGGAGGGTTGGCGCGAAGGCGGGGCCGTGGACTTCTATGCGCGCGACCCCGCCACACGCTCGGTGAGCGTGACCACCGTGACACTGGCCGAGCAGGTGGACGCGCTGGCGCTGCGCACACTGGCGCGCGAGCGTTTTCAGGTAGCCATGGCGGGTGGCCTGGGCCCGCTGCAGGACCGGGCTTTTCGCATCGGCCATCTGGGTGACTGCAACGCGGCCATGATCCTGGGCGCGCTGGGCGGCATCGAAGCGGCGCTCATCAGCATGGGGGTGCCCGTGGGTGCGGGCGGCGTGCAGCGTGCTGTGCGGGCTTTGGCGCGCGCGACTGCCTGAGTACTGACGCGCGTTCCTCGCGCTTTTGTCCCCTCAGGCCACAATGCCTCAATGACCCTGATCAAGTCCAAGCGCCGCGTTGCCGACCACGGGGAAGTCTTTACCCCCGCGTGGATGGTCGAGGCCATGCTAGACCTTGTAAAGGACGAGACACAGCGTATCGATTCGCGATTCCTGGAGCCTGCTTGCGGTAGCGGCAACTTCCTAGTACCGGTTCTTCAACGCAAGCTCGTCGCCGTGCAACTTAGATACGGCAGATCCGACTTTGAACGAAGGCATTACGCCTTGCTGGCGCTGATGTGCATTTACGGCATTGAACTGCTGCCCGACAACATCCTTGAATGCCGAGCCAAGCTGCTCGACATCTTCGCCCAGTACGTGAACCTTAACGAGGCAGGCGATCTGTATCGCGCCGTCAACCTTGTGCTCTCGCTCAACATGGTGCATGGCGATGCTCTAACCATGAAGGACAACGAAGGAGCGCCCATTACTTTTGCTGAGTGGGGCTACCTCGGAAAAGGCAAATTTCAGCGGCGTGATTTCAGGCTCGATGTTCTTACAGGTTCCTCGGCCTACAGTGCGGGGGGATCGCTCTTCGCCCAGCAAGAGATCTTCACTCCGGCCAGAACCTGGCCACCGATGAGCGTTGGCGATCTGGCTGCGGGGTTTGTGCAAGTGGAACTTGGGCCATCGCCCAAGGAGGCGGCATGACTGGTGTGGCCGCTTCGGTACCCGTTCTCCGCTGGGCGGCGCAACGCGCGCGCCTGAACAACAGCGACCTGGCGGCCCGCTTTCACAAGTGGCCCTTGTGGCTCAGCGGCAAGGCCCAGCCCACGCTCAAACAACTGGAAGACTTCGCCCGCCTCACGCACACGGCCATCGGCTACTTCTTCTTGCCCGAGCCGCCGGCGCTGGCGCTGCCGGTGCCGGACTTCCGCACCATGCGCGACGAGGCGCTTGCCGAACCCAGCAGCGATCTTCTGGACACGCTGTATCTTTGCCAGCAGCGGCAGGACTGGTACCGCAACCATGCCCGCATGAACGCCTTGCCCGCCTTGCCATTCGTCGGCAGTGCCAGCGTGCAGCAAGCGCCAGAGGCGGTCGCGCACAGTCTGCGAAGCACGCTGGGCCTGTCCATCACGGCGCGTCGCCAGTTGCCCACCTGGACAGATGCGTTGCGCCAATTGATCGCCAAGGCCGAAGACGCCGGGGTGATGGTGATGGTGAGTTCCGTGGTGGGCAGCAACAGCCATCGCAAGCTGGACGTTGGCGAGTTTCGCGGCTTTGCGTTGGCGGACGGCCTTGCGCCGCTGATTTTCATGAACGGCGCCGACAGCAAGGCCGCACAGATGTTCACGCTGGCGCATGAGCTGGCCCATGTGTGGCTGGGCGCCACCGGCGTGTCGGACACGCAGGCGGGCCAGGTGCCCGAGCAGCAAACCGAGCGCTGGTGCAACCATGTAGCGGCGGAACTGCTGATGCCCATCGAGGAGCTGCGCGCAGCGCACAAACGCAACGTGCCGATTCCGGACGAAATCCAGCGACTGGCACGCGAGTTCAAGGTCAGCACGCTGGTCGCCCTGCGCCGCCTGTTCGATGCGGGTTACATCAACCGCGCAGCGCTGTGGCAGCACTACCGGGACGAACAGGAACGTCTGCGCACGTTGAAGGAACGCAGCAGCACTGGCGGCGACTTCTACCGGAGCCTGGGCGCACGCACTAGCAAGCGCTTTGCCCGCGCCATCGTGTCTAGCACGCTGGAAGGCTTGACCTCGTTTCCGGATGCCTTTCGCATGCTGGGCATGCGCAAGACGGCCACGTTTTACGAAGCGGCGCGCGAGCTAGGGGTGGCGGCGTGAGCTACTTGCTGGATGCCAACGTGTTCATGTCCGCGAAAAACCTGCACTACGGTCTGGACTTCTGCCCGGCCTTCTGGAACTGGCTGGTGCACAAGGGCCATACGGGCGCGGTTTTCAGCATCGACAAGGTGGCCGATGAAATCGAGGCCGGTCAGGACGAATTATCAGACTGGGCCAGGAAACAAGGCCATGCGCTCTTTCGGCGCACGCCGCCAACATTGGCGCCGCAGTTCACCCTGGTGAGCACATGGGCCACCGGTCAGCAATACACACCAGCCGGCATCAACACGTTTCTGCAGGCCGCCGACTTCTATCTGATCGCTCATGCGCTGGCCGGCCAGCATGTGGTGGTAACCCACGAGGTTCCTTCCAACTCGCCGGGACGCATCAAGATACCGAACGCCTGCGTGGGCCTGGGCGTGCGGTTCATGACGCCTTACCAGATGCTTCGTATCGAACAAGCGCGGTTCGTGCTGGGGACGCATACATGATGGAACAAGCCGCATTCACGCTTCGGGGCCGCAACCCGGACGTGCTGACCTGCATCGCCAACCTCTCCAACGACGAGGTATTCACGCCGCCAGAGTTTGCCAACCGGATGCTGGACACGTTGGCCGCTGCGTGGGCGGCAGACCACGACGGCGCGAACCTCTGGGCAGACAAGTCGGTCAAATTTCTGGACCCGTGCGCGAAGTCCGGCGTGTTTCTGCGCGAGATCTCAAGCCGCCTCACCCAGGGGCTGGCGGTCGAAATTCCGAACCTGCAGAAGCGTGTCGATCACATTCTGACCAAGCAGGTGTTTGGCATCGGGATCACGCATCTCACCAGCCTGCTGGCGCGACGCAGCCTGTATTGCTCGAAGCACGCCAATGGCATGCATTCCATCGCGAAGGGTTTCGACAGTGACGCGGGGAACATCTGGTTCGAGCGAATGGAGCACACGTGGATGAATGGAAAGTGCGGCTACTGCGGTGCCAGCCAGAAGACGCTTGATCGGGGCGAGGAGCTTGAATCCCATGCGTACGCGTTCATCCACACCGACGACATCAAGGCTCGGATTGCCGAGCTGTTTGGAGCCGACATGCAGTTCGACGTGATCATCGGCAACCCGCCGTACCAGCTGGACGATGGTGGCTACGGCACCAGCGCGGCGCCTATCTACCAGTTGTTCGTGCAGAAGGCGCTAGACCTTGATCCGCGCTACGCCGTGTTCGTGACGCCGTCGCGCTGGATGGCTGGAGGCAAGGGGCTCGACAGGTACCGTCAGAGGATGCTTTCGGACAAACGAATGCGGCGCATCGAGGACTATCCGAAGCTGTACGAGGGCTTTCCGGGGGTCAAGATTCGCGGCGGCATCTCGTACTTCCTTTGGGATCGCGAACACAGCGGGGCGTGCGAGGTGCAGACGATTTGGGATGGCCAGCCGACCGGGCCGGCCGGTGTGCGTCACCTGGATGCGTATGACATCCTTGTGCGACGCAACGAAGCGGTGCCGATCCTTGAAAAGGTTAGGGCCAAGGATGAACCGACTCTTTATGCGCGCGTCTCAAGCCGTAAGCCGTTTGGCCTAGCGACGAATTTCAAGGGCAAGCCGTCGAAGGTAGGCTTGAAGAAGCCGGTAAGGCTCTTTGAAAACCAACGCACCGGTTGGATCGAACGCAAGGAGATCTCGGTCAATCCACAGTGGATCGACGAGTGGAAGGTTTTGATGACGGCCGTACAAGGGACGAGTGGAGCTGTCGAGACCAAGTTCCTCAGCAAGCCAATCGTCGCCGAGCCGGGCACTGCATGCACCGAGACGTACCTGGTTGCCGGACACTTCGTTACTGAAAATGAGGCTGCAAACTTTGCGAAGTATTTGCGAACACGGTTCGTTCGGTTCCTTGTTTCGCTTCGCAAGGCAACACAGCACGCGACGCGTGATGTCTATGCCTTCATACCTGACCTTCCGCTGAACAAGGAGTGGACGGATACCAAGCTCTACAAGCGGTACCGGCTAACGGCGGACGAGATCGCGTTTATCGAGTCGCAGGTCGCAGAGCATGACGGCGATCTGTTTGACGAAGCTGAGGCCGATCTAGCCGATGAGTAAGGCCATAGAGGAAATCCTTGCGCCGAAGCCCGAAGTCCGGCTGCGAATCTACTGCTACTCCATTGCCGACGAGGCGCACAAGGGGCTCCTCAAGGTAGGCCAAACGACGCGGAACGTGAAGCAGCGCGTGGCCGAGCAGCTCAAGACTGCCGCGATCAAGAACTTCAGAGTCGTCCTCGACGAGCTCGCAGAGCGCGACGACGGCAGCATCTTCAGCGACCACCAGGTGCGCGCGGCGCTGGTCAAGAAGGGTTTCAACAAGGCCGAGCTGGAGTGGATGCGCTGCTCGCTCAAGGACGTGAAGACCGTGCTGGCCGAACTGCGCACGGGCCAACAGTTCACGGGCACCCATCACGAAACGTTTCCGATGCGCCGCGAGCAAGCCGAGGCGGTGAAGGTGACACACGCCTACTTCCATTCGCGCTGGGCGGAAGACGTGCACGCCGTTCCGCGCTTCCTGTGGAACGCGAAGATGCGCTTCGGCAAGACCTTCACCAGCTACCAGCTCGCCAGGAAGCTGGACGCCAAGCGCGTGCTCGTGCTGACCTTCAAGCCGGCCGTCGAGGACGCGTGGCAGACCGACCTGGAGAACCATGTCGACTTCGACGGCTGGCAGTACTTGTCGAAGTCCTCTGGCGGCGACCCGACGCAGATCGACGGCAACAAGCCGGTCGTCTATTTCGGCTCCTTTCAAGACTTGCTGGGCCGTGACACGGCTGGCAATATCAAGGCCAAGAATGATTGGCTGCACAAGGAGAAGTGGGACCTCGTCGTCTTCGACGAGTACCACTTCGGCGCGTGGCGTGAGACCGCCAAGGAGTTGTTCGAGGGTGAGGAGGATGCGGTCGCCAAGAAGGAGGCCAAGCTCGAATACGCCGCTGGCCTGGCAGAGGTGAATGAAGACCTGACGGTGCTGTCTGAGAACGAGACCGAGTTCCTGCCCATTACCACCAAGGCCTACCTGTACCTGTCCGGTACACCCTTCAAAGCGTTGGCTACCGGCGAGTTCATCGAAGAACAGATCTTCAACTGGACCTACACCGACGAGCAGCGCGCGAAGGCGGTCTTCGCGGCCAAGAACCCCGCCAAGTGGAACCCCTATGGCGCGCTGCCCCAGATGCGCCTGCTCACATACCAGATGCCGGACGAGTTGATTGCGATTGCCAGCGGAGGCGAGTTCGACGAGTTCGACCTCAATGCATTCTTCGAGGCTGTGGGCGAAGACAAGAAGGCGGCGTTCAAGCACAAGAGTGATGTGCAAAAGTGGCTGGACATCATCCGCGGCAACTATGCGTCGCGCGCCGTGGAGCACCTGAAGACCGGCACGCGCCCGCCGTTCCCGTATTCGGACAGCCGTCTGCTGCCTTACCTTCAGCATTCGTTCTGGTTCCTGCCCAATGTGGCAGCGTGCCACGCGATGGCGAACCTGATGGCCGAGAAGCACAACGTCTTCTGGCATGACTACAAGTCGGTCGTGGCGGCGGGCGCATCGGCGGGCATCGGGTTGGAAGCGCTGCCTCCCGTGCGCAAGGCCATCGGCAGCGGCTTCGCCACCAAGACCATCACGCTGTCCTGCGGCAAGCTGACCACCGGCGTCACCGTGCCGCAGTGGTCGTCTATCCTGATGCTGCGCAACCTGAAGTCGCCGGAAACCTACTTTCAGGCCGCATTCCGGGTGCAGTCAGCGTGGTCCATCAGAAACCCGAATGGCGACAACCCGAACGAGGAGGAAGTCCTCAAACCCATTTGCTTCGTATTCGACTTCGCACCCACGCGGGCGCTGCGGCAGCTTTCCGAGTACGGGATCGGGCTTTCGCCGAACGAGCTGAACCCGGAGAACGCCGTCAAAGACCTCGTCGCGTTCCTGCCAGTGCTGGCCTACGACGGCGCCAACATGACGCAGATCGACGCGGGCGGCATTCTGGACATCGCGATGGCCGGCACCTCGGCCACGCTGCTGGCGCGCAAGTGGGAGAGCGCGCTGCTGGTGAACGTGGACAACGACACCCTGCGCCGCATCATGGACAGCGCCGAGGCGATGGCCGCCGTCGCGCGCATCGAGGGCTGGCGCGCTTTAGGCGACAACATCATCGAAACGATCATCAACAAGAGCGATAAGGTCAAGGCGCTGAAGAACAAGGCCAAGGAAAAGGAACTGTCGGCGAAAGAGAAGAAACAGCTCAGCGACGAGGAGAAGGAATACAAGTCGAGGCGCAAGCTTGTGCAAGAAAAACTGATCAAGTTCGCGACGCGCATCCCGGCGTTCATGTACCTGACCGACTTCCGCGAGAACGCCCTGAAGGACGTGATTACCAAGCTGGAACCCGACCTGTTCCGAGCTGTCACGGGCTTGACGGTTAAGGACTTCCACTTGCTTGTGGGGCTCAAGGTTTTCAATACCGAGCAGATGAACCAGGCCGTCTTTGCGTTTCGGCGCTATGAAGACTCGTCGCTGCGGTACACGGGAATCGAAAGTCACCAGGGGCTGACGCACATCGGCCTTTACGACACCGTGGTGGCGAGGGACTGAGGGCACATTTCAAAGCCTTGTCGGCTACCGCTGCCGCCTGCGGCTTGCCGCGTTCTGCCATGGCGCTGTCACCGCAACGTCACGGCGCGGGCCTAGCGTCGGCACCGGGCCTGCAGGTGTGCAGGACCAGAGCCCACCAGCCCGAGGAGAAGTCATGAAGCCGACCCGCACATTTCAGACGTCAGCCATCGTCACTATCGCCGCACTGTCCACGCTGGCCTGCGCCAGCAACAGCGAAGGCCCGTTCAGCGGCCCCGAGGGCAAAGGCCCCGCCAGCGTGCAGCTGGGGCCGCGCCCGTTTTTCCTTGTCAATGACATGGCCCCAAGTTCGCTGCAGCAAAAGCTGCAGGCTTGCGCCGGCAAGCGTCGCAGTTACGAGAGCTCTGACTTCTCCATCGGCCATCGCGGCGCGCCGCTGCAGTTCCCCGAGCACACGAAGGAAAGCTACGAAGCCGCCGCGGTGATGGGTGCCGGCATCATGGAGTGCGATGTCACCTTCACCAAGGACCAGCAACTCGTCTGCCGCCATGCGCAGAACGACCTTCACACCTCCACCAACATCCTGGCCACGCCGCTGGCCACGACCTGCATCCGGCCTTTCACAGCGGCCACTTTCGACGCCAATGGCACCCGCCTGACGGCAGCCAGCGCCGAGTGCCGCACCAGTGAAATCACGCTGGCCGAGTTCAAGACCCTGCGCGGCAAGATGGACGCCGCCAACCCGAACGCACGCACGGTGGCTGAGTACCTGGCTGGCACCGCGAACTGGCGCACCGACCTCTACAGCGGCCCCACCAGCGGCACGCTGCTCACGCACAAGGAAAGCATCGCACTCTTCAAGCGCCTGGGCGTGAAGATGACGCCCGAGCTGAAGAGCCCGAGCGTGACCATGCCTTTCAACGGGTTCACGCAGCAGGCCTATGCGCAGAAGATGGTTGACGAATACAAGCAGGCGCGTGTGCCGGCGCGCAGCGTGTGGCCGCAGTCTTTCAACATCAACGACGTGCTGTACTGGGTGAACAACGAACCGACCTTCGGCCGTCAGGCGGTGTATCTGGACGACGCCAACACCGTGGCCCAATTGCCGGACGCGGCCACGCTGCAGGGCTACCGCCAGCAGGGCATCCGCATCTGGGCGCCGCCGACGTTTGCGCTGATCAGCGCCGACAGCAGTGGCAACCTGCGCGCTTCACAGGCCGCGCTCGATGCCAAGGCCGCTGGCTTGGACATCATCACCTGGACGCTGGAGCGCTCGGGCATCCTGGCCGACGGCAACAACGGCTTCTACTTCCAGACCTTCGACAGCGCGATCAAGCGCGAGGGCGACCTCTACCGCGTCATCGACGTGCTGGCGCAGGATGTGGGCGTGCTGGGCATATTCAGCGACTGGCCGGCCCCCGTCACCTTCTACGCCAACTGCATGGGCTTGAAGTAAGGCTGATTGGCCGGCGCCGCGTTGGCCCAGGCTCGCTGCAGCGCCGGCGCCGGCAACACTCCTTCAGGCGTCAGCAGCAGGCCGGCGCGGCGCAAAGCCCGGCCCAGTGAAGGGCGCCCAGCCCGCACCGCCACCGGCCAGGCGGCCAGCAGTGGCAGCGCCACCGGCAGCAGCCACAGCAGGGCGCTGGCATCGGCGTTGCCGTTGTAGTGACTGCCAAAAACGGCAGCCACGGCAAGGGCTGCAGCGGCCAGCAGCGACAGCGGCAAAAGCGCAGGTGCGGCATCGCGCCAGCGCAGGCGCTCTGCCCCGCGCGGGGGCGACTTCCATTGCAGCTGCAGCCCGGTCAGCGCGCCCACCACGAAGACGGTGTGCGCGGCCATGCGCACCGGTGCCTGCAGCGCCGACATCAAGGCTTCCGTGATCGGCCTCTTAAGTCGGGGCAGTTGATGACTGCCGCTTGGGTGGCTATGCAGAGCTCTGCATACCGACCCATCAGCGACGTACGCTGCAGTGAACTCGTCGCCCCGAAGCAGCCGGTCGGATAGGCAACCAACGCCGCCGGACAAGTGGTGCTCAAGCTCAAGACGCCCTGGCGTGTTCGCGCCGTGTTCGTCATAGACGATGCCCGCCTCGTTGGCATCGTTTAGGTCACGGTCAAGCCAGAGGATCGGCCGGAGGCTTGCATGCGGCGTCGTCTCGATCGGCAATGTCGTCAAGGACACCGTGCGCCTCATGGACCACCCGATCGGCTTTCTCGAAACCTACATCAAGG
>Ga0209490_10000746_pt1 | contig 32359 bp, 30 predicted proteins | sample MAT06_FD_187209 | JGI IMG/M metagenome (GOLD analysis project Ga0209490, IMG submission 187209) | Freshwater microbial communities from Lake Fryxell liftoff mats and glacier meltwater in Antarctica - MAT-06 (SPAdes) (version 2) | ecosystem: Environmental > Aquatic > Freshwater > Ice > Liftoff...
GTGAACTACCCACCAGCAATCGGAGTACCGATATACTGGGGGCTTCCAACTTCACGGGGGATTGCGCCCGACAAAACCGAAGGCTTGCCACCACGACTTACATCCCCTCCATTGGCAGAAGCACTGGTTCCCAATGCCCAAATCCGCAAGGCTTCATCCCTGATATTTTTTGCTGCATTGATGTCTCTATCGTTGCAGCTACCACATTTAGGGCAATTCCAATGGCGAACGTCTAAAGGCATGGACGATACTTTATGGAGACAATTATTGCAAATTTTAGAACTAGGAAAGAATCGGTCGATCTCGATATAGAGTTTCCCGACTTTCTCAGCTTTATACTTGAGCATTGTCCCAAACATCCCCCATCCAGCATCGCTAATTGCTTTTGCTAGGCAGTGATTTCGTATCATGCCCTTTACGTTGAGATTTTCTACTGCGATAACTTGGTTTTTGTTGACTATCTTGCGGGATAGCTTGTGCAGGAAATCTTCGCGCACTCTTTTAACTTTAGAGTGAACTTTAGCCACTAATTTTCTAGCTTTATTTCTCCGGTTACTACCTTTTTGTTGGCGGCTGAGTTTCTGCTGTTTCCGCTTCAGATTGCGGCTATGCTTCTTGAGATGTCTGGGATTGGCATATTTACTACCATCGCTGGTCACACAAAAATCTCTCAGCCCAACATCCAAGCCAATAGCTTTACCATCAGCATTCCCTTCAGGTGTTTCTTGCCCATCATCAACTAAGACAGTAGCATAGTATTTGCCATCGGTATTTTTGGAGATAGTAACTGTTTTGATAGTACCTTCTATTGACCGATAAATACGACAATTGAGTTCACCAATGATGGGAAGTTTGATTATATTATCACCTAGCTTGACATTCTGAGGATAACTAATCGATTGCCTACCATGCTTTGATTTGAAACTAGGATAGCCCGCCCGTTTGTCAAAGAAGTTTTTGTAGGCAGTTGACAGGTTTAGAGCCACCACTTGTAGGCACTGAGAATAGGCTGACTTTAGCCAAGGATATTCCTTTTTGAGATGAGGAAGTAAACCTTGAATAGCACCTCTTGTCAAGCCCTTTCCAGTAGTTTTATAGGTTTCTTGGCACAGATTCAAGCTATAATTCCAGAACCATCTACAGCAACCAAAAGCACCAGCCAAATATATCTGCTGTTCGGTCGTTGGATAGATTCGGAGTTTATGAGCTTGGTACATTACCAGGAACTTAGGTTAGTGATAAATATCATAATACAATGATTGGACAAAGGCAAGGAATTTGCTCGTTTTCTCATGCCCCGCCTCATGCCGTCTAGGTACGAAGAGTCAGATTATTGGGCGGGGCAATCTTCAACTCGCTGGGCTTTCATCCCCCACTAAGCGGGTACGCTATAGTGGGGGAATTCCCGTCTGTCTTGTTAAGGCTTTGAGAAAATGGGGAGAATTTCTACTTCTTCCGCGAGTTCCAACTGCCGTCTTGCTTCAATCAAAAATCAAAAATCAAAAATCAAAAATATAACTATGCTTTGGCCCTACGTCACTCCAGGCATCCCGGATGACTTATTTGAACGTTTACCGGGAATTCCCATGAGTAAGCGAGAAGTCCGACTGCTGTTAATCTCCCACCTGCGGCTGCAAGCAGATTCAGTGGTGTGGGACATCGGTGCAGGTACTGGTACGATCGCCGTAGAAACAGGTTTGCTGTGTCCCAAAGGTCGGATTATCGCCGTAGAAAGGGACGAAGAAGTAGCAAGCTTGATTCGCAGAAATTGCGATCGATTCGAGCTCGACAACGTAGAAGTCATAGAAGGCAGTGCCCCGGAATGCCTGGAAAACCTGCCCCAACCCCCCCACCGAGTCTGCATCGAAGGAGGTCGCCCCATTAAAGCCATTCTCCAAGAAGTCTGGCGGTACTTGCAACCCCACGGTAGAGTTGTCGCCACAGCCTCGAATTTAGAGAATCTTTACGCCCTTTCCGAAGGGTTCGCCGAGTTACAAGTCCGCAACATCGAAGTAGTCCAGTCCGCCGTCAACCGCTTGGAGACTCGCGGCCTGAGTCAAACCTTTGCCGCCGTCAATCCCATATTTATTCTCAGTGGCGAAAAGCTGGATTAGAAGTTAGTTGACAGTTGAGAGTTGACAGTTGTTATTGGTTATTTGTTACCAATCCCCTTCCAGGGTCTGCCTCCAATGCCCCAGACCCCATGCTTTTAGGCCCTATGCCCATTCCTAAATGTAATTCTTAACCTTTTTTACGTTCAATTAACCTTCATACTTAGAATAAGGGCGACCATAGCTGGATTGACCCCCTGAGTTGAGATTTTGGATGACCGATTGGGGAGGCGGGGTTGACTGTGCAAGGGAGAAACTCGTGCTCTAGAAAAATCCAAAATCCAAAATCCAAAATCCAAAATCGAATGACCCGCCGCCGTCTGCAAGAGAAATTCATTTTATGCCTTGGTCTCGTATCCTCAGTGGAATAGTTGCGATCGCCCTTGCTTTGGGAATGATTATTTTGGGCGGATGGTACTTTACCGTCGGCTTCGGGATCATCGTTTACCTAGGTCAATTGGAATATTTTCAATTAGCCAGGGCTAAAGGCATTGCACCCGCTGCCAAAACTACCTTAGTTGTCAGTCAAGTTCTGCTAATTACGGCGGCCCTTGCACCGCAACTCGTAGATGCGATGTTTCCCCTAGCTGGAACCTTCATCTGTTTTTACCTGCTGTTCCAACCTAAATTATCGACGATCGCCGATATTGCCGCTTCAATTTTAGGATTGTTCTACGGGGGTTATTTGCCCAGCTATTGGATACGACTGCGAGTCGGTCTCGACCCAGCCAATCTTGCTACAACCCAACTTTCGCAAGCAGTAGCAAGCAATTTGCCCGTTAACATTTACCCGTCGCCGTCTTGGACAAGTTCCAGCAGCATATCTTTAGGATTGACTTCGCTGCTGCTGGCTTTTCTCTGCATCTGGGCCGCTGACATTGGGGCTTATTTTGTCGGCAAATTCTTCGGCCGCACTAGCCTGTCCCACATCAGCCCCAAAAAAACCGTTGAAGGTGCCGTATTTGGAGTTTGCGGCAGCATCGCCGTCGCCGCCGCCGGGTCTTGGTATTTACACTGGCCGGGGTGGCCGTATACTGGGGCTGCTTTTGGTCTGTTGATTGGGGTTGCTAGCCTGTTGGGAGATTTAACTGAGTCGATGATGAAGCGAGACGCCGGTGTTAAGGATTCGGGACAGTTGATCCCCGGTCACGGCGGCATTCTCGATCGCACTGACAGTTATGTTTTTACCGCACCGTTAGTCTACTATTTTGTCACTTTACTGTTGCCCGCGATCGACTCTTTTTTAATTAATCGGTAATTGGGAATTGGGCATTGGGAATTGGGAATTGGGAATTGGGAATTGGGAATTGGGCATGGGGTATATATTCCCAGGCTTTGCCGAGGAAGCAGGTTAAAGTCAACTGTCAACTATCAACTGTCAACTGTCAACTGTCAACTTTCAACTAACTAAGGTAAAACTCTAATTCCCCCCCGACAAACAATCTCCCCCGGACTCAAAATCAATTCTTCAATCTCAACTTCCGGCCCAAAATCAATTTTAAAACCATTGAAATCACTGCTCTTTAATTCTCCATCCATTTCGATTTCTGGTGATTCAAACATCAATTCGCGACCGCTGGCTATCCGCAAACCAGTCCGCAATACCAAAGGAATTTGCCTACCGCCAGCGCGCAAAATTGCAGCCGAAAGCGTCAAAAAACCCGCATCAATTGCAAGCTGCGAATTTTGCAACTTCAGCGACTGTTCCCTATCTGTCAGTGGCAGCAGGGGCAGCAAAAATTCGCTCAAAGCATCTGCCAGTAAAGGCGCTTTCAGCGACGCATTCAAATCCGCTTGACGAAGCCTCAAAACGCCTGTCACGGGAACGGATTCCAGGAGGCGCAGGGGTTGGCCTTTGAGAGCTTGACCGAGGTTGATGCGAATGCCACAGCCCTCTATGGCAACTTCAGTTAAGTGTAGTCCTTTATACACAGCACCGCGAGCTGCAGCCGTGACTTTGGGGATCGCACCGCTGAAGATTTGTCGATCGCTCCCCTCAATTTTCACCTTCAACTCGTCCACCTGCTGAACTTGCGATCGCAGCCACAACTGCACCGCCGGAGACAGCACCGCACTCGCGATCCGGCTGCCTTGACTCGGCGAAGGTGTCCCCGGCTCCTCGCCGAGATTAACAGTCCCACCAGAGCCACCAGCCCCATCTCTATTGTCAAATTGAAGAGAGTTTCGATCAACAGTCATAAACAATTTCAGAATATAAACCTTAATATTCAAGCACAGAAATTTAACTAGAACTTGCACATCTGGACTCAAAAACCCGATTTCTGCACAGATGTACGGCTGTCAACCTTTGATTTTTCTTAGAAACCGGGTTGATGAAAACAAGTCCGATTAACTCCAAAACCAAGCAGAAATCTGGCATCAGCAACGCCAGAAGCAGAAAAATTCTCACCTTTCCCCCCTTGGGATCTTTGGGTAGTTCACGAGTTGTGCGATCCCCAGGAAAAATTCGCGATCGAGCGTATAAATTTAACCAGCAGTACGGGATTTATGGTAGTGTTGGTTTATGGTCGGGTCAGACCCAAACCTTTCAAACCAGCCGCAAACCAACGGTGCAAACCTGTGCCTGCCACGAGTCTTTTCGTCGTAGTTTTTGCACAGCATTCAGGGTAATGCCATCAGGACAATCTGCACCGGGCACAAGGAAAATCTGTGCCAGGCCGGGCGTCCTGTAATAATTGGTCAGCATTATAATTTATTCCCAACCAGGAATTGAGCATTGCTAGTACGGTTAATCAATTAACCGTGTCGTGTTTCCTCCCCCACCGCTGGCTCGTTGGGGATTTCCACACTCCCGTCATGTCTGATGAAAGGCTGCAAAAAATCCTCGCCCAGTGGGGCATTGCCTCTCGCCGTCTAGCAGAACAGATGATTGTAGCTGGACGAGTCCGAGTTAATGGCAATATTGTTCGCTTAGGAGAAAAAGCGAATCCCGATCGCGATTTCATCCAAGTCGATGGAGTCCCGGTGAAACCAACGGATCGACCCGCAAAGGTCTATCTGTTGCTCAACAAACCGGCAGGCGTAGTTTCTACTTGCAGCGATCCAAGATCCCGATCGAAAGTTCTCGACTTGCTGCCACCACAACTGCGCTCCGGTCAAGGCATCCACCCCGTAGGACGCTTAGATGCAGATTCCACCGGCGCCCTCTTGCTCACCAATGATGGTAAGCTGACATTTTGTTTGACCCATCCGCGTCACTTGATCGCCAAAACTTATCAGGTTTGGGTACGGGGCGATCCCCCGGAACCCATACTACAAACGTGGCGTCAGGGCATCATCTTGTCCGGCACAAAAACTTTGCCCGCGAAAGTTAAAGTTATCGATCGCGCGCGAGACGAAACTCTGTTAGAAGTCATTCTATCAGAAGGCAGAAACCGACAGATTCGGCGAACAGCCGAGCTGTTGGGATATCCCGTGGTGCGCCTGCACCGCACAGCCATTGGCCCAATTCAATTGCAGCGGCCCGGTTCGCCAATATTGCCACCAGGCTGCTGCCGACCCCTAGAAGATGCGGAAATTATTTATTTATGGAATCTAGTCAACCTAACATCAATAAGCGTGCCAGTAAATTCTCAGGAGCACAGCATATGACAAAGAATTTATTGTTTTTATTCTTCAAAACAACTAAACAGAAACTGCACTCCCAAGAGCCAGAAACAGCTCAGAAGAAGCTAGCGGAAATTGGAACTCAACTCCGTCAGTACCGCGAACAGCAGTCGATTTGTTTGGACAAAGTAGCCCTGGTAACAATGATTCGGCGGAATCTGCTACAAGCAATCGAGGACGGTCAACTAGACCAACTTCCCGAACCCGTCTACACTCAGGGTTTGATCAAGCGCTACGCTGAAGCAATGGGTTTGGACGGAAGTCAGTTTGCCGAGTTTTTCCCGATCGAACCGCCGCCCCGATCGAGAACCAAGCTATCCTGGCAAGATGGGCCTCAGTTGCGGCCGATGCACCTCTACCTCTTTTACACATTTCTAATTATCTGTTCGGTCAATGTCTTATCTCAGTTGATGAGCGGTTCTGTTACCGCAAAAAACGGTGCGGGAGCCGAAGAACTAGCGCTTGGGCAGCAAGAACAAGCTCGTTTAGCTGCTGAGGCATCGAGATCCTCACAAAATCAGAAACCGGATAGTTACGAGGCTGTCGAAGCAGCAAGAACCGGTCAAAATTTAAATAAATCTGGCAATAAACCAGTGATGGTTAGCGTCACTTTTAAAGCAGAATCGTGGATGCAGGTTGAAGTTGATGGTAAAACAGAGTTTGAGGGAACTTTGCCTTCAGGGACTGTTCGCACCTGGGGGGCTCAAAAGCAATTGGTAGTGGTAGCAGGTAACGCCGGCGGGGTAATGGTTGCTGTTAATAACGGACAAGCCGAACAACTCGGAGATCCTGGAGTCGCCAAAGAAGTTGTTTTTAAAGCAAACGAACTCAAGCCTTCAGCACCGCCCAAGAATCAAGGGTAAGTATTAATGGGTAATGGTTAATGGGTAATTGGTAATAGCGGGCAGTCCACAGCTTTTAATTAGAATGTCCGTCTTGATTCACTCATTACCAATTACCAATTACCAATTACCTATTACCTATTAACAATTACCCATTCTATCAAATCCAGTTGCATCGGAATAGTTAAATCAAGTCAACAATCAACAATTCCCGATGGATGGTGCAACCGGAATTAATCTAATTCATCTGCGTTACTCTGTGTTGCATCTGCCTGTATCTGCGGTAAAAAAAAATAATTGATTAACTGCAGATGACAAGGGATTGACGGTGATTCACGCGCTTGTCGAGAATAGAGATAGGAATAATTCCTATGCTAACAGATTTGATATTACCCATTAACAATTACCAATTACCCACTACCAACTACCCCTTCCCGACGATCAATGTTTATTAGGAGCGCGCCCGGAGATGTAAGTCATGGTTTTGAGCCGATCGCGCACTTCCCAATTCAAAGCTTCGGGTCGATACCGCCAGCCCCAATTTCCCTCTGGTTTCCCCGGAAAATTCATCCGCGCGTCAGTACCTAAACCCAACAAATCTTGAAACGGCACAATTGCCAAATTAGCAATAGAAATCCAACCCATGCGGATTAAAGACCAGTGAATTCCTTGGGGATCTATGCAGCCCAAATAACGCAAAACCTCATCTCTTTCGTAGTTTTGCAGTTGATTGAACCAGCCGACAGTCGTGTCGTTGTCGTGGGTACCGGTGTAAACTACGCAGTTGCGATCGTAATTGAAAGGCAAAAAAGGATCGCCCGGACCAGCGCCGAAAGCAAACTGCAAAATCTTCATTCCTGGAAACTCGTATCGATCGCGCAAAGCTTCCACTTCTGGAGTAATTACCCCTAAATCCTCAGCGATAATCGGCAAGTTACCAAACTTCTCGTTAATTACATCCAACAAAGCTGTTCCCGGCGCTTTAATCCACTCTCCGTACATAGCAGTTTCTTGTCCGCGCTTCACCGCCCAGTAAGCCTCAAATCCTCGAAAGTGGTCGATCCGAGTCACGTCTACATAAGCGAAAATCGCTTCAAAACGCTCCACCCACCACTCGAAATTATTTGCTTGCAACTTCTCCCAATTGTAAACGGGGTTACCCCACAATTGACCTGTATTGCTGAAGTAATCTGGGGGAACTCCCGCCATTAAAGCTGGTTCTCCGGTGGCTTCATCCAAGCAGAATATTTCTCGATGAGACCATACATCCGCGCTGTCGTGAGCTACATAAATCGGAATGTCGCCAATAATTTTAATGTCCCGCAGATTGGCATAGCGTTTCAACTCCGTCCACTGGCGAAAAAACTCAAACTGGACGTATTTGTAGTAATAAATCTCAGCATTTAGCTGCTGGCGCCACTTTTCTAGAGACTCTGGTTCTCGACGGGCAATTTCTGGTTCCCAATTGTTCCAGCTAACACCGCCAAAGTTGTCTTTTAGTGCCATAAATAAGGCGTAATCTTCCAGCCAATTCTCTTTGCTTTCGCAAAAAGCTGAGAATTCTTTTTGCTGGATCGGGGATGCTTTGGCTTTGAAGTTTTCGCAAGCTTTTTTGAGCAAAGGCACTTTCAGGGCGATCGCTCGCTCGAAGTCTACATAATCCAGCGGAAATTCTGGCAAATTAGCGAAGTCTTCATCTCCGAGCAATTGCTGGTCCCGCAGCAGTTCTGGGTTAATCAGCAGCGGATTTCCCGCCATTGCTGAATAGCACGAATAAGGAGAATTGCCGTATCCTGTCGGGCCCAGCGGCAATAGCTGCCAGTATTGCTGGTCGCTCTCAACTAAAAAGTCAATAAAGCGATATGCTTCTATTCCCATGTCCCCAATGCCAAATCGACTGGGAAAGGATGTGGGCTGGAGTAGAATGCCGCTTGATCGGGGAAAAAGCATAATCTATCTAAAGATATAGGAATTTAACATTGACAATTTGACCTATCTTCCCTACCCGTTAAACTTCGCAGTTTTTAGGGCGATTGTTAGGGCAAATACTTTTGTGATTGTCTCATATTTTCTGCGATAACGTGCTTACCCAATATTTTTATGGAACTCTACTCAGAAGTTATGAGTAGAGTTCAAAACATCAAAATCCGAACTTACACGATCGCCATGCTTTCACAGCTAGGTTTTTTTACCCAGGCTCGTTTGCTGCAACAAAGTATTTTGCTTGATCGCACCCGGTTTCTGCTTAATTTTTAAGTCTAACTTTTCTTTTGTTTTCGCTCCATCTCTCTGCAGTCGTAAATTGCCCGCCAAAAATCAGCCATCACTTAAGCAGAGCCAATGCACAAATCAGCCGACTGTTTTGTATCTCAAAAAACAGTCGGCTGCGGGATTACCTGAAAAGAGGCTGAGTTTAAGCTTGCTTGTTCAACAATTTCTGCACTTGTTTGAGAGCTATAGTGCCGACGTTGTAAGCAGCCCAGCCGCCCGCCAACAATACGGGCATCAATACTATTAGTATGCGGAAGTCAAAATCCATGAGTTCTCCTCCTAAAGTTTTTTAACAAATTCTCATAATCTATTTGTATCTCATTTTGTCGCCATTCTCCTGACTCTTTAACCAAATATTGTCGCTGAGAAAGTTCCTCCGCAGGCAGCCGGATAGGCAGGAGGACATCGCTCCGCAAGAATTGAGAGCGAAAGCGAAACTCCTGGGCGGGCGATCGGCATTCGCTGCACCAATTATCCCACAATCTGTTTCGCAATCCCTTCCACAACCTTAGTTAGAGGGTCGTTAGGGAAGTGCAGCGCAAACACTCCCTTGCTGGCGAGCAGCATCATCTTGTCGCTGTGAGGCAGTACCCCTGCCACTGGGATGTTGTAAATACTCTCTACTTGCTGCTTCAAATCGTCGAAATCCAGGGATTCTGGGGCTTTGTTGATCGTCATCAAAATCTTGGGAACTTCTAATTTGCGGGCCACATCTACCGTGACAGCCGTTCCCTGAAAATCTTGCTGATCCGGACGCAAAATCAGCAGCAGGATGTCGGAAATAGTGATGCTGAGGAGGGTTTCTTCGTTGAGCCCCGGGTGCGTGTCTATAAATAGGTAGTCTAAGTTCAAAACCTCGATCAGTTCTTGAAAGCCGTCGGTAAGCAGTCCCACATCGTAGCCTTCCCGCAAAACTCGCGCTATCTCCCCTGCTTTAATGCTCGAAGGAATCAGGTAGAGGTTGCCGTTAGTGGCTAATTTTGGCAGCAGCGAACTCACATTGTAGGCCGTATCCGCGATCGGACACCGGCCCCACAGGTAATCGTTCAGGCAGCGATCCATGTTGCTCTCGCTGAAACCGAACAGCACGTGAATCCCCGGTGATTGAATGTCTGTGTCCACAATGGCGACCCGATTTCCGCCGCGAGCGATAATAGATGCCAGGTTTGCTGTCGTGTTCGATTTGCCAGTTCCGCCCCGGTAAGAGTGGACAGAGATGATTTTGGACATGATCTGCGTATTAGGGTAAGAAACGGCGAGAACCCATTATGATGCAATTCTCGATGATGCAGTCGAGTTGTCTATCATTCTTCCTTGCCACCCAAATCCTCCTTATCTGTTAAACTATCAATTTTTTCATCTTTTATCATCTTTTGGGCGCCCCTGCGCTGCCGCATCTGTTTGGCTTTGGTTTGCAAATCGCTGAACTCGTCATCAGGTTTAGTTTCGGCTGAACTAGCACCAGAACCGGTATCTATCGGGACACTCGTTTGAGAGCCGCTTTCCGATTCAGTCACGGCGGCGCGCTGCTTCTGCTGTTTGGCTTTTTCCTGCAACTGAGCTAAGTAGTCGTCTGTCTGACTTTCGGCCTTGGCAAGCTCTGGGGTACTTGCAGTTATTTCTTGGGGATCGGAATGTGTTTTTTCAGAGGTTTCTTGTTTGCTAATTCTCAGTTTATCTTTCTTTTGCTGCAATTCTTTAAAGAAATCAGATTCTGTGATTTCTGCGACTTGCTGTTCTTTTTTGGCTTGGTCTATTTCGATTTTGAAGACTTGTTTTACTCGATCGCTAATTGCTTTCCCGTATCCGGCTTTATTAAATCTCTCTGCTGATACAATGCTACCGCCAGTTAAGATTAATGCTAAGGCTGGCGCTGCCACAGGCACCCACCCTCCCAACAGAAAAATCCCAAAGCTGATCGCGCAGCACCCGGACAGCACTGCTCCGAATGTCACCGTCAACTTCGCTGGGTGAGCCATCCGCGATGCCAAGGTTCCTCCGACAATTGACCATGCCGAAATCCACAGGATTTCTGCCCATTCCGGCCAAAACCACAACATCGGTCTGTTGTCTAAAACGGCACTCAAAATTTGGCTGACTACTTGTGCGTGTGCCACAATCCCAGGCATGAATTGGTTGCTTTGCTGTTGCCCACTGTAAGGAGTATAAAATAAATCTTTAACGGTTTCTGTGGTGTAACCGATGAGAACTATTTTATCTTTAACTAAATTAGGGTCAACTTTCCCTTCTAAAATATCCGTAATTCTGACTTGGTTTGCGACTTGCTGCCTGGAACGATAGTTAATTAATATTTGATATCCCCTGGCATCGGCATTTGTGTATCCTCCGTCATTGCTTTCTAGTTGTTTTAATTTGGTTTCTCCCAGCCATAAAGATTGATCGGGTGCCGTTTGGGGATAAATTTTTTGCCCCTGCAGGTAGCGGAGTGCTAGCTGGAGGTTGAAGGAAGCTAAAACTTGAGAGTTGTCATTGCAAAGATGTTTTTGGGCCGAGGAGTTGCCCTCAATTGTCGGGGGTTTCATAAATAATAAAGCCCTGCGGAGTATGCCACCCGGATCGACTCCGAAATCTGCAAATCCCACCCGGTTTTCTGGCAGCCCCGGCGCAGGCGGAGAACCGGGATTGTCCGGGCTTCCGTCGGTGACTAAACATACCCCGATAATTCGATCGCTTTTTTGTAAAACTTTAGTTAATTCCTCGCGGCCATCTCCTAAAGGTACGTCTCGCAGTACATCTAAACCGATGACTGCCGGCTGCATTTTGTCAAGTTTTTGTAAGATTTCAGCTATTTTGCGATCGGATATCGGCCACTGTTTCAGTTTCTGAATGTCTGCTTCGGTAATCCCCACAACTAGCAAACGCGAGTCTGGCTGTTCATCGGGACGCCACCTCACCATTTGGTCGTAAGCGCTTAATTCTACTGGTTCGAGTATTCCTAGCTGTCGGGCTCCCATCAAGGATAATGTTACTGCCGCGCTGGCAATTAATACAGACTTAGCCAATGCTAGTGATGGTTTATACATTTGACTTAATTGAGCCACTGCCGATCGAATGTTGTTAGATATTTTACTCATTATCCCAGCATAAAAGTTTGACTCGTTTCTGGAACAGCAGTTGTTTCACATTTCCCGCCTGCTGGAGACTTCCTCCATCTTAGAACACTCGGAAACTCCGACCAGTTTGTTACAAAAATTTACAGTACGTAGCGATCAACTGTATCCAATGATACTTGCGACCTAGGCAACCTGATTTTTCCGACAGAGAATCCACTTGCCGCTTGAATTAATTAATGTTATTGATGATATGTCAAGGTATAAATTGTGTATCTGCGCCCTCGACTAGCATCTCAAAAATATTTGTCGCCATCAGCGAATGCCTGTGTTTGCAATTATAGTGAAAGGTACAACAAAATGAAACGTTTTCTACATCGGGCTACACTTGCGGTCGCCGTATCTGCGATCGCAGCTACCGTACCCAGTTCACTTACACCGATGCGCGCACAATCTCAGCCGCTTCTACTGAGTCAAAATGTTAATTTCAAGCCTCCCGACGTAACAGCCCCGGCCGGCCGACAAGGAGGGACACATCGTGGCAACAAGCTTTGTCCAGCGGGTTTATCTATTACTCCTTTAGTGCCTCCAACTAATATCGGTTTAACCCTAACAGATTCTCCCACAATTTTTGTCTATATTCCTAACACCTCGCCCGAAATAGAGTTTACTTTGCTCAACGAAAAGGAGGACAAAGTGGTCTACGAAAAAACCTTTAAACTTGACAAATCGGGGATTGTTGGAGTTAGTATTCCTGCCACCGTAGACAACAACAAATCCCTTGAAGTTGGCAAGCGATACGTATGGTCATTTTCGATGGTTTGCGACCCCGAAGATCGATCGGCGGATTTAGTTGTTAAAGGGTTCGTGCAGCGAATTGAACCGCAGGCAACTCTCAAGAGCGATTTGGCAGATCCCGACCCGATGACTAGGCTCAACGTTTATGCTCAAAATGGGATTTGGTACGAAACTCTCGCTACTTTAGCCCAAATGCGGCGCCAGACACCGGGGGATGCGAGGCTGACAGCCAAGTGGACGCAATTATTGCAGTCCCAAGGACTGGAATCTGTTGCAGCTCAACCACTGGTTGCGCCTCTTTAAATCTCGCTATTGCTGGAAATTTTGTCGGTTTGCCGATGGCGATGTGAAAATTAACCCATTTACTCGATCGCGCCCGGGGTTAACACTCCGGGTTAACATTTAGAAATGCGCTCTATAAATATTTCTACAAGTGGGTGGAAAAATGAAACGTTTTATACATTTTACTGCACTGGCGATGACTGTATTGGCGATCGCCGTTACTCTCCCCAGTTTGCTTACACCGATGCAGGCTGTGCCTGCACCCATGCTGCTGAGTCAGAATGTTAATTTCAAACCTCCCGATGTAACAGCCCCCGACAACCGGCAAGGGGGGACGCATCGAGGCTGTAAGTTACGGGATGGTTTATTCATTACTCCCTTAATACCTGAAAGCAATATTGGCTTAACGCTAACAGAGTCGCCAACATTGTTTGTATATGTTTCTCAACCGGCGGCTCAAGTAGAGTTTATTTTGCTAAACGAAGATGAATCCGAAGTAGTTTATGAAACTACTTTAAAAAATGACAAAGCCGGAATTGTTGGAGTTAGCCTTTCTGAGAAAGACCAGACAAAAAATATTGAGGTTGGTAAGCGATATGTGTGGTCGTTTGCACTAGCCTGCGACCCTCTGGAGCGTTCTGGAGATTATATTGTTAAAGGATGGATGCAGCGAATTGAACCCCAGGCAAATCTCAAGAACGATTTGGCAAATCCCGACCCTATGGCTAAGGTGATTGCTTATGCTAAGAATGGGATTTGGTACGAGACTCTTGCGACTCTCGCCCAAATGCGGAACCTCGCCCCCGATGATTCGCGACTGACGGCCGAGTGGACGCAATTGTTGCAGTCCCAAGGACTAGAATCGATTGCCGATCAACCGCTAGTTCAGTCTTTTGAATAACGACTCTTGACCAATCACTGCTGAGTGTTTGCATAGTCAAGTCTTCAATTCTTCAATCCAGTGACCGAAAGCAGCCAGGGTACAAGTCCCCGTCTTTATCCTGGCACAACCAAAAAATAGTATCCGATAACCAGTCCCAGGATTGATCCGTGAGGTTGCTTTCTTCAATTCTGCAATTCTTCAATCCAAAATCCAAAATCCAAAATCCAAAATCCAAAATCTAAAATCTAAAATCTAAAATCTAAAATCGATTCCCTGATGGCTAATAATTTTCCGACAATTCTAGCTCTTGATTTTGACGGTGTGATTTGTGACGGACTAATCGAATATTTCCAAACAGCTTGGCGTGCCTACTGTCAAATCTGGAAACCAGTCGAAACAGTGCCAGATCCAGATTTAGCTTTGAGTTTTTACCGAGTGCGGCCCGCCATCGAAACCGGTTGGGAAATGCCACTGCTGATCCGCGCACTACTGACAGGAATTTCCCCAGAGCAAATTTTGCTAGAGTGGCCCAATATAGTACCGTATTTGTTGACCGAAAATAATTTAAAAGCGCAGTCTGTCGGTGCTATGTTAGACGGATTGCGCGATACTTGGATTGCTGAGGATTTAGCTGGGTGGCTGTCTTTGCACCGCTTTTATCCAGGGGTTGCCGATCGGTTGCACTCGTTGCAGGATAGTTCGGTGAAAGTGGCTATCGTCACTACAAAGGAAGGCCGTTTTGTGCGGGATCTTTTGCAGCTAGCAGGCGTACAAATGCCGTCGGAGTTGATTTTTGGTAAGGAATACAACAAGCCTAAACACCAAATTTTGCGGGAATTTTTGGCCGCGTCTGGCAAAGATTCGACTATTTGGTTTGTGGAAGATCGGTTAAAAACTTTGCTGTCGGTGAAGCAGCAGCCGGATTTATCTGAGGTGAGGTTATTTTTGGCTGATTGGGGTTACAATACTTTGCCAGAACGGGAATCTGTGGCTCAAAATCCACCAGTTCAATTGCTTTCTCTGTCGCAGTTTGCCGGAGATTTTGCCGATTGGCTGCCGCTCGAATGTTGATGTTAGATTTGTTTACACTTGTGACTTTTTTCGCTTTTCAGAGTCAAAAAAAATCACAAAATTTTACATCTTTTTTGTTGACTTTTGCGGCGTAGACATGGTATTCTAATATAATGGGATGGTGGCAAAAATATTATTTTTGCCACCATCCCATTATAAGATAAATATAACATAAACTCCTCAAGAAAGCAAGGCTATCGACAAAAAAAAATGTTTTTTTTTCATAGACTATTGCAGGTAATCTTGACCTCAAAAACCAGGTTATTTTACTATTTATGGGTGCGCGCACGAAGTGTTTTAGTTTATCAAACCGCGTGTATGACAAAAAACCAAACTTCGGAACCAAAAAATTGAAAAGTTTTTTGATAATTTCTCAGCTTGAAAGCTTTCTAATATTGAGACTTAAAACCCATGCTCGATTTAACTAAAGCAGCCAAGGCAATGCAGGGAATGAGCCAACATTTGAATGTGGAAGCGGCTGCCGCTCGCCAGCGTTTGGAAGTGGCTCAGAATTTGCTGATTAAGGCTGCAGCGGAACAGGAAAAATTGGTGGAATTGCAAGAGAGTTGGCGCGATCGCACTTTATTCAATGCTGCCACGCCGATCGAGCCATTGTCCGATCGTACCTACATCACCGCACCCCCCGCCGCTCACACAGTCTTTGCCACAGACGGCTCGCAAATTTCCCCCAACCATCACGAAATAGCCTACTGCTACCTGCTAAACGTCGGCACAGTCATGCTGCACTACGGACAAAGCCGCCACCCAGTTTTAGACAGCGTACCCGAGGTTTTCTACAAACCCGAAGACTTGTACGGTTCGCGGCAGTGGGGAATTAGAACCGAAGAATGGATGGGATACCGGCGCGCCGTTTCCGAAGCAATTGCCTTAGCAGAAATGGGCTGCAATTGGGCAAAAGTTAACGACAATAAATTGCCCGCGCCAGCTTTAGCAATGGTAGACGGTTCCCTGATTTATTGGTTTTTGGAACAGTTACCCACCGAAGCGCGGGATCAAATTTTGCAGCCAATTTTAGAAGCTTGGGACAAGTTGCGTTTAGCAGGAATTCCGCTGTTAGGATACTTAAGCGCTTCTCGCAGCAGCGAAAGTTTATCTTTTTTACGGTTTGAAGCTTGCACCCACGAAGTACCCGACTGCATGACAAATTGTCCGAACGTCGGATTTGCCGCCACAATTTCTTTCGCCGAAAAAGCACCTTGTCAAGAATTTGAACCTTTGCGGGATGCCATCTTGTGGGCAACAATCCTCTCACCGGGACAAAGAAGCCCTTTGTGGAAATCCCAAGCTCGAATTTTAGATTTGTACGGCCTTAATTCCGTCTATTTCTGTTACGTTCACGTTGGCACAGAAATTGCTAGAATAGAAGTGCCGGAATGGGTAGCACAAGATACAACACAGCTAGATTTAGCATTAGGAATGATGCTGGCTCAAGTACACAAAGGCGGCGGCTATCCGGTGACGCTAGCAGAAGCTCACAATCAAGCGGTAGTCACGGGAGGCGATCGAACTCGCTTTTTCGCTTTGTTAGAGCAGCAAATGATTAAAGCCGGCTTAAAAAATGTCGGAATTTCTTATAAGGAAACACGGAAGCGCGGCAGTATTGCTTAAAGTAATAAGTAGAGTAGTCCTTGACGTAGAAACCTGGTGTTTACGGAAATACTGCATTTGAGCCTGTAACACAGATAAAAAACCCGGTTTCTATGGTATTGATACGTAATTTATGTAGAGTTAAAATAGAGTTAAAAATGTTATATGCCAATAGAACTAATTATCTTAATTGCTTCGTTACTTGTATCTTGGCTGGTGTTTAATTGGGCTTTTAAAGTATTGAAAGCCAGCATCGGGACAGCGATTGCTTTAGCAGCAATTGTGCTGGCGATGCAGTTATTGTTTGGCATCGGCCCAAATCAGTTGTTTCAACATATAATTCACTTGCCGGAAACCCTGGGGAAAATGATTTCGGGCAAGTGAATCAATTTGAGATTTTTGATTTTATATTTTAGATTTGTTCTCTCATCTAAAATCTAAAACCGCAAATCTGCCGAGTTTAGGAAAAATATTCCCTCTTCCTTCCTTCGACTACGCTGACTGACAAGTCTTTTTACCCGCTCGCGTAGCCTTTATAGCCTTCTTCCTTCGGTCAACTGTCAACTCTTCTGTAAGCAAGCGGGCAAGCTGTCAACTGTCAACTGTCAACTGTCAACTGTCAACTGTCAACTGTCTAACTTCCCAGCATTTGCAACTTGTACAAACTGGCATACAACCCTTCTAGCTCCAACAACTCTTCGTGGCTGCCCGATTCTACTAACTGCCCGCGTTTGAGCACTAAAATACGATCGACATTTCGGATAGTCGAGAGCCTGTGGGCAATAATTATCGCCGTTCTGTCCGCCATCAAACGCTCTAGAGCTTCTTGAATTAAAGCTTCCGTCCCCACATCTAAACTAGCAGTTGCCTCGTCTAGAACTAAGATACTGGGATTGCGAATAGCGGCGCGAGCAAACGCTAATAATTGCTTTTGTCCTCCCGAAAGATTGGTTCCCCGTTCCCGCAATTGCGTATCATAACCTTGAGGCAACTGTTCGATTAAACGGGCAACATTTGTCTTTTCTGCTGCTGCTTGAATTTCCTCAATCGAGTAACTTTCTCCCAGGCTGATATTGCTCTTCACGTCACCAGCAAAGAGAAAGCCATCTTGGATAATTACGCCTATGTGCCTGCGTAACTCTGCTTGAGGCAAATCCCGAATATCGACATGATTAACCAGAATCCGTCCTCGGCTAGGTTCGTAAAGGCGGCACAGGAGACGGATAATCGAACTTTTGCCCGCACCGGTGGGGCCGACTAATGCTACTTTTCCGCCGGATTTGATGGTGAAATTGAGATTTTGCAGGACATATTCGTCTTCTTTGTAAGCAAACCACACGTTGTCAAATTGGATTTCTCCCGATGCGGATTCATTCGAGTTTAAACGGGAGATTGGCGATTTATAATTGTTAATTGATAGACGATATTCTGAAGTTTCATGACTTTGATTATTCTCTACCAATTCTTGCTCAGTTGAAGATAAGTTGTAGGAAATTGTCTCAGGATGACCGGTAATCGGCAGCGGCGAATAATATTCCCTTCTTCCTTCTTCCCTCTTTTTACCCTGAGCGAAGCCGAAGCGCCCTCTTCCTTCTTTCCTATTCCTCAAATCCGTTACATCCGTTACATCCGCTACAGAATCCGTTGCCGAACTTCCTTCTTCCTTCTTCCCGCTAGTTGGATCTTTAATTTCGATCGGTTCGTTGAGAATATCGCTAATCCGTTCGACAGCGGTAAATCCTGCTTGAATTGCAGTGAATTTCTCAGCAAATTGCCGCAGCGGATCGAAGAGACGCTGAGCAAATAAAATGAATGCCGAGAGAGTACCGAAGTTAAGATTACCGGCTAAAACCCTTTGGCCGCCCATCCACAAAACGGCTGCGATCGCCACTAAAGCAATCCATTCTAATGTCGCAGATACGGCGGAGTCGTAAAAAATAGTTTTATCGACTGCTTTAATGTAGCGTTTATTGGTGACACGAAACAATTCTGAGTTGAATCTTTCGCGGCGGAATAGCTGCACTACGCCAATACCAGTCAGGTTTTCTTGCAGTTGTGCGTTAAGCTCGGAAAGTTCTTCTCTGGTATTGTAATTTGCTATGCGATATTGGTACTGGAAATAAATTATGACTGCGGTAATTGGTATCATCATCAGCACCAACATTAAAGCTAGTTGCCACTGCATGGTAAACATGAAAATGGCAATTACTAAAATTGAAAATAAATCGCTGACAATGCCGATCGCCCCTGAAGAGAAAACCTCTCCCAAAGCTTCTACATCGCTGGTGAGGCGAGTCATCAGTTTGCCGACAGGAGTGCGATCAAAAAATCTGAATGCTAGCGATGTGACGTGCGCGAACAAATCATTTCTAATATCAGTAGTAATTATTTGCCCTACTTTCGTAACTAAATAGCCTTGAACTGATTGCAGTGCCAATCTAAGTGTTATAGTTACCATGAGCAAAACAGCCAAAATATTCAAGGCAGCAGAGAGAGGCAATCCCCGCAAGAATTCGTAGGTAGGTTCCGAGCGAATTACCGAAATTGCCTGCCCGATGAGAATGGGTTGAATTGCTCCTGAGACTGCTAGCGGTACTAATAGTGCGATCGAAATAATCAACAAGCGTTTGCTGCGGGTTGCGTAAGATGCCAACCTCATGAATAACCGCCAGTCTGTTTCGCGGCGGGGTTGGTTTTTGGTGTCTGCTACTGGTGAGGAAATAGTCATTGATGGCAAAAACTGTACAATATATCTAGTTAATAATTGTAACAAATAGAATGAATATTTGGCACTAATATCAGTAACAGGCAAAATGCCTGTTTCACAAAGAGTGTTTTATTGTAACAGCAGGTTGGGTTGAGGAACGAAACCCAACCAAAATGTTTGTAGGCAGACAAAACTGGTATTATAATCTACTGGTAGAAGTTATATTTATCATGCAAGAGATAGAGACAGCCCGATTGTATCTGAGACAATTTACGCCAGACGACTTAGATGAGCTGTACCGCATCTACAGCGATCCGGAAATAATGAAATACCTCACAGGAGTTAGAACTAGAGAAGCAACAGAAATCGCCATTCATACCATGCTCAAACGTTGGGAAGAAAACAACTTTGGAATGTGGGCTGTAGTACATAAAATAGACCGTAAAATGATTGGTCGCTGCGGACTTGGTTTTCTGGACAGAACACCGGAAGTTGAGCTTGGCTATGTACTCGACAAAGTTTATTGGAATCAAGGATTGGCGACAGAAGCATCTTTTGCTAGTCTAAACTATGGATTTGAAATATTACAGCTTGATAGAATAGTTGCGATCGCCCGCCCAGAAAATATCGCCTCCCAGCGGGTGATACAGAAAGTTGGCATGAAATATGAAAAAAATGCTCATTACTACGAAACAGATGTAGTATATTATTCTATATCGCGAGAAAGTTACCAGTCAAAAGTAGTTTTGTAGGGTGCGCTAGGCGCACCTTACTGCATTTAAATTACTCGCATCGCAGATTGGCATTATTGTCGGCTGACAACTACGAATTTTTTTGCAATTGCTTGTTAACTTTTTGAATTTTCTTAGCAAAATACTCTTGTCGGTGTCCCAATTTTTTAGCCACGTCCAACCCTTTTTGATAGGATTCCAAAGCCTTATCGTAAGCCTTCATCTCTTGATAAACTTGACCGATATTGTCATAAGCGTTCATCAATCCGTAGAAGTTGTAAGCCCGCTCTTCTAACAGCAACTGCATTTGATAAATCCGCAAAGTCGGCTCCCATTGCTTTTGCGCTCGGTAAAGCAATGCTAATTTATCCAAAGCTTCACTAGCTTGGGCATACTGTTGAATGGGAACGGCTAAATTGTATGCTTCCTGATAGTATTGAGCGGCTAAATTGATTTGACCTATGGTTTGGTAATCACTGGCGATCGCAATTTTGAGCGGTGGTATAGCACTCGGGTTTTGCAGGTTGACATACACTGATGCTAGTTTTTCCCGGGCTGCGATCGCCTTTAGGGGTTGTTTCGACTGCTGGTAAACGTAAGCTAATTGTCTCAGAGTATCTACCTCCGTTGGAGGAGTTACAGGCTGCGGCGGCGCGCCGTTTCCCGCAACTACAGCAGAATTTGGCACAGCCGAATTAGCAGCAAATAAAGCGCGGTTTTCCTGAATTAAAGTTGCCAATTCCTCATACACCGGAGCAGCTTTATCGTAACTCAACCAATTGATGTGAATAAGCCCGATCGCCTTCAAAATCTGACCTTGAGCCAATATATCTTCGTTTTGGCGCGCATTTTCGAGAATTTCTTGGTAAACTTCTACAGTCGGCCCTTTAGCGCGCACCTGCTGAAAAGCAGCAGCGAAGGCGGGGAGCAACTCAGTATTAAGTGGTACTTGGGATTTGACTTGTTTTTGAATTGCTTGCAACCGTTTAGTAATAAGCTGTAGTTCCAGGTTTTTACCGTTACTCCAAGCAACACTTCCCACCCGACTCAAAGCAGCAATTTCCGCCCCCGGGCCCAGATACCTCCGCAGCCGCAATTCTCGGAACCAAATTTCAAAAGCACCCGCGCCGTCTCCAGCTTCCAGTTTAGTCGCTGCTTCTAAGTTTAACTGCTGCAGGGCCGCTGTCAGTTCGTCCCGCTGAGTGCTGCTCAAAGATTCGTTAGCGGGAGCTAGGGGATCGGGTGTGGTAATTTCTAGAGGATTAGGAGAAAATTGATCGAGGCCTGGTGGATTAGTTTGGGCGCTAGCAATAGAACCAGCACACAGCCACAAGAAAAGCAAGCACCCAATTGGCACAGAACTTCTCATTCTCAAAATTTGGTTGCCGCGATTCGGCATCTCTTCTGGAAACATCAAGTTTTGCATATCTACAAAACGGTATAAATTATGTCACAAAGATGGCACAAAAGCAAACTGTTCAACAAGAGCAACAAAATAAATGTCACCGCACTGAGCAATTATTGGGATTTAAAGACGCTGGGCGATCCTCTTCGTTGGCGTAGCCCCCGTAGGGGCGGGCTTCGCCAACGTATTTTACGCTTATTTAGTCTAGCCCTAATTGTCTTAACTGTTTGCACAGCTTGCGCCCCCCCTCCCGCAGTTGGTAGAGACCGATCTTTTCCAGAAATGTCCCTAGAATTTTTGGGCGACTACCAATTGCCAAAAATCAATTTTGAAGGAGCACCAGTAGGCGGTTTGTCAGGAATTACCTACGATCCCAAAGGTATTAGCGCAGTCACTTCCAAAGCTTATCGCTTTTACGCTCTTTCCGACGACCCCAGCGAAAACGGAGAAGCGAGATTTTACAGTCTCAGACTCGACCTCACATCAAGCGATCCAGCAAATATTCGCCTGAAAAAAGTTACCGTTGAAGGCGTTACATCCCTCAAAAAAGCAGACGGTGAAACCTTCTCTTGGGGTTCCATCAATCCCGAAGGCATCGCCCTTTCTCCCCGCAATTCAGTATTTGTCGCCAGCGAAGGCGTTACTCATGTTGGCATCCCTCCTTTTCTCGGTGAATTTGACCTCAAAACCGGGAAATTACGGGGAAAATTGCCGATACCCAAGCGCTATATTCCCGATGCCAGCGATGAAAAACAGCAGCAAGGAGTGGTGGACAATTTAGGTTTTGAATCTTTAACCATCGACCCAGAAACCTTTAGTCCAGGCGGTCTAGATCCGTTTCGTTTGTTCGCAGCTACGGAAGCGCCGTTAATGCAAGATTCAGACCCAGAACAGGCAAGCAAACTCCGTCTTTTACATTATATCATCGTCGATAAAACGCCCCAATTAGTCTCGGAAAATCTTTACACGCTAGACCAAGTTCCCATGACTATTTTGAACGGTTTAACAGAATTAGTAACAATCGGCGGCGGTCAGATTCTGAGTTTAGAACGTTCTTTTGGGCTGTCGGGATACAGCGCTAGGATTTATCAAGTAGCGGTTGGGGCGGCTACAGATACTTCGAGAATCCAGAGTTTTAAAGGGCGAGTGGCGGTCGAACCTGTTAAGAAAAAGTTGCTGCTAGACTTAAGCAAACTCGGAATTCCGCTGTACAATTTAGAGGGAATGACCCTCGGACCGCAGTTGCCCGATGGCAGCAAAAGTGTAGTTTTGGTCAGTGACGACAATTTTGAGGAAGCGCAGAAAACTCAGTTTCTTTTGTTGAGTTTGAAAAGCAAAAATTAGGTCAGAAGGGCGGGCTAGAAGCCCAACCCCTACTCCCCACAAGAAGAAGACTTATTCTTTGTGAAATAAGCCGGAAAGCCTGTTTAGGAAAACAGTCCAAGAAACTTCACTCTTTGTGGAACAGGCATCTTGCCTGTTCATAAAAAAGTTAAATCACATTTATCCAACTATAAAACACCCTAATCATGCCAAATCGTAACACTTTGCACCTGCCAGAAATCGAACTTTCATACCTAGAATGGCAGCCAGACACAGGAAAAAAAAAGTTCCGCGTTTGCTGCTGTTACACGGTTTAGCAGATAGTGCGTGTGTCTGGACTAGCTTGGGCAATTACTTGTCCAACCGCTATCATATTGTAGCGCCGGATATGCGCGGTCACGGAGAGAGTAGCAAACCAAAAACAGGCTATACTTTTGAAAGTGCGATCGCAGATTTAGAAGCTTTGATGGCACATCTCAACTGGCCAGACGCCCACATTTTAGGACATTCTTGGACGGGAAAACTAGCACCGATTTGGGCGAGGCAAAATCCCGATCGCTTTTGCAGTATGATTTTAGTAGACCCCATCTTCATCACCAAACTGCCCGCCGCGATGAAACTCACCCTGCCAATTGTTTACCGAAAATTAGACTGTCTCAAATGTGTCGGCCCGTTTGCGACTTTATCCCAAGCAGAAGCAGCAGCCAAACAATCGGGAGAATACGCAGATTGGAGTGACGTGCAACAAATGGTATTCCAACACCAAATCGAACAAAAATCCGACGGAACTTGGGGCAGTAAATTTGTAATTACAGCCAGAAATCAGATATTTGCAGAAGTGATGAAAGTTGCCGGTTTAACTGAAAATATTCATATCCAGACTTTGTTAGTACAGCCGGAAAAAGGCGTAAATCGCATGGATTGGCAAATGCAGCCATACAAGAGATACTTGAAAAATCTTACCGTTGCAAAAGTACCGGGGAATCACTGGTCTTTTTTGACTCAACCAGAAACTTTTAATCAAACTGTGGCAGATTTTTTAGAGGGCGCGAAACAGTGAATTTAGAAATTATCGCACATCGGGGATTTTCGGCGATCGCCCCTGAGAACACTTTAGCAGCTTTTGAACTGGCGATCGCCCGCAAAGCTAATTCGATCGAATTTGACATCCAGCTATCCGCCGACAGCGTACCGGTGATTTTTCACGACGCAACACTAGATAGAATCACTGGATTTTCTGGTAAAGTCAGGGAACAAAATCTGTCTCAATTACAGAAACTTGATGCAGGAAAATGGTTTAGCTATGAATTTTCAGGACAAAAAATCCCTACTTTCGCAGAAGCATTAGTTATCCTGAAAAATGTTGACAAATTTCTCTATTTTGATGTCAAGCCCCATTGCGAATGGTCGGATGCTGAAGTCGCGGATTTTGTCAATACTTTGAACGACAGAGGAATTAAAGAGAAATGCGTTATTACCTCGTTTAGCGAGCAATTTTTGGCACAAGTGCGGCGGCTAGATGGCGATTTGGCGATCGGGCAAATCGTTGCTAATCTAGAAGCATACAAAACTCAATTGTCTCAAGCTGTGGTGAATTGCGATAATTTGATTAGCAGCCAGTATCGCGTTTTGCTGGAAAACCCCGCACTAATTCAAGCAAGCCGCAGTCAGGGAGTTGACATTGTGGCGTGGACGGTGGACGATCCAGAAGACAGGCAAAAGTTAATTGATTTGGGTATAACTCGGATAGTCACTAATTGTTTGATATAATTTGTTTAACTTAATATCTTGCACCATTATCAAGAACGGGCAAGATGCCCGTTCCACAAAACTCAATTAATAAATGAATTACTTTCGCAAAAGCATCGAGGAAATGTCTGGCTACGTGCCGGGAGAACAGCCACCGCTAGGCACAAAAATTATTAAACTAAATTCTAATGAAAATCCCTATCCGCCTTCTCCAAAAGCCTTAAAAGTGCTTCAGGAAATAGACGGAGAAATGCTGCGGCGCTATCCCGATCCCACTGGCAAAAACTTCCGAATTGCTGCTAGTCAAGTTTTGGGAGTTCCTGATGATTGGATTGCGGTAGGTAATGGCAGCGATGATTTATTAAACTTGATTGTTCGCGCTGTGGGCGAACCCGGAAAACAAATTGTTTGTCCCTCACCTACCTATGTATTGTACCGCACTTTGGCACAAATTCAGGATGTAGAATTTGTCGAAGTTCCTTATCCCGATGACTACAAGTTACCAGTCGATTTGCTAATAGCATCTCAAGGTGCTGTGACATTTGTAGCTTCGCCCAACAGTCCATCGGGAACAGCTATATCTCTTGCTGATTTGGAGAAACTGGCTAAAGACTTATCTGGGATTCTGGTGATCGATGAAGCCTATGTAGATTTCGCAGAAAATGATGCTTTGGAGTTGACAAAAAAGTACAATAATGTTATAGTTTTGAGGACGCTTTCTAAAGGTTATTCGCTAGCAGGATTAAGGTTGGGTTTTGCCATAGCAAATCCGGCTCTGTTGGCAGAATTAAATAAAATCAAAGATAGCTATAATGTGGATGCTTTAGCTTATAAAGTGGCTGCAAGTGCGATCGCAGATTCAGACCACAAAACAGCCAACGCCGAAAAAGTCAAGGCTTCCAGAGCAAAACTAGCCGTAATTTTCAAAGAATTAGGCTTTGAAGTTTGGCCATCGCAAACCAACTTTTTGTTAGTTAGACCGCTGGGCGGCGATGCAGAAAGAATTTATCAAACACTGAAAGAACGGGGAATATTGATTCGATACTTCAATCAGCCGCGATTAGAAGACAAATTGCGGATTAGTGTAGGTACGGAAGAACAGAATCAAATATTAGTTAAAACCTTGAAGGAAATTCTATAAATAACGATCGCACTAATATAGGTTCGTAGTGCGGACTTCAGTCCGCTCTATATTGCGGACTAAAGTCCGCACTACGAACCGTTTGATGAGGGATAATTATTAGGATTGTCGATCGCCAACCCAGCCGACTGAGCAATATTCAGCAGCCTGTTGTCCGCCGAAACAAAAATTAGTTGAGTTTCTGGCATTGATCTTAAAAGAGATTGAACCCGCAAAGCAGCCGCCAATTGCACAGCATCATAAGCCCGCAGTGGATATTGAACAATCAGTTCACCCGCCTTTTCAGCTAGTGCCTCATCAACTTCAATAACTCTATAGCGACTATTGAATTCCGATCTAAAATGTTGAATAAGTGCAGCAACTTCCGCAGCATTTATACCACCTTCACGCTGTCTGCGTGCAAAAGCACTAAGAACTTCCACCCAGGTGATGCGGACAAGAAGCAGCGAGTTACCAGTCTGGAAATCCGTGAGAGTCTTGATCCAAGGGCTGCCAATTTCAACCACATATCTTTTGATCAGGGCGCTGCTATCCAAAAAATAAATGTTTACCACGGCCCGCGATCCTCGATAATCATTTCAGACAGAGGCTTGCCCGGTTTTGCCCCTAACTTTTTAGCCAATTCATACACATCATCATCAGTTACAGCCTCGACATTCTGGGGAGTGTTAGGTAGTGGAGTCACCAATCCTCGATCGACCAACAACTGGATTGCCAATTCTGCCTGCTTTTTGGGATCATCAGGCCAGAGTTGAATCCGCACAGTTTCCCCATCTTGGAAAGACAAAGGACTGAGGGGACGCAAAACTCCGTTTTCGTAGACAGCAGTAATAGTTTCTGGCATAATTAGCCTCTTAATTAAATGCTTAGACTTATTGTACTTCTTTTCTAGTTGGAAGTAGGGTGCGTCAGCTAGGATTATTTTTGCAACAAACAAACAATCTCAAAACTGACGCACCGGACAATAAATAGTGCGTCAAAATCATACTTTCGGCGCTGATGCAAGAATCTCAAAACTGACGCACCCTACCACTAAAGCCTTCTTATTCCCTCTTCCTTCGATAGCATCTCAGTTTTGCATTTATAGTGCGAGCGTCCCCGCTCGCGTATTGTACTCGCGAGCGGGGACGCTCGCACTATAATAAAAAAATGCTTTTTGCAAAACTGAGATGCTTCCCTTCCTTCTTCCTTCTTCCCTCTTCCTTCTTCCTTCTTCCTTCTTCCTTCTTTTAACTACTTTGTTGCTACCACAGCCAAATTCCAAGCCAACCGCTTCATCAAAGGCAACTTCTTTAAAAACCCATCTAACCCTTCTAATCGAGAATATTCCGGTTTCAATCTCTCTTGTTCAATAATAATTTTTTTCCAGTAACGCTCATCATTCGGATGCACTTTTTCGATTAAATAAAAGCGTAAAAAAATCCACAGCGCCGTCAGCCAAAACGTATCGTAAGCCGTCTCCGAAAACAAAGACTTGACAAAAATCACAATATTAATATCCAAAGGAGTTTCATCCTCAGTCCGCACCTCAGTCGCCATTCTGCGGTAAACATTAATCACCGGATTGTGCTTCATCGGGTCCCAAAAACAAGCTTTTCCCCCAGGCTTCAGCACGCGGTGCATTTCGCGAATTGCCTTTTCCGGTTCCGGCAAATGGTGCAGCAAATTAGAAGCATAAACAATATCAAAACTATTGTCCGGGAAATCCATTGCCATTGCATTCACCGTGCAGCCGTCTATTTTTACGCCGTTTTTCTCTGCCAATTTCAGAGCAACTTCTACCATGCCCTGAGAATAGTCCGCAGCCACACAATTTGCACCGTTTTTAGCAAAATAAACGCTATTTTCTCCCGCGCCGCAGCCTAAATCTAACAGGCGTTTGCCTGTAATATCGCCCATTTGCTGGACGATAAATCTATTTTCTGGGGCGGTACAAGCTTCAAAGTAATCATTGACTCGAATGCCGTCAATATCGATTGTGGATGCCCAAGCATCGTGGAATTGTCGCTCTTTTTTTAAAGTTTCGTCTTGCATTTTTCAAGAGTTGGTTATTAGTAAAAAAAGTAATTTTAAACCGCAGATAAACCCGGATTAACGCAGATTCATTGAGAGTTATCTGCTTTGCTCTGGGTTCGTCTGCGGTTTATTTCAAGAAAAATAGCTGACAATAAATTTATCAGCGCTGTGCTTTTGCAACAACTTGATTTCCGATCGCAGTTGGCTGTTCGGAGGATTTTTCAGGCTGCAATGACACGTACAGTCGATTTAAGGCGCTGATGTATGCTTCTGCGGAGGCGACTATGATGTCGGTATTTGCCGAGTGGCCGGAAAATACTTTGCCTTCATGACGTAAGCGAATTGTCACTTCGCCGATCGCATCAATTCCCGCTGTCACCGACTGTACGGAAAACTCGATCAACTCGTTCGGTACGTTTACCACCCGGTTAATTGCCCTGTAAATCGCATCCACAGGCCCAGTTCCGATCGCAGCATCGGTCAATTCTTCTCCCGATGGATTCCGCACCGTGACGGTTGCTGTGGGGCGAGATTTGTCGCCGCAGGAAACCTGCACCAATTCTAACCGGAACAGTTCCGGTGCTTGGTGGAATTCGTTGTTGGCGATCGCCTCCAAATCCCAATCGGTAATCTCTTTTTTCTTGTCCGCTAAATCCTTAAATTTGACAAAAGCTTTATTTAGCTCATCGTCTGCCATTTCAAAACCCAACTCTTTTAAGCGAGTGTGAAAAGCGTGGCGGCCGGATAATTTGCCGAGTACGATTTGATTTTCCGTTAAGCCGATCGACTCAGCGTCCATAATCTCATATGTCAGCTTATTTTTCAGCACTCCGTCTTGGTGAATTCCCGACTCGTGGGCGAAAGCATTAGCCCCGACTATCGCTTTATTTGGCTGCACCAACATCCCCGTTAAATTGGAAACCAAGCGGGAAGTTTTGTAAAGTTGGCGCGAGTCAATATTTGTCAGCGGTTCCTCGGAATCTGCTGGCCGGCCCAAGAACGGATTGAAATATTGCCGCCGCACGTAAAGCGCCATTACCAATTCTTCCAAAGCCGCATTTCCAGCGCGTTCGCCAATCCCGTTAATCGTGCATTCTAGCTGTCTTGCGCCATTTTTGACCGCTTCCAAAAAGTTAGCAACAGCCAATCCTAAGTCATTGTGACCGTGAACTGAAATAATTGCGCGATCGATATTCGGCACGTTTTCTTTAATTCCCCGAATCAAAGCCCCAAACTCGTTCGGAGTTGTGTAGCCGACAGTATCGGGAATATTCACAGTAGTTGCACCGGCGGCGATCGCCCGTTCCAGAACCTGATACAAAAACTCTGGTTCCGAACGACAAGCATCTTCCGGCGAAAACTCGACATCTTCCACAAAAGACTTAGCATAGGCTACCATTTCCGGCACAATTTCCAGAACCTCAGCCCGTGTCTTTTTCAGCTTATATTCCAAGTGAATGTCAGATGTCGCCAGAAACGTATGAATTCGCGAATTTACCGCTGGTTTCAGAGCTTCGGCTGCTGTTTTAATATCCGGCTTTCTCGCCCGTGCTAAACCGCAAATTGTCGGCCCATTTTCCGTACCAATCGATCGGGCTATTTTTTGGACAGCCTCGAAATCTCCCGGGCTGGTGAAAGGGAAACCCGCTTCAATCACATCCACGCCCAATCTCGCTAACTGGCGAGCGATCGTCAGCTTTTCATCCCCATTCAGAGATGCACCCGGAGATTGTTCTCCGTCCCGCAAAGTCGTATCGAAAATAATAATCCGGTCTTGACTTGGTTGAGTTTTCATAGCTCTAAAAAAGTGTTTTCCTGATTTTTACTTGTCCGTTGTTCTGGGCAATTAGTGCCAGTCACCAGTCTTGTGCTTCGCGCCCATAACAAATAATTAATAATCAATAACCCATAACGCCTGACTGCTGACTAATGACTAATGACTAATGACTAATGACTGATGACCAATGACTAATGATTAATGAAATCGGACTGCTTCCCTGTCAACTGTCAACTGTCAACTGTCAACTGACTAATAATCCATTTTTTCGATATGTTCCCTAATTTCATTTAGGTCTATATACCTATCTGTAGCATTTCGTAACTCTCTAGCAATCATTCCTTCGGTTGATACCACAGTAATATGAGTATTTTTCGAGCGCAGTAGCTCGATCGCCCGCTCAAAATCTCCATCCCCGCTAAACAGCACAACTTGGTCGTATTGATCCACGGTATTAAACATATCAACCACAATCTCTATGTCTAAATTAGCTTTTTGAGAATATCTGCCCGAAGCATCATCGTAATATTCCTTAAGAATCTTAGTGCGAACCGTGTAACCCAGACTAATCAAAGCATCTCGAAATCCCCTTTGATCTTGCGGGTCTTTCAAACCCGTATACCAGAAAGCATTGATCAAGATGACATTCGGCTGCGAAGTTTTGAAATATTCGAGCACCCTGCGAGGATCAAAAAACCAACCGTTCTTTTGTTGAGCGTAGAACATATTGTTCCCGTCCACAAAAATAGAAAGGCGGTTCATTAAGTTTGTCATAGAAACTTAGACCTAATAATTGTAGAAAGAAGTTAATCTAAATATCACATTTTAGCAACATGGAGCTAACTGAGGCAATAGATTAGACTTCAGAAAACTCCATCTCCCCAGTATTTCATATTTTCGGCTCTACCGCCAGAGGGTTCTTTTAACCCTGCTCGCATTTGAGCGAGGGGCCCTCACAAACTATACGCCTAGTAACTCAATACCGGCTGCCGTGTCAAGGTTAATGGCGCCTTCAAACTACCGCCGTACCGCCCTACCGCCAAGCAGGCATACCGAAGCGCATAGCAGTAGATTTTGCTCCCTGATTTCATAGCGCAGACTACCTCCGCTCAAGCCTTTTTGCTTTCAAGAGCCCAGCGAGCTAACTCTGTCCGGTTGTGCAGACCTGTTTTGCCCAGCATATTGCTGACGTGGCTTTCGATAGTCCGCTGGCTGACATTCATCACGTCTGCGATCTGGCGGTTTGCCATACCCTGCGCTAGCAACTGTACCACCTTTAACTCAGTGGGAGTCAATTCGACATTGCGGCGCGCCTTAATTTTGGGGCCACTCTCCATACCGGGATTTGAGTGGCGAATCAAGCGGGATGCTGCTTTCAGAGAAGATTCCACTTGGGCTACCAGTTCTTCTGGTTCAAAAGGCTTGACTATATAAACGTCAGCCCCAGTGCTCAAGCCTTTTACTCGGTCTGAACTTTGACCTTTTGCGGACAAGAAAAGAACCGGAATCCAGCTAGTGCGAGGGTCTTCTCTGATGTGTTTGACTAAAGTGTAGCCGTCCATTTCCGGCATCATCACATCGCAGATAATCAAGTCGGGAACTTCTTGTTCTAGTTTTTCCAGAGCGTCTCTGCCGTTTTCTGCTGTAATGACGTTGTAACCCCGAAACTCCAAGTAGTCCTTGACCAGCAAGATCAAGTTGGGGTCGTCGTCAACCAGCATCAGCCGTTTTTGCTCTCCTGAATTGTTGTCCTTTGTCATGTTTATTCCCGCTAAAGTATCCCGCACGCTTCCTTGTTTTCACTTCTGTCTTTTCCGTCAGTCCCCCGCCACCCGGCTGGGGGTGGAGGACGACGGTCGGCTGAAGGGATGGCGGTGAGGGAAAGCGGGGCGGGTATTACCGCTTTCCAACCTATAATTGACTGCTGTTTGTGAGTGTCTTACGACCTGGAACGCAGCCCAAACCTGTAATCGACGATCGCCCTGTCAAGATCAGCCTTGATTGATTGGAGATTCCCTAACAGAGCGCAAGTTAAATATCTTTAATCTCGATCGGTTCAATTTCAGGTTAATGCCCCGGTTTTAAATGATACTTCTGATATAGAGAAATTTAAGCAGACTCCCTACTTACGTATTTAACTGTTTCTAGTGTAGTTTGGCAACCTGCTTAGTGTCTGCCACTGAGAAATTTTTGCACAAAATTTCACAGTTCCTCCGATCGATTTTTTTTACTGTACCTTTTGAGAAACACAAGGAACACGGGAAGCCGCACAAGGAAGACAAGAACCTAACTACAGTTTTATTGAACTGTAGCAGGTGCGATCGCCCGGAAGCCAAACTGTCTCAAATTCTCACCCTTAACCTTAAATTTAACACTTTACCTATAACCCTGTACTTTAAACAGCGCTATACTTAAATGTTTGGCTCCGCCTCAGCAGGCACAGGCAAAGGATGAGTCAAGAAAGCGTATTCTTGAACTACCTTTGAGTTTAGGAGATGTTCCTGAATAATTCTCTCAATGACGGGTGGAGTAACGTCGCGATACCACACTCCGTCTGGATAGACTACCATAATCGGGCCAGACGCGCACACTCGCAGGCAATTGGCTTTGGTGCGAAAGACACAGGTTGGTCGATCGGCAATTGGCTTGTCCAACCCCAATTCTTGCAAGCGTTTTTTTAAGTAATTCCACGCCACCAGACTCGTTTGCCGATCGCAGCACTTGGGCACGGTTTGGTCGGCACAGATAAAAATATGCCGCTCGATTTGAGCGATTCCCAGGCTTTGGACGCAAGCGCTCAAGCCTTCGCTGCAATATTCCTCGTTATTTTCTGTCATTGTCTTCATCAATCAAAAGTAATTGGTTAGCGATCGAAAGTCATCACCACTCTCCCCCTCTCCCACTCTCCCCCTCTCCCACTCTCCCCCTCTCCCACTCTCCCCCTCT
>Ga0209490_10000752_pt1 | contig 32228 bp, 26 predicted proteins | sample MAT06_FD_187209 | JGI IMG/M metagenome (GOLD analysis project Ga0209490, IMG submission 187209) | Freshwater microbial communities from Lake Fryxell liftoff mats and glacier meltwater in Antarctica - MAT-06 (SPAdes) (version 2) | ecosystem: Environmental > Aquatic > Freshwater > Ice > Liftoff...
CCCTGATCGAACTGCTGGTCGTCATCGCCATCATCGCGACCCTGGCCGGCCTGCTGATCCCGGCGGTGACCATGATCAAGAGCAAAAGCAACGATGTGAAGTGTAAGAACAATTTGCGGCAATTGGGTATTGCGATGATGGTGTATCGGGATGATCGGGATGACACTTTTCCTGGTCGGATGAGTGAGATGTTCAATTTTAAATCAACTCTCGGCTTGGCGGGACTGGAAAGTAAGCTGCTTGTTTGTCCGCGTGATCAATCCAGAGGTACCGACGTGACCATGCATAGAGAGTTGGCCCTCTTCGACTACACACTTGAGGAATTGCACGAGGACAATACCAGTTATTTATACCAAACAAGTACCCGTCTGTTAGATAGCGATTCCCAAAACTGGTTCACTTTTGAGTCAAGTAGGGAAAGCACCGCTACCCCGAAGAATATTATTCCGATAGGCGAGCAGCTGGCCGCAGGAGTCAACACCTGGGCGGAGGGCAAGCGCAATCAGCTCGCCGTAGGAAACCTGAATCCAAATCCCATTGCCGATAAGGATCGTGGCTATCCTTTTTCCCCGTCGCTCTTTCCGATCATTTCTTGCTTCTATCATAATGCGTGGACGAAAGCAAATATGCGTTCTCAACGCAGAGCATTTTCAGTAACCTTTGATGGAAATATTTTCGATCATATTCCCTATTGGGAACATCAAGTTAATCCCGACATCCCACTCCCGCTCCCTTAAACACTTATGTTTGATTAGCCTGCGTGTAAATGAATGTGCAATGCAACGCCAGAAGTCACGTCCGGCGCAGCCAATGCACTCGGCGGCCATCGTCGTGGTCGGGGCCGCGCAGGGAGGGCCAGCGGTCGGCGACAGTAAAGTCGGCAGCGGCTAGAGCCGTTAATTCGGCGTCGGTGTATAAACGCACGCGTTCTTGCCAGGTGCTGATTACTTTTCCGGCGCGGCTGACGGTGACGTCTTTGACCACCGATGACGCTTCTAGGTGACGCTTTTCAAGGATCACCGTGCCATCGGCGGCGGTGCGCTCACTGGTGGGAACGAGGTTGGCGCGTAAGCGGTCGACATGGGGGAGGTCCAGGACCAGCCAGCCGTCGGGGCGGAGCAGGGATGCCAGGCCGGCGAGGGCTGCGGCGTTGCTGGCGTCGTCGAAATAGCCGAAGGCAGTAAATAAGACGGTGACCGCGGCGAAGGCGCCGGTGGCGAATGGTGGGGTGCGGATGTCGGCCCGAGCGACGAAACTTTTCTGCGCGCTTATTTGCGCGCGATGCCGGGCGGTTGTTAATAAATGGGCGCTGAAATCGAAGCCGACTGCGGTCAGACCGGCGGCGCGCATCGCTTGTAAATGGCGGCCATTGCCGCAGCAGGCGTCGCAGACGGGGCCCTGGGCGGCGGCGAGGCGCGGCAATAATCCGGCGACTTCTGCGTGCGCTGCTGCGTCGCTGCGGTGCGCATAAACGGTGTCGTACTGCTCGCCAAAGGCGACTTCCCACCAAGGCAGATCCGTGCTCACGTCAGGCTCAGCTCAGCAGCCGGTCGAGGGCCGCCAGATCGGCAAGCCCCGCCAAGGAATTGACCACGCGATGGGCGCCAGCGGCGCGCAGATCTGCTTCGGGCACTAATCCCACCACCGCCAAGGTCCGACATCCGGCGGCCACCGCGGCGCGGACGCCGCTGGGGCTGTCTTCAATAGCAATGCAGGCCGAGGCGGGCAGCGCCAAGCGAGACGCCGCCAGTCGGTACGGCATGGGATCCGGTTTGTGCGCCGGGGTGTCCTCCCAACAGACCCGCCCGGTCAACTGGTGGGCGATGCCTGCGGCGTGTAAGGCCAAAATCGCCACGGCGCGTTCGGAATTGGTCACCAGCATACGTGGAATCGCGGCCTGGATCGCCGCATCAAGCAGATCCTGGGCGCCTGGGCGTAAAGCCAGGCCCTTTTCCTGGTACAACTGCATCAGCATCGCGGTCTTGCCGCGCACCCAGGCGGCTGGGTCGCAGGGCACATCCGCTCGTCGCGCGAGATCGGCGTAAAAGGTCTGATCACCTTTACCAATATTGCCGACCAGATCGACTTCGGTCACTTGCACGCCAACCGTAGCCAATAACCGTTGATGGGCCTGGAAGTGAACTGGCTCGGAATCGACCAGGGTGCCATCCATATCCAGCAGCAGCGCAGCGATCATGGTCGCGAGTTTGACCACCCAGGGGCCGGGTCAACGCCAAGGGCGGTATATCCTGCCGTCAGCCTGGCCCACGAACGACGACACCCTGGCCGGAACGGCCAGGGTGCACGCATGTCAACCAAGAAGCCTGAAGTTTCAGGCGCGCGGCTCAGGCCCGCATCGGCACCGCTTCGCGGGCGGATTCCTTGCCATGAATCTTACGCAGTTGCTGGGCGCACTTGTCAGCGACCACGTCGATGGCGGCGAACAGGTTGGGCTCCGTATCATGCGCAACCACATCTTTGCCGGTGGGCAGATGCATATCCACGTCGACACGATAGCTGTCGCGCTTTTCGTCGTGATGGATGGTGATGTGCAGGCTGGAGAGACCTTTGTGGAAGCGATTGAGACTTCCGAGTTTCTCTTCGACGTGCGCACGGACCTTATCCGAGACGTGGTAATGAACGCCGGCGATGTGAATGGTCACCATGATGTGCCTCCTGTATTGGGGAGGTTGGGTCGCCCGGTCCCCTGCTCCGGACGGCTGCGGTCTGAAAGGATCCAGGGGAGATCCACTGGCATTCTAACCCCGGTTCCTGGGTAACGTCAATGCCAATCGATGCAGCGGTTTGCACAGCACATCAACGCAGGGCGCAGGATCGCAACGGTGTCAATTTCGCGGCCAGATATCCTTGTAACACGCGCCCGGCCGTTAGGCTTCTCTCCCTTTCCCATTCTCACGACGTCCAGCGGTCACATTCGACCCATCCTGGCCGTTCCACGGCGCCACATGACCCGCGTTGACGTTCCGAATCTGCTCGCCTGGCAGGGCTGTCTGCATGATCTGCCGCCTGGCTGGGAGCCGGTCGGCATGTACGGATCCTGGCGCAAAGGCCAAGTGATCATCGCCGAAGATCGGCGCCCGCGCGTCGCCATCGCCTGGGAACGCCGCGCCATGACCCCGGTCTTGGAGCGCACCGCCAATACCGTCGCCAAAGCGCATCGCCGCGCAGTGGGCGCGAGCCAGGTCAGTCCGCCGGAGCCCTGCGGCCCGGACGGGGTCGTGGTGCGTCTGGTCGGTGGGCCGACTGAAATTGCCATCGGCGTTCGTCGTGTCGCCCAGGCCCAGGCCACCATCGTCTATCGGCAGTTGAGTCCTGGACCCATGGTCGAATTTCGCCGACTGATCATGGCCACCACCGCGGTGGCGGATGACGAAGCCGCCACGTGGTCGATCCATGGGCTGCGCGTCGACCTGCCCCCCTACTGGCGCACGGAGGGCATCCAGGTCCTGGCCGGATTCGTGCGCGGCGTGTGGTTCCATTACCCGCACGGCAAGGAACGCGTCGATTCGGTGCTGATTTTACGGCGGTATGCCTGTGCCAGCCATCTTTTGGCCGGTCGCGATTTGGTCACCTGGCTGACCAGCCAGGCCGAAAAGCAGGAGGTCACCACGGTTCACGATACCACCGCGACCAGTGCGCATCTGACTCTGACCGGGCCTGGGCGCACCTGGTGGCGACGCCTACGCAGGCGACCGCAAGTGCGGCATCTGTATGCTTGGGTCGATAGCGAAAGCGACCGTCTCACGGTCCAGGAGACAACCGGCGACGGCGAGCCTCTCGCAGGCTTGCGTGCGCGAGTCGGCTCTCCACGGTGTGCATTCCTTTCGACCCAGGAAGCAACAGGCATGCCATGAAACGAGGTCAAACCCTCGATCCACGGGCCTCGGTATTGCGTTTAGCAACCGGGGTCGAGTCCTCGCTGACCGACACGGGGCTGTTGCGTCTGCGCGCGGCGCCAATCAAGCCGTGGGGACCTTTGCGTGCGCTCGCCTGGCTGCTGCGCGTGCCCAAGCGCGCGGAAGTGGAATTGGATGCGATCGGAACCTGGGTGATTGCGCAGATGGATGGCCGCTCGCTCAACCAACTCGCCGCTGATCTTGGCCAGCACCTGAAACTCAGCCGTCGCGAAGCCGAAACGGCCCTCGCCGATTTCACCAGCATGCTGGTCAAACGCCACTTGGTCGACGTGGTGGCGCTGAAACCTCTCGGCCCTCCCGCGGAACCAGTGCGCGATCCCGCCCCGCGCCCCCCCACCTCTTTGTCCCCCCAGACGACATCTCCATGAGCGATTCGAGCCAACGCAACCAGGGCTCCGCGAAAATGCGCCTGCTCGGCAAACCGCCGACCCTGCCGTTGCGAGTCGCAATCCAAGTCGCGCTGACGTCGATTCGGGTGCGGCTATCGCGCAGCCTGGTAACGGTGTCATCGGTCGTCCTGGCGGTGGCTTTTCTGCTGAATGTGCTCGGGGAAAATCTCGGCAACCGGGCGGTCTACCAGGAATGGGCGCGGGAATCCGCGAGTTCGCGCCACACCCAGGCCCTGCGCGACGCGCTCAGCCGGCCGCGCGAGAATCACGCTCTGCTCCAGGTGCTGCACGATAAGCCTGTAGCTGTTGCTGCCTGGCATGCAGCCCTGGCTGGCAAACCCGTCGCGGTCACCGCCGAGACGGTGACCCTGGCCTTAGACCTTTCGCGCTGGTTGGATGCGCTTAATCCGTCGCAGGCGTATCTGATCCGGCGTAATCGCAGTCCTGACCAATGGCTCGCCCAATTCACCGGGGCGGAACAGGTCGATGCGTTCATGCTCACTGCCGGGCAGCTGAAAGGCGTGCGCCTGGAATTCACCCGCGAACAATTATTGACTCTTACCGAAGCCATGCCCACCCTGCAAGACGCGCTGGCGGCCCTGGGTACCAGCGAAGAGGCACGCCTAGAACGCGTGGTCGCCGCCGGCGGCACTGAACAGGTGTTGCTCTCCCTGGCCGAGACGGATCAGGTCGACCCCGTGCTCCTGCCACTCGACCAGATCTTGGGTGAAATGGATGCGGGTACACGCAGCGCCTTGCGCCATCAGATCCAACGTGATCGGGCACGGCTGCAGGCCGCTGAGGTCGTGTCGCGATTCAATGCCAGTGATCCGTCATTGTTGGCCGCTGCCGACCTGGATATCGCCGCCTTTCGCCAAGCGCTTGCCAGCGATCGCCCGGCGGTGAAGCAGTTTCTCAATGTCAGTGGCTGGGATGTGCCGCAATGGCAACAGGCTCTGGTTGCGGCCCCCCTAGATGCCGCCCTGGAACAACTCAATCAGACCCTCAGCGCCGACGGCTTCTATCGCCGCGATGCCTTCAAAAATACCTCCCTCGATAGTGAAACCCTAGCCCTGGCCAAGCGGGTGCGGCTGCCGGATCGGCAACGCACGCGTCTGAACCGACTTTTGTTACAAGCCGCATTTCCTGGGGCTTTCCGGGCTGTTCCCGCCGTGCGGACCTTGGATCTGGCGGCCGTTCTCCAGGCCAATGAGGATCCCGCCTTCAGCGGCCTGCACGCCGCGGTCGCGGCCGCGGCCGCCCCGGTCACCCTGCCGGAACTGGCAGAAGAGGTCCAACGACGGCAACGCTTGGCCGACCTGGAGCGGACCTTCCAAGCCATCGCGTATAATCCCACCTCGGGGGCGCAAAAGACCTTTTGGTTAGTGGTCCTGTCGCTGCTGGTCTGCATCGTCGGCATCGTCAATACCATGATGATGGCGGTAACGGAGCGTTTCCGCGAAATCGCAACCATGAAATGTCTCGGCGCGATGGATTCTTTTATTCTCAAATCCTTTCTGATCGAATCCGGTATGGTGGGCACACTGGGCTCTCTGCTGGGTGCGGTCATCGGCCTATGCCTGGTCCTGTTACAAATTTCGATCCGCTACGGTGGATCGTTTTGGCAGGTGGTCCCGGTTGGCGAATTCGCCATCGTCGCTGGGGGAACCCTGCTTTGCGGTCTCGTGTTGGCCATCATTGGCGCCCTGCTCCCTGCTCTGAAAGCCGCCCGTATGCACCCCATTGAAGCCATGCGGATTGACGCCTGATGTGCCGTCTCGCCCCCCTGCTTGTCCTTGCCTGGTTCAGCTGTGCCCTTGGTGCCGCCGAATTGGATCAGACCCGTATCGCCGCCACGGCGCAGAGTTTAATCGATCTTGGTCCGCGCAATCCCGGTTCGCCGGGCGCCGAACAAGCCGTCGCCTTGATCAGTGAACAGCTGCGGGCCGCTGGCCTGAAACCAGTCTCGGTCCGCACCACGGTTGCTGGGATTGTCGATGCCGGTTCGACTCTCGAAGTCGCTGGCAAGCAGTTCACCCTCACCCCGCATCGTCCCAATAAAGCTGCGGTGGCGACCACCGGCGGCACACCCCTCCAAGGTCCTTTACTGATCCTGGGTCAGGGCCAGCCCGACGATCTGCGTGGCAAGAACCTGCATGGGGCCATCGTGGTCCTTGATGGCAACACCGCTGACCGCTGGATCGAAGCCGCGCAACTCGGTGCCGCAGCAGTGGTCTTCCGCCGCCCGGGCAGCATGAGCCGTTACGACGTGACCCGCCAGGGCATGGGCGCAAGTGTGGAATTTCCGCGTTTTGTCGTCGCCGATATCGATGACGCCTTGAGCGGTCAGGACGCGGTGCTCACCGCCTCGGTCCATCTGGCGCCCACAACCGCATGGACGGTGTGCGTGCGCATTCCCGGGCGTGGTCAGCACAATGAAGCCATATTGTTGAGCACCGGCTATGAAAGCCCCGTCACCTTGGCCGCTCTGTCACCTGGGGTGACCGCCGCGTGGAATGCGGCGACGCTGCTGGAAATCGTACGCACGTTCGCCAGCGAAAGCCCCGACCGGGACACCGTGGCCATCTTTCACGGTGGCAGCGCTGAACATCTGCGCGGCTTGCGCCAATTGACGGGGGCTTTGAGCCTGGATCGAGAGAAAATGGGTTTCTCCGCCCGTAGCCAGCTCGATGAGCTGCGCCGCTTCCAGGTTTTGATGTCGTGGCGCGGAGCTGCCATGCTCGCGGCCTTCCAAGAGGTCACCACGCTCCCCGCCATTACCCTCACGGCCCTGCGCGCCCAGATTGCTTCCCACCTGACCGAGCCGCCATTACCAGATGTCATTCTTGCCGACCAGCTCAAAGCAACCCGGAAGGAGCTTGATCAATTCGTCGCCCTGCTCGCCGGGGCCAAGGCCGATGTGCGCCAGCCCGCGTTGGAGGCGCTGCGCAATGCCTACAGTCCCTCGAAGCGTCGCGCCTTGACCCCTACGGAAAAAACCACTCTGGAAGAATCCATCGCCACTGCGGAAGCCGATTATCAGCGTTACCGAACCGTGCAGCAGAAACTCGACTATGAGCAGGATCTGGATCCGTCCGAGGATGCGGTCGTCGCCGAGATCGTCCCCGAAGGGATCACCGAGCTGATCCGTCACCTCACCATCGTTGATCGCTACCGTGATGATTACACCTCCCTCGCGGAAGCGCGCGCAGTGCTCGCTGGGGCCACCGCGATCCACTTGATTGGTCTCAATTTCAGCGATGGCAACACACGTTTCGCCGCCGCGATCAAAGGCACCTATGTCAGTTGGCTAGACGAACTGGGCTGGCTTACCTCAGGTCTGGTAAAACTGGCCGACGATGTGAACAAGCAGAATCAGGCGGTGCCGGTGGCATTTGAGCGCGCCGCGCATGATTCTCAGGACGAAGCCGGCGCCTGGTTTGGCGGCGACATTATTCACGATGCCGGGGTTGCTGGCATGTTCCTGCCCGCAGCGACCTTGACCACCGTGGCTGATGCCCGCATCCGGCAGGGCAGCCCCCAGGATGACAGCGCCCATTTCGATCAGACCCGATTCCTCACCCAGGTGACGGGTCTAGGCGGATTCCTGGCCGCGTATGTCGATGCTCCCTTCATCGCCAATCGGAAGTCGAAGAGCAGCATCTCGTATCGCGCCCCCACCATCGAAACCGAGGTCCGCTCGATCGGTAGCAAGACCGGTTATCGTGGATTCCCCTATCCGTTCGTGATGGTGCAACGCGATAAAAACAAAGATTGGGAAGGCGGCATCGGCTGGGAGGAAACTTTCTGGGGCAATGCCTTCGGTAAGGTCCGCGTTCCCTTTGTACCTCAGAATCATCCTGCTTTAAAGGGGTTGAATATCCCGGTCAGCATCTATGGCCTGGACGCCACCGGCTACATCATCGCCGCGCCAGCGTCGGGCGGCACGATGCGCAAAAAGGAGGCAATCGAATTCAAACATGCCCAGGTCACCGACTTGCTGCCGCTGGTATTCATGTGCGAACGCAGCCGACTCTTTGGTATTTTCGATCCCCGCCTGATGGTGCCGCTGACCACCATCAGCGTGCTCAGCGCAACCCGCGATTCCGCACCGAATTTCTTCCACGTCGAAAATTCCTCGGCCCTGGCCGCCGCGGCAATCTTCAGTGAACCCACGGTTCCGCTACGGATCACCGCCACCCTGGGTCAGGTCGGTAATCGCATGATCCTCACCGGCCACGCCGCTCTCGAACGCCAAGGCGTCGCGGACGGCAAAGGCCGGGCCGCTGGTCTGGAGCCGGGACTTTTGTCCGATCTGACTGCTTTGGACTGCGCCGAGGATACCTTCCACCTCAACGACGAGCGCCTCGCTCTGCTGCGCCGCAATGGCATCAATCCCGACAGCACGGTCATGCTCCATTCGTTGAGCGAACAGCATCTGGAAAAATCGCGCGAGGCCCTGGCCAGCCGCGACTACGAGAAGGCAATCGGCGAAGGCCAGACCGCCTGGGCCCTGGCGGGTCGGGTCTATCCCACCGTGCTGAGCACCGCCAATGACATCGTTTACGGGCTGGTGATCATGCTCTTATTCGCCATCCCCTTCGCGTGGATTTGCGAACGCCTGGCTCTTTCGGGGTCCACCATCGTCCGTAAGGTGGTCGGCTTCATCGCTTTCTTCGTCGCCGTATTCCTGTTCTTTTTCTTCTTTCATCCCGCTTTTGAACTCGCCACCACGCCGATGGTGATCTTCCTTGCCTTCGTGATCTTGATCATGAGCTCCTGGGTGATCGCCCTGCTGTATAATCGCTTCGAATTCGAGATGGAGCAGATCCGCATGTCGGGCATGGGCATGCACAAGGCCGACGTCAGTCGTCTGGGCACCCTGTTCGCCACCGTCGGTCTGGGCATCAGCAATATGCGCCGCCGGCCCACGCGCACCTTCCTGACTGCACTGACCGTGGTGCTGATGACGTTCATCCTGTTGACCTTCGCCAGCTTTAATCCCAGCGTGGGCTCGCAGAAACTGGGCTTGGATGCAGCACCGCCCTATTCGGGCATCCTGGTGCGTCAAAACGGCTGGGTCGAACTTGCCAGCCAGACCGAACCCCGCATCCGTCGCGCCGTCAACGACCGTTTCGAGCTGCACCCGATCCGCTGGCTGGGTCCCACTGGCGACCAGCCCAAATTTCCCGTGACCTCGGCCACCGGGTTGGCTGATGTCGGCGGCGTGGTCGGCATCAGCGCCGATGATCCCCATGGCATCCCCGGTGCACTTATGCGTGGCAACGGTGCCGATGCGCCCCGTGGCTTCGCTGACGACGGCGAATGGTTGTTCCTGCCCCGCGATGTGCTCACCCGTCTCGGCGTCCAACCCGGCGACGAGGTCCGCCTGCGCGGCGTGCCCTTCAAAGCCGGAGTGATCGATCATGGGCGCATGTCTGCCCTCACCATGCTCGGCGGTGATCCGATCACGCCACTGGCCTTTGATGCCAGCGACAAAAGCGAACAAGATGATTCCGCCCGGCTGGCTGCGCTGGCCGGTGAAAACGGCCCCAGCGCTGATAATAGTTCCGCCATTCATCTGAGCCCCACCAGCATCGCGTTTGCTTCGCAGGCCGCGGTGCAGCGCCTCGGTGGCACCTTGCAAGCCATCGCGCTGACTCCACGCAACCGAGCCGTCAATGTGCCGGACGAAGCCGAAGACCTTGCCCGCCAAGTCGCCGCCACTTTGCGCGTCGGCACCGCGGGTGAATCCTATCTACTGACGTCTGTAGGGCGGATGTCGGTCGCCGGCCTGGGTGCGGTCCTGATCCCGCTGATTCTCGGCGGACTCATCATCTTCTCGACCATGCTGAATTCGGTGGCAGAACGCGGCAAAGAAATTTTCATCTTCTCTTCGCTCGGTTTGGCGCCGATCCATGTCGCCGCCTTATTCCTGGTCGAAGCGGCAATCTACGCCGTGGTCGGCGGACTGGGCGGGTACATTCTTGCCCAACTGATTATCTCCGGGCTGGGCTTTGCTGCAGATCTCGGCTTCGGGGTGCGACCCGACATCAATTATTCAAGCTTTACCGCTGTGGCCACAATTCTTCTGGTGATGTTCACGGTGCTGCTGTCGGCCTTGTATCCGGCTTTGATCGCCTCCAAGGCGGCGAACCCGGGCACGGTCGACTTCCGCGTGCCCGACCCGGTCGGGGATCGCCTGGAAATCGACTTCCCCTTCACCGTCGCTGCCCGCGATGTCCGTGGCCTGTGTGCCTTCCTCACGCGGTATTTCGACAGTCATACCGAAGCCGCGGGCGGCTGCTTTACCGCCGCCGATGCGCGTATGGACGGCGCCGGGAAACTCTTTGAGGTGCACGCCAAGATCTGGCTGGCGCCATTTGATTTAGGAATAAGTCAGCAATTCACCATGGCCTGCAAGCCCACCGACGTGCGTGCCATCTATGCCGTACATTTGACCTTGGACCTGCTCTCTGGGCAGCGTTCGGCCTGGAAACGGACCAACCTCGCCTTCCTCAAGGATCTGCGTCAGCAATTCCTGGTCTGGCGTACTCTCTCCCTGGAAACCATGGATCAGTATCGTGCCGAAGGCGGAGATGAAGACGCCCGCGCCCGAGTGGCCGCCCGCCTCGCCGCCGAAACCGCGGAAACTGCCGCAGCCGCGGCAGCGACCAACGCCTTGGGCACCTTGCCCACCTCCGGAGGTGCCGCGTGAGCCTGTTACGCGACAAGGAACTCAATCAGTACCGCGACATGGTCAAACCCGCCTCGCTGGTCGAGGACGGGTTCAATTGGAAAGCGGTAGTCGGGGCGATCTTCGTCGGCCTCGTCATGCTGCCGGCGACGATGTACATGACCCTGGTCATCGGCGAAACCAACATCTCGGCCGCTGGTAAATGGGTCACCGTGATCCTGTTCCTTGAAATGGCCAAGCGTGCGCGCACCGCCCTGAAGCCCGCTGAGCTGTTCATTCTCTTTGCCATGGCCGGCGCCTTGGCGCACAGCACCACCCAGAATTTCTTCTTCCGTCAGTTTCTGGTCCAATCGGAAGCGGCGCGCAGTTTCGGCATGGGTGATCTCTTCCCGACGTGGTACGCGCCGAGCGATCCCGATGTGCTCGATCAGCGCAGTTTCTTTATGAGCGAATGGCTAATTCCCCTGCTGCTGCTCTTCATCACCGGCATTGTGCATAAAATGGATACCTTGGTCCTGGGTTACGGCCTGTTTCGGGTCACCAGCGACATCGAAAAGCTCCCATTCCCGATGGCCCCCATGGGCGCCGCCGGGGTAACCGCCTTGTGTGAAAACCAGTCAGAAAAGGCCGGGTGGCGCTGGCGCGTCTTTTCCATCGGTACCGCTTTGGGCCTAGTCCTGGGCGGTCTCTACGCTGCAATTCCGGTCCTGACCTCGACCTTTCTCAAGGAACCGTTCCAGCTTTTCCCGATTCCCTGGTTCGAAACCTCGACCAAAACCCAGGATTTTCTGCCTGCCGTCGCCACCGGTATTAGCTTCGACTTTAACCATTTCTTCCTCGGGATGGCCCTGCCGTTCTTCGGCGTCTTGGGTGCCTTCATCGGGGTGCTCATCACCATGATCGCCAACCCGATCCTGTTCGGCTTGGGCTTCCTGCCGAGCTGGAAAAAGGGCATGACGACGGTTCAGATCATGTTCGCCAACCACGTCGATTTCTATCTCAGCTTCGGCATTGGGCTGGGGCTGGCGGTGGCGGCAATCGGCATCTGGCAATGCATTCAAAGCGTGCGAGAGCGCCATCGTGGCAGTACATTGGATAATCCCACAGCCGGTGCAGTCCCGGTGGTCATCAACCGCAATCGCGGCGACATCCGCCCGCTCATGATTATCGTGGTCTACCTGGTCAGTTCGCTGTTCTATATTGCTCTCTGCGGGTATCTGCTCGATTGGAATTTCCGGGGCAGCTCGCTCCTGTGGATGCTGATCTTCTTCGCCTTTGTCTACACGCCGCTGATGAGCTACGTGACCGCCCGCCTCGAAGGGCTCGCCGGGCAGGTATTGGACATTCCTTTTGTCAAAGAAGCGGCGTTCATCTTTTCTGGCTACAAAGGCATTGAGATCTGGCTGTTGCCCATCCCGCTGCACAACTACGGTGCCAACGATGTGGTCCAGTACCGGGTCGCTGAATTGGTCGGTTGTTCCTTCCGTTCGATCTGGAAGCTCGCCCTGTTCACCACCCCGATGATTTTCATCCTCTCGGTAGTTTACGGCCAGTTCATCTGGTCGCTGGCGCCGATCCCGAGTGCGATCTATCCCTATGCCCAGGAATTGTGGGACCTGCAAGCCCGCAATACATGTCTGGTGTGGTCCTCGACGATTTCCGGCTTCAGTCCGTTCATGGCGGCACTGAAACCTGGCGTCCTGGCCCTGGGCGGCCTTATCGGCCTACTCACGTATTGGGGCCTAGCCGTCTTTGGCCTGCCGGTGCTGCTGGTATACGGCGTGGTCAAAGGCCTGGGACAAAGCATCCCGCAGACCCTGGTTACCGAATTGGCCGGGGCGTTCTTTGGCCGCTACGTCATGGCGCCGCGCTTCGGCGCCGATCGTTGGCGCCATATCTCCATGGTGCTGTTGGCCGGCTACGGCTGCGGTTCCGGTTTGATCATGATGTTCGCGGTCGGGGTGAAATTCCTCTCCGCCGCCGTCTTCCAGCTCCCCTATTGATTGCGAGCACTCCTATGTCTGATGCCCCTGCTTCTGCTGCTGCTGCTGCTTCTGCGGCAAATCATAGCTATTGGGATCCCGAGAATGACGCCCGCCATGGCGCGTATGCCCGGGGCAAGGATGTCATCGTTCGCGCCCGTGACGTGAAAAAGATCTACAAGGCCGATTCACCGTTGCCGGTGCACGCGTTGCGCGGCATCAGCATGGAAATCTACAAAGGCGAGTATCTCGCGATCATGGGTCCGTCGGGCTCGGGTAAGTCGACCTTTTTTAATGCCATCGGCGGTCTGGATCGCCCGACCTCGGGCCAGGTCTACATCGATGAAGTCGACATCGCCCAGCTCGATGCCAAGGAATTAGCCTGGCTGCGCTGCCGCAAGATCGGGTATATTTTCCAGAGTTACAATCTCATCCCGGTGATGACCGCGATGGAAAACGTCATGCTGCCGATGACCTTCGCCGGCACCTCAGCCGACGAAGCGCGGCACAAGGCGTTTGAACTCCTGAAGCTGGTCGGTCTGGAACATCGCCCCGACAATAAGCCCAGCGAATTATCCGGCGGTCAACAGCAGCGCGTCGCCATCGCCCGCAGTCTGGCCAACGACCCCGCGATCATTCTCGCCGACGAACCGACCGCCAATCTCGATTCCAAGACCGGCATGGAGGTCATCGAACTGATGACCAGGCTCAAAGAAGAAAAAGGCGTCACCGTCATCTCGGCCACCCACGATCACGAAATGCTCGCCATTTCCGACCGCGTGCTGTGGATTAAAGACGGCACCGTCGATCGCGTCGAACTGCGTGAAGACCTGCATATCGAGAAGGGCTCGATCGGATAAATGGGCCCAGTGGGCATGTGGCGCGTGCATGTGGCGCCAGCCACCCCCCGTCAACTTACCATCACGGCGGCTTAACGCACATGCCGCCTGACGCATACGTGGTTTCAGTTCGGGAATGAGACCGCTTGGCCAGCAGAGCGTCCTTGTCTGCGGCGGGCCAAGCCCTGAAGTGCTGCGATGCCTGCTGGTGACGTTCCCCCTCCTGAATCGCCGACGGATGACGCGGAAAGTTTGCGTCGTTCGAGTTGGCCGCTGCTCGCGTTCTTGGCCCCTTTGGCGCTCGCGCTGATGAGTATCGTCGTGCTGCGCAGTCGCCCCGATGCGCCGACGCAGCCGGTTGACGGTCGCGCCGTTTACGCCCGCTGCCAGGCCTGTCATAGCGTGGATGGCGTTGGCATCCCCGGATATGCGCCTGCATTAGTGAATAGTCCGGTGATTTCAGGTCCAGCCGAAGCGCTGATCGAACGGATTTTAGTCGGCAGCTTCATCGGCAACGACGTTCGCCCCGGCTCGTGGTCGGCGGTGATGCCCGGTTTTGCTGCCCAGTTGGATGACGCCGAGGTCGCCGCCGTGGCGCAGTGGTTGGTCACCACCTGGGGCAGCAACCCAGCACCTGCCGATACACGTATCACTACCAAGGATGTGGCGCAGCAACGTGCACGCTTGGTGACCGGAGTAGGACCATGACGCAGATTCGTAATGAAAGCCACCCAGAGCGCGGGATCGCTTGGTGGCCCAGATCAGCTCAGCCGACCCGAAGTGGTCGCGCCCTGGTGATCGCGGTGGTCATTGTGTGCGCGCTCAGCCTCGCCGGAGCCGCCGGTTTGGCGTGGCTCACCACCCAGCGCAACGCGGCGCATAGGCTCCCCGTGGATACCAGCATCAGGACCGGGCCCGGGCCCCAGCTGGTGCTGAATTTGACGGATACTACTGGCCAGCCCGTGACCACCGCCGAGGTGCGCGGTCATCATTGTCTGGTCTATTTTGGCTATACGTCGTGCCCGGATATTTGTCCGACCGAGCTCAGCTTTATCAGCAAAGTGCTGAAGGCTTTGGACAGTGATGCGGAAAAACTGAAGGTCTTTTTCGTCACCGTTGATCCGGAGCGCGATACCGCCGCACGTTTGGCCGAATACGTGCCCTATTTTGATCGCCGAATTCGGGGCCTGGTCGGCAGTCGCGAAGCCATCGACGCCACGATGAAGGCGGCGGGGGTGATGGCCTCGATAGTTACCCCGGTCGGCGTCCCGGATGGATTTTATTTGATGAACCATTCACTCTCCGCCTACCATTTCGGTCCGGACGGAGAATTGCTCGAAACCTACCAAAGCGCGGATGGCGTGGCCAGTGTGGTCGCTACTATTCGTGCGCAATTGCGGAGTTCCCCATGATTCGATTCACTTTTTTATGTCTGCTAACGGTGAGTGCCATGGCGGCAGAACCCCTGACGGTGAAAACGCCGTGGGCCCGCGCCACGGTCCCAGCTGCTCAGGTCGGTGCGGTCTATGTCGCCTTGCAGAATCCGGGCACCGAGAGCGTGCGTATCGTCGCCGCGAGCAGCCCGGCCTGTCGCACCACGGAAATCCATGACCATGTCCGCTTAGATAATGGCAACGTGCAGATGGTTGCGGTGCCGGCATTGGACATCGCAGCAGGCGCCACCGTGACCCTGCAGCCCGGCGGCAAACACATTATGCTGATCGGGCTGGTGGCGCCCTTGGTCGAAGGCGAAACCGTGGCGGTGACCTTGACCACCGCGAGCGGCGCGACCATCGCCATCGCCGCGCCGATTAAAGGTATTGGCGCACTTTCAGCCTTTGAAGATGCGAATGAAGCTACGGCTAAAAACCCAGCCGAGTGCGCCTGCTGCGCGCTGCCGGAAACTACCGCTGCGACCGACGCTGAGCCGAAATCTGAGGCTATCACCACAACCCCAACGGAAGAGCCGCAGCATTAACCGCAGCACCGGCCTGCGCCGGTTGCGAGTAATCGAAGCCGTATTTCTACGGAGCTGGCACATGTTTCTCGGTTTCCAACCGAGTAATAGCCGCCTGCGCCTGCGCCACTTCGTCAGCGAGCCCCGCCTGGTCCGCCAAGTACGCCCGGCGCCGCCACAATGGGAGATATACCGGGTATTGTTCCAGCGCGCGCCGCGTCCAACTCAAAGCCGCACTGCGAAGCTCCGCCTCATCGGGGTCGCGCAACGAACGCTGATAAGAAATGTCAGCGGCGGCACTGAGCAATCCGATATCGTTGGAAAATTGCGCCACGGCGGGTGCCAACATGGGTAACCAGTTCTCGCTCTCATCAGGCCACAACAGCGTTGCGATCACCGCCATCTGCGCAGCGAGACGGGCCTGCTCAATAGCAGCTGGCCAGCGCACCGCATCTACCACCAGCGCTTGCACGGCCGCGTTGGCCAAGGCGCGTGGGCCGGCAAACCCAGCGGCAGGAAAATTGGCTGACGCGGCGAAGAGTCCGGCTTGCGTCGATTCTTGATAGGCGCGAGAGACCGGTTGCTGGCTGGCCACGTGCATGCGATGCAGCCCAGTAAAAACCGTCTGCGCGCGATCACGCAGATCCGACCGCGGCGCATTTCGCACCATGGCGCCCACGGTCACGAAAACCACCAACGCGCCAACACTCACCACGGCGACGCGACTCAAGCGGCCCTGCGGAAGCCACTGCCAGCGTCCTGGGGCAGCCGCCACCACCAGCACCGCCAATACCCCGACCACCTGTTCGCTATGCAGATGAAAATCAGCGCAGGCATGGACCAGACAGGCCAGTACTCCGGCACATATGCTCCACCTCGGCAGGCGTAAGCGTGGCAACCAGACGATGAGCGCAGCCGGCAACACCGCGACTGCGGCAATCAACAACCCGGATTGTAGCGCGGTCAGCGAGCGCCCGCCGAGAATTCCGCCGACCAACAAGACATACAGCACAAGACCTGCACTGACGATGGCGGGGACCACCACCGGCAGCGCAGCAGGTTCATCAACACGATATTTTAATTCGAAGTCGTCCGCAGACACCGGAGTCCATTCCCGTCGTGGCCACATGGCCAGCAAACTCACCGTCCACCAACCCAGCAACAGAATCAGGCCGATACCACCCAGGTCCACCGCCGCCTGCAACGGTTCATTATGCACATACACCGTCTCTTCGGCGCGCGGCGCTTTCACCCGCGAAAATTCACTTCTGAAACCATCCAGGCCGAAACCCCATACAGGTCGCTCTGCAATCAACTGCACCGCGCCTTGCCAATAGCCAATACGCGCTTCGGCGCTGGCCACGATCCGTTCGCGCACGCCGGGCATCAGCATCACGAGGCTGACCACGACCAGCACCATCCCTCCAGTCAGCCAGCGCCGCCCATATAAAAATATCGTCACCGCAGCGGAGAAGAGCAGCGCGACCATACCCATTTTACTGCCACTGCGCAGCAACATGACAACGCCGAGCAGGGCGAGGAAAGTCACTGCCCAGCGTGCGCGATGATCTGCTTTTGTTCTGTGGCCCGCCTGCCGCCCTAACGGCCGCCAAGCCAGCCACGCCGCGCCCACAGCAGTGGGAATAATCAGAATAAGCCACGCCGCCACCGTATTCGCGAGCAGAAAGCTGCCTTCTAAGCGCCATAAATGTGCCCGTTCGACCAGCTGCGCCGCCTGCCCGCGAAATGCTGCTACGCCGGGATCAGCGGCGAGTTCCGCCTGCACAGCCGGGCGTTCCCAGCCGATCTGGGCGAGAAATATCAGACTTTGCCCGAGAATGCTGGCGAGCACGCCTGCGACGATCAGATGCCGGCGTTGCTGTAAACGAGGGGCCAACACCAGAGCCGCACCGAGATACAGCGTCCAACCGCTCCACAGACTCCAGGCTTCAGCGGGAAACGGGCTGCGCACTGCGCCGAATAATGCCCACGCCAAAAATGCGACCCCCCAGAGGCTTGCCCAGGACCAGCGCAGGGATTCCCCCAGCGCCAGTCGGCAACAGCCTAAGGCAATTATTCCCGCAGCCAAACATGAGGTCGCTTGATTAGCCGGATCGCTGACGTCGCCGCTCCACACCAACGGGCGCAACAATAACAGCGCCAAAATAGCGCTGTCGGCAGCGAGATCGAGCCAGCGCCGAAGACGTGCCTGCGGATCAATCGCCGCAGCACCGGAACTGGAAGCAGACATATCCAGTCAGCTCAGGGCGAACTCTGCCGAATGCGAATGACCTCGCCGGAATTGAAATCGGTGGCATAGACGCCATCGCGAATAAGCCGGCCGCCGTCGCCGAGAACACTCAAAAAGGTGCCTTTGGACACCTCCGGCACCTTGCCGAAGGCATATATAATGACCGTGCGCAATTCGGGTTCGACCCGCGGCGGCTGGGCGCCGAAATCAACGCCGACGTTGGCAATGGCTTCCTCATCCGTGGCATCTTTACCCAGCGCGAGCACAAACGTCGTCAATCCACTGGTGTTGCCCACGCCGATAACCCGGCCGCTAACCGCGATCAGATTCTTGGGCTGGAAAACCAGTCCGTTGATGGTTTCTTGTGGCCCGACAGCGCCGCCCCGACGCACGGAACTATCAATATGCCCAGCACCTGCGGGGACCAGTTTGACCGAACCACCGAACATGAGCCAGCCGAGAATCACCACCACGAGGACCACACCAGCGGGCACGCCAAAGCGGCCAGCGGGAGTTTTCATGAACGGAATAATGACCTCGTCGGTCGGCTTCTTTCCACACTCGCGACAGGTTGAGCGATCCGGTTTATTCTTTGCGCCGCAATGCGGACAGGCCCACAGGTCTTTGCCCTGGCCTGGTTTTATTTCGGCTTCATTCGCCTCGGCCGCAGACGCGGCATCAGCCCCGGCAAAGGCATTAAAACCGGGCGGCGGAGCTGCCGTAGATGTGGCTGGCACCGGCACCCCTGATCCTGGCTGAGCGATGCCCAACGGGGATGACTGCACGTCAACATCAGCAAAGGGATTAAAGGCGTTGCCCGACGCGTCCGCTTGCGGCTTTTTCTGCGGCTGGGGCTGGTCTTCGATAAAGCCAGGAAGGTCGTCACTCATGATCAGTGTCCTTGAACGATTTCAGCGCCGACGGCAGCCCGCACTTGTTCCGCAAGGGCGGTAGCTTCGGCAGCAGTTGGAGCTTCGGCAATAATGCGCGAGGCGGGTTCGGTGCCGCTGGCGCGCAAATGCACCCAGCGGTCGCACCACACCAATTTGATGCCATCGCGCGTATCGAGCTCGGAACCCTTGGCCAAACTATGCGTGCCCAGGGCCGGAATAGCTGCTTTCACCGCAGCACGATCCATGGCAACTTTTTCTTTATGCATCGCATACCGCGGAATCGCATCCACGAGCGCGGCCAGGGATCCCGTTGAATTTGCGAGATGTTCCAAAACCAACGCCATGGCGATCTGGGCATCACGCCCCATGACCACGCGCGGATCAATCACCCCACCGTTACCTTCACCACCGATGACGGCAGAAAATTGTTCCATGGCATCGACGACGTTGGCCTCGCCGACTTTGGTCCGCACAATGGTTGCTGAATTGCGGGTACCCACGTCTTCCAGCATCCGACTGGTCGACAGATTGGTACAGGCAACGACATCCTTCGGGTTCGCCCCGCCCGCGATTGCCGCGGCGATGCGGGCAGCGGCGCACAGCACCAGGGTATATTCTTCGCCGATGAACCGGCCATTGCCGTCAATAACTGCTAGGCGATCCGCGTCCGGATCGAGCACGAATCCGATATCCGCGCCGACAGCTTTGACCACCGCACCCGTTTCGCGCACGTTAGCAGCGTTCGGCTCGGGATCGCGGGGAAAGACTTGGTCTTCGCGGGTGTACAAAGGAATAACCCGACAGCCGAGCCGGGCCAGCAATTCCGGCGCGATGCGGCTGCCAGCGCCATTCACGGCATCGATGACCACGGTGAAACGCCGTTCACGAATGCGTTCGACATCGACCGCGCTGAGCACACGGCCCAGGTGCACATCAATGGCGTGTTCGGCGCGATGATAATCGCCGCAGCGCAGCCAGGTCTGCCACTGATCTTTTGGTCCCAGTTCCCAGGTCTCGACGACGCGGTTCAATTCGCCCTGGTCAATATTGCGACCGCGGGCATTGAAAAACTTCAGCGCATTCCACTCAATCGGATTATGGCTCGATGACACCTGAATGCCGCCAGCGGCGCCCAGCTCGGCGACCATGATCGGCACCGTCGGCGTCGGCACGATGCCGATGTCAATAACATCACAGCCGGCAGCGCGTAAGCCGGCGGCCACGGCTTGCGCCATCATCTCACCGGTCGGGCGCGAATCGCGACCGACGACCACGGCGCCTGTGCCGCCGGCGATGGCGTGGGCGAATGCCGCAGACAGGCCCAGCACCTGTTCAGCGTTGAGGGTCTGGCCGACCACCCCGCGAATACCGGAAACAGAGACAATGCATTTCAGATGACGAGACATGATCGGCCCAGAGTCAGCCACGCAGGGCGCTCGTCCAGAGGCGAGCGTGATCAGAAGTCTTTGTGGGTGAACCGCCCGAGTGGTCCTGGTCTGCTATTTTGTGTCGTAAGCGCAGGCCTCGTCGGTCAGATGCAAGGCGCGGAATGCGCAGTGGTAGCACGGCTAGAACAAGCGTTCCGCAACGCAGCAGATGGCTGGCGCGGCCAAGATTACGGCACAAAATAGCAGACCAGGACCACTAACAGCCGCGGGCGCCATAGCTTCAACGCATAGCGACTCGATGAGGGACAAGGGGAAAACGCTGGAGCGGTATGGCACCGCGACCAAACTGCGGCCATGCCCGCAGCGCCCGCAGAAGTCAAATTGTCCCAGCCTGCCCAGGCCCGCCTGCGCAAGCCCAAGACGCGCGGCGCCTTCAACACCGTTGATGCCGCCCGCCGTCAGTTGGGCCTCTTGACCGTCGCCGACCCCCTGGGCCAGGCGCGCATCTATTGGCTGATCGCCATGGATACGCAGGTGATCGAAGATGCGCGCTTTCTCGCCTTTGGCGATCTCGCCAGCCACGCGATCTGCGACGCCTTTACCGAGCTGTCCCGGGGCAACACGGTCGCCGCTGCGTGTGCCCTGCGGCCCGAGCAGATTGATAGCCTGCTGCGCGATGATCCGGTCTCTCCGGCCACCGGTTCGATGGAGGCCTACGCCTTCATCGGTGCCCTCCAGGAATTGGCTGAGGCGGCCTTACCCACCGTCGAGTTGCTGCCGCCGCCGGTCGATGCCCCGCGCTATCAACGCAAGCGCAAGCCGGATTGGACCGCCGAGGACCAAGCGTGGTTGCCTTTGGGCTTGTTCAAAAAGGCGGAAATGGTCGACGGTTTGCTGGCTGAACTCCTCCGTGAAAGGCTCCCAGACGGCAAGGTCACGTGGCGCCTGGATGGCATCAATGATGATTTCCGCGTGCGCATTCGCTTTACCGGCCTGGATGAGGAAAAAATTCCCACCCTGTGCGCCTTCGCCCAGGATGCTCTGCGCGGCCAAGTCCATTCACAATTAATCGTCGAAGAGGTGCGCTGATGTCTGACCCCGATCAAGATGCCTATAAATACGGATTCTCGACTGCCGTCGAAGCCGTCACCCTGGGCCGCGGCCTGTCCGAAGAGGTCGTGCGCGCGATCAGTGCCGCCCGCAACGAGCCTGCGTTTTTGCTCGCCTTCCGGCTCAAGGCATTCAAACGCTTTCAGCAGATGGAAGAGCCGGACTGGGCTTCGGTGGACTATCCGACCATCGATTACCAGGCCATCCAATATTACTCAGCGCCCAAATCCAAGGATAAGGCCGCCGGTGAAGCCACCTACGCCAGTATCGACGACGTGCCTAAGGAAATTCTCGAGACCTTCGAGAAGCTCGGTATTTCTCTGGGTGAGCAAAAGCGTTTGGCTGGAGTCGCCATCGACGCCGTCTTCGATTCAGTCTCCATCGCCACGACGCATCAATCGCGCTTGTTCGACGCCGGGGTTATTTTCTGCTCGATCCAAGAAGCCGTCCGCCAATTCCCCGCGCTGGTCGAACGTTGGCTGGGCAAGGTCGTGCCCATTGCCGACAATTATTTCGCTGCGCTCAACTCGGCGGTGTTTTCCGACGGCAGTTTTGTCTACATTCCGCCCTACACCAAATGCCCGTTGGAACTGTCGACCTATTTCCGCATCAACAATACCGACTCCGGTCAGTTCGAACGCACCCTGATCATCGCCGATGTGGGCAGCCAGGTCAGCTATCTCGAAGGCTGCACCGCCCCGCAATCGTCCAAGCACCAGTTGCATGCCGCCGTGGTCGAACTGGTGACCCTCGACGACGCGACGATCAAATATTCGACGGTGCAGAACTGGTACGCAGGCGATCCCATCACCGGCGAGGGCGGCGTCTACAACTTCGTCACCAAGCGCGGTCTGTGCAAAGGGGCGCGCTCGCACATCAGCTGGACCCAAGTCGAAACCGGCTCGGCGATCACCTGGAAATACCCCAGCTGTATTCTGGTCGGCGATGGCAGCATCGGTGAATTTTATTCGGTAGCCCTGACTAATGGCCGCATGCAGGCGGATACCGGGACCAAGATGATCCACATCGGTCGCGATACGCGATCGACGATCATTTCCAAGGGCATCAGCGCGGACTATTCGTCCAACGTCTACCGCGGCCTAGTGCAGATCCATCCCCAGGCCGAAGGCGCGCGCAATTATACGCAGTGTGATTCGATGTTGGTTGGCAAGACCTGCACCGCCCGCACCTATCCGTATGTCGACGTGCAAAATCCCGGTGCACATCTTGAACATGAGGCCAGCACCTCGACCCTGAGCGAGGAACAATTGTTCTATCTGCGTTCTCGCGGCATTCCCCAAGAAGAGGCCATCGGCGCTATCGTCAATGGTTTCTGTAAAGATGTCCTCGCCGTCCTTCCTCTCGAATTCGCCGCCGAGGCCCACAAACTCCTCGCCCTTAAGCTTGAAAATAGCGTTGGTTGATCCTTTTATGCTCGATATTACCAATCTCCACGCCCGCGTCGGCGACACCCCGATCTTAAACGGAATCGATCTCCATATCGCTGCTGGCGAAGTGCACGCGATTATGGGTCCGAACGGCTCGGGAAAATCGACCCTGGCGAAAGTAATCGCCGGTCATCCCACCTATACCGTGACCGACGGCAGCATCACCTGGAAGGGTGCCGACCTGTTGGCCCTGCCCCCCGAAGAGCGCGCCACCGGCGGGATATTCCTCGGCTTTCAGTATCCGGTTGAAGTCCCCGGGGTGAACAACGCCGAATTCCTGCGCCTTGCCTACAATGCCCGGCGCAAGGCCCGCGGGGAAGCGGAATTGAAAACTGCTGAATTCGCCCCCCTGCTGGCCACCCGCATACGGCAGGCCAAAATGGATGCGGTCTTTGCCGAACGCGACCTGAATGCCGGCTTTTCCGGTGGGCAGAAAAAGCGCAATGAAATTCTGCAAATGACCGTGCTGGAACCGGAATTGGCGCTCCTCGATGAAACCGATTCTGGACTAGATATTGATGCCTTGAAAATTGTCGCCGATGGCATCAATGCCTTCCGGAACGCCAACCGGGCAATTATTCTGATCACCCATTATCAACGCCTGCTTGATCTCGTGCAGCCGGATCGGGTGCATGTGCTGGCCAAGGGACGCATCGCCACCAGCGGCGACCGTACCCTGGCCGAACGCATCGAGGCCGACGGATTCGAGGCGGTCCTGGCGTGATGGCAACTATCGCTAATGAAGCTAATGAAGCTAATAGAGCTCGCGGAGTTGATTCCTGGGATGACCTGCGCCGCGACGCAGCAGCCCGCGCCGCGACGGTAGGCTTGCCAACCCGCGCCAGCGAAGCATGGCGTTATGTCGACTGTGCGCCGCTGGCGCATGAACCCGCCGCAGAAGCAGCGCCAGCGATCACGGTTCTGCCTGGCTCGACGGGCTGGAAAAGTGGTCCGATTGAGCCCGCCCTGGTGCGCGAGCGCTGGGCGAAAGCCGTGGTGGACACCACCGATATCGGCCAAATCTGGAGTTGGTCGCAGCTGCGCGATACCCTGCATCTGCATCTGCCCAAAGGCGCGCAGGGTCACCTGCATTGTCGCATCGAGACCCCCGGCGGCTGGCATGGCTATCGCATTTTAATAAGCGTCGATCGGGGCGCTGTTGGCAGCCTAGTGCTCGAACACGCACTCGGCGCCGCGCGCGCATGCACGGGAATGGATGTGGACGTCGCCCAGGGCGGCTCGCTCACCGTCGAAGAAATCCAATCCGGCGCCGATGCCGCGCAACTGCTGAGCAGCGCCGCAATCAGCATTGATCGCGATGCTCAGGTCACCTGGACCAGCGCCTGGCGCGGTGGGGCCTTGGTGCGCGCGCACCAAGATGTGCGTCTAACCGCCAGCGGGGCGAGCATAGATTTTGCCGGCTTAGCCCGCGTCGCCGGTAAGCGCCAGGCGCACCAATACTTGCGCGTTGCGCATGTGGTCGGCGATACGCGCTCGCGCCAATTGGTAAAGAACGTTATCGACGATACCGCGCGCGCGAGTTTCGATGGGCTCATCCACGTCGCCAAAGGCGCCGACCGCAGCGACGCCGAACAGCTCAATCATAATTTATTGTTGGCCCCCGGTGGCCGCGCCGACACTCGGCCCCAACTCGATATTCACGCCGACGAGGTCAAAGCCGCGCACGGCGCCACCGTCGGGCGCCCCGAAGACGAACAGATCACCTATCTGCGCACCCGTGGTCTGGATAGCGAAACTGCACGGACGCTCGTTCAACAGGGATTCAGCGATGAAATCCTGCACCGGTTTCGCCATGTCCACCCTTGACCTGAGCACATTCCGCAGCGCTATTCGCGCCCAATTTCCGGGCCTGGCCGAAGTCTATCAGGGAAAACCCCTGGCCTATCTCGACAGCGCGGCGACCACGCAAAAACCCCTCGCGGTGATTACCGCCATGGACACCTTTTTGCGTGAGCAGTACGGCACCGTCCATCGCGGTCTGTATAGGCGCTCGGTGCAATCGACCCAGATGTACGAAGACGCCCGCCGTACGGTGGCGAAATTTATCAACGCGGCGAGTGAAAAATCTATCGTCTTCACCATGGGCTGCACCGACGCGATCAATTTGGTCGCGTGGTCCTGGGCCCGCAAGCATTTGCGCAAGGGCGATCGCATTCTGATCACCGGCATGGAACACCATGCCAACATCGTGCCCTGGCAAATCACCGCCGAGATTACCGGCGCCGAATTAGTCGTCTGTCCCATTCTCGACGACGGCAGCTTGGATTTGGAAGCCTTTGACCAACTGCTCGACGAGCGCGTCAAATTGGTCTCGCTGATCCATATCGCCAACAGCTTGGGCACGATCAATCCGATCCGCGAATTGACCCGCAAAGCGCACGCGCACGGTGCCAAGGTGCTGATCGACGCCGCCCAATCGATTGCCCATCAGCGCATCGATGTGCAAGACCTGGACTGCGATCTCCTCGCATTTTCAGCGCACAAACTCTACGGCCCGACCGGCATCGGTGTGCTCTACGGCAAGCCCGATATTCTCGCCAGCATGCCCCCCTGGCGTGGCGGCGGCGAAATGATCGAAAAAGTCACCTTCGAGAAAACCACCTTCGCCGAACCCCCGGCGCGTTTCGAAGCCGGCACCCCGCCGATTACCGAAGCCATCGGCCTCGCCGCTGCGTGCAACTGGATCAGTGTCATCGGCTGGGACAACATCACCGCCGCCGAACACGATCTGTACGCCTACGCCGAAGCCGGCCTAGCCACGATCCCGAACCTCCGCCGCATCGGTACCGCTCCCGACCGCTGTTCCGTATTGTCATTTGTTTTGCCGGGCGCCCACGCCGCCGATCTCGCCAGCGTCCTTGATATGGAACACATCGCCATCCGCGCCGGCCACCACTGCGCCCAACCCGTCATGGCCCGCTTCGGCGTGCCCGCCACGGCGCGGGCGTCGTTGGGGATGTATTCGGATCGGGAAGATATTGATCGACTGGTCGCTGGGCTCAAAAAGGCTGCTGAATTATTTCGGTGATCTCAAAGAGATTCGCTCCAAGTATTTGGGGCGCCTCCACCTAGGTGAAACTTCGTCGCCGTTACGCCGAAATTCTAAAACGCGCCAAGCAGATGTTGAAGGCGGACGGACCACCAGGGGGCTGTTGTTTTCGGTTTTTTGGCTAGGGTATTCCGATGGAGATGCCCATGCCCTGCCGGTCCCTGTTGCTCGCCTTGCTTGTGTCCTCGCTCGTAGCAGCTGATGTGGAGACCTCAGTGCCGAAAGGCGGCGCCTGGGTTTCACCCGCCGACACGGCCGGTTTGGCGACGGTCCGTCTGCATTTTCCATCCACTTGGCACCAGTCCCAGCCGGCGTCAGATCGGGAGATCGATCCAGCACCGCCACGGGTAACCATCGGCAAAAAGCAGATCCCCCTGCTTTACGTCGTCTGGCGGGAGCTGCCGACCGAGAACGCGCCCATCATGGAGTGCCTCGCCCGCATTCGCGCCGACACGATTCCAGTGGGCGCCAATATCTCTGCTCAGACCACGAGCGGCTGGTCCTACGGCATTCTCAGCGACTGCGAGGTTCTCGCCCAGGATACCACCCTGGACGCTGACTGGCGTGGCGCATTTCTCGCGCTCCTGCGCCAACGCATTGCTACCCACGAGGATCACGAGATCGAGACCCTGCTGGTGCTGCGGCTCACGGGGTCTCTGCCCGAGGAATCCTTTCCGACGTGGAAACGCGATGACGTCGTGCGCCTGCTCGCCGGTTTGAACGGATTTAATGACATCGCCGACGCGCTGCCTGACGCGCAGCGTATTCATCTGGGCCCCGAGGTCGCGGACCAGAAGTCGCCGGATCCGTTATTTTTGCCCAAGGTCGACGCTCCAAATGCCCCTGCGAATAGCGGTTCCGCGGTTGCCCGCTTCGTGCCACGCAGCTGCTGGTGCATCGAGTGGAGCGACCCCACCACCGCCCTCACGACTATTCGCGCCGTGGCCGGGTTTGTGGATGAGTGGACCGGCGCGGCGTGGCCGGTTTCCTGTCTGGATTTGGTCGAGCGCATCTGCGACGATCTCGGCCTCGACGAGGCACTCCTCGCTGACCTTGCCGGCAAGGATATTGACGGCGTTGCTTTTTTTGGCTGGGACTGGTACCTGCAGTCTGGCAGCAACCTTGGTTTCATTATCCACGCCAAGCAGCCCATTGCCCTGCCCGGCAATTTTTCCGGCAAGCACCCCGGTGCGGTGGCGCTGGACGATCACACTATTCTCCTCAGCACTGGCGGTCGGATCGCCGACATGGTCAAACGCGCTATCGCGGATGGGACCTCGCTCGAATCGGATCCTTGCTACCGGCAGGACCGCGCGGCCTGCACCGTTGCCGACGGCGAACGTGAGCTCGGCTTCGCTTTTCTCGGCGACCATTGGCTGACCAATCTGATCAGTCCGCGCTGGTTCGTGCAGACCGAACGCCGCCGCAATGTCGACGCCCGCATCCGCCTGGCCACTCTGCTGCGCGCGGTAGTCGCCGCCGAACGTGGCCTGGATACGCCAGCGCCGCTCGCGTCGCTGCGCAGCGGCAGCGGTCTGCCCGACGGTGATATCGCGTGGCTGCTCGACGGCCTTGCGGAGCGCGACGGGGTTCTGGTCCATCGCGATCTGGGCGGCCTGTGGGCGCACCCGCCCATCGACGAATTGCCCTTCGACCGCGTCACCGCCCGCGAAGCCCAGGCCTACGAGGACTTCTGCACCCTGTACCGCAACCGCTGGGAACGTGCAGATCCCCTCGCCTTCCACGCCGTGCGCGAGGCCGACGGCCAACTGCGCACCAGCCTGCTGATCAGCCCGATTAGCCGCCGCTCGGACTTCGCGATGGTCGATCAGTTCCTGTCCCCGACCAAACTGCCGCATCGGGTGGCGGTTATGCCCGGCGCCGCCGCTGGGCTCAGCCTGACCCTGCGCACCGAAGCGGCGACCCCGATGATCGGCCTGCGCCTGCCGCAAGTCCTCAACCTGCAGGCCAGCGCCCTCGATTTTGCCTGGACTTCCTTCCGGCCGAACCAATGGCTGAAGGAGTCGCCCGAGGAGGACGAGGTCTCCTACCTGCGCCTACCCGCCGCGATCATCGTCCCCAATGTTCTGCTCGATGGGTTGCTCGGCGGCGGTCTGCTGGGCGCGCGCAATTGGAGGCCGACCGACGAGCAGGGCATCCAAGCCATGGACGCCGGGTCCGGTACCTATCCCTGTCTGCGCTGGCGCGCCGAGGGTGAAGGCTTCTCGGCCCTCGCAGCCCATCCCGGCCCCCTGCGCGCCCTGCGCGACGCGCCGGTGACCTACCGCGACACGCCGGCCTGCGATCTCTACGCCTGGTTCGACGGCCGCGCCGGCTACCTACTGCGCCGCCGCCTCTGGCAGCTGGCCATCACTGATCGCAGCGTCGCCGACTGGCGCCGCAGCAACCGCCTGCGTCGGATCAATGACTATATCGGCGCTGCCAAGGCATCGGCCGCGGTCGTCGCTAGCTTCCCGCGTCCGGGCATGCCCCTGAGCGTCGGCAGCGGCATGCCGACCTACCTCGAAGCCGGCCGAGGCTGGGGATCGGTGATGCGCGATCTCGACGACCTGCCGCCGATCATCACCGGCCTACACGCAGCCTCCCTCGCCATCAGCGTCGGGGCCGATTCCCTGCGCTTCGACGGCCGCTGGCGCTGGGATGCCGAGGCGGACCCGGACAATGGCATTCAAGCCGTTCCCGCAGATGCAGACGCCGAAGCGACGACTCTGGATTTCGACCGTTAGACCGGGCGGGAGATTCCACTTCGCTGCATCTATTTTATGCCGCCCATATCGTCTCATTCGAAGCCCCGCCACGGAAATAGTCATGCCAACATTCCTGCTCCTGCTGGGCGCGTCTCTTTTATTCGTGTCGTGTGGGGCAGCAGACCCCGCGGCGCCACCGGTTGTCGCGGAGCGGGCCGTGCAGATCAATAATCACGCCTTGGATGTAGCAGGGATGGCCACCCTCACGCAATTGGAAGTCGCCTATAAGACCCGGCTTTCCGACGGGGCGTACTGGTACGACCCTGCCTGTGGGGCGTTCGGCACCTGGGGCGGGCCGACGGTGGTATGTGTTCCTGCGGGACTTGTCCTCGGCGGGCCGCTGCCCGCAAATGCCTCAGGGGTCGGATCTGGGATATTCATCAACGGTCGCGAGATTCACGCCTTTGATGCGCTCTACCTGCAACATCTTCTCGGGCCCATCCAACCCGGTCGCTATTTCACCGACGCAATGGGTAATGCTGGCCTGGAGGGCGGTCCCGTATTAGTGAATCTGGTCGCGGCAGGAAGCGTGGACATGCACTCATTAGATCGTGTCAATATGGCCCGAGATCGACAGCGCTCATGCAATATTGGACCCGGTGTGATCGGTGCATGTCCACGCTTCGTCACTCCACGCTTCGATCACCAGTTAATCGACAAAAGGCCGGCGATATCGGCAGCTCAAACTCACTTCAAAATGCGTCTGACCGCCGATCAGCGGGTATCAGAGGTTCGTACTTTCTGGGATGAGATGTATGCGATCGAAATACCTTCCGGCATGAATGACGATGGTGTGTTAAGAGCGGCCAAAAATACCGTAGATACCCTTGCAGGAATTCCGTGATAGCACAGCCCTACCTGGTTACCCTCTGTATGAGGGCGCCCCTCGATCGCGTTAAATCCGCCTCGAGCCCGTGGAGAGAGGAGCTGCAGGATGCGCGGGTTGAGGAATGGGGGAGTGAAGTGCTCGTGCACTGTGTTCGCGATGCCGCCGAATTACATCGGGTACGAGAGCTTGCTAGTGCTCAAATTGATGGCGCAACAGTTTGTTACTCGATGGAGGTGGCTTTCCCCCAGGTTGATCCCGAGAATTGTTCTGGAGATTATCTGGTTTGGGATATGCCCACTGACGCGATGATCGTTCAGGCTGACCCATTTGATGGCTTTATAAAGGCCTCTGTTTGTGGTGTTTGCGCCGCTGTGTTTTGGCATCAAGCAGAACCATTTCATTTCACTGAACTTCCGATTGCCCCTATTATGCGGGCCTCAAACAATGCGATTGTTGTGGATGATTTACTGGCGAAAAAGTTATCTCAAGCGGGCATTCCGTTAATGGACGTTCCGGGTCATGCTAAATACCGGCAGCTACCGTTCGCGGCATCGTTTATGCCGAAGGAAATGGAGCCCCTGCCCCTGGGCGCTCAGTACGTATGCGGAAGCACTTGCCGGGCATGCGGTTTGTCCCGGGAATATCGTGAACCATATCATGTTGGTGGACCATTGCCGAAAGATCGAACGGGCAAGGGGTTGACGGTATTACTTGATGGAACCCCTATATGCACGAATATTAGTGATTTCCCTGGCGGGTTCGCTTTGATTTCCCAGCAGCCATTTGGCCTTTATCCGGAAAGCGACTGCCCCGAGTCGATGTTTCTCCCGATCATTATGAGAAAAGATATTGCCCTTATTATTCATCGGGCTTGCCCCGATTCCTTATGGAGATCAGTATGTTTCGTTTAATTATTTTATGTTTTTTGCTTATTTCAGTCTTTGTTAATGTTTCTGCGGCCGACAACGCCGAATTCCATAGTGACCTGAGTCGCATCCTCGTCGAAGGCATTTCCAATGAGCAAGACACTTTGGTTATCATTGAGGCATTGAAGGTAGGAAGCGAGGCTGACGTGATTATGGCCTCCCTGATCGCGGGCAGGAGCCCCGATTTCCTGAAGGGCCACACAAATGTACTGATTGATGCTTATTTACGGTCGAATGAGGGAATTGCCTTGCTGCCACTTGAGGCAATTGGCAAGAGCTCTCCTCCCAACCAAAAAATACTGGAGGTGCTCCGTGGGTACCTTGGCGGCGACCTGCTTGAACGGATTCGGCTCTATCGCGAGGTGCACGTGGTACCTTCGGTTGGTGGCTATCTCCAGAACGATATCATTGAATTTGTCCTTGCGTCCGCATCGGAGGAAGAGCGTCTTCTTGCGTTCACGTGCCTTTCCAAAGGGGCGCGCGATGGGGGATCTTTTGATGCCGATTTGCTCGCCTCTACATTAATGGCAACGGTCGACGCGGGCCCATCATTAATTGATAGGGCGGGGGCCATTGTGTGCTTGGGGATTATCCACCCGGCACTAAAAAATAAAACGAAGCAAGCTGTAAATACTGTTCTTAGCGAAACTCTCCGCTCCAATGATAGGCATCTGGCGCTATTCGCTGCGCGCGAATCGCTAAGTATTGGTATTCATACCGAGAATGCTCTTTCCGTTGCGGCATCATCCTTCTCTGAGCCTGACCAGCAATTGCGTGCAAATGCATCTGTTCTTTTTCAAAAATATGTAAGCAAGGACGAGGCCGAAGCACTGTTGCGGGGTGTTGTGGGTGAAAATGAGGTGGTGGAAATTGTCAATAACATATATAAGTGACTAGGTATGATCCGGTTTCCATTCCTCCACCTTTATCCACGCCCGGTTTTGTGGACGCCCAGATAAGCGGGAAACGCACTTCGATTAATTTTATCCTTTCCATCACTTAACCAGTTTTCGGCATTGCTCCAGATGGTTGGATGCGGACAACGGGGGCATAAGTGCCGCGGCTCCCCCGGGGATATGTTCATAGAGTTGCGCCTCGTTGAAGGTACAGAGAAGTTTGCCGATGAGCATCGCCAAGCCGACTGGAACGGCCATGAATCGATCCGCCGCGCTCCGGTAAACGAGCTGGCATAAAGGCACTCCAGCACGTCCAGAGAACGGCCGAGCCAGAATGTTTGCAATGCAATCGGGCGGGGAATATCCCGGTCACATATTAAGTGGATCAGACGCATATTTAGCTGTAATTCATACCTGACGGAACCTATTTTTTCGTAATAGCGCAATAAATATATATGACAATTTCCAATCATCAATATATGACAAGCGTACTATAGATATATCTTGGTGTCCGACCAATTGCACCTCACAGGTATCGCCATCAATAACCCGTATAATTTTTGCGTATTGTTCATTTGTTTCCTCAGTGAAAACATCGGGGGAAATCACGAGGAAACAGCATATAATGAGCCATTTTAACATGGTTCAGATGATCGACGAGGTTCTTGAGCTCTGCACGGTCCTCACCATCGCTAGGTTAAACCCGCGCAACCAAGCGCCCCAATAGTTGTTTCGCACAGCAACCGTAAATTCGTGGGTAGAACCTAGCTAAGCGAGGATGCGCTGTTAGGGTTGCACTACCGAGGGAAGTGCATGTCCACGAGATCGAGCCACATTAACCAATGGA
>Ga0209490_10000754_pt1 | contig 32188 bp, 25 predicted proteins | sample MAT06_FD_187209 | JGI IMG/M metagenome (GOLD analysis project Ga0209490, IMG submission 187209) | Freshwater microbial communities from Lake Fryxell liftoff mats and glacier meltwater in Antarctica - MAT-06 (SPAdes) (version 2) | ecosystem: Environmental > Aquatic > Freshwater > Ice > Liftoff...
GGCCTTCCAGCAAGCCGGCGGCAGCCAGCCACAGCGCGCCGCCTTCCAGCCCGCCGAGCAGCACCCTGCGCTGCGCCAGTGCGCGCAGGCCGGCGGGCAAGGTCGACAACGCGGCGCTGTCGGCCAGGGTGCGCCAGGGCGCGACCAGCCAGAACTGGTCCCAGGGCCGGGCCAGGTCGGTTGTCGCCAGCGGCGCCACCTGCACCTGGTAGCACAGGCCGCCCAGCAAGGCGTTGGCGCCTTCCAGCACTTCGGCCACCAGCGGCCCGCTCAGGCGTGAAGCGCCCGGCAGCAGGCAGACGGCGACTTGGCGCGTGTCCATTTCCTGTGGTTCGCTTCAGGCCGACAGCAGCTTGCCGCTGCGCCGTGCTTCCTGGCCGGCGATCTTGGCCACCGACTGCCCGGCCCGCGCCCAGCGCTGCAATTCCCGCGCGAAGAACAAACCGTCCACGGGGCTGGGCAAGGGCTCGCAGCGGCCGCTGACGGGGCAGACCAGGTCGGCCAGTGGCTGCCCGGCCTGCACCTGTTGGCCGAGCGCAAGCCGCCACACCAGCACGCCACTGAACGGCGCCAGCACGTGCAGGCAGCCGGCCAACGGGCGCACGGCACAGTCCGGCTGCGGCAAGGCGTGGGTGTCGACCTCGACCTCGGCCTCGGCCAGTTCCCCCACGAAGCCCTGCTGCTGCAGAAAACGCAGCAGCCCCTGGGCGTCGGCCGCGGCCAGCGCGTGGTCGACTTCGGTTTCACCGCGCAGCTCCACCGTGGCGGCAAAGCCGGCCAGCGGCACGCCTGCACCCAGCCGCGCCCGCAGCTGCGGCCAGATGCCGGACTGCGCTTCGTCGAAGGGGCCGTCGCCGCTTTCCGCAGCCAGCAGCAGCAGCGGTGCGTTCAGGCAGTGCGTCAGTTGCAGGGCGGTCGGCTCGTGCTCGGGCGTGGCGTAGACATGCAGCACGGCTTCGTTGTCGCAGTGCAGGTCGAGCACGATGTCGGCGTCCAGCGCCAGCCGCATCAGGGTCTGGCGCAGCTGCTGCAGCGGCCCCGCTGCGGGCAGCGCCGCCAGCTCATTCTGCAAGGCCGCGCGCAGGGCCAGGGCGTTGGCCTGCGGGTCGGCGCCCAGGCGGCCGCCGCCGGCTTCGAAGCGGCTGGCCGCGCCTTCGGCCAGGGCCGGGTAGTGGCGGTTGAAGTTCTGCCCGCTGGCCAGGTCGAAGCGGCCCTGCAGCCGGCCCCAGACCTGTTGCGCCAGGCCGATGGGGTTGCAGGCCGGCAGCAGCACCACTTCGCCGGTCAGTTGGCCGGCGGCTTCCAGCGATTGCAGGCGCTGGCGCAGGTGCCAGCCCACCAGCATGGGCGGAATTTCGTCGGCATGCAGGCTGCATTGCAGCAGCGCGCGGCGGCCACCCGGGGTGCTGCTGGCGCCGAAGTGCAGGCTGGTGACGGCGTGCGGCGCGCCGACGGCGCTGGTGTCAAGGGGGTGGGTGCGGGTCTGCATGTCGGCGGGAGGCGGTCTGGCGAAAGGAGGCTCAGCGCCCGGGCTGGGGTACGGGTGCGGGGGTAGATGCGGATGCGGATGCAGGCTGCGCCGTCCACGCACGGTACAGCGGCTGCGCCATGCGCACCGGCGTCACGTCCAGGTAGATGCGGTGCACGCTGTAGTCCTCGCCGCCCCAGGCGCCGGTGTACCAGGCCAGGGTGTCGGCGCCCTTGTACAGGCGGAACTCGAAGCCCAGCGTGGGCTGATCGTCCTGCACATCGGTGCCGGTCAAGGCGCGGCCGTTGAAGACCAGGCCGCGTGCTTCGCGATCGGGGCTGTCCACCAGGCGCGTCATGGCGTGGACGATGGCGTTGTCGCCCAGCAGGTCGGGTTGGTAGCCGGCATGGGCGTGATAGGGCTTGAAGCTGGTCGAGCGGGGGTCGATGAGGCCGGCCAGCTTGTCGGCAGCGGGCAGCAGCCGGGCCTGGCCCAGGTCGAAGCGGTCGCCGCGGTCCAGGAAGCTCAGCGCTGCGCCGCGCAGGCTGAAGGGCTGGCCCGTCACCGATCCGGCGCTGGCCGGCATCGGCGCGCCGGCTGCGGCGTTGAACTTCGCGCCGGCCAGGTCGACCAGCAACGCACCGCGCGCGCCGATGACTTCGATCTTCTCGCCGCGCACGATGGCCGCGCTGTCTTCTTCGACCCCCAGGCCCCAGCGGTAGCCCTTGGCCACCATCACCGGCAGCAGCCTGCCGATGCGCCCGCGGCGCAGGAAATGCTGGTCGACGAACAGCGCCGGGCCGGCGAAGCCCAGGCCGTGGTCGATCTCCTGCCCCTGGCGCAGCCGGCCTTTCAGCACGGCCAGCGGGTCCTGCGCGTCGCGGAACATCCAGTCGCTCATGATGGCCGCGCCGGCGCTGGTGCCGGCGACGACGCCGCCACGCGCCTGCAGGCTGCGGATGGCCTGCAGCAAAGCCGTTTCGCGGCCTTGCGGGCGCAGCGTGTCGACGATCAATTCCTGCGCGCCGCCGCTGAAGAACACGCCCTGCATCGCCGCCACGCGGGCGGCCAGTGCGGGGTCGTCGCGCAGGCGTTGCCAGTCGCTGCCGGCCTGGCGCGGCGCCACCGGAACGGCTTCGGCCTGCGCGCCGGCGCGCTGCAGCGCCTGCACGATGCGCTCGGCACTGCGCTCGGGGTTGGCCGCGGCAGTGGCCAGCACGGCAAAGCGGCTGCCCGGGCCGCCGGCTTCCTGCACGATGCGTTGCCAGACTGCGGTGTTGTCAATGCGCAGCGCGCCGCCGATGGGAATGGCCGGGCCTGGCACGGGCTGCTGTGCTGTGGCCGCCCAGGCAGGCATGCCCAGGCAGGACAGGGCGGCGAGAAAGTGGCGTCGCTGCAAGGTGGCGGCAACAACAGCGTCGACAGCAGAAGACTTGGCAACAGGCATGGGGCGGCAGGGCGGCATCGACAGGCCCCGATCTTCGCCGCCAGCGCGCGCTGCAACCCGCGGGCCGGGCGGCCACCCGGTGGCGCTGTGCAAATCGGTGTCGCCTGCCGGCAAGCGCGCAAGCGTTCTGGCCGCGCCGCTTCACTGCAGGCGACACCGACTTGCCGACAAGCGACCCCCTGACCACAACCCGCGCCCCGGCGCGGCCCGGCCGTTCAAACAATGGCATGGCCACCACCGAACGGCCTGCCCGGCCACCGCCCACCATGTCCACTCTGCACCGCAAGCGCCTGAACCCGCTGACCCAAGCCGCCCTGCTGGTACTGGCCGGCAGCGCCACCCTGGCACAGGCCCAGACCCAGACCCAGACCAGCCCCACGCCGCAGGTCGCGCCCGCCGCGCAGCGCGTGGTGGTCACGGGTTCGAGCATCAAGCGCATCGACGGCGAGACGCCGCTGCCGGTGGAAGTGCTGCGCCGCGCCGACATCGACAAGATCGGTGTCACCACGGCGGCCGAGCTGCTGCAGAAGATCACCGCCAACGTCGGCGGCCTGACCGACGGCGCCAGCATCACCGACCAGTCGGGCGCCCAGCGCGGCTTCAATGGCGCGAACCTGCGCGGCCTGGGCGTGTCCAGCACGCTGGTGTTGCTGAACGGGCGGCGCCTGGCCAACTTCGCCACCCCCGGCGACAACGCTGGCGTCGACCTCAACAACATCCCCGCCGGTGCCATCCAGCGCGTGGAAGTGCTGAAGGACGGTGCTTCGGCCATCTACGGCACCGATGCGATGGGCGGCGTGATCAACTTCATCACCCGCAAGGATTACACCGGCGCCGACATCGGCCTCTATGCGCTGGCCACCCAGGAAGGCGGCGCCGGCAAGACGGCGTTGAACGCCTCGGTCGGCTTCGGCGACCTGAGCAAGGACGGCTTCAACGTCTTCGCCGCGGTCGACCTGCAAAAGCTTGAGCCGCTGAACTCGAACCAGCGCAAGTTCATCGAGGAATACGACCTGCCCGGCCGGCTGGGGCCGCAGCTGTCGAGCTTCCCCTTTCCCGCCAACGTCGACTTGAGCGCGGCGCAGCTGACCGCGCTGAACAACTTCGTGCTCGCCAACCCGACCACGGCACTGCGGGGCAGTGGCCCGAACGGCGTCTGGCAGCCGCTGGTGCCGGGCAGCTCGGCGCGGCGCGTGAACTTCGCCAAGTCGTCGTGCACGGGCGGCGCGAACCCGAACTCGGTGACACCTTCGTCGCTGGGCGGCCGCGAGGGCTGCGCCTTCAACTACATGGGCGCTACCGAGGTCTATCCGAAATCGGAGAAGGCCAACCTCATTGCGCGCGCCACCTTCCAGCTCGGGCAGAACCACCAGCTGTTCGCCGAAGCGTTGCTCAGCAAGACCGAGACCGACTACGCCGCGTCGCCGGCCACCTCGGGCAACATTGCCGCCAGCGTGGGCATCACGCTGCCGCCTTCGCTGCAGGCAGTGACGGGCGTCACCACGCCGGTGGGTTTCCGCTTCCGCCTGACCGACGCCGGCAAGCGCACGAGCCGGGTGGAAAGCGAAGCCACGCGGCTGGTGCTGGGCGCGACGGGCAACTTCGGCGACTGGGACTACGACGCCGCCATCAACAGCAGCGTGAACAAGGCCACCGACAGCAACCTGTCGGGCTGGGTCTCGAACACCCGGCTGCGCGCCGGCATCGCCAATGGCAGCTACAACCCCTTCGTGCTGCCGACCGCCACCGGCAAGGCCTTCATGGACTCGATCCAGCTGACCGGTGCGGCCCGCATTGCCGAAGGCACCAGCACCAGCCTCGACGGCAAGTTGACGCGCGCGCTGGCCCGGCTGGGCGGCGGCGACATGATGCTGGCGCTGGGCGCTGAAGTGCGCCGCGAGGAAACCGAGTTCCGCGCCACCGATGTGCTGAAGAGCAACGACGTGGTCGGCGACCGTGCCACCTCGGGTGCGCTGCTGGCCGATACCAGCCACAAGCGTGATGTGCAGGGCGCCTACGCCGAGCTGGTGGCGCCGTTCACCAAGCAGTGGGAAGGGCAGTTCGCGCTGCGCCACGACCGCTACGACGGCGTGTTCGATACCGCCACCGGCCGCACCTCGCCCAAGCTGAACAGCACGAACCCGAAGCTGGGCGTCAGCTACCGCCCCGACAGCACGCTGCTGGCCCGCGCCTCTTACGGCACCGGCTTCCGTGCGCCGTCCATCGCCGAGATGTTCCGCCCGGTGCGCGCCGGCGTCACCGCCAGCTTCGTGCGCGACCCGGTCTCGGGCGAAATCGGCCAGCTGCCGGTGGACCGGTTCAGCAATTCCGAGTTGAAGCCCGAGAAGTCCCAGCAGTTCAGCCTGGGTGTGGTCTTCGAGCCCTCGCGCGCCTGGAGCGGCAGCCTGGACTACTGGAGCATCCGCAAGACCGACATCATCTCTGAGATCGGCGAAGAAACCATCTTCTCGAACCCGGTCTACTACAACGACCCGGCCATCGTCAGCCGCGGCTCTGGCGGTTTCATCAACGTCATCACGGTGAAGAAAGAGAACCGCGGCAAGCTGAACACGTCGGGCCTGGATGTGGCGCTGCGCTGGAGCGGCGAAAAGGGCGCTTACGGCCGCTTCGGCGCGGGTTTGTCGGGCACGCTGGTCACCGAGTACAAGTTCAGCACCGACCCGCGCTCGCCGCTGGTGGACGGCCTGGGCCGCTTTCGCGACGACAAGGCCGTGCAGCGCTGGCGCCACAAGCTGAATGTCGACTGGGACATCGGCGACTTCGGCGTGACGGTGGCCAACACCTACCGGTCAAGCTATCGCGACCAGAACGTGGAAGGCTTGGCGGCGCCGGAGTGGAACAACCGCGACGTCAAGGCCTACTCGCTGTGGGACCTGACGGGCAGCTGGCGCTTGAACGAGCAGCTGCGCCTGCGCGCCGGCGTGCTGAACTTGCTGGACACCGCCCCGCCCTTCACCAACCAGTCGCGCTACTTCCAGGTCACCTGGGACTCGACCTACGGCGACCCGCGCGGACGCAGCTTCTTTGCCAGCCTGAACTACAGCTTCAAGTAGACGGCAGCCACGGGGCGGGCGCTGCGGCCGTCAAGCGCATGGCATGATCGAACGGCCATGAAGCCTACGAGCCACGGGCCCGCAATTCCCTCGCCACGTGCTTCGGGCACGTCGCGCATTTCGGGCACGCCGCGCATCGCTACACATGGCGCATGTGGGCAGGCATCCAGCGGCTGAATGAACGCCGCTGCAAACAAGGTGCGGCGCGCCCGCATCTTCATCAGCTACCGGCGCGCGGACAGTGCCGGGCGGGCCGGCCGCCTGAATGACGACCTCACGCAGCTGCTGGGGGACCGCGTCTTCATGGACGTCGCCGACATCGCGCCCGGCGTCGATTTCGAGGCCGTGCTGCGCGACGAGCTCGCGTCCTGCTCGGCAGTGCTGGCCGTCATCGGCGCAGGCTGGCGCGAAGCCTTCGACACCCCGCGCGAGGGGCCGGATTACGTCCGTCTGGAACTCGCTCAGGCCCTGGCACAGGCTGACGTCCAGGTGATCCCGCTCTTGATGCAAGGCGCGACCCTGCCCGATGCCAACAGCCTGCCCGACGAGCTGCAGGCGCTCTTCAAGCGTCAGGCGATCTCGATCCGGGACGAGCGTTGGCAGGACGACGTCGCCTACCTGGCACGCGAGTTGCGCGCCACGCTCAAGCTCAGGCGGTGGCCGCTGCGGTGGATGGCGGCCGGTGTTTTCGCGCTCGCCGCAGCGGCGGCCTGGTACGCGCTGCGAGTGCTGGAGCCTGTGGAAGCGTTTTCGCGCACGCGGGCGCACGAGATCACGGTGGTCGCGACGGCGAAGGCGGCGGCGGCCTGCAAGACCGCTGTCGCCCCCGTGGCTGAGTGCCCGCTGGTCTTCCAGTTCGGCCCGAGCGGCGTGGCGCGCAACGTGTACTTCGCCTCGGGCTCTTGCGAGCTGAAAGCCCCGCCGTTTGGCCAGTGCGTCCTCGACAAGCTCTCGAAAGTGCGCATTCGGCCATTCGAAGGCGACCGCGATGCCGAAGTCGGACTGAGCCTGGCGGTGCAAGCCGACGGGTCGGCCAAGGTCGCCGTGGAGGAGTGACGACGAGCGACGACGAGGGACGACGAATGATGGGATGTCGGCCGCGGTCAGCGTGCCGACGTGACCGCCGCTTTCGCAGACAAAGCGTGCGCGCGCGGAAGACGAATCGTGAAACTCGTTCCTGCGTCCACCGACGATTGCACGGTGACCGAGCCGCCATGGCCGGCCACGATCTCGCGAACGATGAAGAGCCCGAGCCCCAAGCTGGTCTTCGCATGCTCGTGCAGGTCTGCGGCCGGGCTTGTAGCCCGCACCATTGGTTCGAAGATCGTCTGCAGCACAGATTCCGCGATGGGAAGGCCGAAGTTCGTCACGCGCACTTCGATGCCATCGTCGTCACCCTTGACGGTCAAGGAAATCGCCCTGCCTCGGTCGCCGTGCTGAACCGCGTTGCTGAGCAGGTTCAACAGCGCCTGATGCAGGCGCGGTGCATCTGCCGAGATGACCAAATCTCCGGACATGTGTTCCTCGAAGCTTTGCTCAGGGTTACCGGCACGGATCGTCTCCAGGGCCGTTGTGCAAACCGGCCCAAAGTCGCAAGCCGTTCGCGCAAGTGGAATGCCGGAACCGAGCCGAGTGCGCATGAATTCGAGCAAGTCGCTGATCAGCAAACCCATCGTCGTCGAATTGCGCTGGATCCGCATCGCCGCCTGGTGACGCGCTGACTCCGACATCTCCGGCTTGAGCAGCAACCGACCCGTCATGCTGATGGCTTGCAGCGGGCCGCGCAGGTCGTGTCCGAGTACGGCGAGGAACATGTCGCGTGACGTGGTCACGGCCGACGAATAGCTGTCCACCGACTCCGCAAGGGCTTGATCGATCGCCTCGTTGAACCGCGTGATCTGTTCGATCTCTGAGGCTTCTGTCGAGAATTCGGGCGCCCCTGCGGCTGCCACCCCGGCCGGCTTGCGGCGACTCCACAGCGCCAGAACGCTGGCCCGCAGGGCACGAAACTCGGCCACGAGTTGCACGAGGTCGAAGCCCGACAAATGCCGCAGCGTGCCGTGCGCGGTGGCGGCCGTGTCCGCCCCTGCCTCTTGCGGTGCATGGCCGTGCGACTTGGCAGCGCGCTGGCTGTCTGTCTCGCGCGTTTGCATGTCGGCGACCGCGGCCAGGAGGATCTCCCGACAGTGATCGCGCAGTGCCAGGTCGGACATGGTCCCGGCTACCGGCAAAAGGCTTTTGGCGAAGACCTCCCACTCGCCGACGATCGCATCGAGGTTGTCGCTGATGAATGCGCTGAGGTTCATGGTCGGTTGCCGGGCCTGCTCACGCAGCATCCAGACGATTTGCGCCCTTGCCAGGACATCGCGTCCTCACGGCGGGCTCAAGGCAGCGTTGATCTCGTCTATCAACGCCTCCAGTTGTTCGAGCTCGAACGGCTTGGGTAGCGCGCGCACGTTGGGGCCGAGCGTGGCGACGTGATTGCCGTACTCGTAGCCCGAGCACAGCGCCACCCATTGCGCAGGGTTCTTCGCCAAGACGATGCGCGCCAGATCTGTCCCGGACATGCCGGGCAGGCTGATGTCGGTCAAGAGCAGGTCGGGCGCGCCGGCCTCCCAAGCCTCCACAGCCGCTTCGCCCGTGGCGAAGGCCGTAACTGCGCGACCCGGGCCCACCAGCAACTCACTCAAAGTGTCGCGCAAGTCCTTGTTGTCTTCGACATACATGATGCTCAAGGTCTTCATGTGCAACTCGGCCGTGAACGGGGGTTGATGGTAACGGTGAACCGTTTTTCACAAAGCTGCACGGGCGCAGCGGAAGTCTGCGACACCCTGGGACGCGTGAACGCAGGCGCCGACGTTCAGGCGTGCCGGCTGTCTCCTTCAGGGCGCTGTTCACGCACAGCGCTGCCGCGCTGTGGCGGGCGTTGCCACGGCAAGGGCTGCGAAGGCCACCGCAACCGCAGACCCCTCTGGCGCGCTGCTTCAATTTCAGCCCTCGCTGACGTTCAGCGCCAGTGCCACCGCCGCCGGCAAGTCCAAGCCCTCGCCTTCGGCGCATAACGCTCCGGTGCGGATCGCGCCGTGGTGCAGGCGCAACAGGCGGCGCGTGCGCCTGGACTCGGCGGCCTCGATGCGGTTCATCGCGCCGTACAAACGTGTCCAGTGGGCTGTCGCTGCCGCATACAGGCGCGCCGCAGCGATCGGCTGGCCCGCCATCAGCATGGCTTCTGGCAGGTTGATCAAAGCGTTCGCCAGGCCGCGCGCATAACGCCGTTGCCAGCCCAGCTGCACCGCACGCCGCAGGGCTGCTGCTGCGGGCCGCCACTGACGCAGACGTATGTGTACGCGCCCCAGCTGTCGGGCGGCGTGCAAGGCGCCGACCCAGTCGCCATCGGTGCGCGCACTGTCTTCGCAGTGCTGCAGCACTGGCAAGGCTTCCAGGTCTCGGCCCTGCCAGGCCCACATCGTGGCGCGTGCCAGGCGCATGGTGCGCGCCATTGCGGCGTGGCCCAGCTGCTCCCAAAGGGCCTGGCCTTCGAAGGCCAGGCGCTCGCTGCCGGCGAAGTCGAGCAAGAGGTTGCTGACCATCATGGTCTGCACGCGCAACACGGTGGCGCGGGCCAGCAGGTCGCCGCCGCGCGTGGCCAGCACTGCAGCTTCGTCCAGCGCCAGCATGATCGGGCCTGCCCCGAGCTGGCCGGCGGTGTAGGTGGCCCAGGCCCAGCGCGCCAGCGTCAGCGCGCGGCGCCGGTCGTCGTCGGCGTTGTCCACGGCGGCCTTGGCATGTGCCAGCGCTTGCTGCGCCAGCCCCGCACTGCAAAAACCCAGGGCCAGCAACTCGTGGGCATCGGCACGCTGCGCGCGGTCGCCGGCATTCACGGTGGCCTGTTCCAGGGCCAGCAGGCTGCTGAGCGGCAGGTCGTCGGAATCCCAGTAAGTGCGCAGTGCGATGCAAAGCTCCAGCGCCTGGCCGCCCGCGCGCGCGCCATCGGCCATCGCGCTGACGATGGCCGCATGCACATGAGGCACTTCAGGTGCCACGGCCGTGGGCCCGTGCTGCACGGCCTGGCGCGCAAAGCCGATCAGCCAGTCGCGCATGCGCGCGCGGGCCTGCACAGCGTCGGCCTCGGCCCAGCGGTCGGCGGCGAATTCGCGCACCGGCTGCAACAGCGAAAAGCGCGTGGATGGGGTGGTGGCGTCAGCCTGCCGAGTGCCGTGAACCAGGCACGCGTCGTGCAGCTGGCACAGCAGCGCCTCGGCTTCACGCAGCGGCACGCAAGCCACCGCCGCGATGGCCGGCGCGCAAGCCGCGGTGCCGAATACCGACATCGCCTGCAACAGGCTGGCCTGTGCGGGGTCGAGCTGGCGCCAGCTCCAGTCCACCACATGGCGCATCGATGCGTGGCGCGTGCCTGGTGTGTTGCGCGAGGTGCTGCGCGTCAGCAGGTCCAGCATCGGCGTGCCCGCGCCTTCGCTCAACCGAGACAACAGCTCAGTCGCGGTCAGCGCCCGCACACGCGAGGCCGCCAGCTCGATGGCCAACGGCATGCCACCCAACAGACGCACCAGGCCGACGATGGCAAGCACGTTGCGCGGGCCAAGGTGGAAATCGGCCCGCACGGCGCGCGCGCGGTCGACGAACAGCATCACCGCCGGGTTGGCCGCAGCCTCGGCGATGAGGGCGTCGGGTGCGGGCAGCGGCAGGCCCTCGAGCTCGAAAGCCACCTCTCCGTCGACGTCCAGCAGCCGGCGCGAAGTGACCATCACATGCAGCCCGGGCAGTGCATGGAGCAGGGCGACGATGTGTGCTGCGGTCTCGGCGTCCAGTTGCTCGGTGTTGTCCAGCAGCAGCAGCGCCTGGCTGCCCGTCAGCGCAGAGACGATGCGCGCTTGCGCGTCGCCGTCGGACTGGTCTTGCAGCGCACTGCAGATCTTGTCCAGCGCCTGCGCGGCGTCCACGCAGTCCACCAGCGGCACGAAAGCCACGCGGTCGAACGGCGGCAGGTACGACCTTGGGGACATGGCCTGCAGGTCGACCGGCTGCGTGTCGCGCAAGGCAGTCGCGACTTCAACCGCCAGCCGGGTCTTGCCGCTGCCGCCCGGGCCGTGCACGGTGACCAGACGCTGCGAAGAGATCAGTACGCGCAGCCGCGACGCCGTCAGCTCGGCGCCTATGCTGCGCGTCCAGAAGCTGGGCAGTCCGCTGGGCAGCGGGGGTGGATTCGGCTGCGGCTGCGGCTGCGGCTGCGGATGGGCCTGCGCTGCAGGCTGGCTGGCGGGCCGGGAGCTTGCAGCCGGCGGCATCGGCGTGGCAGGCTCGGCAGGCAGCGATTCGTGCAGCGCCGCCAGCCGGCCGCGTTCCGACAGCACCCAGTCGTCGTAGTGGCCGGGCATCAGCTCGCCGCGGTACAACGCTTTCGCGTTGTCGACATCGCCCAGGCGCAGGCAGTGTTCGAACTGGCGCACATCGCAGCCCAGCCCGCCGGGCAGCACGCGGATGCACAGGCGGTCGGCGAGCAACACCGCGGTTGCGCTTTCGCCGGCAGGCTCAAGCAGGCTTTTCAGCGTCGACAGCGTCTGCCGCAGCCGATTGCGGCCGACGTCCAGGGCCACGCCCGGCCACAGAAGTTCGATCAACTCCTCGCGCCCGTGTGCGCAGTCGGGCGCCAGTGCCAGGCGAGCCAGCAGTGCAGCCACGGCGCGTGAGGCAAACCGGTCCACCCGCAAAAGGCCGTCGCTGATTTCCATGCCACCCAGCAGCCGGACCTGCCAGCGGGCAGGGGCTGGCACTTCAGCTGGCAGCGGCGGCCGCAGCGGGCTGCCAACGTTGGAGCGGCTCATGGTGACCCTTTGAACACAGGCAGGCTGCGTTTCTGCGCCGGCAGCGCTTGAACCCGGCGACGGGCAAGTCTATTGCCGCCTGTGATGCCCGTTCTTGCCCTCGCGGGGCTCCACAGGTCGTCTGTGCCATGTTCCGCAGAACCCGAGCGCTGAACGCGACTGGTGAGCAACCGGCGAGCAACCGGCGAGCTCCCGGCGGGCTACCGCCCCACCCGCTGGCGCTTCGAGATGGTGCTACAGCAGATCAGCCACAGCAGCCCGGCCTGCACCGGCAGCCGCAGCCACAAGGCCCACAGCGGGATGGCCGGGAAGAGTTTCGGGCGCTGCAGCATGCAGAAATGCGTCGGCGTCACGGCAATGGTGCGCGATGCAGCCGACGAAGAACCACAGGAACACGAACGCGACGCCGAAGAATCTTGCCTGGCCCGGCCGGCCAGCGCCGCTGCGGGGCGGTGTCGGCCATCGATTGCTTCGGTTTCAGCGTCTTCGACAGCATGAAGCCTGCAAGCCGATGCCCGGCGAAACTTGGCGGGATACAGGGCGAGTGGGCTGCCGCAGTTTTCAAGGTTTTCGCTGCGCGGCGCGTGCCTCGTCTTCACGCATGTGCTTGAAGAAGTAGCGCAGGAAAAACGCACCCATGCCCAACATGAAGAGGATGCCGGCCGCGCTCATCAAGCCGACGTCGGTGGTCATGAGTTCGGTGAGCAGTCTCATGCAGTTTTCTCCTGAGGTGGACGGCCCATTGGGCGCCCACCTGAATCCATCGCGTTTGTCCAAGGTCAACCCTGGCGTAAGCTGCTGGCTGCAAGCAACTCGCTACGCACGTGTGATTTTCCGGAGCCGTCTTTGAAAGAACTTGATCTTCTCCGCCGCATATCGGTTTCGAAGCTTCCCTTCAGGCTGCTCACCGCAGACGATTTCACGGCTGCCAAAGCCTTGATGGCTTCTGGCTACGTGAAGCTATCTCTGCCCGTGCTGCGCAACGCCAAGGGCACTTATGGGACGCAGGAAGACGCGCTGGTCTCGGCCATCACGCCGGCTGGAAAGCGCGCGCTGATTTCGTAGTGCACGCTGGCGTGCACCAGCATCCGGGTGGCTGCCCGCAAGGCTAACAACGCCCGCAATGTCCGAAATTCCCGCTGGCGACGGCATGCCCGTGCTGTATTCCTTTCGGCGCTGCCCCTATGCCATTCGCGCTCGGCTGGCCATCAAGGTGGCGGGCGTGGCCGTGGTGCACCGCGAAGTCTTGCTCAGCCACAAACCCGCTGAACTGCTGGCTGCTTCACCCAAAGCCACGGTGCCCGTGCTGCTGCTGCCGGGTGGCGCAGTGCTCGACGAGAGCCTGGACATCATGCGCTGGGCGCTGGCCCAGCGCGACCCGCAAGGCTGGGTGCGGGCTGATGAGGAAGTGGCGGTTCAGTTCTGGACCCGTCGCAACGACGGCCCATTCAAACGCGCCCTGGACGGCTACAAATACGCTACCGGTCAAGCCGAGGGTTCTCTTCAGGCCTGGCGCGACGAAGCGGTGGCGTTGATGCTGGCGCCGATGGAAGCGCAGCTGGCGCAGCACCGCTTTCTGCTGCGTGAGACGCTTTCGGTGGCCGACATCGCGCTCTTGCCCTTCGTCCGCCAGTTCGTCGCCTGCGACGTCGACTGGTTCGGCCGTGCGCCGCTGAAAAGGCTGCAGGCCTGGTTGACTGACTTGACGGGGCAGCCGTTGTTCGAGTCGGTGATGACCAAGCGCGCACCGTGGCGACCTGGCGCTGCTCAATCGTTGGTTTGAGGCGAAATTGCAGCAGCGGCGCGAAGAGCGCCCGGGCAGTGGATGCATGGGTGCCGCGCACGGCCTGCGGATTGCGATTGTCGGACAGGCCGTCACCCTCGTCACCCCGCGCGGGGAATGGAACCACACCGCGATCGCCAGCCAGCCAGCACCCTGGACTCGGCGATATCCCGATTGACAGCCTGTGGGTCACAGCGGTTCCATCGACGCTTTCGCACACGCTTTCGCACCCGCTTCCCACCGACTTCAGGAGACGACCTTGACACGAACTCCGCCGACCCGAATTGCCTGCGCTGCAACCGTTGCGGCCGGCCTGCTCCTGAGCCCGGCAGCCTTTGCCACCGACCTTGGCTTTACGCTGTTCAACCCAGCGGCTTCGAACCAGAGCCGTTTGACCCTGCAGGCCAGCGGCAGCTTCGCCGGCGCGGTGCTGACCGCAGCGCCGCAACTGGCGCCGGGCGGGCTGAACGGCAGCGGCAGCGCCAGCACGCTGTACAACGACAACGGCAACGGCAGCCTGCTGGCCACCGACGTGACGCAGCAGAGCCTGCGCTTCGTCGACAGCAACGGCGCGCTGGCCCGCAACGCGACGGGCAGTCTGGGTAACAGCCTCGCCATCGGCCCCGGCCTGGGCGGCGCCAGCGGCAACGCTGCGGCGAACTACGGGCTGGTGTTCTCGGCACCGCAAAACGTGGTGATCCCGCCCATCGATCTGACCCCGCTGGGCGTGCCGCTGACGCTGAACCTGGGCACTTTGACATCGTTCGACACCAAGGTGGCGCTGCGCGGTCTGGTCTTGCAGCCGACGAGCGGCGAGCTGCCGCTGTCGCCCTACGGCGTGTCGCAGAGCTTTGCCGCGTCGGCGCTGGGGTTCGGCCTGACGGGCAGCGCCGACTTGCTGCTGGGCGCCACGGCCAGGCAGGCCAGCATCCCCGACTACCTCGCCGCGGGCCTGGCGCTGCAGGCGCTGCAGTCTGCACTGGCCGGGCAGGGCCTGAACCTGACGGTCCAGAACAACGGCTTCGTGGCACGCAGTTACACCGTCGGCCTGGGCCTCACGACCGCCTTGCCAGACACGGCCTGGAGCAACGGCAGCGTTGGCACGGGCACGCTGGCGCAGGTCAGCAACACGCTGCGGCTGACGGTGCCGGTCGACTTCCAGTTCACGGTTCCGACCGCCGTCGACTTCCTGTTCTCGGCGCAGTACACGCTCAGCGGACAGCTCGTCGGGCAGACGCCCTTCGTCGCCGTCGAGGTGCCTGAGCCCGCCACCTGGGCGCTGTGGATGCTCGGCGCCGCGGCCCTGGGCGCAGCGGCGCGGCGGCGGGCGGGCTGAGCTGCGGTCAGACGGTGTTCGGTGAACTTGACGCAGGCCAATGACGCAGGCCGACGGCGGCGGGTGGCAGGGTGAGCATCCCTTCGATCGCTATGCCGCCCTGATCCTGACGCTGCCCGATGAGCCGAGCGACATCGACAGGGTCGCTGCGTTCGAAGTACCAGAAGACGCAGCATGAAGCGATAACCGCGACCCGGAATGGTGGCGATGGCGCCCTGGCCGAGCTTGACCAGGCTTTCGCTGTTCAGCAACTGTCGCTGCGACGGCAGCAAGTGGCAGGGGTGAAAACGGTATTGGGTGGTGTCAATGCCCGGCATCGCAGGAGCTGCGCGGCGGGCATGTACTGTGCGCGGCAGCGCATTCAGAACGATTCAAGGCGCCTCAAACAGCTCCACCCGGACTGGCATTGACGATCCAGCCTGCCACTGAAAAAAAGTAGCCGGGCCCGACGGACGAAGGAAAACCGCTTGCCTGGGTAGCGTGGGTAGCGTGCCTTGGTTCTAGCGCCCGTTGCCCATGCGCACAGGCAGCAGCGGTGGCTGCGCGGCATCGACCATCTGCTGGCCCGCGGTGCCAGGGGGCTGTGCGCCCCATTTGACATGGCCCTGGCGCAACTGTTCGCCGTGCTCAGCCTGCCCCACCAGCACATGCACGAATGAGCCCATCAGCGCCACCATGAGCACCAGGGCGCAGAGAAACCAGGGTTGGCCCAGCAGCCGCCCGACGTAGCCCCTGCCTGGGTTGGCTTCGGCACCGGCGTTTCTGTCGGCATCGCTATCGACGAGGGTGCTTCGTGCGGAGTGGGTGGCGGGCGTTGCGACGGTGCTTGTCATGATTGCTCCGGTGACATGGATGCATCGTGACCAGCGATGGCGGCGGCAACCGTAGGCAGGGCACGCGGGTGCTTGTAGGAAAGTGCCTGCGCTGGCGAACGCGAAGGCGCACGCGTTCCAGCTCAAGGCCTGCTGTTGCCACGCCCAGGCGCATTGGGCGCAGCCGCTGCCGCGGCCGATGCCGTGCCAGAAGCAGGGGCCGTGCCGGGCTCGACACACGGGTCTTCCTTGGCGCTGCTGCCTGCCTCCAACAGCGGCAGCAGCGCCGCAGCCGGTGCCACTACCGCGGCCAGGGCCAGCATGCCCAGCGCCTTGCCGGCCAGGCGCTTGCCGTCCACGCCCACCACAGGCGCACCCAGCGTGCCGGTGATGACAAGGGGCACCCGCAGCGACAGCGGCGAGAAGTCCTTCGGCTTGACCTGGGCCTGCAACGCCAGCGTCTCGTCGCGCAGGTTCACCTGGCCAGCAAGCCGCAGCGTGCTGTCCGCGTTGTCCAGCACGGCCCGACGCGGCCGCACCACGCCGTCTTGCAGTTGAAGGTCGAGCAGTGCGCAGCGCAGCGGCAGCGGCCGGTCTTGCCGGATCAGCACGCCCAGTGCCTGCGCCAGGTCGACCCCGGCCAGTTCCGTGATCAGGTGCGACAGCGTGCCGTCAGTCAGCCGCATCTGCGCCTGGCCGTCCAAGGTGGACAGAATCTCGGCGGTGGATCGGCCCTGGCCGGTGGCCTGCAGGCGGCCCGACAGCGCGCCGGTGAGATAGGCCTGCACCGGCTGGTTGCCACCGCGGCGGGCCTCGTCGCGATGCGCTTTCAATGCCGCCCTGTTGCCGGCTGCGGGCGCTGCCGGCTTGTCGGGCCCGGCGCTGAGGCCGCGCACCCAGCCCGCCACGTCGATGCCGGTGAATTGCAGGTCGGTGGCCCAGCGTGCGGGGTCGGCATTGGCGTCCAGGCTGGTGCTGCCGCTGAACTGGCCACCGGCTACGCTGGCTTTCAGCGCTTGCAGGCGCAACACGCCGCCTTGCAACAGCACGTGGGTTTGCAGGTCCTTCAAGGGCGCGAGCGATTCGCTGCCGAAGTCGAGCTCGGCAATGGCCACCTGCACATCGGCATCCATCGCGCGCATCGAGGGCAGATCAAAGCGCCGCTGCGGCAAGACCTTGCCGCCTGAGTTCGCGGACGCTACGGCAGCGCCCGCGGAAGTTGCGCCGACAGACGGCCCCAAGTCGGCCAAAGCCAGGCGCGTGCCGCCCAGGCGGCCGCTCAGGCGCGCTGGCGTGGGGCGCGTGTCGAAGCTGAAGTTGCCATTGAGCTGGCTGCGTCCGATGGTGGCGCGTTCGGCCTGCAGGCGCCACACGCCGCTGTCGTAGCCAATGGCGCCGCGCAGGTCAAAGGGGGGTGTCTGCGGCAGCGTCACCGCCAGCGGTGCGCCGACCCGGGCCAAAGAGGGCCCGCTCAGTCGGAGCTGGCCCTGCAGCTGCCGTTCACCCAACAGCGCGCTGGCAGTGCCGTCGAAGAACAGCTTGGCCGCGCCGGCGCTGCCCTCCACGCGCAGCGTGCCGGACTGGGCGTCGTTCTCGGCGTCTTGCAAAAGCGGCAACGCACTGCCGGTGCGCAGCGTCAGGTTCATCGGCAGTGCCTTCCAGCGGCCTGCCACCGTGCCGCGGTAGCCGGGGCGTGTGCCGTCGGGCAGGGCGTCACCCTCACCACCTTTCAGTTCAACGGTCAGGCGGGTTTGCGACAGCGCGTCGTCGACGGCAATGCGGCCTGCGCCCACACTCAGCAGGCCGAAGCGAGGCAGGCTGCGCAGCGGGTCGGCATCGGGCTGCGTCGTGGCGGCGTCGGGCGTGCCCAATTGCCAACTCGCGCGGCCGTCCTTGCCACGTACCAGATGGGCGTCCAGCGTGCCCGCTTCCAGGGCCTGCACCCGCAGCACCTTGCCACTGCGCCATCGCCACACATCGCTCCAACGCCACGCCAGCTTGACCTGATGTGCATCCAGCAGGTGCGGCACTTCAGCGCCACCCCCTGGGGCGACTTGCAACTGGTCGACATGCAGCCGCGGGTTCCAGAGCAGGTGCGTGCTGAAATTTCCGTCGAGCGTGACCGGCACCCCGGCTGTGCGGGTCAGAGCGTTTTGCAGCGGCGTTTGCAGAAACGGCCACCCGCTCAGCTCACAGATCACCACCACCAACGCGACGGCAGAAAAGCTGCCTGCAGTCCACCCAAGCCAGCGGCGAGAGCCGGTGCGCGGCAACGCCTTCATGGGCCATCCTCTCGACTCGGGCACGAAGGCCCTGGATGCCGAGCTTGAGGCCGAACCGTCAAAAGTGGCGTAGGAGCGCCATGAACATGACGTAAGCCAACGCTGACATCAAAGAAAGATGTTGTTCAGCTGCCCGCAGCATCGTCCGGCATGGGGGGGCCGGTTCCCGGTTTCCGGCCCCGATACACCTCGAGCGCGCCCTCGTTCAGCGCCATCACCCGCGCTCGGGTCCGAGTCGGCGTCTTCCAGCGACGCTTCACGACGCGACGCCTGCGTTTCAGAAAGTCTGCACCCAGCGCGCGCTCAACAGCACGCTGCGCCCAGGTGCCGGCTCGAAGAAGCGCTGGTTGCCTTCGTTGACGATGACGCTGCCGACGACGCGGCGGTCGGCCACGTTGTCGATGCGGCCGAGCAACTCGAGTTGCCCAGGCCCGACCCGGGCGCGCCAGACCGCGCGCAGCGCAAGCAGGCCGTGCCCGGCGGCGAAGTCGCTGTTGGCGTCGTTGACCGGCAAGCGACCCTGGGCGCGGCCTTCGACGGCAACTTCCAGCGCCTGCGACGCCTGCCACGCCACTTCGGCATAGCCCTGCGTCTTCAGTGTGCCGGCGATCAGGTTGCCGGCCGGCACCAGCAGGCCGTCGAGATAGGTCGCTGTGAGCCAGGTGGCGGCCAGGCGTGTGCTCCAGGCGTCGGCGGCCAGCCAGCGCAGGTCGAGCTCGGCGCCGCGGCGCTGCGTGCGGCCGACGTTGCGGAAGCTGGTACGGCCGCCGCTGTTGGCAGCGACACCAATCTCTTGGTCGCTGCGGGCGTCGAACAGCGCCACGTCGGCGGCCAGGCCCAGCGCCTTCTGCCGCCACTTGGCGCCGATCTCGACTTGCCGGCTGGTCTGCGCCTGCAGCTCGCGGTTGAAGCCGCTGCCGCCGTCGGGGCGGTAGGCGAGCTCGTTGAAGGTGGGGCTCTCGAAGCCGCGCGCCGCGCTGACGTAAAGGTTGAGCGCGTCGCTGGCGCGCCACTGCAGTGCCGCCACCGGGTTGGTGTAGCGGTAATCGAGCGCGCCCGAGTCGTCGCCGTTGGCGCCCACGATATAGCGGTCGCTAGAGCGGAAATTGACGCGGCCGCTGCGCACGCCGAGCGTGGCGGCCAAGCCGCGCGCCAGGTCGAGCTCGCCTTGTGCGTAGAAGTCGCGGCTGCCCACGCGGTTGCGCTCGTCGCGGCGCAGAGCGCCAGTGACACCGAGCACACGCTGCGCGCCGTCGCCGACGAAGTTGCGGAAGCCGCGCCGGTCTTCGCTGCTGCGGTCGACGCTGGCGCCGGTGACGAGCTGCAGCCGGCGTTCGCCGGCCAGCGTCCAGCGCCAGACCAGGCGTGCGTCGGCGCCGCTGTAGCTGCGGTCGAAGTCGATAACGCCGCCGGGCTGCGTGGCGGGCGCCTGTGCGGTGTCGGGGATCGACTGCCACTGCGTCACAGAGCGCTTTCCGCTGTAGACAGCGATCTGGCTCTCGCGCATGGCCCCCTCGCCAGAAAACCGATGCCGCCAGCTCGCGCCGGCCTGGTCCTGCCAGGTGTTCTTGCGCGTGTTGTAGCGAAAGCCCTGGCCCGGTTGCGATTGCGGCAGCGCGACGCCGGTGGTCTGGTCAGGGTTCTGCTCGAACTGGGCGCGCGTCAGCCCCAACGGGTCGAGCGCGGGCTGGTTGATGGAGTTGAGGACGATGACGACGCGGTCCTGCGCGCCGTCCCAGCCCAGGCGCACGTTGCCCAGCGTGCGCTCGGCGCTGCTCTGCGGGCGGAAGCCGTCGATCTCGAACTTCGAGATCTGCGCGCGCACGCTGAAACCGCCTTCGAACGGCGATTCGACGCCGAGCCGCCACTGCTGCAACCCGTCGCTGCCGGCATCGAGCCCGACAGACGCACTGCGCGCCTTGGGCGCCGCGCTGACGAGGCTGATGACGCCGCCCGAGCTGTTGCCGTACAGCGCAGAGAAAGGCCCGCGCAGCACCTCGATGCGCTCGGCGCCGGCGAGGTCGAAGTTCGACACCTGGCCCTGGCCGTCGGGCCCGCTGGCCGGAATGCCATCGGCGTACAGGCGCAGCCCCCGCACGCCGAAGCTGGCGCGCGCGCCAAAGCCGCGCGAGTTGATCTGCAGGTCTTGTGCGTAGTTGCTGCGGTTGCTGACCACCAGCCCGGGCACGCGCGACAGCGCCTCGGACAGGTTGACCATCGGCCCGGCGCTGCGCAGCGTGGCGGCGTCAACCACGCCGACGGCAAACGGCGTGTCGAAGACCCGCTGTTCGGCACCGCTGGCGGTGATGACGATGGTCTCAAGGGGGGCCGGGGTCTGCGCCGCGGCGGCCGTGGCCAGCACGGCAAGTAACAGGGGGCTAAGGCGCCGTGGCTTCGATGCGGATCGAGGAAAACCAAGCCGCGAGATTCTGGATGTCGTCATTGCTCAGGTTTCTGGCCATGACGGCCATGACTTCGTGTTTGCGCTCGCCGCTGCGGTAGGCGCGGAGCTGGGCGGCGATGTAGATGACGGGCTGACCCGCCAGGTGCGGAGCATCGGGTGTATTCGAGATGCCGAGCTGGCCGTGGCAGACGGCGCAAGCCGCTGCCTTGATGCGGCCAGCCTCGGCGTCACGCGCCGAGGCTGAGCCGCCACCCGCGAGGGCGACGGCCAGGACCGCGACTGCGACGCACCATTGTGGCGTCGCTCGCCGCATCACGGGGCGCTGTAGGTGACGCGGTAGATGGCGCCTGCGAAGTCGTCGCTGATCAGCAGCGAGCCGTCCTTCTGCACGGCCACGTCGACCGGGCGGCCGCGGTAGAGGCCGGTCTCGGCGTCGAGGAAGCCGTCGGCGAAGACCTCGTGCTTGTCGGCGGTGCCATCGGCCTTCAGCGAAATGAAGTCGATCAGGCCGCCGCTGGCCTTGGTGCGGTTCCACGAGCCGTGCGCGGCCACGAAGATGCCGCCCCGGTACTTGGCCGGGAACTGCTTGCCGGTGTAGAAGGTCATGCCGAGCTGGGCCTGGTGGGCCGCGAACTCGACCTGCGGCTTGGTCCAGTTCGCCGGCGCCTTCATGTCTTTCAGGTCCGGCGCTGCCGCGGTGCCTGCAATCTGCACGTTGTTGCCGTGGATGAACGGATAGCCGAAGTGCTCGCCGCCGGCCTTGGTGATTCGGTTCAACTCGCCCGGGGGAATCTCGTCACCCATGCCGTCGGTCTGGTTGTCGGTGAACCAGACGGTCTTGTCCTTGGGGTTGATGTCCATGCCGACCGAGTTGCGCACGCCGCGCGCGATGACTTCGCGCTTGGAGCCGTCGAAGGCGTTCATCTTGATCATGCCGCCGATGCCCAACTGCTCGTACAGCGCGACCTTTTCCTTCGGCTGCACGTTGTAAGGCTGGCCGAGCGTGACGTGGAGCATGCCGTCATCGCTGACGCGGCAGGTTCGCGCGCCGTGGTTGTAGCTCTCTTCATCGGGTGGGATCAGCTTGCCCTGGGGCACCACCTCGATGACGGCCACATCCGGGCCCTCGTAGAAGAACTCGGCGGCCGGAAAGTTCAGCACACGGTTGTGCTCGGCAACGATGAGGAAGCCATCCTTGGTCCAGCACACGCCGTTCGGGTTGGTGAACTTCAGGCTCGGCGCGAACGACTTCACCTCATCGGCGACGCCGTCGCTGTTGCGGTCGGTGACGGCCCAGACGGTGGTCTTGCGGGTGCCGACGAAGAGCATGTTGGTGCTCGGTGCCACGGCCATGTGGCGGGCGTCGGGCACGATGGCGTAGAGCTCGATCTTGAAGCCGGGCGGCAGCTTGACGCGCTTCAGGTTGGCCGCGATCGCGTCGGCGTTCTTGCCGGTCTGTGGCACCACCGGGATGTTCAGGTCGGTGGTCGCGACCTTCATCTGTTTGAGCTTCTCGATGTTCGGCTGCGCGGCGACGGGCAGAGTCACACACGCGGCCAGCGCGGCGGCTGCGATCGAGCGCAGGGCTGTCATCGGGGTGTACGGCATGGTTTCAGTCTCCTGGGGGTTGTGCAACAAATCCAGCGCCACGTGCGCAACGCTGGCGCCAGCCATTCGCAAGCCGTGTACCAGTGCGGGATCACCCTGAACCCGAGCACGCCCTGCACCGAAGGCACGGGCGACCGCCAGTTCAGCTTTACAACACAGGTACAACTGACTGTCCAGAAACAGAGCAGTTGTGACACTCTGACGAGCCTGCTACCGTCCGTCGCGAGACCGCCTCAGAGCGGCCGCAGAACATCCACAGGAGACCATGGCCGTGAACCCGAATGCTTCGCAGGCAACGCAACCGATGGAGCTTGCGCGGGCCCATGCCGTGCAGGCGCGAGGCGGCGCCATGCCTCCCGAAGGAATGCCCGAAGGCGTCATCCTGGACAGCTGGGTGCGCTGCATGCGGGCCGGACTGGACGCGAACCGGCCGATGGCCGTGCCGGTGGTCGAAGCCGCCGATCTGGCGCGCCGGCGCGATCGAGCGGCTGTGGTGCGGCGCCTGGCGCAGGGCGAACTGGAGATGCTGTCGCAGCAGATTGCCGGGTCCGACTTTCTGCTCGCCTTCGCCGACCGCGAAGGCGTCATCCTGGACTTGTACGCCGACAACCGCTTCGAGATGAGCGGTGAAGGCGCCGGCATCGTTGCCGGCAGCTGCTGGAGCGAGGCGCAGACCGGCACCAACGGGCTCGGCACGGCACTCGCCAGCGGCCGTGCAGTGGCAGTCACCGGGCTCGAGCACTACTACCTGACGCTGGGCGACGTATCGTGCTCGGCGATGCCGGTGCGCGATGCGCTGGGCGAAATCGTCGGCGTGCTCGACGCTTCGAGCCACTTCATGTCGCGCCAGCGGCACACTCTGGCGCTTGTGCAAATGGCCGCCACGCACATCGAGAACGGCCTGCTCGCACACGAGATGCGCCAGCACTGGCTGCTTGCCGTGCATCCGCGGCCCGAGTTCCTGGGCACGCTGAGCGCCGGGCTGCTGGCCTTCGACGGTGGTGGCCAGCTCCTGGCCGTGAATGCCCGTGCGCGGCTGCTGCTGCAGGGCTTGGACGCTCGGCCCGGGGTCGCCTTCGAGGCCTTGTTTGGTCAGTCCTTCGAAGTCGTGACGGCGCAATTGCAGCGCCATGGCGAGTTGCGCCTGCGCGACGTCTTCGGCAGCTTGCTACTGGCGCGCTGCATCGCCCGGCCAGCGGCCGCGGGCCGGGCGGCCAGGCCAGCCCCGGCAGCGCGGCCGCTGGCGCGCGAGCTTGCGCCGCCTGACCTTGCACCGACTGACCTTGCGCCGCCTGACCCTGCACTGACCGACCCCGAGCTGACCGATCCTGCAGTGACCCAGGCTTACGCCACGGCGGCGGCGGCGGTACGCATGCACGCGCCCTTGCTGATCCTCGGCGAGACCGGCAGCGGCAAGGAACTGCTGGCGCTGCATGCACACCAGGCCAGCGGTCGCAGTGGCGCCTTCGTCGCCGTCAACTGCGCCGCGCTGCCGTCCGAGCTGTTCGAGGCCGAACTTTTCGGCTACGTCGGCGGCGCCTTCAGCGGCGCGCGCCGCGAAGGCAGTGTCGGCCTCATCGCCAGCGCCGACGGCGGCACGCTGTTGCTCGACGAGCTGCGCGAGCTGCCGCTGCCGCTGCAGGCCGCGCTCTTGCGCTTTCTCGACGACCAGCTGGTACGTCCGGTCGGCGGTACCGCCACGCGCCGGGTCAACGTGCAACTGCTCGCCGCCAGCAATGCCGACCTCGAAGACGAAGTCGCCGCGCGCCGATTTCGCGCCGACCTGCTGTACCGGCTGAACACGGTGGTCGTGACGCTGCCGCCACTGCGGGCGCGGCGCGACTTTGCCGCCGCTGCACGCTCGGTGCTGGCAGCGCTGGACAGCGCCGCGAGCCTGGACGCCGCCGCCATCGAACTGCTGGCCGGGCAGCGCTGGCCCGGCAACTTCCGTGAGTTGCGCGCCGTGCTCACGCGCGCGCTGCTGCACGGCCGCCAGCGCCTCGGCGCGGCCGACTTCACAGGCCTGCTGCCGGCGGGCGCTGCGCTGCCGACATCGCGCCTGCAGCAGGGTGCGGGCGACATGGTGCGGCAAGAGTTCGCACGCTGCGGCAGCATCAGCCAGACCGCGCGTGCGCTGTCGATCTCGCGCACCACCGTCTACCGCCACCTGCGTGACGAAGGCGGCTGACAAGTCGTGAATGAACGCCGCGCTGAGCGGCGTCTTCTCCTACAGGCCAAGCCGGCGTTCGCCGTCGTCTGCGGGCGCCAGCACGCGTTGTAGGCAGGCAGGCACTGGACGACGCGGTCGCAGGCCAGTTGCGTCGAGCTCGGCACCGGCTCGGCACCAGCCCGGCACCGCACCGCGCCGAGCCAGGAACGTGACTTCCGGTCCTCACCTCCAGAAAGTGCCTCATGAACATCCCACGTCAGCTTTCCGTCATTTCCCTCGCCATCGCTGCTGCGCTGCCGATCACCCTTCCCACCGCCGCCTTGGCGCAAACGGCTGCGTCGGCGTATGAGCTCAGCATCTCGTCCTTGGGCGTTGAACAGGTGCGGCGTCTGCGCCCGGGCAACGTGCTTTCTTTCAACCTCAACGGCACGCCCGGCTCGACGGCGACGCTGCAAATTGCCGGCGCAACACGGACGCTGCAACTCAACGAGTTGCGGCCCGGTGAATACGCCGGCGACTACACCATCCGCTCGCGCGACAAGCTCACCGCTGCCAGCACCGTCACGGCCCGACTTGTGAAGAACGGGCGCACGACCAGTGCGATGCTGGGCCGTTCGCTGCTCCAGGGCGGCAACGACCCGGTGTCGGCAGCGACCCCAGCCACCGCAGCCATCACCGCTTTCACGGTCTCGGCCGCCGACGGCTACCAGCCGGGCGATGAACTCAGCTTCTCCCTGAAGGGCAAGCCGGGCGGTGTGGCGCGCGTTGCGGTGCAAGGTATCGACAGGCGCATTGCCTTGACGGAGGTCAGCCGCGGTGTCTATGAAGGCGGCTATGTGCTGCGCCGCCAGGACCGGCTGCCCAACGAACTGGTTGTCGACGGTTTTCTGCTCAGCGACCAACGCGAGACCAGCCAGCGCTTCCAGCGTCCGCTCGAACGTCTGGTCGAGCGCAACCTGAACGACAACAACAACGGTCGCAACGAAAGCCGTGACAGTCGGCAGCAGCCCGTGGCCACCTGCGCCAACTGCGGTGCGATCGAATCGATCAACGTCGTCGAAGTCAAAGGCGATGCACCCAACATCATCGGCACCATCGCCGGTGGCTTGCTGGGCGGCGTGGTCGGCAACCAGGTGGGGGGTGGCAGCGGCAAGGACCTGGCCACCGTCATCGGCGCGGTTGGCGGTGCTTACGCGGGCAACCGCGCGCAAAACAACATGGACAAGAACAAAGTCTTCCGCGTCACGGTTCGACTCGACGGCGGTAACAGGCAAAACTTCGACTACGCCAACGACCCCGAGGTACGGGTAGGCACCCGCGTCAAGGTCGAGAACGGAGTGCTGATCCGTCTGTAGCGGGTCGTTGCCGTGCCTGAGTGAAGTGCCTAAGTGCCGCTCCTGAGTGCCGCGCACAACTTCCGCTCCTGAGTGCCGCGCATAACTTCCGTGCCTAGCTGCCGCTCCTAAGTGCCGCAATACGTCTGATAGGCCGCGGTGACCTGCGCAGGCGCAGGCTCCGCATAGTGCGCAAGGCCCGGGTCTTCGTCGTACGGTCGTTGCAGGGCGGCCATCAGGCTCTGGAAACGGGTCAGGTCGCCCTGCGCTGAAGCGGCTGCCAGCGCTTCTTCGACGCGGTGGTTGCGCGGGATGATCCACGGGTTCACCCGTCGCATGCGTGCGGCACGTGCGCCGTGTGCGTTGCTGGCGTCGGCATCCTCCTGGGCGCAGCGCGCACGCCAGCGTTCCAGCCACGGATTCACCGCAGCCGCCTCGGCAAACAGCGCCCGCAAAGGGTTGGCGTCGCCTGCAGCGGCATCGGCCAGGCGGCGCCAGGCCAGCGTGAAGTCCACGCCGTGCTGCTGCAGCAGCACGAGCCAGTCTTCGGTCAGCAGGCTGTCGTCGCTGGAGTCGCTGTCGCCGCTGTCGTCGCCGTCCTTGCTGCCATCCCCGGCCGTCTGCAGCCCGAGCTTCGCGCGCTGGCCCTGCAGCAGGGCCTGGCCATACCAGCCTGGGAACGCATCGATGACCGCAGTCACCTCTGCCACCGCCTGCTGCACGGCAGCCTTGTCGTCGCCGTCGGCCATCAGCGGCAGCAGGGCCTCGGCCAGGCGGGCCAGGTTCCAGCGTGCAATCGGCGCCTGGTTGCCGTAGGCGTAGCGGCCGCCGTGGTCGATGCTGCTGAAGACGGTGTCCGGGTCGTACGCTTCCATGAAGGCGCAGGGGCCGTAGTCGATGGTCTCGCCAGAGATCGTCATGTTGTCGGTGTTCATCACACCGTGGATGAAGCCCACGTTCATCCACTGCGCAATCAGCCTCGCCTGCCGCTCGGCCACGGCGCGCAGCAACGCCACGTAGCGGCCAGGCGTGCCGGCCAGCGCGGGGTCGTGCCGGGCGATCGTGTAGTCAGCCAGCTGGCGCAGCTTGTCCAGCTCGCCCCGGGTGGCGAAGAACTGGAAGGTGCCCACGCGCAGATGGCTGGCCGCCACGCGCGTGAGCACCGCGCCCGGCAGAAGGCCTTCTCGCAGCACCCGCTCGCCAGTGGCCACCACCGCCAGGGCGCGCGTGCTGGGGATGCCCAGCGCGTGCATGGCCTCGCCGATGAGCACCTCGCGCAGCATTGGCCCCACAGCGGCCTTGCCGTCGCCGCCGCGCGAGTACGGTGTGCGGCCCGAGCCCTTGAGGGCGATGTCGCGCCGCTGGCCTTGGCGGTTTATCACCTCGCCGAGCAGCAGCGCGCGGCCGTCGCCGAGCTGCGCCGAGAAGCCGCCGAACTGGTGGCCGGCGTAGACCTGGGCCAGCGGTTCGGCGCCCTCGGGCACCGTGTTGCCGGCGAACAGCGCCGCGCCTTCGCGGCCGTCCAGCGCGGCAGCGTCCAGGCCCAGCTCGTCGGCCAGCGGGCGGTTCAAGTAGAGCAGTGCGGGCGCCAGTACGCTGGCCGGCTGGCACGCGACATAGAAGCCGGGCAGGTCACGCGCGTAGGTGTTGTCGAATTTGATGGGTTGCATGTGGATGCGGTGTTTATGAATCGGAGTGTGCGTCTTCGGCGTCCAGCACGCGCAGCGTTTGTTCGTAATCCAGCGCGACGGACACTGCGCTCCTGGTGACCAGCAGGTGGTCGAACGCGGTCTTGTCCAGCCGCGCCAGCACCGAATCGCGCAGCGCCACGAGGGTGGCCGACCGCGGGCAGCAAGTTGTCCAGGTGGTGCGGGCGCACCTCAAGTTTGCTGGATGGCCGTAACGGTTGCGGTAGCGATGCCCGTGCCCGCGCCCGTACCCATGACACTGATGGGCGGCGTGAGGAATGCCTCTTCCGACTGTTTGAGCAAGCTCTTGAGCAAAGGCGGCTCGAAGCGCCTTTGCAGCGAGATGGCAAAGAACGATTCGTACAGCCCTGGCACGACCGCGTACTCGACCAGGCTGCCGCTGCGCAGCTCGTCCTGCACCACCACGGTCGGTACCAGCGCCACGCTGTCAGAGTCGCGCGCCAGGAGGCGCAGCAAAGCCATGTCGTCGGCCTCGGCGCGCAGCCGGTAGCGCAAGCCGTACTGCTCGCACAGCAGGTCGAAGGCGGCGCGGATGTCGTTGTCGCGGCCGGGCAGCAGCAGCGGCACCTCGGCCAGTTCTTCGGGGAAACGGAAGGCCTTGCTCGGCGGCCGCGGCTTGCCCACCAGGCTGACGGGCTGGCGCGCGATGCGCCGGCAGTGCCAGGGGTCGTCGGCGCTGGCATGAACGCGCCGGTTCGACAAGATGAGGTCCAGCGTGTGCACGCGCAGCCGTCCCAGCAAGTCGAGGAGATTGCCTGACTGCAGCACCAACTCGACGTCATCGCGCTGCAGCAGTGGCAGCACGAAGTTCTCCTGGAAATTGCGCGACAGCGTCGCGACAGCGCCGATGCGCAGCACCTGTCGCTCTTCGCGCCGGCCCTCGCGCAGCAGCGCCACCAGCTCGTTGCCCGAAGCGAAGATGCTGTCTGCATAACCCAGCGCCAGCTGCCCGGCTTCGGTGAGCTTCAGCGTGCGGCCGACACGGGAAAACAGCGGCTGCCCGAGCTGCTCTTCCAGCAGCTTGATCTGCTTGGACAGGGCGGACTGCGAGACATGCAGCTTTTCTGCGGCGCGCGTGAGGTTGCCGTCCTTGGCCACGGCCCAGAAGTAGTGCAGGTGGTGGAAGTTCAGTCGCGACATGGCGGCGGAACTGCGGAAAGCGCGGAAAGCGCAGAAAGCGCAGGAGCGGCTGCACGTGGCGCTGCGGGGTCGAGCCCGAGCAGCATCTCGCGAAAGGTGCGCGCGGCGTCGGTCAGCCGCTTGTGGTTGCGGTGCAGCACATACCACTGCCGCACGATGGGAAAACCTTCCACAGGCAGCACCACCAGGCAGCGCGTCTGCAATTCCAGCTCGATCGTCTGCGCCGACACCACCCCGAGGCCCAGCCCGGCACGCACGGCCTGCTTAAGTGCCTCGTTCGTGCTGCACTCGCATCCCGCACGAAATGGCATGCCTTGCGCTGCCCAGTGACGCTCCATCGCCGCGCGCGTGCCCGAGCCGGCCTCGCGCACCACCAGCGTCTCTTCGGCCATGCGCTGCAAGGGCACCGACTGCAATGCCGCCAGCGGGTGCGAGGGCGCGGCAATCACCACCAGCGGGTTGTCCATGAAGGCCTGCGCCACGGCGTCCAGGCCTTCGGGCGGCCGGCCCGTGATGGCGAGGTCGGTGCTGTTGTCGGCCAGCGCGGCCAGCACCGAATCGCGGTTCGCCACCTGCAGGCTCACGCGCACACCCGGGTGCTGACGGTTGAACTCTGCAATCACGCTGGGCAAGAAGTAGTTGGCGGTCGACACCACGGCCAGCCGCAGCAGGCCACGTTCCAGGCCGCGAAACTGGTCCATCGCACCGTGCAGTTCGCCGATGCGGGCGGCGATGTCGAGTGCGTACCCGCGCAACACTTCCCCGGCTTCGGTGAGAAACATGCGCTTGCCCACCTGTTCCAGCAGCGGGATGCCGATCTGCTCTTCGAGCTGCTTGATCTGCATCGACACGGCCGGCTGGGTGAGGTGCACCTCGGTCGCCGCGCGTGAAATCGACCCGCAACGCGCCACGGCTTCGAAGAGGCGCAACTGTCGCAGCGTGATGTTCATGGGCGTCAGGGGCAGGGGTGTCGTTCGGCGGGGCACCGGTGACCGGTCAGAAGCCAAGGGCGGCCAGCCGCGCACACCGAACGTTGACTTTAAGTCATCGTATTGTGCTGATCAATGTATTTCACAGCAGCGCGACTTGCCGCCACAGTCGCGCCCACTGCGTTGTTGAAGGCCCATGATGTCACCCTTGCTTGCCGACTTGCCCTGGCTGCGCGCCGCACTGCTGTTCGCGGTGCCGCTGTTGTTCACGCTCGCAGCGCTGCCCGCCTTTGTGTCCTCTGCGCCTGCGGCCGTGTGGCGCTCAGCACGTCTGGGCGCCGGTCTGGCGCTCGCGGCCTCGGTGCTTGCGCTCGGCTGGCTGGCTTTTGCAGGCCCCGGCATCTGGCGCGGGCCTGCGCTGGCGGGCGTGGATGCCCTGGCAGGCGTCCACCTCAGCCTGCGCAGCGACGCGCTCGCCCACATCATGCTGGTGCTGGTGTGCTTCATAGGCTGGGTGATCGCCGGCTATTCGCAGGCCTACCTGGGCGGCCAGCGCGGCCAGCCGCGCTACGTTCGCAGCCTGATGCTGACCCTGGCCGCAGTGACGCTGCTGGTGCTGTCGAACAACCTCTTGCTGCTGGCGCTGGCCTGGATCGGCAGCAGCCTGACGATGCACGCCCTGCTGACCTTCTTCAGCGAACGGCCGCAGGCCCTCATCGCCGCGCACAAGAAGTTCCTTGCCAGCCGGCTGGCCGACGTGTGCATGCTGGGCGCTGTCGCGCTCGTCGCCTCGCAGCTCGGCACGCTGGAAATCGACCAGGTGGCCGCTGCCGCGCAGGTACTTCCGGCCTACACCACGGCGCTGCAGGCGGCGGTGGTGCTGTTCGTCATCGCCGCGCTGCTGAAGTGCGCGCAGCTGCCGGTGCACGGCTGGTTGATTCAGGTGATGGAGGCGCCGACGCCGGTTTCGGCTTTGCTGCATGCCGGCATCGTCAACCTCGGCGGCTTCGTGATGATTCGCCTGGGCACGCTGGTGGCCGACGTGCCGCTGGCGCAGGCTCTGCTGGTGGTGGTGGGCGGCATCACGGCCGTGGTGGCGGCAGCGACGATGATGACGCGCATCAGTATCAAGGTGTCGCTCGCCTGGTCCACCTGCGCGCAGATGGGCTTCATGCTGATGCAGTGCGGCCTGGGCCTGTACGAGCTGGCTCTGCTGCACATCGTCGCGCACTCGCTGTACAAGGCGCACGCCTTTCTCACCGCCGGCACGGCGGTCGAGCAGAACCGCCTGCAGCAGATGACCCCGGCCTTGCCGCCGCTCGGTGGCCTGGCCTGGTTCACCAGCGCCGTCGTGGGCGTCGGCATCGTCGCTGCGGCGGCGCTGGCCTTGGGCATTCGCCCGAGCGAAGCGCCTGCGCTGTGGGCGGTGAGCGCAATCCTCGCGCTGGCGCTCGTTCCGCTGCTCGCCGGGCCGCTGCTGCGTGCCGGTGGCGTGTGGATCCTCGCAGGCCTGGCGGGGTCGTTCGCTGTGGCGCTTGTCTACTTCGGCCTGCACCTGCTGTTCAAGCAGTGGCTGGGTGCACCAGCCGCCACCCACCCTGGCCTGGTCGGCTTTGTCGTCGGCTGCTTCGTGGTGTTGTTCGTCGTGCAGGGTGCGGTGCGCGCCCGGCCGCAGGGCGCACTGTCACGCCGGTTGTACCCGTGGCTGTTCGCCGGCTTGTACCTGGATGAAGTCTTCACCCGCCTGACCTTCCGGGTCTGGCCGGCTCGCCTGCCGGCCAAGCCAGCCACACCGCAACCCGTCGTTGCCGAAGTTTCCACGCCTGGAGCCCTGTGATGAACACCGTGACCGAACTCTCGACCCAGGCCACCCAGACCGACCTCCGGCCCGTGATCGACGCTGCCTGCGCGCGCATCGCCCCCACCTGGCCGCTGGACCAGTTCATCGCCGTCAACCCCTACTGGGGTCAGCTTGAGCGGCCGATCACGACGGCCTCAGCCCATGTCGCCGCGCTGGCCGGCAGCCCGATGCTGATGCCGCAAGGCTGGTACCGCGAACACTGGCAAGCGGGCCGCTTCGACAAGACGCACCTGAGCCAAGCCATCGAGGCCAGCGGCAGCCACTGCACGGTGGAAGAACTGGTGGCGGGCCTGAATGCGCCACCGGCGCTGCCCGGGCGGCTGCCGCTGGCCACTGACTTGGTGGACGCCCGCCGCGACACGCGCCACCACATGGCCTGGCGCGACTACGTCACGCACCACGTGAGCCAGAGCACGGCCGCGTACTTCGACCAGGGCCAGGCCGCCTGGGGGCCCGACCACAGCGGCGGCCTGTACGCCAGCTGGCGCCGGCAGTCCGAGCACGACTTCGGCCCGTCGATGCTGATGGGCTTCGGCGGCTTCAGCCAGCGGCTGCGCAAGCTGCCGTCCGACCCGATCGCGCTGATCGATGCCGCCGTGCGCGCGCTGCGCATTCCGCAGCAGGCGCACGAGGCTTACTTCACCGCGCTGTTGATGAGCATCAACGGCTGGTCTTCCTGGTGCGCCTACCAGCGCTGGCAGGCACGGCTTTCTGGGCGCGATGACGACCACATCGTGCACATGCTGGCCATCCGCCTGGCCTGGGAATGGCTGCTGCATGAAGGCCACGCCGAAGCAGGCGTGGCGGCGGGCCTGGTGTCCGCCTGGGGCGGGGCCGAAGGCGCGGTGGCCCGCGCGCAAGCCCTGCAGAGCCGCGCATGGCTGTGGCATGCCGCGCTGGAGCGTGCCTACCAGGCGCCGCTGGCGCAAGCCTTGATGGCCGGGGCACCCAAGCCCGAAGCGGTGCAGGCAACGCCGGCCGTGCAGGC
>Ga0209490_10000760_pt1 | contig 31976 bp, 29 predicted proteins | sample MAT06_FD_187209 | JGI IMG/M metagenome (GOLD analysis project Ga0209490, IMG submission 187209) | Freshwater microbial communities from Lake Fryxell liftoff mats and glacier meltwater in Antarctica - MAT-06 (SPAdes) (version 2) | ecosystem: Environmental > Aquatic > Freshwater > Ice > Liftoff...
CGCCGTAGCTTTGACGCCGCACGGGCCAAGGTGCTGCGACGCTGCCGAATTGTGTGCACCACCTGTGGCGGCGTGGATGTCAGCTTGCTCGGGGAAACGCGTTTTGATGTCGTAATCATTGACGAAGCCACCCAAGCCCAAGATCCAATCGCCTTGGCGGCGCTCGAACGCGGGAAGCTCTGGATCTTGGCAGGGGATCCGCAGCAGCTCTCACCCACAATACTCGATCGCGACGCGCTGCTGCAGGGCCTTGGCACCACTCTATTCGAGCGGCTCAGCGCGCAATGGCAGGAAAGCTGCACGCGCATGCTCACGGTGCAATATCGAATGCATGAGGGCCTCATCGCCTTTCCCTCGCAGAGCATGTATCACCGTCGTTTGACGACGGACCTATCAGTACAAGGCCGCAATCTCGAGCAGGTGCTCGGAGCAGCGCCCGACCCTGAGCGTCCGGGTCCCTTTCTTTTCTTGGACACTGCCGGCATGGGTTTTCAGGAGAGCGATCCCAGCGAAGACGCCAGCACCAGCAATCCTGGCCAGGCAGAACGCACCGCGATCGAGGTCAAAAGATTGCTCGCGCGCGGCGTGCCAGCTCAGGAAATCGCAACGATCACGCCCTACTCCGCTCAGGTGAAACGGCTGCGCGATCTACTTTCGTCTGAGGTCGCTCAGGGGCTCGAGATTGGGACCGTGGATGGCTTTCAGGGTCGCGAGAAGGAGGTCATCGTGCTGGACCTGGTGCGTTCGAACGAGCGTGGCCAAATTGGATTTCTGGGTGATGTGAGGCGAACCAACGTTGCCATTACCCGTGCTCGTAGTTTTCTAATCGTGATCGGCGACGGTGCGACACTCGGCGGACACGAGTACTACAAGAGCCTGCTTGAATTTGCGCAAGCCTGTGGCGCCTGGAAAAGCGCCTGGGCGTAACTCCTCCCCGAGCGCTACTCGCCCAGCCGAAACGCAACGCCCACGCTGCTGTTAACCACGGGATACGTGTCGAGATGGCGATCATAATAATGTTTGTCGACTAACGATGTGGCCACACCGAGATCGAGAGGCAGCCGAAATCCAGCATATTTTCCCCACCATACGGCTTCGGTGGCCAAGAAGAGCTCTCCGAGCTCTCCGAGGTATCCGCCGCGCGGACCGTCGAATAACCAATGTGAGCCCAAGCCGGGGCCGAGTGCTAGCACGACGCGCTTCCCCGATAGACTGGAAAGCGATACTTAGCAGCCACACCGATCCCCACCGTCTCAAGGAGCTGAACCGCGGCGCCGCCTTCAAGCGAGAAGTTCCCGCCGAGCGGATGGACCTCAAGCGTTACGCCAATCGCATCAGGAAAGGAATACAGCGGGCGGAGACCCAAATCCACCAACCGCCACGGCTTGTGCGAAGGCGAAGCTTCCTTCGGCACTGGCTCAATCAGCACTGGCTCAGCCAGTGCTGACCCGTGCAGCAACAGGAGTCCCGGAACGAAGAGCCTCACGAGAGCTCTAGTGGTTCGACTCCGTGCTTTGCGTGCTTTGTGCCGACCCCTCAACACAACCGGCTTTCATGCGTCGTTCTGAAGCGCAAAATGCCCGTCAAGGCTGACTTCTGGCTCGGGCGCTAAAGGCTCTGGGCCGGCTTCCAACGTGCGACCCTCCTCGCCCGAACGGGGATCTACCAGCAGGGTGTACGTCTTATAGACGCGCGGCGAGCGATGCAGCGCTAAGAGAGCCCGCCCGAGTGGGAGCGATTGATAACGTCCGGGCCAGCGCGCGCGCAGCACCGCACGCACTTCACGTCCGTGGCGAGCACTCATCGCAGGGAAAATATGATGCTCCACGTGATACCCAAAGCCGAGCGTCAACCATTCACACCAGCCTGGCAGGGTAACGCTCAGTGAATTAGCAAGTGGATCATTCACGTCGGTGAGTGGGCTCAGACTGTGATTCGTGAGGATGAAGGCCATCACGATGCTATTGGCCACCACCAACGGCAAGAGAAAACACAGAAGAAATGGGCCTAGGCCGATTGAAAACCCTAATGCGCTCCATAACGCGACACCCAGCAGCGTCTCAGCGATGGCTCGCCGGTGCTCCGCCGTGGAAAGCAACTTCAAGCGCCGTGCATCCACCAACATGTGCAAGCTCTGGATCGTAAAACCAATCCAAAGGCTCATCACGCCGAACAGGCGCCGCCTACCGGGCGCCATGATGTCCGTCATCCAGCGCAACACCGGACTCGCCTCATACTCAGCGAGAGTTGGATAAGCGTCCGGATCGATGCCCGGACGATTCGTGTTCCCGTGATGCACCCGATTGTGCCAAGCGACCCAGAGCGTGGGCGAAACCACAAATGGCGAGAAACCAATCCAGCCAACGACCTTTCGGAGCCAGCGCGTATGCACTACAGCTCCATGCAGTGTCTCGTGGCCGAGGAAGGTGAGCCCAGCAAAGCTTCCTCCGATCACCAAAGAGAGGAACAACGAGGCAGGCCAGGGCACGCGCTCGGAAACAATGGCCTCCATGGCGAACGCGATCACCGAAAGGTGAACCGGCAACCAAAGAAGTCGCGAATGCGCGGGAGCGAACACGCCCGGCACAAGCTGGGGGCGAATTTCGCCAGCGTAGGTGGTTGATGAATGTAGAGACAATCTGCAGACTAGGATTGCACCTGCGGAGGGGGACCAGCGTCACGGTTCGGTCACCTCGCGTCAACAGGGCCACTTTTAGCGCAAATCGTAAACATATGCTGTGCAAGCCGACACGCGGTTCTGGCGGTGAGCCTTCATTTCTGAAGGGTGCGGAGAACTTCCCTTACGATTCATCGCTCACTCACAGCCGATGCGTGAGTGAGCCACCGCTACATCATCGATCCACACGGTGAAGCCCGGGGGTGCAGCTTGATAGTTGTTCAGCCCGATCCGAAGCTCACTGAACTCGGTTGGGATTTCGGATCCTGCGAAACTGCCAGCTCCTTTGGTGAAGGAGATCTGTTGGGCGCCGTCCCAATACAAGCTGTAACTTTGATCGCTCGCATCAATGTACCATTCGGCGCAGTGCCAGGCGCCGTCGAACGCGCGATCGTAGCTCGTGCCTTCACCAAACTCGGCACTGTTCTGAGGCTGCACGTTGTACAGAAACTGATAGCGTGAACCTACATCCGACGTGTCTATCGCCTGTTTTACGGTATCGACCACGCGATATTCCGCGGCTCCGATCGTGGGCCCTGATCCGGAGAGAGCCACTAACGTCGAGTGCACAAAGGCATCAGGAACCGGCAGCTTCAGCTTGTAGAAGATGCGCCCCCAATGTTTGCTACCGAAGCTCTGCGCAGGGAAACGGATGCGACGCTCACCGTTGGTCGCGGGCTCGACCTTGAGTGAGTGGGTCCCGTGCCGCGCTTCGTCGGCTGCAACCTGCGCGTTTCCGTGTTGCGTCCAGCCGGCGGGGATCGCTGCGGGCTGAGTGCTTTCGAAATCCTCGCACAGCAGATAATTGGTGCCAGCGCAGCCAGCCACGACTGGGGCGCCACCACTCGACCACTGATTAACTCCGCCAGTGGCCCCGCCAGAACCCGCGGTCGAACCTCCTGTGCCGCCCACACCAAGGACGGTGCCGCCGGAGCCCCCGATCCCCAGGGCGACACTCGAACCGCCACTCGCCGACCCCCCAACCAGAGCGTTCGCCGAACCTCCGCTCGCACGTCCGCCGAGTGCGCCCGCGCCTCCGGTGATGGTAGCCCCTCCTGCAGCCACGCTCCCCCCTGAATTCGTTCTCCGCTGGCTCCTTGCTCCCGTTTCGGCGCTGCATCCCGGAGCAAGACCCAAAAGGCCTGTGGCTGACAGGACAAGGGCCAGCCTAAACACGCTTGGCTTCCATAGACTCATGGCACCCAGTACCGCGGAGTGAAAAACAGAGGTCAAAGTTCTCAGACACTGAGCAGAGCCGAGGGCTTCTGTGTTGTTCCAGGCGAGCAATCCAATCGCTGGGCGCGACGCGCTCTCACTGGGCTTCCAGGGACTTCAACAATTCGTCGTACTTTGGGATCGCAGTGGCTGCTTGCGCGAGCTCCCACCATTCGCACACGACGGGAGTCTCCCAGAGCGTGTGCGCGTAGGCGAGAAGCTCAGCCTTCAGCTCAACCCCATAGGTGCGAAAGCGACTCAGCACAGGAAGATACATCGCATCGGCCAGCGTGAAATGTCCAAACAGATAGGGACCTCCGGAGCTCTGCAACGATGCCAACCAAATATCTTGGATGCGGTCAATGTCCGCCTGAGTGGCTTCCGAGATCTGCCTGAGCTTCGCTCGGGCACGAGCATTCATGGACATTTCTTGACGCAAACTTGAAAAGCTCGTGGCCATTTCACAGCTGACCGCGCGCGCTCGGGCACGCAACGCCAAATCTTCAGGCCAAAGACGAGCCCCCGGCGTAAGCTCCGCGGCATACTCACCAATCGCTAACGCTTCGTGGATGCTGAGCGAACCATCGATCAGCACTGGCACCTTCCCCGCGCCAGAGAACTGCAAGATTTTTGCCTTCCATTCGGGATCGACAAACAGACCGATCTCGTGGGTGCGAAACGCGATCCCGGCGTGCCGAAGCGCGAGCCAGGCGCGCACCGACCACGAAGAATAATTCAAACTCGCAATCACCAAACGCTTCATGCGTGACTCAGAATTGATTGAACGGACATTGGCGGTCGAATTCCTGGCAGGCGGGCAAGGCCGCCGCCGAGAATAAGTCCGCACACTTTGCAGTGTTATTAAGGTTGAGTCTGGCCGTGACACATGCCTCTAGCGTCTGCATTGACGCGCCACAGCTAGGCCCGAGGGTGCAGGTTCGAGGCGCAAAGGAAGTGAACTTATAACCTATAGTTCCCGCCAGCACCTGACGCTCGCACGCATCCAGCTGCTCCTCACACTGAGCGAGCTGATACGGGCCGGGCTCTGCGCGATTGAATGCATCGAATAAACACCCGTAGTGGTTTGGGTCGAGATAGTCCTGCTCGTACTTTATCATCGCCGCGCAGAGCGCATCCGCCTGCTTGGTGTCCAACGCATTCACTTTCGAATCTGCAGCGTAGCCTGACTTAAAAGAGGTATCGCTCGCGTTGACACCGTCGCCACACCCAATGACAAAGGCCGCTCCAAGCAGCGCGCTCCCCACGCTTCCACCCGCTCTTCTCCTCGCTCTTCCCCTCGCTCTTCCCCCCGCTCTTCCCAACCGACCCGCCCAAGCATTCCAGTGTAGCTTTCCCATAGGCGGGCCAGACTAGTCAAAGCCACGCCAAGCGCAATCGAGAACAAATGTCGCCTCGCCTTCCCTCTTGAGTACTTGCACTGTTCTCGACCCCAAGCGCCCTCGGGTTCTCACCCCTGGCCGCTGCCAAGCCGTCCGCGTCCGCTTCGCCACTCTTGGGCGGCCATTCGAGAAATAGCAAGCGCTACCAGAGGCGCTTCAACTTGTATTCTCTGAAAACCCTATCTGCCGAGACCATCGTTAGCCCGAGCAGCGTCGCTTGCGCGGACAAGAGACGATCGAACGGATCGCCGTGGTGATGGGGCATCGTTTCGACGAACGCGATGTGGCGCAGCTCGATCGGAAGCGGAGTGAGGGAGCTATCCAATAGCTGTTCGGAAAAATAGCGTTCAACGGACCTGGTGAGCCTGAGCTTTCCGAGGCTCACCTTGATTGCAAGCTCCCAAGCAGAGACAAGACTGACATAGGCCCCGTATTTAACGATCGCTGCGCGCGCTTTCTTTCCTAATCGAGGATCGTCTTCCCCCCACCATAGAAGGGCATGCGTATCCAACAACAGCTTCACCGCTGGTATTCTCCAAACTGGGGCAACCGAGCGTCGAAATCCTCCGCCATGTAGAGGACTTGGCCTTTGCTGGAACCTGGACACCGGGCGACCTTCTGTGTGACGGGAACCAGTCTGACGAGTGGCTTATTGTCACGAGCGACGATGATTTCCTCCCCAGAAAGGGCTCTCGAAATCAGCTCTGAAAAGTGGGCCTTGGCCTCGGCGACATTAACTTTCATGATGGTCATCTTAGCTGACCATCTCTCTAGCGCAAGCGGCAGCCGCTTTTAGGACCATGACCCTTCGCCAAGTGATCCCGTTGAATCTCAAACCGGGCACCCGAGCCCAGCTCGTCCGCGCTTCGACCCGCGCCCAGGCGCTGCGCGCTAGCGCGCTCGTGCTCACCCTTCTTCTGCTCGGCACGTGCAACTTGGCGGCACTGTGGTGGTATTGGTCGAACGCGCCTCACATCAATGGGATGCGACGCTTCCTTGGACCACTGCCTCACCTTGCCTTCGTGAGTCGCTCCCACATCCTATTCACCGGCGGTTGCTCTGTGCTCGGAATCACCATGCGGCTCAGTTCGAACGAGTGGGCCGTCGTGCTCTCACACTTGGTCGATTTCGCCGGCGCTGGCGTTCTCATGCTTCAGGCACTGGCAGCATGCCGAATCATCCGGCCTCTCGCCGCCGCGGTGGGGCTGCGCGTGTCCCCTTCGTTCGTCGCACTATTGCCAATCTTCGCGCCCATCTATTTTCAGATGAAGCTCAACCGAGTCGCCCGCATTCTGGAGGAGGAAGCCACGCCGCACCGAGTTGAGATCTAAACTCGCGAGTTGCCACTCAGATCAGCCGCCACGGTAGCGGCGCCAGGCACGTGCCTTCGTTGCGTGCTTCGAAGGCGCCTAGGTGCAACATGTCTGCGAGAATTTCGGGCGTTTCGAATAGGCTGTGGCTGGAGCGATTGAAGTAAAGGTAGCCGTCGGCGACGAAGACGTCCGCCAGCTTGCGCGGACTGGCACCGAAGACATTCACACCGTTGCCGGCTAACGCTGATGCGGCTTTGCTATCGTCCGACAGCAGTACTAAGTCAGGCCTGAGCGCCATCACCCGCTCCAGCTGCGTGTCGTACGCTCCGCCGAGCTTGGGCAATCGCGCCACTTCGTTCGGGTAGTCGCTGAAGTCATCGACTCCGACCAGCCGCGCCCCCACCCCGAGCGCGAAGACTGTCTCCGTGAACGACGGCAAGAGCGTGATGATTCGTAGGGGCTCCTGCGGAACGAGGACACTCCGCCCACTGTCATCGACTACGCGCACGGGGAAGGCGGCACTCGATACTGGCCGTGTGTTGCCTTCCCGTTCGGGGGTGGCCTTCGCACACCCCGCGAGCACGAGCACGACGCCAAGCAGCCCATGCCACCAGCTTCGAGCTCGCACCGATCGGGTCAGTATCGCGAGATAACGCGTTGTCATCTTCAAACCAGCGCCGCCTCCAACGTTTACGCGGCTCAGAATGCTCCAAGCCCTACAGGCGGCAGACCGCTTCCGGAACCGATCGTAACCGGTGCTCCTTCAGCAAAACTGGCCTTGATGTCAAAGCGCCGGATCTGACCTAAATCCTTGTCCGCCAGCAGACACCTATCGCCGCAACCAGGCAGACACTTCACCGCATACACCACACCCTTGCCCTTCCCATCTTTGTCTGGACGCGCTGTGGCGAGAACGGTTGCCTTCTCAGTCTCAAGATTCAGCGCGAACAGCTGGTTGTTACCGGCGCCCATCCACAGTGTTTGGGTTGTCCCAAGCAGAGTATCCTCCGAAGCGAACGAAGCATTGCCCTGCGACGAGAAACCAAGCTCTTGATGCACCGGAATTGTCTTCTTGAGCGTGGGCGGCTCTGTTACAGCGTCGAATACGAGCACACCCGATTCGGTGGGATTCACCAACGCTCCGTCGCTGTTGATCTCGCCGGTGCAAGAGATAGCTAGCAGCTTGCCCGATGGCGAAAGCTCAGCCCGCCCGCAGGCTTTCTTGCCCGAAAGCGTGATGTGCCAGCTGATGACATCCGTTTCTGTGTTGAGACCCAAAAGCTCGCTATCCGCCCCCAGCTTGAAGGTGGCCGAATCATAACGCTGCAACACGACGATCGCTGTCTTGCCACGGAGCGTTAGCGAGACTGGAGCGGGCGGGAAACTGCTCTCTCGCGGCAGCGAAATGCTCGAAACGATCCTAGGCACACTGGGATCCACGATCAGAATGTCCCCACCTTGATCAAAAGGCACCTTTCCGGGTGTCGTATTCTCACCGAACCGAGCCACATAGGCTTTCGTTTTGGAGAGCTCCAAGTAGTCGTACGGATTGGATTCGAACCCAGTTCCGATCGGAAGCTGCGCCCGCACAGTGGCCGTCTTGGGATCTACCCACGTCAATACGTTCGTTCCAAAACGATCCAGAATTACGATTTCGCCACTAGCAGAAGGCGTCGAAGGCAAGCCGAGATCTCCGGAGAACGGCGCTGCCAATTGCGAAGCCATTGTCGAGCCGCTGGACAAAAAGGACTCGGAAAGCGCATTCCCTTGCAGATCCAAGAGCGCCACCTGACTGGTGACGTAATCACCGAGCACGGCAACCATTCCAGCAGGACACATAGTACTCCCGGTAGCGTCAACACCCCCAGTGCTGATGTCCTTGGACTCCAAGCTGCAGCCAACGAGTCCAAACGCGAGAACCACTCCAACTATTTTTTTCATTTTAACATGACCTCCATTGTAACAAACACGCTGCGTAGAGGCAGCGGGTAACCAACACTGTCAAAGCGTTCGATATCGAAAACATTCGCAACGCGTGCGCGCGCTTTGACGGCTTCCCCCGAAAACCCCTGTGCCACTTCGAGATCCAAGCTGTGTTGCTCGGGGATCACCACCAACCCTGCTGGATCGGCGTATCGACTCGATTGATAGAGCAGCGTTGCTCGGGCGCTGGTTCGATCGATCCACCCCGGCCAATGCGCGTTGCTGCGCCCCTCGACCCCCAGAACGCTCACCAGCCTTGAATGAAACGGCAAGAAGTCATTTTTCAACGGACGGTCGGGCGTTGTGTCACGCGCATCGAGCAGCGTTAACGAAAGATCCGTCTCGAAATGCTGTCCCAGCTCTGCCCCGAAAGAGCTCTCAAACCCGCTCAATTGAGCCTCGTGAACATTGATCGGCACGAGATAGCGCTGAGCATTGCGCACGTAGCTCACCAAGTGATCCACCTGCCGTGAATAGAAGGCCGCATCGGCCCAAATCCGTGAGCCAGCCCAAATCTGTTGCGCCCGAGCGCCTAACTCGGCCGTGATGCCACGTTCAGGCATCAAGTGCGGATTCCCGCGAACCAGCAGCCCCGCTCCATACACCTCACCGAGGCTCGGAAAGCGGACATAGCGACCTGCACTGGCATAGCTCGTGAAGGCTGCGGTGCGGCGCGAGATCGAAACACGCCCTACGGGCTCTCCTTGCTCACACACCGAGGAGCCTGGAACCTGGCGACAGCTAATGGCCCCCAGGGGACTCACAAACCAGTCTCCTGCAAACTCGTACTCGATGCCGTTGGCCAGGCGAGCCGTCAGCGCCGAAGCCCCTGACAGCTCAACATCCCCATCGCGACGCTCCAGTCGATCGACCGCAGCATCCAACGCCGCATCCCAATGAATGCTAGGACCGAGCTCCAATCGAACCGCTACTTTCTGTGCGGCGCGCTGGCCCGAGTTCTCTACCCGTGGAGCCATGAGGAATAGCTCAAATGCCGGATCGTCATACACCGAGTTGGCGGAGATAAACGAACTCGCCAGCGTCAACTGATGCTGCTGTTTCCCGCCAAACTGGGCGCTCGTGCGGATCCCCGCCAGCATCCGTTCGTAGCGAGCCCGCGCTCTTTCTGAAGGCAAAAGAGCGAGCCGCGGCACACCCTGCTCACGCGCGGTGACATTGGCCACGACATTCATTTGGACGTTTCGCGCCAACTCCAAACGCTGAAGCAGCCATCCATCTAACACGCTCACATCGGAATTCGTTTGATGCCCCACTCTATCGTCGCCGGCGACGAACAACGTGCCGCGATTGTCGGCAAACGGGTAGTCATTGTCCGCGTGGGTTGCCGCGAGGCCCACCAGCGTCGCGGCTGTTTCACTTCCAGCTCCCGCCCATGCAAACCCGGATCGCGATCCGAAGCTTCCCAGGCCAACGCCCATGCCTGAAATCCCGGGTTCGGGCCGCTTCGGTTCGAACAAGATGGCCCCACCGATCCCCAGTTCATCCACAAATTTCGGGCTATTCCCGCGATAAATCTCCACGTGATCGATCAACCAGAGTGGCACCGTCGATAGATCGACCGCCCCTCCCACTTCATCGTTCAAACGGATCCCAGCAAGATAAACCGGCGTTTGTTCGGCAGTGGCGCCGCGCAGAGATGCTGTAGCGGCAGAGCCGAAACCGCCAACCTGGGTCACTTCCACTCCGGCCTCACGCCTGAGAACGTCCGCCGCATCAAGGCCTGGTGCTTCTAAGCGTTCACGCCGAACGACGGATCCAGAAACAGCAGGCTCCCTTGGCAGCACATGCGGGTGGAGGGGCGCGCCAATGACCTCCACACTCGTGGGCGACGCGGGCTGCGCGCGCAGAGAAGCGCTCAACGTCAACGACGCTACGATCCATACGAGAATGCGAGCACAAGTTTTCTGAACCACGACGCCGGTCCCCAAAACGCGTGTTTTCGCGCATTTTGGGCCCATTTTGGTTCACCGCTCTCCCTAGAAAGCTTCGGAACCGGCACCTGATGATTTCAGGTGATCCTCGTCAGGTCTTCGGACTTGGGGCGTGCACTTCCGTGCTGACCTAAGCATCGTCGCTTCCCAACCTCACCGACCGGCCAGATTATTCTGACGGGCGGATTGATCAGTGCTTCGTGACGATGTTCGTTCCCTATACCGCTGCTGGGCAGTTCCGGAATTTCACCGGATTCCCTTGAAGTGAGCCCACCGGGGCCCACGACGAGTGACGGCGCGGACCCTACTGGCCGCCCCAGAGGGTGTCAAGGCGAAGATGTCGCCCGTGTGGCCCGCGTGTCGCCCGCGTGTCGCCCGCGTGTCGCCCGCGTGTGGCCCCCCGGCAGTGCACGATTGCACGCAACGCCAGCTTGTGCGACGCACCATCCTGCGGTGGCTCAATGACCCTTCCCTTTCAAGTCACTGCCCTTGATAGAGCCTCACGCGCTCGGCGCGGAACGCTCACGACTCCGCATGGCGTTGTCGAAACGCCAACGTTCATGGCCGTGGGAACCCGAGCCACGGTTACCGGACTGACGCCGGAAGATCTGCGCACTTTGCGCACTCAGGTTGTGTTGGGGAATACGTACCATTTAATGCTCCAGCCTGGGCCGGAGCTCCTGCGACGCGTCGGTGGGATCCACCGTTTTATGGGCTGGAACGGCCCAGTGCTGACCGATTCGGGTGGGTATCAGATTTTCTCGCTCTCAAAGGATCGCACCATCAGCGAAGAAGGGGCTCGGTTTAAGGCCTACACCGATCAACGCCACCACCTCTTATCACCGGAACGTTCGATCGAAGTACAAACCGCTATCGGTTCGGACATCATGATGGTGCTCGACGTGTGCGTGGACTCCACTTCAGACGAAGCCTCGACACGCGAGGCCATGGAACGCACGCATCGCTGGGCACTCCGCAGCTTGGCCGCGCGCAGCAATCCGAATCAGGCATTGTTTGCGATTGTTCAGGGTGGTCTGCATCCCGGCATGCGCCGAGAATCAGCCGCATTCCTTACAGACCACGCTTTTGATGGCTTTGCGATCGGTGGCTTAGCCGTGGGAGACACGCGCCCGGAGCGCGAAGCGATCACTCACCTCGCCGCCGATTTGTTACCGGCTGATCGACCGCGTTACCTCATGGGTGTTGGCACACCACCGGACCTCTTGGAAGCGGTGCTCGCTGGCGTTGATATGTTCGACTGCGTTCTGCCCACCCATCTGGCCTGGCAAGGGACAGCTTTTACATCAACCGGACGAGTTCGCGTCACACGCGGTGCCACGGCGATCAACGATGAGCCCTTGGACGCCAATTGCACGTGCGCCACGTGTAGAACCTTTAGCCGCAGCTACCTCCACCATCTCTTCAGATCTCGCGAGCCGCTCGGCCCTCGACTGCTCTCGATGCACAACCTCCACCATTACCATGATCTGATGGCACAGATCCGACGCGCGATCGAGGACGGCTGCTACGCGGAATTCGCTCGAAAGAAGCTCAGCGAAATCGACCATCACGAACACAGTGCGCAACGTAAGAGCGAGACGGTTGAGCTGTGAGTGATTCAGCGCGTGGCTATGAGGTCGTGGTAACACGGGGTGGGGCGCACGCTGTGCTCGACCGAGCCAGTGGCGAAGTGATGCATCCCGTGGTGGGGCCCATGATCGAAGCGCAAGCGCTATATGTTGAACCTTCGCGGTTGCATGAGCGGCTGAGTGAATATGCTCCCTCTCCGCTCGTGGTCTTTGATGTGGGCTTAGGCGCCGCTTCTAATGCCATTTCCGCCTGGCACGTGTCTGAAGCTTTGGGGCCGGAGGTTCGACAATTGAGTCTGGTGAGCTTCGATATCAACGTGGAAGCGCTGCGCCTCGCCAGCACTTCGGAACATGCCGAAGCCTTTGGTTTGGCTGGTGCTGCTCAATCAGCCGCCCAAAGCTTAATCGCGGAGCGCCAACACCGAACGGCACGCACCTCGTGGCGCCTAGAGCTTGCGAGCGTTCCTGAGTGCTTTTCATTCGAAGCCGAAGCCAGCGTGGATATTGTCTATTGGGATATGTTTTCTCGCCGCACTCATCCAGATTTGTGGACGGTGGGCGCCTTCAGCAGCATCCGACGTTTGTGCCGAAGTGGAGCCACGCTGCACACGTACAGCCGCGCCACGGCGACGCGCTCCGCCCTCTTGCTCGCCGGCTTTGCCGTCGGCATTGGCGTGACCACGGGGGAAGGTAAACCCACCACCATCGCTGCCTCAGATGTTGACGATCTGCGGCAACCACTCGATCAACGTTGGATTGAACGCCTCACGCGTTCTTGTGCACCCTTTGCGCCCGATGCGCCCAGCGATGCCTTTGAACGCATCCGTTCGCTGCCTCAGTTCGCCTGATGCAGCGCGCTGCACCAAAAACGCTGTTTAAGCGAGCGAAATCACATTCCCATTGAGGTCGCTGTCCCCGATGTTACCGGTGATCCCAAACGGCTCTAGAATACTGCGAAGCGCATTATTGTGCGCTGTGCCGCCGGGGTATTGCACTACACGCCCTGGCGTTACCTTGCCGCCAGCCCGACCAAATGTAGTGAGTGGGACAGATTCGTGGACATGCCCGCTAGCATTTGAGAATTCAGAACACACCAGCACAAGGGTATTGTCGAGCATGCTACCCGAGCCTTCCGGGGTGGCTTTGAGGCGATTTAAGAAGTTCGCAAAGTACTGAGTGAAGAACACCTGCACCTTGTCGATCTCCGGACTGAATCCGTGCTCGAGGCCGTGATGATCATCCATGATCCCTTGCACATAAGGGAAGCCCATCGCGCTCTGAGCTGAGCACAAGGTCTGGCAGGAGGCTACGCGCGTGAGATCGCAAACTAGCGATTGATAGAGCAGATCTAGCTGGTGCGCTGCCACGGTTGGAATGTCCGTCTCGTTGCCGACCGTTGGCGCCGCGCAACCTACGCCAACAACTTGAGGAGGAGAAACCACACCACCGCCACCGCCACCCGTGCCACCGCCGGGCCCGAGCTGCTTCTCAAGGCCGCGCAATGACTCCAGGTGTTGATCCAGCTTTTGTTGCTCGTTCACGCCGGCCACCGCCTTCATTGCGGTCACTTCATTCTTTAGTACGTCCAAGATACTCCTACCGCGTGCGCTCGTATCCACGGGAGCCGCCGGGGGTGTGGTGGTCGCCCCGGGGATCGTGGCCGTCATGGTGGGCTGGGTGCCCGGCATGAAATCTGAGAATAATCGAGAAAACATAGTTGCCGGCTGATCCACCGCGGGCAGCGCGCTGGCGCCTTTGATGTTAAGCCGGATCTGATCGATCTGCGCACCACTGCTTGAGATCCCAAACTGAAGCGATTCGAACCTCACCGAACCCCCAATCTTGGCAGCAATCTGCTGATCGATGGTATCCGTCGGTGCCCATCTGGCTTCGCCTGCGGAAGAAACACTGGAATCACCCGTCAACAGACCGCGCATCGCGGCCCCGTGCGGCTCTCCGCTCCTTCCAGCCATCGTCGAACCGGCAATATTGTCGCAGCCGAGGATCTGAATCGATTCCGATTGCAGTCCCGCGAGCGGACTGAGCATTCCGTTGAACTTCCACGTGCCGTACCCGGAATTATCAGTGCCATCGGGAGCATCGGGGAAGTAGCAACCGCCCCCAATGAAGAGCACCACGAACCGAGTCGGAAAGCTCGCCGCCTGTGCTTCCACAAAACTCTCGCGAAACAGAGGGACCGCTAAAAAGCCTGCAGCGCCCATGCTCAGCATCAATTCACGCCGTTTCAAAAGTGATCTCGACAACATGCTCGTATTCCTTAGCTAGACTTGAAAGTGGCGCGGCAGATTATTGGTCCGAACGAAATGGGTAGCTGTCGCTACTGACAAGACCCGTCAACAATTCCCGCATATCGGCGTTGGAGCTCGCCATTTTGGCCTCCATGGCGTCTATGATCGACTTATCGCGCAGGTATTTCGGGTAATCTGGGCTCGCGGTGTCGGTGACGGGATCGAGGCTGACACGCCCAATGCCCCAACGGAAAGCTTCGCGCGAGACGCAGTTCTTCAAGACTTTACTGGTCGCGATGCGCCGAGCGAATTCAACGCCATTGGCGAACGGACCATCCACCTCCGGATCGATCCCTCGCACTTCTCCGGAGGAATCAATCGTTTTACCGTTCTCCATGGCGCGGTACGTACCCACCGCATCGTAATTCTCAAACCCAAAGCCCAACGGATCGATCAGCGTGTGGCAAGTGGCGCACACCGGGTTCGCTGAGTGAGCGGCAAAACGCTCACGTGTTGTCAGCGTTGTGGACACCGGCACTGGCTCGATTTTGATGTTGTCGGGAGGTGGCGGCATCGCCGTGCACATCACACGGGTTCGCAGGATCTTGCCGCGTGTGATGGGGAAAGAGTCATTCGTCTTTGAATGCGCCGTGAGAAACGCTGCCTGTGTGAGGATACCCAGGCGCTCTCCGGTGAAGGCTACCTTCTGCCAAGCCGCACCAGTCGGGCCAGTAACTCCGTAGTGACTGGCTAGCGTCCCATCTGCGTACGACCAATCCGCATTGAATAGCGAAACAACGGAGCCATTCCCTTCGTTGAAGATGGCATCCACAAAGCGGTGCGATTCTTCAACGATTGAGGCTTGAAGGCCGGTGTCGTACGTCGGGAAAAGAACGGCATCCTTCGTGGCAACCACTGACTTGGTGATCCCAAGCCATTCCAACACAAAGCCGCGCAGCCAGGGGGTGGCGGGCGCGGTCGGAAGCAAACGGCGGATCTGAGCTTCACGACCTGCTGCAGTGGACAAAGAGTCGGCGGCGGCAGCGGCGAACAGCTGCTCATCCGGCATACTGCCGGTGGCCAGGTAGGAAATCTGCGATGCCAACTCGTACGGAGTTAACTTCCGATCTACGCCGGCACCCGTACCGAACTCTGTTTTGTACAGAAAGTGCGGAGATTGCAGCATCGTCTCCACGATGATGCTGATGCCCTTCGCGTAAGTTGCACGGGCGCGTTCGTCAGCGAAAAGCTTGGCATACGTTGCCACTTCTTCGTTGCTGAGCGGCCGGCGATACGCCTGCTCTCCGAACTTACGAATATATGCCTCAGCGCAGGCGGCCTCACCTGCTGGGTCTGCGCAGGGCGCCACTGTTGTGGCGTTGGTAGCCACACCAGCCGCGAGGCTTTTTGCGGCGCGTTGATATTGCTCTGCTACGGCCTGCGGGACACGCAGCGCGGCGGCCATATTCTGAAATCCGGAAGACTGATCATCCGGCAGGAAAGTCGCCGCTGTGCCGGCGCCGACCGTGAGCAGCTTCTGGACCGTATTCTCATACTCGGCAGTGTTCAGGCGACGGATCGCGATCGGACCGAGAGCACCCGCTGCCGGCAAACTTACGACGACCCCGTTACCACCACCCGAGCTCGGGCTGGTTGAACCATTGGCGCCCGTGCCATTGCCGAGCATGCTCCCTGAGCCCCCGGAATTAGTGAAATTAGCAGCATTTCCTGTGTCGCGCTGGCGTCCGCTGCCCTGCACCGAGTTGCTGCACGCCGCTAAACCACCGACCAAAAGGGCAACGCCTACCACTGCCGAGCTGTGGCCTTGCGTTGCGGAGGACTTTCTTAGTTTCATTTCGGAGCCTCGATTCAGACTCCACATTACCAGCTGGGGCTAGCACTATGCCGCCAACCTCGCCGTTCCTTCTAGCACATTTCGGGGCGAAAACCGCACGCATCGGATTATTATACTTCGGAAGAGCGCCTAGCACATTTTACTCAAACCGCCCTTGAATCGGACGATTGCGATGGCCCACTAGAACGCAGGGGTCGGAACCGGGCACGAGCCGTAACTTGCGACGTCTGTACCCGCGCTATTGGCGGCGCAGGCGTTGAAGTACGTCTGCCCGTCACAGCCGCACACGTTGATCGCAATCGCTATCTCCGCAGGGACCGGCAACACGGGACCTCCGAGTGCGCAAACTTCGGGCCGTTTTAGGCAAACACCGGAGGCATCAAGTGTGAGACACGTCAGGTTGGGACCGGGGAGCGGCAAGCCCACACTGCCGTAGCTGCAATACTCATTCGACGCACAGGCAACGCCGGCGATGCCTCCGCAAGACTTGCACGCGAGCTCCGTGCACGCGGCAACCCCACCCGCACAAGAACACGTATTGCAACCATCCGGAGCCGGAATATTGGCGCTTCCATCGGCATAAACCCAATTGCCTATCGTGCAGGAGCCTGGCGTTGCACATTCACCCTGAGTGCTGAACCCAACACCGGCAGCGGCCGCACTACAGTCACTCGAATAGGTCTTTCCGTCACACCCACAAACTGGAGCGAAAATATCAGTGCATATTTGCGGGCGCTTTTTGCAGGTCGAGGAAGCATCGGCAGCGCCGCAGAGACCGTTGCCCGCGTACGCACAATATTCATCCGGTGCGCACGTATTGCCCGCATCGCCACCACAGATTGTCTCGACACAGGCACGCGTGGTGCAGGCAACGGATCCCTTGGCGCAACTACAGCTATTGCAACCATCGGCCGAAGGAAAAACGCTCCCATCGGCGTATTCAACATTCCCAACCAAACAGCTCTTGCCACTGCCAGCTCCGCCGCTGCCAGTGAGTCCGCCGGTTTTCATGCTCCCGCCGCTACCCGAACCGCCCGATTTTGCCGTGGCGCCACCCAGCGCGCTCGCGCCACCCGTGACGCCCGCCACTCCACCAGTGCCACCACTCGCGTCACCAAAAGGCTTGCTCTCAAAGGAACCACCGCACGCGAAAAGGACGCTCGCGGTGGAGACCTGTAACGACACCAAGGCGAGGGAGCGGAACGAGGGAGAAAGCATGATCCAATACGCTGCAAGCATGATGCCCAGTCAAAATAGCCTGCAAGGGAAGGCTCGACGGCACCCGACTACGCGCATTTCAAGGGTTTTCCCTTGGTGCCGTGGCGAAGGCGGTCGCGTCCGACCGCAGGTGCCCGTGGCTCACTTGGCACACAATCGGGCAGTCGGATCAGGCTACTACACGCAGGTACCAAAGCATGGCTAGCGAGCAGACCCGGTGAGCCTTATGGAGCAGCTGCTGGCCCGACCGTAACGAAACCTGGCGCGCTTGCCTTGGCCTGAGCCGAAATCCAATCGGCAGACCGCGCGACTCGCTCCACGCGCAGCTCATTGATGGAACGGTCGAAGAAGCCGTGCGAGAGATCTTCTTCGCTGCCGCTCACAATCCGATCACTCGGCGTGGACCGGAACATCGACGGAGCCCATTGGGTTGTCGCGGGGTCACCGACGCGAGAACCGTCCACGTAGACCGTGATCGTCTTTCCCGATATCCCCGACCGCGGTGATCTTGGGTGGGTATGTAGGCGTCGCTAGTGCCAATGAATACGGGGCTCGCTAACGTACTTAACTGTACGCTACGCACTGAATTTCGGAATGTCTCTTTCCCTCAGAAATCCTCCAAATCGAGTCACTGCCGTTTCAACACTATTCCGTTTGCTCTTCCGATTTCTCCCAAGTGACGTCGAGGAACTCGATAGGCAGCGCTCGGAAAGCGCTCGGAGGCTTGCCAAAATAGCGACTGAACGCGGTTGAGAAATGGTTGGGATTGTTGAAGCCAAGCGCATCGCTGATTTCCTTGATCGGAGCGCGTGTGAATTTTAGAAGTTCCAGTGCTTCTTCCATTTTGAAGCGCGTGAAGGCTCTTGCTGCGGAAATCCGCAGCTCTTTGCGACACGCCCGCTCCAACGAAGAAACACTCATCCCTAAGTGCTCTGCAATCTGTGGTACCGACAAGTTCTCGTTCAGCCGCCCTTGGAACGCCTCGAGCATTCGCCCTTCCAAGCTATTCGGGCGACCTGCATGGCTGAGACCTTCGGAAAGGATCGGGCGTTCGAGGCGCTTCAAGAACTCCCAGAACAGCGAAAGAGTCCAGGCATCAAGCAGGAATGGCGTCACCTGTCCGGGAGCCTCGACCTCGTCTTTCACCCGCTTTCGATACGCATCGAGCATCTCCCGCGTGCCGGAAAAGATTAGATCAGAAGGTTTGGTGCGGTCGCTGAAAATTTCCAACTGTTGCGACGAACGGTGGAGGCCACTCAACAGAAACTTAACGGCCAGCAGCTTGCACGCGGAGCGGGTTGCATCCTCGTGCATGTCACCCGGACGAACCATGAGAGTTTGGCCGGGATGAAGGATCAGCCCGCTGCGATTGACGGTGCAGGAGTAGCTCCCCTCCAAGGGATGCATCAGCTCGAAAAAATCATGGCGATGCGCGGGCACCAGCCAATCTTCCGGTGCCTCAATGACATCAATGGCGAGGAACGCGCACTTCGTTTGCAGGCTCCGACCCCCCACCAAAGGATTGGCGAACACATGGACGGCCGATTTGCCGTAGTTATGAACTCGCTTCACGCTCGACCCATGTCTTCATCTTACACGGAGTTGCCGGGCAGCTGGAAAGGCCTCCGCGTGTCCGCCGCCTTCTTGGCCCAAGAAGCGTGACGCCCAGACTCCACACGCCCGCAACCACGGCCGTTGAGACGCTGACCACAAGTGCATGCTGCCCAAACGCCTGCGTGCGCGACGCTCCGTTCAGGAGCGGCACGAAGATGGTCATTCCCAAATAAATCCCCAAAGGAATCCACAGTCGCCCCTTCCCAGCAAAAGCATACCGCCTGGAGTGATCGGGCGACTCACCTGACTGGGGCTGCCGAGATGCGGTGAAACGAGCCAACAGCTGCTCTGCTCCCATGTGGGTCAGACACAACGCCACCACGTACAGCACCGTTCCTTCAACGCGGTGTTCTCGGTGCAAATGCAGGGCCCAGAGAACGCGAAGACTGTTCACCAGCAGGGTGACGACGTAGGCCGCAGTCAGAGCAGCCGCTAACCAACCAACCTGGCTACGCCAGGACTTCAAACTCCTAAGCCCGATGAACGCCAGCATCGCAAAACACACGATCAGGAAATTCACGCCCGCGCAGGCCCGAGTGATGGCTATTCGAGCAGACTGGCTCGCGATGCCCACGCCAGCTTCGAACCGGAAAGCGTGCCCACTCACCAGCTCGACAATCCAGCCTATAGGATCAAGAATGTAGCGAAGCTGGCCGAGCGCGGCGTGGGAATAGTGCCATTTGAGCGCAAAGCAAAGCACCGCGGTGACCGTCATGAGAGTAACATTGATCACGAGTGAACCTGCAGTGCTGACTGCCTGCGCCATGCCAAAAGGCCGAGGGCAAGGCTCGCCGCGCAGACCAAAAGCACGAGCTCGGGCTCATCGGCGCCGGTGACATCGCCACCCACGGCAAGCTCTGAGACACCCACTGGCAGTGGCAAAGGCTGCACCACATTCGTCGCGTTGCCTCCAGGGTTTCGCACTTGTTCGTTCACTGCGATGAACGAAGTGAATGGCGTGAGCAGGTTGTACTTGAGCCCCAAAGCTACGACCTCTTGCCGCTTACCTAGAGGAAGCTCTGGACTCGCGAAATCTGATAACGTACCAATTCGTGTGCGAGCCCAAAGATACGGCAGCGCACTGTTTTCCCACGAACTTTTAGCATCTTTCACCAGTAGCCGGGCTTCGTAGGGCCCCGCACCGGAGGTCCCACGCAGCACGACGGCTCCCTTGGCTTCTCCGCGCCACTTTCCGTGGATCACGACCGGGCGATCAGCAAGAACATCTGGCACAGCCTTGGGCTCAACCGCGTAAGCATCAAGGCCTTCGAAACTCACTCGAACCCGTGTGAGCGCCGGCGCGGAAATGTACTCACGCAGCTTCTTGGCAGCGGCGGGAGCTTGACTCGGATCCGTCACCACGAATGGCACACCGAGACCCGCACGAGCGACCCCTTCCACCAAGAAACGATTGACGCTGGAACCAATGCCGAAACTGTAGACATTCGCCTGTCCCAGATGATTGCGAATGTGCTCAAACACTTCTGGCTCCGCGCTAATATAGCCATCCGTGATCACCACAAAGCTGCGCGAACGCGCTGGATCACTCCGTAAAGCTAACGCTTGCTGAAGTGCGGGGAGCAGCTCCGTCCCGCCGCTGCCATCGATGTGTTCCAACATGCGCAAGGCCGCGTCAAGATTCTCTCGGGTCGCAGCTAGCGAGGCCGGCGCCATTAACTTGGAATCGCCAGAAAAGAACAAGAGATTGAAGGTATCTTTGGGACGCAGCGCTGAGATCAAGTCACGGAGCAGCACCTTCGTTGTGTCGATGGGGAAGCCTTGCATGCTGCCGGAGACGTCAACAATAAAGACGAACTCACGCGCCGGAACCTCAGCAGGCTTCACGCGTTCGGGAGCTTGCACGATGGCTAGGAAGAACTTCTCCCCATTCTTTTCGTAAAGCGAGAGACCACTCTGAATGGCATCACCAGCCAAGCGATAGTGAAGGATGAAGTCCTGATTGTTGGCGGCGCCTTGGTTCGAATCGAGGGCAAAACGAGCCAAGCTGGGCGTATCCCAGCTGATCTTGACCGGGTGGGTGTCGACGCCCATTTTCGAGATCGGAAACCCCGCGGCGACCGTTCCTTGAATGCTGAACGTTGCTGAACCCAGGTTACCTTTGTGCAGGTAAGGGCTCTCGACGAAACGATTGTTGGCTTTTGGATCGGCTGCAGCTTGGTTCGAGTAGCGAGGACCGACAACGGTGGGAAAGACGAACTCGTAGGTTCCCGACTCAGGGATCAGCAATTCCGTGTAATCGAGAGTTACTTCGATTTGATCGTTGGGCAGGATGTTGGCAACGCCCATCGAGAAGACATTCGGACGTTCTTCTTCCAGCAATGCGGCTGTTTTTCCAGACTTTTTAGCCGCATCGAACTCCGCTCTCGCCTTTTCGCGCTCTTTAATTTTGGCCACGATCAGCCGTTCCCCCAGCTTCATGCTGAGGCCATGCACGGCCGCACGGGTTGAGGCCGGGAAGACGTAGCGTGCGTTGATCGGAGCCTTGCCACCATTCTTGTAGGTTTGGGTGACGCGTACGTCTGCGATGACTCCGCTCACGGCGACGTTCACCGCCGTTGAGAGCAGAGGGAAACTGTCCGTCCCCGAGTCCCCACCTTCGACAAAGAAGTAGGGCGAAAGCGTCCGATCTTGAGCTGATTTTCCTTCCTCAGCCAGCGATAAAGTAGACGAAGCCAGCAACGCAAGCAGCGCGCACACAGAGAACAGCACACGGGTGAACACCGCGCGTGCACTACAAGAACTAGTGAATGTTGAAGTGGCCTGGAGCATGGCCGCCCCATCGCAAGCGTCGTGCCGTACGCGCGAGGGCCCATTTCTGCGGAAGGATGCCCATATCTGAGCCTACTAGCCGATGCCGCTGTGACTCCCGAACCAACGGCTGTGTCCATCCGGACACGACGCACCTGGTGCACCTGGCGTGCACGCCACTCACTTCAGATCGCGAGCACAACGAACGCCAATGCTGTCCCCGTGGTACTCCGGCGCGTAAAAGTAGCGGTAGCTGGAGCTCAAGAACGACACATAGTGCCCGTAATTCCCGCCTCGGATCTCTCGCCCCAGCGAGGGAAGCGTGTTAGCGCAATCCTCACACACGGGAGCATAGGGCGCATGCCAATCCCAATTCCATTCCCAAATGTTGCCAGCCAGATCGGCCTGCCCGAACTTTCCGTTTCCTGCTGGGATGGAGCCTACGGGCGCGATATCCAAAGCCTCACACGACGATGTCCCGTAGAAACTGCAACCATAGGCAGCAAGCTCGGCATCCGCCTTGGGCTCCGTGTCCCCCCAGGGAAAGACACGCTGCTCCGAGCCACCAGCAGACGCAAAGTTCCATTCTGCTTCTGTTGGTAATCTGCCGCCATCCCAAAGACAGAACGCGAACGCTTGAAACCAAGCCAGGCAGCCAACTGGCCGCAACTCATTCTGCCCAGGCTCACCGGTCCAGGTGGACACCGTTTCGCAGTTCATGGTGCGCGCCAAACCTTGGGCGTTGGGCGAAAGCTCCACTGCCCAAGCGGCATCCCAGCCCGTCCCGGGGATCCGCGGGTGTGCGCCCTCGCCCACTTCAGGGTGCCCGGCGCCTCGCCACTCATCGTACGCGCCAACGAACTGACGGAAGCGACCGACCGTGACCTCGTACTTATCCAACCGAAAAGCACTCAACTTGGCCGGCGCAGCTAGATCGTTGCTCCGCGCAAACTCGCCTCCCGACACAATGGGACTGAGGCAGCAGCTTTCCCTGCTAGAAAGGCCACAAATTGGCGGACTGTCGACGCAACTCCGTGCCCCTACCAAGTAGCTCTGGTCCTCCGCTTCAGCTGCCGGCTTGGTCCCGCTACAGGCTAGCACCCACGAACACAGCACAATGGGCGCACTGATTCTAGCCAAAGACGCCAGCCAACGGACCCGAATTGTAATCGGGGTGACCGAACGTGGTGGCGGTGGAACCGAAGGCATTGGCAATCGAGAGCAGGAGCTTGTTGTGTGGAACATCTTGGCACAGCATGCGGCGTCCTGCACGGAGCTTGTTGCCGCCGCCTGCGAGCAGGAAGGGCATCATCGTTGTGCCGTGCTCTTCAGGGTGCGAAATCTCCGAGACTGAAAGCACCACACTGTTGTCGAGAAGTGAGACCGGGCCCTCTTTTACATCCTCCATGGCCTTCAAGAGATCCGCGAGTCGCTCGGTATGCCAGCGCTCGAGGATCGCAAGGGAGTTCGGCTGGTATCCTTTGTCGTGCTGATAGGCGTGGTAATTCTCAGTAAATCCGAGGAACGGAAAATGGTGGAAAGCGATGGAGTCAGCGAATACTAGGCTCGCCACGCGTGTTTGATCGCAAGCCAGTGCCATGACCAACAAAGCGGTCATGATTTTGGCCACCTCAGGTTGGCTGTTGTCGTCGTTGATGTCGACTGAGGCGGGCGCCGTGGGCACGGTGCATGTCGTCACCCCTCCTCCCATTCCGCCGAGGCTCATCTCCAAGTCGCGGACGTGCTGCAAGTGGGCATCAAGCCGCACCTTATCACCCGCACCGAGCGTGCTGTTGAACGTGGTGAATTCAGAAATCACCCTATCCAACACCGAGCGCCGCTGAGCTCTGAGCGCCGCCATGGGATCGGGCCCCATCGGAGCGGGCGTCGAAAGCCCGGAAAAAATTTCCCGGAAGATTTTGCTCGGATCCACGCTGGGTGGAACCGGCTGGGCGGGCCCAGCATAGTTGATGATATTCAGCGATGAGCCGTTGCCACCACCACCCGTTGGCCAGCTAACTCCGAACTCACGCGAAGCAAAGCGCGTTGCCGAGCCCACCGTCTTGGCGATCACTTGATCCACCGAAGGGCCATCCGCAAACCCGTCATTCCCTTGCAAGATCTGGCCCGTGAGCATGGCTCCGCTACCCACCGCGTGGGCATTACCCTGGCTGATCTCCGCAACTTTCATGCCTAAATCTTGGGTGATCAGGACCTTCTGGCGCCAGGGCTCCAGCGGCGCCAGGACGGACGGCAGCACGTGGTCGGTTTCCCCGGTGCCCGTAGGATTCCAAAGTTCTGGAACAGCGCCCCCCGGTGCATAGACCACCACAAAACGCTGTGGCGAGGCGGCTTGGGCCTGAGCCTTTGCTCCCCACAACATCTCAAGAAAAGGCAACGGCAGGCATACGCTCGCGGCTCCGAGAAGCATACGGCGTCGAAGCTTCGGCGACACAGTCATAGTGAATCTCCGGACTGGTTTTGTGGAAGAGTTCTCATGGCAGTGAATACCCCGGTGCAGCGAAGGCGTCTGAGGTCGCATGGGTGAGCACCAGATCCCGGACCCCGAGGCCTTGACTCGAGAGCACGGCTCCGAGGTCCTTGAGGACACAGGAGTCCTCGGGTCGCGCACTTCGCCCGAGCGCAAAAGTGAACCATTGCTTGGCCAAGCAATCTCCTGTCTTCGGATTGGTGGCCAAAAGATTCGCCAACTCCACCGCACCCACGAACGGGATGGACCCTGTATCCGAAACGATCTGCCCGCTGGCGTCGATAGGCTTGCCGTTCTCGGTGGTTCGCCACTTGCCGATGGCGTCGTAATTCTCGAAGCCAAAGCCGATCCCATCTATCAACGCGTGGCATGCCGCACAGCTCGGGGTCGCTTCGTGTGCCGCGAAGCGCTCACGCGTCGTCTGACCAGGCTCTCCCGCCGGCTCCACGCGATTCACGCTGGCTGGCGGATCGGGCAAAGTTTCGCACATAAAGCGCGTTCGAATTAGCTTTCCACGGGTCACCGGATTGGAACGGTTGGCGGGCGTCATGCGAACCAGTAGCCCCGCTTGCGTCAAGAGGCCCATACGCTGCGTGGGATCCAGCGTGACCTTCTGAAAGGTATCGCCGGTAACCCCCGCGATACCGTAGATAGCCGCAAGCTTCTGGTTCATGAAGGAATAGGGCGCTGTGAGCAACGTCTTCACATCCCCCGGCCCGTTCCAAACCACATCATTCCAGAACGCACTCATCTCCTGCTGATAGAAGCCAGACATCTCCTGCGTATATTCTGGAAACGTGGCCGCATCGCGCTGAGCAACCGCCAGCACATCTAGCCCCAGCCACTGCGTTTGGAAGTGACTCAGCTGCAGCTTAGCCTTCGGATCAGCCATGAGACGGGAGGCTTCCGCACCCACTTGAGCCTTAGTGGCTAACTGACCACCACGTGCCGCGGCTAAGAGCGCATCATCCGGCATGCTACCCCAAAGCGTGTACGAAAGCCGCGACGCTGTATCGAAAGCATCCGCGCCATCTGCGGAGCGATAAAGGAATTTTGGCGACTGCAAGAAAACTTCTAATAACATTCGTACGGAAGTGGGCGCATCGAACGTAGCCCGTTGCGTGTCGTAGAACGTTTGAAAATTCTGAACCTCCGTGGTGCTCAAGGTGTGGCGGTAGGCCTTGGTTCCAAAGCCTTGAATAAAGCTCGAAATGCATCCGGGGGCTTCGGGGGCGCAACCTAAGAGACCGTTCAGGTCGGTTACCACATGCTCGGCGAGGCCGTTGGCAGCGCCGTGGTAGCCGTCGATCAAGATCCGTGAAGGCGCTGATGCTGTACTGTCTGTGTCGTAGCCGTTCGTCGAAGGTTCAGGGGGGAACGTCTGGGCCGGCGCGGTCGTGTCACGCAGCAGCGCGTTCACTGTGTTGTTGTACTCGTAGCGCGTCAGCCTGCGTACCAGCGCGGGTCCGAGCGTTGCGCAAGCTCCAGGGACAACCACGCCGCCCCCACCTGTTCCAAGCGGGCCACCTGGAGCACCTGGGCCAGACCCACCGCTCCCTGTTGGCAAGCCGGCGCTGGGTGACCCCGGAGTGCCTGAAGTGCTGGTGCCCGGACGCCCCTTGCTGGCATCCACGGATGTGCTGCACCCTGCCATGCCGAAAACTGCTGTGAGTGCCAAACCCTGTGCGCTGAACGCGATAAATCGAGGTTTCATAGAGGTAAAGCTCCCACGAGACGGCTTCTTACTCAGACCCTGAGTCTGGCATTCCTTAATGATTTCGGCACTGGCAGAGCGCGCCAAACTCTAGTGAGTTTGCGGCAACGCCGTTAGCGAGTGGCGGCTCGCGTACGCCGACGCTTAAGGCTTGCGCCGAGCAAGGAAAGTCCAAGAGCGGCCCAGCCGAAGCTGGCACGTGGCCTGGCTTCGCTGAGCGAGCACGACGACTTACCTGAGGACGAGCCTGAACCTGAAGAGACGGCGCCGCCGCCAGCCGTGCTCGCCGCGCTGCCCCCGGTCGTCGCTGCAGGCTTCGCACCGCCGGTGCCATTTGAACGAGTGCCGCCAGCGCCCGTTGCTCTGCCACCGGTTGCAGCAACTCCGCTACCGCCAGTTCCTGCTCCGCCGGTACCGACCGGAAGATTGCCATTGCCACCCGTGCTAGCACCACCGCCGGTTCCTGCCGCACCACCCGTGCCGGTGCCGCTCGCCGGCGCCCCACCTTTCACCTGAGAAAACATCCAATCCGGCATCGTCGAATCGTCCCGACAACCGTAGCCGTTGCCGTGTCCGCCCGGAAATTCCTGATATTTGTAGTTCTTGGCGGCTAGTCCCAGCATTCGATCTCGGAAGGCTCGCGCTTGCACTACTTGGCCAACGTCCACGCCATACATGGTCATGTCTTCTTCGCCCTCGCAGTTCCAGCTCGCCATATTGAGAATCTTCTCCGCACGCGCTGCATCCGGCGCTCCATCCATTCCGAGCACAGCCGCAAACATGTCGGGGTTGCGCATCGCAACATCCCACACTCCCCAGGACCCCATGGATTCACCTGACAGATAGAGCCGTTTGGTATCTATAGAAAGCTCGCCTTCGAGCTTCTTGATCAGCTCCACCGCCATTCGACCATGCGGTTCTTGGGGATCTTTGCCCCAATCTGCGGGTGCGCCTCCCCAGCAATAGTAGCTACACGGCGATTGTGGAGCGAGCACGAACGAGGGATATTTTGCTTGTACGTCGGTGTCGTACGGATGCAGGGCATCCAGGTGTTCACCGTTGGTTCCGTTTTCACCGGCGTGATGCAGCACAAGCACCAGCGGATATTTCTTTGCGGGATCGTATCCCTGGGGAACGAATAACCAGTAAGGAACGCTGCCGCCGCCCGGACTGTCGTAGGTGGCCATGTTCACCACGCCTGGGGTGAGAGCTTGTGCGCTTGCGGCCGGTGCCCAAACCAGGAATGAACTGAGCAAGGCTGCTTCTGCGGCCAACATTGGGAAGCGGTTGTTCCAACTCATTGCAAATCCTCATTGGCGATGCAGAAACCCTGATTAGCTAGTCGGCCGCCGCGGATTTACTCTATGATTCAAGCATGCCGTCGGCCACACACGTTTGCGCAAATAAACTTATCGTTTGCGCCAGCATGACCAAAGTTCAGTCGTTTTTGGGTATGGGGGATGGGTCCAGGTCGTGCGCATCGCGTTAGGCATTGAGATGAACATTGGCTACTACCGCGGAACACTTCGCGGAGTTGCCAGGTACGCACGGACCAGAAAAGGTTGGCATCTCAACCAACAAGGTCCCACGGTTGAGGGCTTGCAGTGGCTCAAGCGGCGGAATCCCGATGCTCTGATCATCGGCGGAGCGAGCGTTGAGATTCTGAAGTTAGTCGCGAGCTTTGGCATCCCCGTGGTCAACGTGGGAAAGTCTTTCGCTGAGGTGCTATTGCCCAAGGTGAGCAACGACGAGGTATCCATCGGTGTCATGGCGGCTGAGTATTTCTTCGGCCGGGGTTACCGCCACTTTGGCTACGCGGGACACGGTGGCAATATTCAGGATGGGCGAGGCATAAGCTTCGAACAAAGGCTAAAGGAGCTTCAGCTCCATTGCAGTTCGTTCGCGGAGCCTGCCTGGCCAGAGGACGAGCGGAAGAGCGAGGCCAACTCTGCGGCGTTCAACGAATGGCTGAACGGCCTGGAAAAGCCCGCCGCCATCTTCTGTCATAACGACCACCGCGCGTGGATGTTGGCAGAGCAATGTCAGGCGCTCGGGTTAGAGGTGCCGCGCGAGATTGCGATCCTAGGTGTCGACAACGACGTGACGGTCTGTTCGCTCTCAGATCCACCGCTGAGCAGCATTCAAACTGCCTCCGAACGCATCGGCTACGAAGCGGCGCGCTTGCTCGAGAGCCTCTTGAATGGAGACGTGAACACCCCCAATCCCCCGCCTCTTCCGCCGTTGCGCGTCGTCCAACGCCGCTCCACGGATGCGCTCTACTCCGACGATGAAGTCGTCGCCCGTGCACTTTGCTACATGCAAGAGCACTTGTTGCGCGAGGAAGGCGTCGAAGCGCTGACCAAACGCATGGCTTGCTCGAGGCGCAGCTTTGAACGCAGATTCCTTGAGGCGACCGGTTCAACGCCAGCGCACACCTGGACCAAGTTTCGAATCGCCGAAGCACAGCGCTTGCTCGCCGAAACTTCCCTCACCATCGACCAAATCTCGCAGCTTACGGGCTTTAGCGATGGGAATCATCTCTCAACCACGTTTCGCAAACAGACTCGGCTGACGCCCGCGCAATTTCGCAAGCGCTCACAGTTGGCTCGGGAGTAGCCCTCTGGCTCATTAGCACAAGAGGCTGCGCCGAAGGGCGCTCGGTGTTCGCCCTGTAGCTCTTCGCAGCGCCAGCGTGACCCGACGCCCGTCGCCGAACCCAGTCCGGGTCGCGATGGTTTCAACCGATAGATCGGTGTCAACCAGGAGTCGCTGGGCTTCCTCAACGCGAAAACGGGCCCAGACCTGAGCGGGAGTGAAACCGATGCAGGCGCTGAAGCGGCGCTCCAGGCTTCGCCGCGAACACTTGAGTTTGCGGCACACTTCCAAAATCCCAACAGGGCCCGATAGATGCGAACGCATCAGCTCCATCGCGTGTCCGACCAGCCGATCGCTAACGGCCACAGCGTCCGTGGAGCTCCGGCTCACCACACGTGTTGGGGCCAGCAGGACCGTCTGCGTTGGCTTCTGCTGTTTGTCTAACGCTTGGCCCAATAACGTTGCGGCTTCGTAGCCCATGCGCTCAAACGGCAGCTGAATACTACTGAGTGGCGGGTCCCCGAGCCCGCACACCGACGCGTGATCACCCACCCCAAGAATAGCTACTGATCGCGGCACCTCAAGCTTTGCCAGTTGGCACCTTTCGGAGACGGCCAACGCAACGGCGTCACTCTCGCACAGGAGCCCTACCGGTTTCCGACATGTCGCTAACGAACGGAGCAACGCCTCACTCTGCGGATGCGCACCGCTGCCTGCGGAACAGGCGCCCAACACGAACTCCTCGCTGGACAATCCAGCGCGTTCAACTGCGAGCACGAACGCGCGCTCGCGCCCTCGGCTCAGTGCGGAATCCGATCCGACGTATCCAAAGTGGCGATAACCACGAGTGGTGAAGTGCTGAACGGCAAGTCCACCGATCTCGGACTCGTCGGTCAGGACTTGACCGAGCTGCCGTTCAGTTCGTTCACCGAGCACCACTGTCGCGACCCCCGCGTGCTCGAGCAATTCCAACAAGACGTCGTCGGCCGTGGCAGTCAGAAAGCCATCTGGCTTACCGCTCAAAAACTCCGCGACATTTCGGGCCGTTGGCTCGACGAGTTGGGTCGAGCAACCCCGATGTTCACGCAGGTAGTTGCTGATCCCGCGCAGATAAGAGTGTGAGCGGTAACTCTCAAGGTCAAATCCGAGTCCAATCCGCATACAGCCGCTCTACCGGCATTTTTGACATGCTCGGAGGATCTCGGACCTACGGATCTTGCGCGCTTAACTTCCGATTCGCTTCGCTCCGCTCAGGCGGCAAAATCAGCCGCTTCTTGGCGCTGAGTCGCCAGAAGTAGGGCAGCTGGTGTAGCTTCCCCCCAAATGCGTCCCCTGAAGAAGCTTGCGCAGGCTCTATTCCTCGCCGTCTGGTGCTCCACCTGGATCACTCTTGCGTTGCTTGCTGCGTTGCTAACCTGGAATCGCGATGTCCCACTCTGGATGGCACGCCGCTTCTGGGCGTACCCGCTGATTTGGGCAACGGGCGCCCGCTACCGAGCTGAGCCCCTCCCGGATGTCGACTTTAGCGCTCCACACATTTTCGTCATGAACCACCAATCGATGCTGGATATCGCCTGCGCTTTCCACTCGATCCCCAGCAATCTCAGGTTCATGGCCAAGGAGGTCCTGAAATATGTGCCCTTTCTCGGTTGGTACATGTGGGCCACGGGTATGATCTTCATTGATCGTTCGAAGGGAACCAAAGCCCTGAAGAGCCTGAGCAAGGCAGCAGCGCGAATTCGCAACGGAGCCAATATCTTGGTTTTTCCTGAAGGCACGCGCTCCAAAGATGGCTCCATCCTGCCCTTCAAACGCGGACCTTTCGTGCTCGCTTTGCAGGCGGGTGTGCCTATCATCCCTGTCGCGATCGAAGGTTCAGGCAGAGTCTTGCCGTCGGGAGGGTTCGACATTGTTCCCGGCGACGTTCGCCTCAAGTTGGGGACGCCCATTCTTACACAGGGGCGCCCCAAGAACAGCAGTGAGGCCCTGATGCACGAAGTACATCGGGCACTCATCGAGTTGCATCACTCGATTGGTGGAAAGGGCGCAGAGCCGTGCCTCCCCACACCCGCGACCTGACTTTAGACACGCTACGAGGTTTCGCGCTCGTGAGCATGACGCTCACCCATGCGGCGCGGCTATCTTCCGTTTCGTTGGTGGTCAACAGCCCTGTCTTCGTCGACGCGGGGGATCTGTTCATCACGATCTCCGGCTTCACCTTGGGAATGCTCGGAGCGCATAAGCTTCGAAGCCAAGGTCCTCGGCGTGTTTACGCGAGTGTCCTAAGACGCGCGCTTCAGCTCTGGCTGATTCACGTGAGCTTGATGCTGGTGGCTGTGGCGCTCAACGAGTGGGTGGTCAACCTGGGATTGCCCAAGCTTCAAGCGTTTGGCGGTCTCCTGCCGACGCTTGGAGCCGTCTTAAGCTTGCGCTTTCAGAGCGATCTCTTCTTGAACATTTTGCCGCTCTTTGTGGCATTTTTTGGGGTGGCGCCGCTTTTTTTGGAGGCTATCCGGCGCAAGATTTGGCCGCTCGCGCTTGGGGTTTCCGCGCTGCTCTGGTGTAGCGCGCAATTCGAACCAAACCTCTTGCCTTGGTTGGATCCGAGATCCGGTACGCCCGTCTTCTCGCTGGCCGCCTGGCAGTTCGCGTTTTTCGTCGGGCTTCTCCTGGGCGCCATGCGCGAACGCTTAGCAGCATGGCTGAAGCCACACGAACGCTCGTTACTCATGCTCGCACTCCTGATCTTCACGCTGCTGTTCGTGTTCGTGAGGCTCCAAGGTCCAAGCTTCGCGCGCCTCGGACTCCACCTCCCCGACGCAGCGTGGCGCTGGGCGTTCCTGAAGCAAACCTGGGCACCCCTGCGGGTGCTGTACACACTCTCGGAGCTGGTCCTGCTCTACGCTGGCTTTCGTGCTGTCGCTCAGGCAAGCCAACGCGTGCGCTGGGCGCGTCTTATTGATCGCCACGTGCTCACTCGCTTGTCGAAGATCGGTCAGCACAGCCTCGTGTGCTTTGTCGCCCACATCCCTCTGGCGATCTTTTCGGTGCTCGCAGAGTTCGATGAGCGTCCGCGGGTGTTCCGGGACCTGTATGCGGTCTTTAGCCTGGCTGTTATCTATGGCGTGGCCGCTGTTTCGGCCGGAAACTTACGCCGTCGATCCGAGCGCACTCAGTGAGCTGGCGGGCTGGGTTGTTGAGGGGTTGGCTAACCGGGCTCAAGCATTGGTCGCTGAGTGGCGCTTCTCACTGAGCGGTTGCCTGAGATTCTGGCTCGGGTCCCGAGTGCTCCGCTTCAGGCCAAAGCTTCGGGAACAAGAATCGTAGACTTGCAAGCGGGAT
>Ga0209490_10000769_pt1 | contig 31786 bp, 29 predicted proteins | sample MAT06_FD_187209 | JGI IMG/M metagenome (GOLD analysis project Ga0209490, IMG submission 187209) | Freshwater microbial communities from Lake Fryxell liftoff mats and glacier meltwater in Antarctica - MAT-06 (SPAdes) (version 2) | ecosystem: Environmental > Aquatic > Freshwater > Ice > Liftoff...
CAGGGGGTAAGTAGGCTCTGGCACCGTTGCCGATCGGGGTTTCATATTTTTGCGCTTTGCCCTTCGCATCTGTGCGTGGGGTGCTGAGTTTGGCTTGCCAGGTAGAGCCATCCTCATTCTGGAGCAAGGCGGCGTAGAGCGTCTCCCGTGCCTGATAACCAAAGCGGGTAACGTGCCAGTTGAGGGCTTCATGAATCGGGTAGGCAACGTCTCCACCCGCGAAGGTTTCGGTGTCGCTGACGAGCGCGATCGCAGACTCAAACAGGACAGGAGCGATCGCGCTACCGTCGATAAACTCAGACGCGATTGTCTGGCGGCAGCAGCGCTCCTCGATCGCGGGCGATCGAGGAACGCTACTGCTCGATCGCCCTGCGCTCGACGGGTTGCTAAAACCAGGCGTTTGAGATGGTGCCCTCATGCCACACCTCTCAACGGGTTGACTCCGCTCACTTGAGCGTCGCGATCGACATGCCGGACTAATGTAGCCAGCACCCAGCGATTGTGCGATCGCACCAGGGTCAGGGCAGCACTGCGAATTTTTACAGTGACAGAGTTGGGTGGAGCGTTGGCGATCGTGCCAGCGTAAAGCCGCGATCGACAGACGACGCGACGCGATCGCGCTGGCTGGCACAACCGTGGAGCGATCGGCAGCGGCTGCCAAAAGTGGCTGCCACCGTTTTGAGAATCTTTAGACATGGCTCACACCCTTGCTATGTGTTGGTTGGGCAGGAGAAAGCCATGCAGCAGCTAGGGGTCAAAGCCGCAAAAAGTTGCATCTTTTGCCAACTTGCCCCTAAAATAAGACATGAAAAGCCGTGCTACATGGCAAACGCCTTGTAACTGGTTTCCCCGGTCGGTCTCTAACAAAATTGCCTTCGACAGCTCAAAAGTTAGATCCGCAACCTATTCAAAATTAAATAGCTCTAAAAGCCCCTTCTGATTTGCCGTCAGGTGGGGTTTTTAATTAATTGCTTTCGGCGTGGCTCCGTCCTCCTGGTTTTACAAAAGTGGAAACTTGTGGTCTTACTCTGTGTAAAGCGCTAGTACAGGCGCTTTACACAGAGAGCCTACCTGATCTAACCGCAGATCGCGCTCTTTGCCGCCTTTTTTAGTGAGGGCGATACAGTCAACTGAAACTTGTTCAGGTCGTTCATTTTCCGGCATCGGCGCTTGCTCTCCAAGGAGAGATGGTCTAACTTTTTACCACAACAAGCTGTTTAGCCACACAAACATTGCTAGCTTTCCTCTCCAGCCGTGAGGATCTGGTGCACTGTCAGATTGAGCTTTGGAAACGTGGGCGATTGTAGCAGGGCACTCGCTTGGAACACGCCGACTTCGGCATAGGAGCCATTGTTCAGAAACAGCACTGTGACTGCCTGTTTCTCTGGATCGATCAGCCAGAATTCTGGGATACCTCGCGCTTGGTACTGTGCTCGTTTGGCTTCGTAGTCCCGTTTATGATTCCGACTGCCAGGGCTAACGATCTCTACCACTAGCTGGGGGGGAGCCATTGCCTGCGTGATCAGCAGACGCTTTTCTCTCAGGCGCAGATGCTCATCTTGTAGCACCACCAAGTCAGGGTAGCGAGTGCGGGGCTTACCAGTGACTTCAAGCTCACACCGTCCAATTCTGGCAAGGGGGTAGTGGAGTCCACTTCTGACCAGCATGAGATAGATAAAGTGGGCGATTAAGTCATTGAGTTCTGATTCGGACGGCAATTCAATTAACTCCCCATCATCGTACTCACATCGTCCTTCTGGCAGACCGAGCCGCATCCAAGCTTCAGTGTCCAGACTGGCGTACTCTTCAAAACTGAGTTTTCTGACTGCCTGTGTCATGGTGATCGCGCTCCTAGCCTCTAACGGCTGGTTCTTTGGGCTTCTTCTCAAACACTTGTACGTTGGCTTCGTCCAGCACAAAGCCCTGCTCGGTGGCTCCCCCCATTTTGCCTGTGATGGCAGCGACCCAGAGCGGGAAGTTGACTTGAGCGTCCTCTAGTTTCTTCCAAACTTTGGGCTTGACGGCGACTGAAACGATCGCCCGCTCGCAGTCCACCTCAAAGGCTTTTCAGTTGTGTTCCACCGTAGTGGCGTGGGGTAACTCGCTAATTTTGATCGTGAGTTCAAGTTTGCCGCTGGTCGTCATCGCCGTTTCTCCTCAAAGCTCTGTTGCTTCCCCGCCTGCCTTGCTGATCCCTTGGCGGAACGCTGTCACCGCGCCAAGCCAATTGGTTTCGCCCATCAAAACGCAACGCGTGAGTAACGCGAGGTCTAAGGCGGCTAACTCAGGCATCTGGCTGCGCTCAACTTGGACGTAGCCGCTGTCTTCTAGTCGGTGCAAAGTAAATAAGCCATCCTGCCAAAACCAAACTTCAGGCACTCCCAAAGCCTGATAGCGCTTGAGCTTTGCCACAGAGCCACTTGTAAAAATCACCTCGATCGACAAGTCGGGAATCGGTTTCGCCGCGCCAAAACAGTAGGATTCATCAGCTTGAGCCGAGGCTTCCCCTTCTTGCTCCTGCGTGACCGAACCTGTGGGCACCACGTTGATACCCGTCTCAAAGAAAAACAGTTCTAGCAGGAAACCAATAATTTTCTTAAAAATCTCATGAGCCTGTCCTGGCATGAAGATCTCAACCACTCCGTTGTAGAACGCTAAGCGTACACCAGGGGAGCCTTCCAAGCCTTTCTGGAGATGCTTGAACTGTGCCCAGGTGCGATCGCATTGCCTGAAAACTTGATCGGCAGCTTTTGCTTTCTCTAGTATTTTTCCTGTCATGGCGATCGCTCCTATGCGGCTACTGGCTCCAATCGTTGTCAGTCTGGAGGACGTGATACCCCTATTGTGACTGCATCACTCCAAGAATCAATCAACTTCCTTGGGCTGGTTGTCTTCATCCTTCAACGGCAAGGTAGACACAAAAGACTCAGGCAAGCTTAACGCGATTGCAACTCGCAGCCTTTCAGTCTCAGAAAGATTGCTCTTGCCGTCTCGCAACAGTTTTAAGCGTTCCAGAGGAATACCCGAAGTTTCTGCCAGCACTTCCCAGTTTCGGAGGATGAGCTGCTCAAGTGTCTTGGGTGGATCAGTTGAAATAGGGACGTGTGAAGCTTTTGCTCGACGGTCGTTCTGCTCAAGTAAATCTAAATATTCTTCAAGCAGCAATAGCACCTTTTTAGAAAGCGAGAGAGCCTTCCACGCACTATCAGGGCGTAGCTGCTCAATGCGCCCTCTTACAGGCGTGAGGTTAAGGGTGGTTCGGTCTTTGTCGGATCGCTCTGCCATAACAGCAAGTTTACCGCCATTGCCATCGACCCCACGGGAAATTATAGCGTGAAGTTGATGTTTTGCATGGGTTACATGAGAAATATGTTTCTCGTGGTAGTCATGGTAAATGTGCTAATTTGATTCGTAGGAACCGGGAGCCGCCACCCGCCACGTCCTACGAATGCCCTTTAGGAGACGACGAAGTATGTTGAAAACCCAAGCAGCATCGAATTTTGCTGCCCCTCCCGAAGCGCTTGCCACCCCTGAAGCACTCGCGCTGCCACCCCTCCCTGCACCGCTGATCGAGTTCGCACCCACCCCCTGCGAAGGTAGTACCACTTCGCAGCGACCCCTCTGGCAACCGACCGAGCCGCAATTTACCAAGTCGATCGCCGAGTATTACGGCGTGTCTCGTAAATCGGTGCAGGAATGGTTTCAAAAGGTCAAAGAGGCTTGCCCCTGGGTTGCTGATGCCGATCTGAAGCTGCCTGATGAGCGCTACACCCCAATAGCGGCGAGTTTGATGGGCAACTATCGCACGTCCGGGCTGCCGTTCAAAGCCTGGAAAGCCCAAATCTGGGAACAGAACGCGGCATTGGTAGCGGCGCTTCAGTCCTCACAGCTAGCTCAAGCGCACGAAAACGCTGCCAACGTCCAGTCTGAGCCTGCCACTGGGATGGTGCCCTACCAACCGCAACCGGGAGAAACCGAGCGCTTTACCCCACCGGCACTGAAGCTGCGGCAGTTTGTCAGCACCGCAGCGTTTGTCAGTACCGCCAAGCAGCAGACTGCCACCGCTCTGGACATCACGCAAAGCAATACCGACGCACTGAGCGCTGCTCTCATCAACCAGATGCAGCAGGAAGGGCAAAAGTTAGGACTCACGCTCTTTCAGGCAAAGTATGGGACGGCTCACTCCGTCATGGCTGAGATGGAAGATGTCTTAGCAAAAAAGTCAGGACTGGTAGACGCAGCCCCACCGCCACTGTCTGCCTAGCCTTGCTGACTCTCTCTTACGGAAAAAGAGGAGTCGTTTGCAGCGGCTCTAAACGCTCAGATCCAGGAAGCACAGGCACACTACGACGCGAAACACGCTGCACTCGAAACGCGGCATGAAAAGCTGCTGGCAGCGATCGAAGCCGAAATGACCGAGCAAAAGACCTTCTACACCGAACTGGTGGGCGAGGCGCTCAGTGAAGCGCATAAGCTCAAAAAGCCCGACTTGCCTGCGGGTGGCTCACCCTATGAACTCCTGGCGCGGGATGCCATCCGCACGTTGTACGAGTACGGCGTGATTGTGAAACAACCTGTGGTCAAACCGCTCACCAAGAGCCGTTTTGAACTGAGCTTTGCGATCCTACCGATCGAGCCAGCCCCAACCAACGGGAGCAACAAAGCCACGAAGATCCATTTTGTCCGTAATTTGTCAGAAGCGTACAAGCTCATCGAGCGTGACCTTTTGAAGCCTTTGAGAGCGGCAGTGCCTGGTTACAATAGTGATCCAAGTGTGGAACCCATCAGCGTCCCCTTTGCGGGTATCAAGCTCACCTTTGATGTCTCCGGCATTGATTGGGTGGAGCAGGAAAAGCTGGAGAAAGCCAACCCTGCCTTACTCCTCAAAGAACCGTCACCAGAGCACTTTCAGACGTTTATCCAACGGGCATCGCATATTGGGTTGTTTGGCGGTACACGAGTCGGTAAAACAGTGGCGATGAATAACATCATTGCCGTCCAGCAGCAGCTTCTGGGCGGCAATGCCAAGCTCATTGTCGGGGATGCCAAGCTCTCGGTCGAAATCCGGGCACTGAAACCTAGTTACCTGGGTGCCGAGGAGTGTTTGCTCATGCTCCGGGATGCCTCGGATGAAGTGCAGAAGCGGATTGACCTGCGGGCTGAGGATTATCGTCAGAACCGTCCTCTACGGCTGTTTGATGCCGATAAACGGATTTATTTGTTAGATGAAATCAACGAGGTCATTTCACGCTTTAACAACCCGCTCGACCCCAAAGACATCGAGTTTCTCGACGCGCACGCCATGCCCAAACGCTTTGCCGTCAGCATTTACCTGCTACGGATCTGGCGGATGGGGGCAGAATTGGGTCTTTTGAGCCTGATTGCCGGACAAAACCTCATGGCAAACGTCCTCAAGATGAACATTGTCGATCTGGAGAACCTCGGCATCTTGTTCGTCGGGGGAGCCATCAGCGTGGGCATTGGCTATCGGTGTAAAGGCACTGAGAAAACCGCTATGGAGCAGGAGTTTCAACAACGTCGCGCCCTCCGCGAACAGTTCCCCGATGAGCCACAGTTTAAGTACTACGCCATGTTTGCTCTTGCCAATGAAAAACCCTACATGGCAAAGATGCCTGGGGTGGGTGAGTGTGCCGTGGCGTTGGATCAAGAAGGTCAAAAGGCACAGGAAGGCTTTAACGCGGCGATCGAGACGGCAAGGGGTTTAAGTGATGCTGAGGAAGAGTCGGTAGCGGGTGAGTCGGCAGCGGGGAGTGGAGCCGATCGTATGCTAGAGCAATTGGAAAGCCTCTACAACCTGCCTGCGATCGCTCCAGAACACCTGAGTACTAATGCCCCAGACTTTGAGGCGCTGAGTCCTGAAGCGGTCGAGTTTCTCGCGTACCTGGAGGGTAAGGAGTGGCTGGATGTCTTTCAGGGAGTGCGTCATTACCGTCGCTATTGGGGTGAGCGGCATGGCTTTAATGCTGAGACGTTCCTACAATTCCTGACTGAGCTTAACCTGGCTGGCTTGGGTGAATTTGATGATGACGCGACCAAATGGCGATCGCGCCACTATCCGCAAAGCCCTGACGAAAGACACTTTGAGTGACGATGCGCTGACGACTGACGACTGACGAGCGAGCGGCGTTAAGTGCTGACAACACTGTAAAAGTTTGGCAGTTAGAGGCTCTGAGCGTCGTCAACAGACCACAGGGACGCTTGATCAAGGCAACCAACCGTTTCGTCAGTCGTCCTTCCTGGCTCTGCCAGTCCGGCACCCAAAAAACGGTAAGGATTAGCTCTTCACAGAAGCCATTGGCGCTCGCCTCCTTTAGCCACAAGCTTTACAGCTAGCCCGCTTTGCCCCTATCTAGTAGAAAATGACTCTACGGCACAGGCTTTGCCATTGAGAGACTGGTTAACGGCTGCCTTCACAGCTAAGCACCACGGCAAAAGAAGTCAAAATGGGTTCTCTAGATGTAATGTGTCTCCAATAGTACATCCGCTTATTTGCGTCGGGAAGCTGAAAAGAGGCGGGAAGATGCTGGCGATTCAGTCTGAGCAGCGTCTGATGCAGAAAGAAGCTGCCTAAACATTAAATTTTGGGTGTTCTGCCGCATCCTTCTGCCTCTCTACCCAAAATTGGGATCTTAGGCGGAGACTTTCAGTCTAATAACAAACTTTGACATTACCCCACACCAGCGGCACAATAAAGGGACATCCTCACTGGCTGGTTCACGTTATGAACGTATCGCTAACCCCACAACTCGAACAGTTCGTGCGCGAGAAGGTTGACAGCGGCAGGTATCTGTCTGCGAGTGAGGTCGTGCGTGAGGGCTTACGGCTGCTAGAAGAGCGCGATCGCGTCTATCAGGCACGGTTAGCCGAGCTTCAGAAGGAAATCACCATCGGCATTGAGGAAGCGGATCGGGGCGACTTATGCGATGGAGAAGAAGTCATGCAGGAACTCTACGAGGAGCTGAAGCAAGCCTCTTAGAGCCTCTATGAGCAAGTACCGTTTTACTCGCACTGCCCGCAAAGAGTTGAAAGCCATCAGGGACTACATTGCGGCGCAGAGCGCACCAGCAGCCTTCCGCTTTCTGGATGAAGTGACGCAAAAATGCAGCATTCTGGCACAATTCCCCGAAATGGGTCGCCTCTGGCATGACCTCATCCCACCGCTGCGAAGCTTTCCAGTCGATCGCTATTTCATCTTTTATCGCTTAGTGAAGGGAGGCATTCAAATCGTGCGGGTCTTGAGTGGCTATCAGGATCTGACTGCTATCTTTCCTGAACTAGGTGAGGGCGGCGACTCCACGGCAGAGGATAACTGAACCGCGATCGCAATATCATTAAGATAAGTAGGTGTACAGAATTAATTACCCATGAACTGTGCTTGCAGCTAACTTTACGTTTTGGGCGGGATTGGCAAGGTTAGCCCACTAGGTAGGCGAGACATTGATGGGTGTTAGTAGAGGCATTATGGCTGAGGACGGAGCGTAGCTTTGCTACCGCTGCCAAAGTGCACTTGTTTTAGTTCCTCCAGCGAACTATAAACTTTGGGGCTAATAGCAAGCTGGATAAACGTCAAGCGTGCCAGTCTGTTTGCTTCAACAATGACATCAGCCACTTTGAGTTCTGGTGGTGGTTGAAACGGTTCTGAAGTAAAACCAGCAATGTAGAAGGAGTAGCGTGTCATGGCAGTGTGGATAAAGCTGCCCTGGTATTCCCGCAGCCTACAGACAAGCGTGCCTGATTCATACGTTGCATTCTTGAATGCTTGAATGCAAGTATCCAAACATTCATACGTTACACTTTGGGAAGTTGCCTCTGGCTGGGTCAAGTTGTCCCCAGTCGAGGACAGAGGGTGCATTTGTGAGGATTAGCAAGCTACAGGCTTGCTAATCTAAACTGCTTATTGTTCACATTCTTGCATTCTTGCATTCAAGGCAGCTTGGATGTAAGCTAACTGAGTTATAAACTTACCTGCATTCAAGAATGCAAGGATGCAACATGGCAAGCAAGCAACGATCGCGCTATCGCTGTCTCTGAGCGGTGGGCAGGGTAAAACCCTTACTGCTTATATGGTGGGGCTAAAGGTCGCCAAGCTGGGCATACCAACCCTACTGATTGATGGCGATCCGCAACGAAATCTCACTGACCTTTTGGGTGTGGAAATCGAGAACGAACCCACCTTGCTGGAGGTGATTACGGGCAAATGCTCGATTGAGGATGCCATTTATCCCGTGCCCGATCGCGAGAATCTCTTTCTCGTGCCATCCGATCGGGCGCTGGTCAATGCCCAGCATTATCTTGCCTCGTCAGCGAACTGCTCACGAGTCCTGAAAAAGCGTCTGGAACCTGTCATGCAGGATTTTGGGCTGATTATGATCGACTCGCCTCCGCAAAAGAACCACATCAATCTGACGGCGATCGGTGCGGCTGATGTGGTGATCATTCCAGCCGAGGCAGTGGCAAAAGGCATCGGCTCACTGACCGAGACCTGGGCGCTGCTGGAAGAATGCCGGGACGGTGATGCCTTTGATGGCAAGCTGCTTGGGGTTTTACCTTTCCGAGCGCGTGTAGTGGGCTTGCAGTTGACGGGTGAAGCCTCGACTAGCCTCAAAGCGATGGAGGGCTTTATCGGTGACGTGCTGCTGCCTTCGGTTGTGGAGTCAGTGGTCTATCAGCGGGCGCTGAATCAGGGCAAGCTGCCGTCTGAATTGGATGCCAGCAAAAAAGAATTAGAAGCGCCTTTTGACCTGTTGCTACAGCGTCTCAGCGCTTACGTTCCAGGCATTCAAACCGCGCTTTCGGAGGTTGTACCAGCATGACTAGACAGACAGCCACCGATCGCTTTTTGAATCGGGCCCGCCCAACCGTTGAGAAACGGGTTGACGAGGTTTCTGCCTCGCTACAATCGAATACAGGCAATCCAACCATTGAGCCTGAGCCAATGCCTGCACCCATCGTTGAAGAGAAGCCTGGAACGACCAAAGCTGCCAAGCAAGACTACGGCATTACAGCCCTAGAGCGAGAGTTAGCGTCGCTGCCTACGGTGGTTAACTTTCAGCTTCGCGTTGAACAGCAATATAAGCAACAAATTCAGCGAGAGGCTGATAAGGCAGGTGTCACACCAGAGACATTGTTGCAGGGTCTCTGGGAGGTCGCACAGGATCGACCAGGGCTATTGGAGGATGCGATCGCTGAGGCGCGCATTCACCATGCCCGACGCACACGAGCGCAAGAACTCAAGCCTGCCATTACTCGTGCGAAGCGGACAATTGCAAAGTTTGGTTTATAGCATTCAAGTATTCTTGCATTTAAGCATTCATGCATTCAAAATTGTTTGAATGCATGAATGCAACTAGCTAAGCTGCTATCTTTGCCTTTGGTGCAACGGACTCTTTGAACATCTTTCCGGCTGAGAACGCAGGCACTTTAGTGGCTGGGATTTGAATCGGTTTACCTGTCGCAGGATTGCGTCCTTCCCGTGCCTGTCGATCGCGTGCTTCAAACGTACCGAAACCGACCAGGGTTACTTTGTCGCCAGTTGAGACCGCTTCGATAATTGCGTCGACGGCTGCGCTCAACACAGCATCCGCATCCTTTTTCGTGATTGAGGCTTTGGCGGCGATCGCGTCTACCAATTCTTGTTTGTTCATATGAGTTATGGGTTCTAAAACGCTATAGATTCGATTGTAGGCAGTGCTTAGCGCTTTGCTGCAATTGTTACGCGTTTCCCACAAAAAAGGCGATCGCTAGGAGTGCGATCGCCTTTTTGGACTCAGCAACGAGAATCTCTATGCAGCCTGTAGAACGCGCTGCTTCAACACGCAATGAGCAACGTATAGATACACCCAGCGCTTCATGGTGGAGCGATCCACTTGTACCCCGCGCTCTAGCATCATCGCCTCCAAGTCCCGATCGGATCAGGCGTAGCGAAAGTACCAGCGTACAGGCAACAAGCTGATCTCCGGCAGAAAGTACCGCCACTTCAACAAAGCAGTCGATGCCATTGAGATCGAGTCCAGAGGAAACTAGCCTTCCGACGTGACCATGCTTGCGACAGACCCCTTCACCAAAGGCTAAACCGCAGCACTGGTGGAGACAAAGACTCAGTTTTTGATCAACCAGTTTTTAGTCAGAAACTTCAAGAGGCATGGCTCAGGCAATGCCTTTTTTGTTGGCATTTTGATGTCAAAAGCAGCCGCATTTTTAATGGTTTTTTATGACTGAGCCTTAATTGCTCAGTAATTTTAATGGTTTTTTAAGGGCTTTTTATCGTTGAGCCTTAATTGCTCGGTAATGCCACTGCACACTCATTTTTGTCTTTTTTTGTCATTTCTTTGCAGGTTTTGTCATTTTGTGTCCAAAAAGATTAGCGATCGCTAATCTTTGGGGTCTGGTTTGATCATTTCTTTGCAGGTTTGATCATTTCTTTGCAGGTTTTGTCATTTTGTGTCCCTTTCTAGCTCAAATCGTCCATTCTAGGTCTGAAGGCTGAAATGGATCTGAAATGGATCACAAATTTTCAGCACCCACCCTTGGCTGGTTACCCCTAAGCGAGTGCGCTAATGGCGGCTCTGATGGCGACGCTCAAGCAGCAGCAGGCAGAGGGTGCCTCTCTGTCTATTGCCGATGCGGTAAGACACCGAAGCTCCAGGTCGATTTATAGACCCAAAACGGCGGCTGAGCTTGAGGCTGAAGCAGCTGACGACGAAGCGGAAGCGATTCATCCGACTAAATCGTTAACCAGTAAACTCCTCACGTCAATCCCTGGTGCCCAAGCCTTAAATCAGTGGGCGGAGTTCCCTCTGGAGAGCCTTTTGCCAAAGTTCTGGCAAGCTGGTGCAGACGTTTTGGCTCCTTTCGTGGAGCGATTGATGGCTCGGTCACCCCCCTGCCTGATAAACTCGCCTACTTTCGAGTCCTTGCAGCGTTTGCTAGCGCGAAGTATTTGCTTTCTACAGTCGAACTAGCCGCGCTCTTGAAGTTGAAGCCCGACACGATCGCGGGATATGGTGACAGCTTTGAAGATGCTGGGTTCGCCTTCGTCCGCGCTGGTAAACGGAAGAAGGGTGGCACCGCTTGGCGAGTGCAGAAATTAGCTTAAAAAAGGCTAACGCCCCAGCCCCCCCAGTCCTTCTTTCGGCTTCAAAGCCTCCGCTGCCTCCAAAGCGGCTTTTTGCTGCTGAAAATAGTCTCGGTCTGCTTCAGTGCAGCGGTCACTCATGGTGATCGTGTCGCTACTGTACTGGTAGGTGACTAAAAGCCCTCTGCCACCCATGCCAGCCATCGCCTCGATCGTCAGCGTGTCACCGTTTTTGCGGAAACGATAGTCTTTACCTTCATGCTCCGTTAGCTTCTGTACCCGCAAGACGCGATCAGCCATCAGCGCCATCTCCTTGCCCCACGTCTGACGTGCCAACTGTTGCTGCCGTTCCTGTTGCCGCTGTGCTAACTGCTGCTGTTGGTGTGCTAACTGCTGCTGCTGCCGCTCCTGTGTCCGTTGCTGTGAGAGCGTGTGCCAGCGCTCCACGATGCTGCAAGCCTGCTCCGTCAACCCGTGCGCTTGAACATGACCGTTTGCCGACCCCAGCACCAGGCGATCGCCACGATAAAGTGACGGTTGACCTTCTTCCCCTACCCGAATTTGGTAATCCTCAAACGTGGCAGTTTGAAGCTTCGGTCTACCCACTCGCGCACACTCCCAGATCGCTTGAAGCTGTGTTGCCAGTCGTTGAGCGTACCCTGCCTGCTCCTGCTGCACCCACTCCAGCGGGCCAGGCTCTAACGTTTGTTCCAGTGGTGTTACCACTGCTGGCGGTGTCAGGTCAAGCGACTTGTCTGAGCGCCGTACCAGGGCTGGATAGGTATAGCCCCGCCCTAACTGCGAACCTGATAACCGTACAGGTTCACCCTGACTGTCTGCTTGCTCAAAGACAACCCCAGTCTTACCCTTGTACAGCCCCACGCTTGTTTCAATCCCGTGCTGCTCCTGGAGTGCCGCCATGACCTGATCCAGTGAGCGCCCTGGCGTCGCTTCCTGGTCGATCGCCTCCTGCATCAGCACCATCACCGGCGGTATCCCAGTTTTCTCCCACTCCTCCAATTGCCCTCGTGTGGGTGATCGTCGCTCCAGCTCGTAAAAGCTCTGAAGCGGCTGAAGCCCGTATGCTTTCTCAAGCTCTCGACAAATCCGATGGCTGCGCTCCTTGTCTTGCCAAGTGGGGATACACCGTCCATCGAGCAAATTGATCCGACTCGCAACAAGATGAGTATGCCGATGCTTGGTATCTTCATGCGTGGCACAGAACCATTGATACTCGTAGAGTTCGGTTTCGATAAACGCTGCCACTTGCTGTTGGAAGGGTGTTTTGTCCGCTTGTCTCAACAGTGCTGGCTCATGCGCCGAGACCACTAGCCCTGCAAAGTGGTCGATCGCTCGTGCGAGCTGGAATGCATCATCTAGATCCTTCGTTGCCGCATCGTCATAGCTATAGCTGTCGATCAGGTGATAGACGGGACGCTCAATCGCTGGGTTCAAATCCCGGCTCATCAAAAATTCGTGCACGATTGTCTTTGTGTCAGACCCCACGACGGTACCGCCGAGCAGTCTTGCCTTCTCTTTCTCCAACACGTAGCGCGTCGTTGCCTTGAAGTTGTTATTTTGTAAAACCTTGCCAATCATGTTCAGTCCTCCTCCTGATCGGCAGCGTCTGTCTGCCTCAATTGGAGGCTAATCGACACTAACAAGGCTTCGAGTCGTGCCAACTGATCCAGGTAGGCTTGCGTCAACGGTAAGTCCGTGTTTCTTTGCGCCGCGCTATTCGCAGCCTTTGCCATTTGGTTGCAATTGGCTCTGATGTTCGCTAGAGCAATGCAAGCCTCTCGGTTAATTGTTGGCACGATCGGGCGGGGTCGCGGAATGCCAGCACCAAACACTTTCGCTCTCACAAAGGCCGAAAGGCTCACCCCTTGCCGCAGCGTTTCTAGCTCTAGGTCTTCAGCCTCAGTCAGATAAAACCGTTTGGCGATCGTGCGCTGTTGCTTGAGCTCCGTCCCTGCTAAAAACTCTCTGGCGGCATCTTCTAGCTTGTTTAAAGCCGTATTTGTTTGGTTGCTTTCTACAAATTTAGGCATAAGCCTCCAACTCGCCAAAAATCTTCTGAGCAAAGGAATAGATTGAAGAAGTTGAGGCCTTTGACTGCGTCAGTCTTCCCAGTCTTTCCAAGCTCAGAGTGCCCAAAGGCGCAAATGGCTTCACGGTAGTCTAAGCAATGGGCATCCAGTCTGAGCGCTTCTACCTGCGAGAGGGCACACTAAGCAGATAAATTCGAACCATCGCCATGCACACAGGGAGGGCTGTCCAGTGACCACACGTCAGCAATACGTCACAGAAGAGCAAAAGAAGCAGGCGCTCCCACTCTTGAGCGAAATGGCGAAGCAGCCGAAGTGTGAAACGCTTCAGCAATTCCTTGAAGCCCAGCGTTCCATACTTTTTGCTGCTTTAGAGCAAGGGTACAGTCAGAAAGATCTTGTTGACACGCTGAAAAAGTGTGGCATCAATATCTCTGCGGTGACGTTGCGGAAATATCTGAAGCTTGATCCGGCGACAGATCCCACCACGCCCACTGCTCCAGCCACTGCGCTGGAGCAAAGCACTCATCAGGATTTTGATGTCATCTCTGAGCAGGACTTCTCTGAGCAGGACTTTGATGATGCCGCCGCGCACTTTGCTAAACGAGCCTCGCAAACCTTGCCCCACCGTTCTCAAGCTATGCTGCCGCTGCCTTCTTCAGGCGCAAGCAAGCAGCAGGCGAGAGCAATGAGTGATCACGCTACAACACCGCTACCAAAAGTGTACTTACCAACCGCAAAAAAATTACGCGATCAACCATTAAGCGATTCAGCAGCAGATCAAGATCTCACCAAGTAAATCCCTTTGCATGGCAGGCTCATGGTTGGCGTTGCTTAAACTTGCAAAGCTGGTGTAAAAAAAGCGCCAACCTGCTGTCTTTGTTCTGATGCCAGAGTGCCATGTCAGCGCCTTCTTTACAGTCCGCGTTGCACCCATGTTTTAATTTCCCCTAGCTCCTTGCCATCGTTGTGACGATTGGGTCAAGGGCTTACTTCGAGTTAGGTTCATCGATCTCATTGTTAAACGCCTCCATCACCCTTTTGACCGCAGGCATATTCGATCCGGTTGTTTTTTGCAGCAAGCTCTGAGTAATCGCGAACTTTTCACTGTCCGCATCCTGCTGACGATTCCACTCCATGACCGCTCGCCTCGCCGCCTCTATCCGCTGATCGGCGCTCCCTGCTTTAGTAATGTGTTCCCGTTTTGGTCAGCTATCGACTGAGTGAGAGTTTACAAAGGTTTTCAGCGCTTCCACATCGCGACCGAGTTGGCGATGATGGCTGCGAGTATTGGTAGCCCCGATCTCGTTGTGATAGGCATCCAGTGCTGTAGAGCGACGAATTATTTGACTAAAACGGCAGATTATTTGTCATCAATTTAAATCCTTCTACATTGCCTGTTCAAACAATTTCTACAAGTTCATGTCAGAAACCCTAAAAATTAGATGTCCTTCCAGTAAAGCTTGCAGGCATGAAAAACTTGACTTCTAATTTGTCGCTGTGGTCAAACAATTCGCCGCTCTACACTAATTCAACACATATCAGAAAGTAATCACAGCGACTTGTGCAGCACGCTCACTATAAGTTATGAGAAACAAACATGTCAGCTTTACTAGTACTTCACTTTCATAAGCAGCTTGTAATCTATTAATGATCTCTCCGGAAGTCGAGGCAAAAGTTAAGGTAAAACAGCGTATGGTTAAGTACTGTGTCTATCATCAGCCTTCGGCAAAAAAGCCTTTTCGACACGAATTTAGAGAAGCGATGTGCCTGAGGCTACGTTACAGGCTGTAAGCTCTCCACAAAATTCTATTGTTTCAGTATTAGCGGTAATCCAGATTTGTATCATTGAAGACCATGGACAATCCCATCTTTCCACCTGACTGGTTTGAGGCTGTTGACCGTATTGTTAGCAATAGGCGTAAGAAGAACAGCGTAAATCCAGATCAAGAAATTACAGAACAAGAGCGCCAAGAGGTTATTACTGAAGCGCTCAAAGTTTACGACCTACTCCAAGAGAAAAGTATTGACAGTAATACCAAGGTTCTGATTGAGTATCGCCAAGGTTTGATCAAAATGACAGAAGAGGTCAGCCTGTCGCTCTAACAGGTATTTCAATATTGGCTGCTTCTAGTCAATCTTTCTTTTAGCATCTACTCACTCTCGCCTAGTATAATTCTGAACATAGCCCTGACAATTTGATTGCGGTTGTCAATCATAGTGCCATTGTTAGGCGGCATTCTTTGTAATTGGGCAAAGTATTTTCGTATATTCTCAAATTGATTAGACAGATGCCCGTTATAGCGCTCTTGGTACAGGCTTTTTGCTAATGAGCAGTGCGGGCCTACATGCAGCGCATCTAAGAGTGTGTGGATATCTTGCCAGTTTTGTGATGTTTGCTTGGGTTGATCTAGCAGCACAATCGTTTTACATACTGCTACAAATACTTTGCCTAGATCAGCAAATTGAGTAATGCGGTGAGGATACAGACCTTGAACTAAGGAATCTCCATAGTGATCGCCATTGATGCCTCCAAAGTTTCGATCAATGAAATGAGCATCACTATCGCTTTGAGTCACATCGCAGCTTTGGGCTGTTGCCCAGCAGTAAGTAAACATCCTTAAAGCTTTTTGAATACGCTCACAAAGCAATGTTTGATCCTGTTGCTCCTCACATAACTCCAGCATACCTGTAGCAAAATGCAGTATTGTAGAATGAGTTCCGAACAAATAGATTTGGTGTTTCGGCTCAACCTGTGTCTGCCTGAACTGCTTCAGAATAGACATATCTATTCTAAGGACTCGACGATAAGGGTCATATTCTTGACGCAAATCATCGTTACGTTTGCTATCTTTAAGTTCTTCGATCAGCGGCACAACTTGAATTTGTAGGTTACCGTAAGTTTCGTAGAACTTTTTGTTGGCATTCTCTTGCCGTACAACAGGAGTGATTTTACCACCATTATCCTTAATCCCCTGATAACATTTCTGTCCAAATGAAGAGTAGCAGACTAGCGCATGATCAACTAGCTTTTTTGCCCAACCAATACACTCATTTAAACTAATCGGAGGATCAACTTGACTAACATTGTCCCCTAAGTAAGCCAGCATTAAATAGCACCAGCTTTGGTAGCAGGACCAGTAACTATAGCCGGTAGAATCACCATCTTGCGCTGCATAAATGCGTGCTTTTTCTAAAAGTCGAATGGGCTGTAATAAAGTATCCCACCGATCTCCAGAGCGATGATAAAGAGATGCAAAAATGTGAAGTTTGGCGCGGTTTTTATTGATCTCAGAGAGAATATGAAAGAAAGGATGAAAATTGCTTTGGGAAAATTCGTGAAGTTTATAAAACCTTCTTAAACGTTCTTTAAGATAGCTTTCAGCATTATCTAGGGCGCTGGAAGCTTTTTGAACTGCTGTATAGCGATCAAGATTTGAGTAATACTCGGAGTCATTTAAGTCTGCCATGTAGTAGAACCTGAATTGACAGAGTTCATACTTGGCAAGGAGTAAATTATTCAAAAATTTTTGTTCTACATGAGGTTTAAGTACATCTAAATATTTTTTACCAATTCGATAAAGCCCTTCCATAAAATAGGCTTTTGCAATTTCTAAATGAGCTTCATAAGCTACTAAGCTCCAAGGACGAACTGGGAGAGCTTCAGAAAAATGAAATTGCTCACTTCGGGTTCGATATTTATCGCCAGAAAAAATAGTTTGGTCTAAATAGGCCTCCATTGCTTTAAGAGAAAAGGGATACAGGTCTAAGAGTTTCTGAGCTTGCCTGAGCGCCTGAACTTCCTCCACACGTTGGCAGAGTTGAGTTAAGTAGGTTTTCGCATCGATCCCTTCTTGTTTAATGGCTCGCAGTCTTGCATTTAATGAAGCTTGAGCGGTTACCTCTATCAAATCAAACCCACAAAACTCGCCATAAGCCAGCTCATAGTCTCTTGTTACTTCATCGTGGTTTTTATTCTCACGAATTGCCAAATCAATATCATCTTCTCTACATAGTTTAACTAGCATATGAGACCAAACGGGGCTATATCCACTTTGACCAATGACTTCGTTGATTCGTAAAGTTTCATGAGCAATGGGTAAGTATCTCTGTTCTCGCAAAACTGGAATATCCCATAGCAAGACTGAATTGATTGCAGCGGTAATGTGTGAGATGAGGCTTCCTATACCTGTGATCTCTTCAAAGAAGTCAAACCTTTTTTCTGAGGAGGAATTTTCACTAACTGGAAAGAGATCTGGAAATCTTGGCTCATAGCTTTCTGGTAGTTTGATATAGAAATGAAGCGTTACTTTATAAGCAAACTGTCTTTCCAGTCCATTAATATCTTCTGTATCTTTATCTTGACCTAGAAGAAAAGCATTTAGAAGACCAAATTTTCGCTCATTTGTTTTTACATAAAGCGGTAATGGCTTAATTTTTTCAACTGTAAAATGTTTAAGGTAAACTGGAAATTCATCTGTTAAAATCTCATTTTCAACCACGGAGTGAGTAAGATGTTCAACAAAAGATCTTGACAGATGGTTGGCAGCAATTTGAGGATTATCTGGATCAAGTTCATCTCGTAAAAGCGACTCAACCTGACTTAGACCGCACTGAAAAGCAACCCGACTAATTTCTCGTTCAACTTTGCTAACTAATTCTTCAATAATCCCCGCTTTGGGCTCTTGTACTAGCCGCCCGTGAAAATGCTCATCAACCAGATTCTTGACGTCCGCAGAGATTAGACCTCTGAGTGAGTTTCTCTCAAGGGAGTCTCCCTTTTTATATTCGGCGCTCCGAAACGACTGATAGAGATCGAGGGCCACTCTGTAGAAACGGATTATATCGTCGTTGCTTAGTCCTTTAATGGGGTCAGTCACGCTTTCAAGCAGCTGTTGCATCAGCATGTTGCCGGATCGTACTGGCAATCTTAACCGTGCTCTCTCTTCAAGCGATAGCTGCGAGAACTTACAAAATGCTTTGAGCTTGTCTGCTCTTGTCAGAATTCTTGGAACTTGTACTTTATGTACATCTGAATCTTTTTTGATCCAGTATTCTTGAATTCCTGCCAGGATTTCGACTAACTTTCCTAGACTGAGACCCGGAACTGGCTGATCAGAAGAATTTTCATCTGGATAGTACTCAGGCAGGGCTGAGCGCAGCACGCGGCGGACAAAAATCCGATTGTCTTTCTGTCCCCATTGACTGGCTATGCTGCTCTCGTTGGGTTTTGGATTACTTTTGGCTTCGTCCAAGCCTAGATCAGTGAGCGATCTTAATAAATAGCTGTACACCGCTTTATCTCGCTCCTGATCCTCGGTGCTGCGGCGTTGATTGCTTATTTTCTGCCCATCAGTGTCAGTTTTGGAAGGCAAGGAATGACCTTCGCTAGTGGCATGTTTGTTTTGTGCCATCGTATGAGGCTTCTCTAATTCAGAATGTACGCTTACCCGTTCAGTGTACATTCAAAATATTTTGCGTACATATATTCGTACAATATATTTGTACATATTGTACGAATATTGAGACTGCGTTACACTCCTGTCATAGAAGAATAGTGAACCTTAAGACATTTCCTTAAAGGATTATGGCAGGTAAAGGCTGGATTTTTAAAGCCAGTCGTAGCGATTGAAGTTGGACTGCTAGTGTGTACAGGTTTGAACAGTTGTCTGTCCCTCTATGTGTGTGGAGCCTCAAGTTCAAAATCTAGAAATTTAGGAGATTTATGATGCACGAGCGACCTATAGCCTCCTCAACCCAAGCACAGCCCAAACCAGAGCAAGCAAATCCGACACCAGCCTCCCTTTTTAGTGTGAAGGACATGCCTCGTGCTAGTCGCGATTACTCGAACGGCTATAGCCCGTTAATCCAACTGGCATTCACTGCGCTCAAATGGTTGTTTTTATTTCTAATTGGTTTTGCTATAGCTTCTGTGCTCTCAGTCACCCTGCAAGCGTCATCCGTTGTAGCTGTGCTAGGCAGTCTGTTATCGCAATGTCTTGTCCCTTTAGTTGCACTCACTTTTTGCATCATGGCGGGGGCAGTAATTTTGGAGTCTCTGCGAAATGATTGACGTGGTGACTTTTGTTCTAGCAGCTTTGGAGACTACAAGGTAGTTGTGTTGAGAGTGTTACGTATTGCCATAGCGTGTGTCGTTTAACACGCTATTTGACGTCGTTAACAGATTAAGTGTCCGCCCATTCCAAAGGAAAAAGTGTATAAAGCAATGAAGATGAGGGTTTGCCGTTTCTGCCCAGTGCTATAGAGACCAAGACTCTCCCTAATTGTTAGACGGAATTAACACATTAAATGTCTGCATCGGGTGTTGAGCGACGGCTTTGTGGAGTTTGGACACTTAGTACGTTAAAGCTCAGAATTTGAGCGATCAGCTTGAAAAAGCTGCTGTATAAAGTTTTCAGCTCTTTTCTGAGGTGACATTTGGTGTGTTAAGCCGGACAAAAAGCGTGTTAAACGGCACTAGTGGACTGTCAAGCTTAAAATTGTGTGTAGTCAAATTTTGTAAGCGTTTGCTAGAGATGCTTTCAAAGGCAGTCTACGCACAAAATCAAAACTGACAAACCACTAGGGCTCTGTTTGCAGTTTCACGAACGCCTTCAACGTTTCTACATCTCTTCCGAGTTGACGATTATGGCTGCGGGTATTAGTCGCCCCGATCTCGCTGTGATAGGTATCCAGTGCCGCCTGATACTGCGAGAGGAAGTCCATCACGCAGCGCCGAGGCACCCGAAAATCCCGTTCTAGCAAAGACTGGGTGATGGCAAAGGTCGCTTCTGGGTGTTGCTGGTTCCATGCCTTGACTGCCTGATAAATCGTCTCCGCTGGTGCTATGTTCGCTGTGGAGTCGGTTGCTTGCCGTGCGATCGGCTCTGGTCTGGGGACATTTTCCACTAAGGTCGGTGCGGGTGTTGCTGCTTGCGGGCTGTCCCCATTGGTCAATAAGCGCTTGAAGGCCTCCAGCTTGGCATGAGCCTGCTCCAAGTCGGTGTTCCGTGCCCTGAGTGCCGCATTTTCGGCTTGCAGTTGCTCGATTGTTGCTTGAAGCTGGCTCACGTCCTCCGGCTTGGCACTGGCGGCTACAGCGTCTCTGAGTACGGCATTCTCCGCTTGCAGTTGAGCGATCGTTGCCTGCCACTCGCCTGCTGCTGCTCCGTTTCCTGCCACGTCTAATTGCTGTTGGAGTCTTTCGATCTGACTGGTCAGCCAGGAGAGCGTGTGTGCCTGGTCAGTCATAATCTGGAGCGTACTCAGACTGGGCGGCTCCGTGCGATCGCTGTCTGTCTGTCTCTCTGTCGTCGGTGTTGAGGCTGGAGCGGTCCGGTCTGCTTTCGTTGCCATTGCGGGTGACTCTACTCCTATGGTGCTGCTGGTTGCCACTTGTGCTTCTAGCTCTGGAGTTTGGATCATGCCTGCTGCCGGGACCTTCACGCCTCTAGCTTTGAGCAACGTCCCCTGCCGCGACAAGTTGTAGTGAAAATAATGTTGCGTTGCCGCCGCATTGGGCAAGCTCTGCCCTTGCTCGTCCAACAGATGCCCCAGATAGTGCTGTAAAAAGCGATGTTCATTTTTATGTTCCGGGCAAAAGAAGTGAATGGCGATCGCGCCATAGAGTGCCCGTAGCCGATGGACGCTCACCGTTTTGAAACCCTCCAGCACAGGCACCAGGTCAGCAAAGTGTTTCTTGACCCGCGTATTAACCCGCGTGTTAAAGGCTGTAATCGACGGGTCATCATGCCCCTTGCCATGCAACGCCCGCACTGCTGGCAGCGCGCGAAACCGCTCCAGGTGAGGCAGTAAGAGTTTGACTGGCACTAGCGTCAGAATGTCGAACGGGGGGGTCACATCCTTCTGTTGCCCCTCAAACCGCAATTTATAGGGGTGTTCGGTGGCAGTAAAAGACCCCTTACTCACCACTTCGGTATGCCGTCTGCCTGTGAGTGCCGCCAGCGCAATGGCGAGTGTTTCCGGTTCGTTAGACTCTAGCAGCGCCTCACATTGCTCCAGGTAGGGGTCAAGCTCGACCGTCACCAGACTGTCCTGCCGTGTGTTGTTCTTTTGGGCAGTGAGTCCCCGCAACTCGTTTTGTGTCTCCTTGTCAAAGGTCAACAGCGTTAAGGGGTAGTAGGTTTGGGTGCTACCCGTCTCACTACCATCGCGTTTTGCCCACGGCTTGTTAAAGCTGTTCTGCTCCGTGAGCCTGATTTGTCCGGTCTGGATCGCTGCTTTCAGCAGTCTGGTATAAGCCGGGAGATAAACACTATTCACACTCCCTGCGGGATAGCCCTCTAGCAATAAGGCTTTCTCAGCCTCACAGAGTGCTTGGAGGCGCTCGTAGGTATCCTCACCCCGTTGATTGAGGCTGACCAACTGATCCCGCAGCAGCAACGTCAACAGCTCGCGCTCCTCTCGCGTCATGCGAGTGCGATCGGCGCTGGCAAGCCGCTGATGATAGCGCTCGATGATTTTGTCTCTGGTTAAATCAAAGCGGGTAGCGGTACTCACGGTGGTTGCAGTGGTTCAGGTTGTTATAAGTATATACAAAATACGCGCATAGTTTACATATAAATCTATGCGCGTATTTTGCTGTTGCTGACGCTTTGCCTTGGTTCACGTATGGCATGAAGGCTGCGCTAGCAGCAAATGGAGTATGAACCCCAAAAAGCGGTTTGCCGTGGCGTGATGCCGTGCGGTGGTTAGCGTTTCCCCTAGCGTTTGTGGTGTGGGATGCGCTGACAGGGTTTACCCGTATCCGTTTTTGAACGTGTCCAAGTTCGGCTATGCGGCGGTCTGCGCCAACAGCGGGTTGCTGGCGGTCGGTTTTCTGATGGTGGCTGTGGGTCGCTGGGTGAGTCGTCCTACCAGGAGGAGCCTACCGCCTGTGCCGCTCGCGCCAGCGCGTGCCCAGCAGCGACGCTAGTGTGATCGCTAGAGAGTGTACAATTGTCTCCAGTACAAAATTGAGCTGATGTCCTTTCCCCCTCCCCTGCTCTTGCACTACGTTTACATCCTACGGTGTGCGAACGATGCGTTGTACACGGGTTACACCGTTGACGTAGCGAACCGACTGGCTGCCCACAGCGCTGGGAAGGGCGCACGTTATACCCGTGCTCATCGTCCGGTTGTCCTCTTACGTACTTGGGGCTTCAGTACCAAACGGAAAGCGCTGCAAGTCGAGTACAAACTCAAACAATTACCCCGCTCCACCAAGAGTGAGATCGTGTCCGGCAGCTTTCTCCCTGCATGGTTAGAGGGCGGTGTGCCAACTGCTGCTGGTTAACCCTTCCCCCGCTTCTTTTGCTGTTGTTGTGGCACGATTGCTATGGGGTCTGAACGTCCAGTCAAGGCGTTTCCCCACCTTTTGCTTGGTTCTGGGTAGTTGATGGCTGTGGGTGGTTTGACAGCCGGGGAGCATGAGCAGCAGCGAACCATGTTCCAGGTAGAAATGTTCCAGTGTGCCCTCATTGCCCTTTACGAGGTTTGAGGGAGAACTTACGGACACTCCCCAGTGAGAGGGAGGCGATCGCGGGTTGTGCGCCCATGCTTTTCTCTTTGTCGGCGTGCCAACCGATCGCGTGAGTGCCAGAGGGGTAGCGATTGCCGATGGCGAAGTAGGAAGCCCGTTGCGGCTTCGAGGCGTTGGCGCAACTGGGCTAAGGGTGGGGTGGTGTCCAAGGCAGTGTCTTCAGCAGCACGGAGGACGCGTAGAGGTAGCTGCATTCAGGATCGCCGTAAATAGCTTCTTAGCGTAGGGCGGGCAGCCACTTGCCAAACATGCGAATGTTGTCCTGCTGCCAGTGGAGCGCTTGACTGTGCGCGTACAAGTGCCTCTAGAAGGGAAAGGAATTGCGGCAGATAGCGATAAAGGCTAGTGGTGGACACGATCGTGTCGTTTAACACGCTTTTTGTCCGGATTAACAAATTAAATGTCCGTTCTGAAAAAGGTGATCATCCTTGTCCTACAGAGGTTCCAGCACTCACACCCAAATTTCTGAAATTAACACAATTGCTGTCCGAACTATGCAAATAGCAGCTTAACAACCTGAATCCGGACATTTAATCACTACGGGTCAATTCTCCGCCCCTTGGGGCGCATGAGGTACAGCACTCCGAATGGGCGCTGTTGAGCGAAGCCGAACCGCGAAGCGTGTGGGGCGTAGCGAAGTGATACTCCGTCCGCTTGCGGCGGAGACGTTCATTTTGCTCGAAATGATCGACATTTTTTGTGTTGCACTATTGAGCGCTTCCAGCAAATCCCCGCGCGCTCTGGCTTACACGAATCTCCCTAAACACCAAGAGGACATTTATTGTGTTAACGAGGACAAATAGCGTGTTAAGCGACACTTATTCACCCAACTGTAAAGCTCTTCTAGCTTTCGTTTCTCACTTGCTTTCACAGAAGCAGATCGACCTTGATTGTCCCTAGCGGTGTAAACCATATGGTGGCATCAAAAACATCAGTACTGAAATAACTTATAGAAATCCCAGCAAAGCTTTGATATATCCCTTTGCTTTCCAAGCCTCCAACAGGCTCTCTAATCGTCGGGGGGACAATTACAAGAAACGATCCTCCCGACCGTCATGCACTTCAAGGATAAGCACCGTCTCTTCCTCAACCCGGTAATGAAGGATATAGCCGTATTTGCCGAAGAATACCCTGATCCAGCGAATATCCGGTCTGCTTTGCAGCGCTGTTCCCCGGTAAGGAGACACCTGTAAACTGTCCCCAGCCTTCAAAATTGCTTGAACGGCGCGAAGTGCTGCCTGCTGGTTTTTGGCACTGAGAAATTCGTAATGACGAAAGACATCCTGCGATGCTTCCTCCAGCCACTTAACCGTATACATAAGGGTTAGTGCTTCGTAGCGAGGCTAGCAGTCCAGGCTTTCATCTCTTCATGGGCAACGGTACGACCTGTCTGCTGGTAATGCTCCCACCGCTGATCCATTCTTTGCAAGCGCTGCTCTTTCGTTAAGGGGTCAAACCCAATCGAGGTATCAATTTCTGCATCCTCATGTGGCACCGGAAGGGCAGCACGGCTCTCTGCCAGTTTTTGTTCCAGCAGCGCCAGGTAGCGATCAGCATCGTCTACCTCGCCCAACCATGCCCGAACAGCGGCATTAAGATAGCTGATGTTTCCAGAGGCTTCAATAGCCTCTATGTGACTAACAATCTGCTCTCTAATGTTCATCAGGTCTCCAGCGCTGGCAAAGGCATGAATGAATATACACCAGTCTAACTAAATTCTGAAGAGAAAAACGTTGCTATGGCACGCTAAAGGCGTGCCCTTTCCCTGGAGATGGCAACCCGTCCCCATTGTGGTTTTGACAACTCTATGGGTGTAGGCTTATATGCCTCCTTAGCAGAGGGGCAAAGCATGGTAGAGACAAAGCTTGATGAAACCCTACAGTCTTTTCGGCGCGCTATTGAAGCACAGTCGAGTGCCCAGGTTATTCAGATCCCACTGTGGCAAGAATCTAAGCGCGGCACACCAAATAGCTTTATCCGATCAGCCTTGTTTTCGGCGATTCAAGGTGAGGATCGGGGTTCTGTCGCAAATTCTGGTTAGAGACGAACAATCCTTATCCTTATCCTTATCACTCGCTTAGCCCGCTACTCCAAAGATTTCTTTGATAAACTTGGCTTGAGAGACACTATCCCCTTGGTTGATTCCGTTCACCTGTCCTTTGCGAATCATATTCATTTCCTCTATGCCTCGCAAGGTTCTTCTCGCCGTGTTGAACGATTGAAATCCCATCATCGGCTTGACAATGCGCTTCACATTCCGATGGTCTTGCTCAATGATATTGTTCAAATGCTGTGTTTGGCGCTTTGTGTCGTCGATCCGGCGCTTCGCGTCGTGTGATCTAAATTGCTGTAATCTTTGCTCTGTCTAGCTTTGAGCGATGTAGTATGGCACTTCTGTTGCGTTCCGCGCTTTGTGTCGTGTTTGCCAATGAGAAATGGTTGGAGCGGTTTGGCTAAGGGACTTCCAAACTCCTTACTTGTATGCCTCTTGTACAAATATATTTGTATGCGTGAAGTAAGCAAGTGCGTACAAAATATATCTTAAAGCTTCAGATCTATAGTCTGTCCGGCACAATTGTCGATTAACGCATTAACTGCGTCGTTAACAAATTAGCTGCGTGAGAGCGAAAGTTGCTGAAAGTCTTTCGCAGCAGAAGTTTCAGCGCTGAGACAGGTGTGAGCCAAGCGAAAGTAGCCTTAACAGATTAAGTGCGTCTTTTTTAAGAGTGTCCGCTTAACAGATTAGCTGCGCGGCTTGTTCCTTTTTACGGACAGGGCAGGTATTTACGTCACTTTCACGCTGCTTGGCTGGCAGCGGGCTGCCCTGAGATCGGTTTATGCCCCGTATTTACGTCGCTTTCACGCCGCTTGGCTGGCAGCGGGATGCGGTATTGTCAACTTAACCCGATCTTGCCGTGTTTATTGAGAATAATCGCACTTAGGGCACGAAACAATAAGCCTTCCAGTCTCCGAAAATTAGCTGTTTTCTCAATAAGCAAACCATTGAGCAGTTAAGTTGACAATACCGATTTTAGTATGGTATCCGAGGTGCAGAGGTGATTTAGCCATAACTGTGTTCACAGTGTGCTGACACTCTTCCCCCTGTTACGCAGATTTAAGGTACCCGTGTGGGTACTTTTGCATCTATTCAATTTTGTGGATAATCAGGCATCGCAAGCTCTTTCTAAAAGCGATCGCCTTTATTTCATTTCCTAACATTTTCTTGCTTTTACTCTCAGTCAAAGTAAAGTCCTCAAGAGACTACAACTTGGAGCGTCGGCGATAGTGCTCCATCACAACTAACTCGTCCTAGTAACGTTCATCCCTTCATCTGTAACCGACCAAAGGCTGACATCCGCCCACTGATGCCCTCCAGCAGGTGATTATGGACGCTCCTTCTGATTCTAGACAGCCGACTGCCCCACTGACGGGGCGGGGTAGCAGTAATGCCACTGATGATAAAAGTTATTTTGCTTCGCCGCCTGCCGTTTCACTGCCTAAAGGCGGTGGGGCAATCAAAGGTATGGGGGAAAAGTTTGCTGCTAATCCAGTGACGGGGACTGGTTCGATGTCAGTCCCGATCGCCACCAGTCCTAGTCGTTCTGGGTTTGGGCCACAGTTGTCGCTGTCCTACGATTCGGGAGCAGGCAATGGGATGTTTGGGCTGGGCTGGAATTTGTCGCTACCGTCGATTACGCGCAAAACGGACAAAGGGTTGCCTCGGTACTGGGACGCAGAGGAGTCGGATGTTTTTACTCTTTCGGGTGCGGAAGATCTGGTACCCGTGCTAAAAGCGGATGGCAAGCGAGAGATTTTAGATTCGCCGGATGGTCAGTTCAAGATTCAGCGGTATCGTCCTCGAATTGAGGGATTGTTTGCCCGGATTGAGCACTGGACAAAGGTAGATTCCGGGGAGACGCACTGGCGATCGATCTCTAAAGACAACATTACGACGCTGTATGGCAAGACAGAAAAGAGTCGTATTGCTAATCCCGACGATCTCACCCATGTTTTTAGCTGGCTGATTTGTGAGAGCTATGACGATAAGGGGAATGCCATTCGCTACGTCTATAAGGCGGAAAATTCGGATGGCGTGATGACAGCCCACGCAAACGAGCGTAACCGCACTTCAAAAAGTCGATCAGTGAATCGCTATCTACAGCGAATCTACTACGGCAATCAAGCACCTCGTCAACCCAATGAAGATCTGAGTTTGCGAACCGATTGGATGTTTGAGGTAGTGTTTGACTACAGCAAACCTGATTCCGCTAATTCTAAACCGGATCATATAGGCGAATGGTTCCTTCGCAATGACCCATTCTCTTCTTACCGGGCTGGGTTTGAAGTGCGGACTTATCGCCTCTGCCAGCGAGTGCTGATGTTTCACCACATTCCAGATTTACCAAGCACGCCGGAATTACCAGATGGTTCTAAGGGCTATGACGGATTGGTGCGATCGACGGACTTTAAATATTCTTACGAAGAAAACCCTAAGGATGTCCGCAATCCGATCTATTCGTTGATGCTCTCTGCATCCCAGACGGGCTACAAACGTAATCCGGCGGGCGACTATCTTCAGAAATCGTTGCCACCGCTGGAGTTTACCTACAGCGAAGCCAACATTGATGAGACTGTGCGGGATGTCGATCGCGCCAGTCTAGAAAATTTGCCGGATGGACTGGATGGGACGCGCAATCAGTGGGTGGATTTGGATGGCGAGGGCTTGTCGGGGATTTTGACTGAGCAGGGCGGTGGGTGGTTTTATAAACGCAATCTCAGCCCAATCAATGCTGTACCAAAGGGATCTAATCATATTGAGGCACGGTTTGCCCCTGTTGAATTGGTTGCTAGTAAGCCTGCCAGTGGCTTAGCCAATGGGGCTCAGTTTCTTGATCTGGCGGGAGATGGTCAGCCTGATGTGGTGACGCTCCGGGGCGCAGTACCGGGTTTCTATGAACGAACTCAGGATGAAGGGTGGGAGCCATTCACTACGTTTAAGTCTTTGCCTGTGCTGGACTGGGATAATCCCAACTTGAAGTTCATCGACCTGAATGGCGATGGACACAGCGACATTCTGATGACGGAAGACAACTGTTTGGTCTGGCATCCATCGCTAGCAGAGGATGGGTTTGGCGCGGCGGAGCGGATGAGTCAGCCCTGGGATGAAGAAAAAGGGCCGAGAGTGATCTTTGCGGATAGTACCCAGTCGATTCATCTGGCGGATATGTCGGGGGATGGGTTGACGGATATTGTGCGGATTCGGAATGGGTCGGTGTGTTATTGGCCGAATCTGGGCTACGGGCGATTTGGGGCGAAGGTGACGATGGATGATGCGCCCTGGTTTGATCGACCGGATATCTTTAATCAACGCCGGATTGTGTTGGCGGATATTGATGGGTCGGGGACGACGGATATTCTGTACCTGAGTGGAAGTGGGGTGCAGGTCTATTTCAATCAATCGGGGAATGGTTGGGCGGCGAAACGCACATTAAGCTATTTCCCGGCGATCGATAGTGTGGCATCGGTGACGGCGATCGACCTATTGGGGAATGGAACCGCTTGCTTGGTGTGGTCTTCGCCGTTGCCTGGGAATGCCCAGCGCGTGATGCGCTATATCGACCTGATGGGTGGGCAGAAGCCCCATTTGTTGGTGAAAACGGTGAATAACCTGGGTGCAGAAACGGTTGTCGAGTACGCGCCTTCGACAAAGTTTTATCTGCAAGATAAGGTGGCAGGAAAGCCTTGGGTAACGAAGCTGCCGTTTCCTGTGCATTGCGTTGAGAAGGTTACGGTTACGGACAACTGGCGAAAGACTCGCTTCTCGACGACTTACACTTACCACCACGGCTATTTCGATGGCATTGAGCGGGAGTTTCGGGGCTTTGGTCGGGTTGAGCAGTTGGATGTTGAATCCTACGGTATTTTTGCTAATGGTAATGCTGACAGCCCCTATATCACGGCGGACAAGACGCTCTACCAACCGCCGATTAAGACGGTGACTTGGTATCACACTGGTGCGATGCTTGAAAACAAACGCATTCTTTCGCAGTTTGAGCATGAATATTTCCCCCGCTGGTTTGAGGATCTGAAACTAGGTGTTAATGTCCTGGGAAGCTTTAAGGAGAATGAGTTACCAGAACCAGATTTGGCTGCTCAGGATCTGAGCGGCGAAGAGTGGCGTGAAGCTTTGCGGGCTTGTAAGGGGATGATGCTGCGCCAGGAGGTGTATGAGTTGGATGTGGATGCTTTGGAGCTTGGGGAACACCGCCCGGTGAAGTTGTTCTCGACGGCCTATCACAATTGCCATATTCAGCGGCTACAGGCGAAGGGGAGCAACCAACATGCTGTTTTTCTGGTGGTCGAAAGCGAGGCGATTACTTACCACTATGAGCTAAATCTAACTCTAAACAATCTGAATCTGGACGATCTGACTCCTGACCCGCGCATTGCTCACACGCTGAATCTGAATTTTGACGATTATGGCAATGTTTTGCAGTCAGTGGCTGTGGTTTATCCGCGTCTGGGGCAGTTTGAGGATAGTACGCTTTCGGCTGAGTCCCTCACTCTAATTCGCCAAGTTCAAAGGGAGAGCCATTTGGCGTATACCGAGACGCGCTTTACCAATGATGTTGAGACAGCGGATAGCCATCGCCTGCGTGTACCCTGTGAGGTTTTGACCTATGAATTAACGGGGATCAGTCCAGAAGACGCGGACGATCGCCTGACTACTGACCCGCGTGACAACCGCTACTTTACGATCGCAGAACTACGCCATTTCCAACTTAGCCCAGTCCATCAGTCAGAAGGCGAGGTGGTTCCAGAAATTTCCTATCACCAGCTACCGAATCGGAATACTCCGCAGAAGCGTTTAGTCGAGCACGCGCGATCGCTCTTTTTCAAAGATGATGGGGCGGTACTTAGCAATCCATTACCCTTGGGGCGGTTGGGTCGGTTGGGGTTGTCCTATGAAAACTACAAGTTGGCGCTGACGGAAGATCTGTTGGATTCCGTGTTTGGGGCGAAGCTGGGGGCTGATGAGCGAGGCAATCTATTGAATCCTTTGGTGAGTGGCTATCTTAGCGGCGCGGCGTTGGCGACTCGCTTCCCAGGAATTAATACTACAGGGCAGTATTGGATTCGCTCTGGGATTGCGGGGTTTGAGCCAGATGCGGCACAACACTTCTATCTGCCTGAACGCTATACCGATCCCTTTGGCAATGTCACGACTTTGCAATACGACCTGCGCGATCTATATGTGTTGTCCAGTTCCGACGCGATGGGCAATCGCACTGAGGTGACTGACTTTGACTTTCGGGTGCTGGCTCCGCGTCGGATGAAAGATGCGAACTGGAATCTTTCGGAAGTGCGCTTTGATATTTTGGGGATGCCTGCGGCGATCGCGGTGATGGGCAAGGGAAACGAAGCCGATAACCTGAATGGTTTTGACGATGCTTTGCTCAATCCCGACTTGGTGACTCGGCAGGATTTCTTTGTTAATCAGGATTATAACGTTGCTGAGGCTAAGCGTTTATTGGGAGGTGCTACCGCTCGTCATATCTATTACTTCGGTGAAGTTATCGTCAATGGCAAGGTGGTCTGGGGACAGCATCCTGCCTGTGCCTGTGGCATTGTGCGGGAGCGACATGCTGTTGATGGGCTGGATTCCCCGGTGCAGTGCTCGTTTGAGTATTCTGATGGTATGGGTAGCGTGGTGGTGAAGAAGGTGCAGGCGGAGCCGGAGGCGGCAGGTCAACCGTTGCGCTGGGTGGCGAATGGTAAGACTATCCTCAATAACAAGGGGAAGGCGGTCAAACAATACGAACCCTACTTTAGTTCGGTGGGGCATCGGTATGAGGAACCCAAGGAAGAGGGGGTTACGCCGATCGTCTATTACGATGCGACGGGTCGGACGGTGCGGACGGAGCTGCCCGATGGCTCCTACAGTCGAGTGGAATTTTCGCCCTGGTATGTCAAGAGCTACGACCCGAACGATACGGCATTCAATGCCGATCCTACCCAGCGCAGTGATTGGTACAGGCGACGGATGGATCCGACCTATCCCCGATTTGCAGAGTTTAATACTGCGGAAAACGCTCGTGCGGCAAAAGCGGTGGAAGTACATGCCGATACACCCGCTCTGACGATTCTGGATAGCCTGGGACGGGATGTGATTTCCATTGCTCACAACCGGGTCAAGGATGCTGCCGGGGTGCTGAAGGACGATCGCTACCTGACCTTTACCAAGCTGGACGCTGAGGGTAAACCACTGTGGATTCGTGATGCCAGAAAGAATCTGGTGATGCAATACATTAGACCGTCGGTGCCGATCGATCGAGCTGCCGATCCTGTGGCGGGATTTGTGCCTTGTTACGATATTGCCGGGAATCTCCTGTTTCAGCACAGCATGGATGCTGGGGATCGCTGGATGCTGAACGATGCCGCTGGAAAACCGATGTGCGCCTGGGACAATCTCGGTCGTGCTTTCCGCACGGATTACGATGCACTCCACCGCCCGGTCGGTTCTTTCGTTAAGGGAGCCGATCCAGCTAATCCAAACCAGATCATCCAATTTGAGAAGGTGATTTACGGCGATACGCTTGGAAACGGCTTGTCCGATGCTCAGAAGACCCAGCTAAACCTGCGCGGCAAACCCTATAAACATTACGACACGGCAGGACTGGTGATCAGTCTGGGGCGCAACCCGGCTACTGGCGTAGATGAAGCCTTTGATTTTAAGGGCAATGCGCTCCGCAGTACGCGCCAACTGATTGAGAAGTATAAGGAAACGCCTGACTGGTCGCAGAATTCAGCGCTGGAAATGGAGATGTTCAGCAGCAGCACCCGCTACGATGCCTTGAATCGACCGATTCAGCTTGTCGCCCCCCATAGCGATCGAGCCAATATCAAGTTCAACGTCATTCGCCCTGGCTATAACGAAGCTAATCTGCTGGAACGGGTGGATGTATGGCTGGAAGAGGCTGCTGAACCGACGGCGTTGCTGAATCCAACGACTGCGAACCTGAAGGCTGTCACCAACATTGACTACGATGCCAAGGGTCAGCGCAGCCGCATTGAATACAACGAAGCGAACCATCCCGTTAT
>Ga0209490_10000770_pt1 | contig 31765 bp, 32 predicted proteins | sample MAT06_FD_187209 | JGI IMG/M metagenome (GOLD analysis project Ga0209490, IMG submission 187209) | Freshwater microbial communities from Lake Fryxell liftoff mats and glacier meltwater in Antarctica - MAT-06 (SPAdes) (version 2) | ecosystem: Environmental > Aquatic > Freshwater > Ice > Liftoff...
CAACTAAAATCAATCTTAATTTTAGTTGGGTGCTATAGCGGTTCTCGCTTGAGTGAGGTACAAGAACCCCACCCCCAACCCCCTCCCCGCTCTTCGAGAGGGGGCTATGATGTACCTCATGTGATTAGGAAATGCTATATCGCTAAGTTATCTGTGGGAGTTTAAGTTAAGTGATAGCACAGTGGTGAGAGAAGCATGGTGTACCTATAAACCAATACGCTTGGGTTAAGGTTAGCAGTCTTTGTAAAAGTCATTTTTTTTAATGTAGACGCAAACGCGAGAGCGTCTCCTTGGCGCACAGCCTCTCGTAGAGAAGAGTTGCGCTACCACAGAGGCGCAGAGAACACAGAGAGAAGAAAGAGAAGGAATCTAGCGGACGCGATCGCCTTAATTACTAGGTAGATTATTTGGATCTATACCTAGAGAACGTAAATATTGCGCTAACTGTTCAGCCCTTTGCCGTTCTTGTTCAGCCCTTTGTCGCTCCTGTGATGCCTGTTCTCCATCTGTTAAATAGCGGTTTTTTTGCTGATCATACCAACATAAAAACTCCTGTTGTATTCCGGCAATTACAGCTTGGTGTCGCCCAATACCTAACCCGACCTCTGGCATCAAATAAGGTTCACCTATTTGTAGTTGGTAGTTTCCATCTATCAACTTATAGACTTCAAAGGGTTGATGTTGGTCGCGTCGCCAAAACTCAGGGTTATAAATTACGTAGTACAATACACCAAGTTTTCTGTATATATCCAGCTTCTCTTCGTATTCACCTCCTGGGGTGTGGGATACCATTTCTAATGTGAATATTGGAACTACCCCATTTTCTTCCCAAACCGCATAACTTTTGCGTGATTTGCCACGCTTTTTCCGTTCTACTCCCACACTTAAAAAAGCATCTGGCACTACAGGTACTCTGGGATTTACTCCTGTGGTGTGATACACTCCCATATCTACTCCGAAGTACCAATCCATGCGATTTGCCCAAATGGAGTTGAGTAAGAAGAGTAAAATGTTGGGCAAAAAGTTTTGGTCTTCGTTATCCACTGGCGTATCGTCTGAACAGGGAAGTTCATCAGTAGTTGGTAACGCATTTTTGAGATCAGGTGAGAGCATAACCGTTGTCTCGCTGGCGTTTGATGCCCTTATTATATATGAGTGACGAAAAGTTTAGCGTTTGGGTGCAGTCTCACCAAACTTAATTAAAAGTGCGATCGCAATACTAACAAGCAAAATTAACGTCATACTTAAGGCTGAACCAAATCCCCAATTTTGCGTTGCTCCCAGAAACTGGTTATAAACTAACCGCGCCGCCGTCATACTAGAAGCACCACCAAGTAATTCTGGATCGACAAAATCCCCTAAGCCTGTGATAAATACAAGCATGGAAGCAGCCGCAATTCCAGGAAAAATTTGCGGTACGGTTACTTGGCCAAAAGTTTCCACCGGATTTGCACCTAAATCAGCCGCTGCTTCTAACAACCGCTTGTCTAGCTTTTCGAGAGAAGCATATAAAATCAAAACCATATAGGGTAACAAGCTGTAACTCATGCCAATAAATACAGCTTGACTCTGGTTAAGTAATTGCAAAGTAGGCAAGCCTAAATTGCTGAGTAAACTGTTCAATAAACCAGAAGGACGAAGAATTGTAATCCAAGCATAAGAACGGAGTAACGAGGAAGTCCACAAAGGCAAGACAAAGGCTAATAGCAGCAAATTCCGCCAACGTTGCGGCGCTATCTGAGCAATCCAATAGGCGACAGGGAAGCCCAAAATTAAACAAATTATTGTAGTGCCAAACGCAAAAAATAGCGATCGCACAATTACTTGCACATAAAGGGGGTCAAATATTCTAATGTAGTTTTTGAATCCGTTGGGATTGACCAAATCTCCTGGACGGATGTCTGCAACTAAACTTAACTGGAAAATTATTAAAGTTGGCAGCACCAATAAAAGTAATAACCAAATGCCAGATGGTGCAAGTAATACCAAAGGTTGTAGCCAATTCGGCTGTGGACGTTGCAATTCTTCTATTTTAGAAATATCACTTTTTTGAAAATTCACCACTCCTAACTCCTAACTCTGTCAATTTTAGATTTTAAATTTTGAATTTTGGATTGAATTAAAAATATAAAATCCAAAAATCGAATGACTCTTAACTATTTTACCCACTAGTTAGCTGAGTCCAATAGCGATCGTAAACCGCTTCAAATTCTCCTACAGGAGTAACACGTTCACAATTTGCTAAAAGTGACTCTGGGGGAAATAAATTAGTATTGTTTTGGATTGTTTTTGGCAATTGCTCAAATCCAGCACTATTAGGCGTAGAAATATTCAGACGTTGACTGATTTGGGCTGCTAATTCTGGTTGCAAAATCATGTTAATCCAAGCATAGGCTCCAGCCTGGTTGGGGGCTGTTTTAGGAATTACAATACTATCTGTCCATAATGAAGAACCACTGCGAGGAATTACATATTTGAGTTTAGGGTTTTCCTGAGAGATTCTCACCGCATCTGCTGAATAGCACATTGCTAATAGTAAATCTCCTGCTAGAATTTGATTTTGCCAAGCGTCGGTGTCAAAACGTGCGATCGCAGGTTTTAGCACTTTCAACTTTTCATAAGCTTGTTTGATTTCTTGTTCATTTTTGGAGTTGTAAGAGTAACCTAGCATCCGTAATGTCGCACCCATCACTTCTCTAACATCATTGAGCAAGGTCATCTGCTGATTAAGTTGCTTTTGGTTGCGCCAAAGGTAATCCCAGTCTTGTGGTGCATCTTTGATTTTTTCGGAATTGTAAAGTAAACCTGTTGTCCCCCAGTTAAAAGGGATACTATATCGGTTATTCGGGTCATAGCTAGGATTCTGAAATCGGGGGAATAAATTCTCTAAACCGATTAAGCGATCGTGATCTATTTCGGTTAATAAACCTTTGTTTACCATCTTCTGCACCATGTAATCTGATGGGTAGATGATGCTGTAAGTCCCACCGCCTCCAGCTTGCAATTTAGCCAGCATGACATCATTGGAATCATACACATCCGCTAGCACTTTCATGCCGGTTTGGGTGCTAAAGGTTTTCAATAGTTGGTTGTCAGTATATTGCGTCCACGTAAAAATATAAAGTTGGTCACGTTGACCCGAAGTATTAGGGTTAGCACGGACTTCAGCTAGTCTCCAGCCACAACCAGCTAAAGATAAGCCAGAAAGCGCTGCCACCCCTTTGAAAAATAGGCGTCTGTTAGTCATTAGGTTAGAAGCTGTTTATCAACAACCTCTAGATTACGGTATACTTAGTAGTCCCTGCCGTGATTTTTAAGGATAAATGTGTCAATCTTCACACTTACTGTAGAGCTTGCTCAATCTATGGTGATTGTCCTGCCTCAACCAGATCCTTGCATCGGAAGGAGTTCTTCATCATACGGGTATCAGTGGGGCAACAAACTAGAAATTTTTGCAGATGAAATTATGTAGATTTTGGCTATATAGCTTAGACTAGTAAATCTATCATCATATTTTTTATAGCTTCAATCAATAGGCTGTTATGCTCTTCCCAAGAAAGCCGAACAAGTTTGTAGAGAATTGCGGCACAAAGTAGTTAAATATGTTGTTAAACATTTGTAAACTGTTAGCAGCCGAGTAGCCGCGTGTCACATCTTGTTAAGGAATTATCATGAGACAACTTGTTATCGCTGAACGCGTATGCCTCATTGGTCATATCGTGTCAAAAGCCTTTGGACTGGTAGGGATGCTACTGGTCGTACCTAATGCCGAAATAATTTTCAACTTATCGCAGGTTGGAGAAACTGCCGTACAGTTAAGTATGGCAGGTGGCGGTGTAGTTGATATCATCTTGGGGACAATAGCTGTCTCTATTTATGCCTACCGGACGCTGGGATTGGGAACTTGGCTAGCATTTATGCTGCCGGCTATGTTTATCTCCTTGGGGAGTGAACTATTGGGAACCAGCACAGGTTTTCCATTTGGTGATTATAGCTACTTGAGTGGCTTGGGTTATAAGATTGCGGGACTAGTTCCTTTCACAATTCCTTTATCTTGGTTCTATGTTGGGCTGTCGTCTTATTTAATTGCGAGAACTGGTTTGAAAGTGGCACAAAAACCCAGTTGGGGACGCCATATTGCAGCTATAGCCGTTGGTGCTTTACTCTTCACTTGCTGGGATTTTGCCCTTGAACCAGCGATGAGTCAAACTTCTCTGCCTTTTTGGTATTGGGAACAACCAGGAGCTTTCTTTGGCACACCTTACCAGAACTATGCAGGTTGGTTTGGCACTAGCGCCCTGTTTATGAGTGTGGCAGGATTGCTGTGGAGAAACGCTTCGATTAAATTAGAGCGATCGCAACTCAATCTCCCCTTAGTCGTTTATTTAACTAACTTTGCCTTCGCCGCCGGACTAAGCTTGGCTGCTGGGTTTACCATCCCTGTGTTGCTCGGCTTATTGCTTGGTGTGGCTCCTGCTGTGGCGCTGTGGTTAAGCAGTTCAACCACACCCACTCCAGTTGCTGTTGAACCAGCAAGCAAGGAAGTCTCGGTGGCAAGAAACGTTAAAGTTGCCTTGAAATAAGTCTATAGAGTGGGGAGTGGAGAGTAGGTAGCAGGGGGAAAAAATTCCTCTCCTCTGCACCCTTCCCCCTCCCCCTGTGCCTCTTCTCCATCCCCAATGCCCATTTGTTTTGTATAGCCGCGATTTTAATTGATAAGTATTTTGACAACAGTAGACAACGCTTTGATAGTAGAAAGCGCCATCTCCCTTTTATTGCTACTTATCCAAGTACCAGCAACGGCGATTCTGTTTTCGCGTCTGCTAAAGGGGCCAAGACGCCTTCCTCCAATAGAACCTCAACAGCCGACGCTAGAGCTTTTGGGTAAGGTTAGCGTCGTCGTTCCCACCCTGAACGAGGCGCTTCGCATTAGCCCTCTGTTGGCTGGTTTAAGTCAGCAAAGCTACGAAGTTCGAGAAATTATTGTTGTAGACAGCAACTCCAGTGATGGTACACCGGACTTAGTAAAAGCGACACAGCAGAAAGATCCGCGCTTTCGGGTGATGACAGATGATCCCTTACCCTCTGGTTGGGTAGGGCGTCCTTGGGCGTTGCATAACGGTTTTCTATATAGCTCTGAGGGTAGTCAGTGGTTTCTAGGGCTGGATGCTGATATTCAACCGCATCCTGGTTTGGTTGCTGGTTTGGTGAAAACGGCCGAAGCACAGGGCTATGACCTCGTTTCCCTTTCACCCCAGTTCATTCTCAAATATCCAGGAGAGTGCTGGCTACAACCAGCTTTGTTGATGACTTTGCTTTACCGATTTGACCCGGCTGGGATCAATACAGAGCAGCCAGAACGGGTGATGGCAAATGGGCAGTGTTTTTTGTGTCGTCGCTCCGTTTTAGCTGCTGTGGGTGGCTATAGCAGTGCGAGTGGTTCGTTTTGTGATGATGTCACTTTGGCACGAAATATTGCTGTTCAAGGGTATAAAGTGGGCTTTTTAGATGGCGCAAAAGTGCTGAAGGTACGCATGTATGAAGGGGCGATGGAGACGTGGAAGGAGTGGGGGCGGAGCCTCGATCTCAAAGATGCAACTTCTCGTTCGCAATTGTGGGGAGATTTATGGCTACTCACATCTGTTCAAGGTCTACCCCTTTTAATTGTCCTCACTTTTTTGTTGATTTCTCCCTCACTCTCATACTCGCTACAGACGGGATTAATCGCGTCTCTACCCACTCCCCCACTTCTTCTGCTGGGACTGAATTTATTCTTGGTGGTGATTCGCTTTGCTATGCTAATTGCGATCGCACCTTCTTACGATCGCAAAAGTGCTAAAGGCTCATGGTTATTCTGGCTTTCACCTTTGGCTGATCCCTTAGCTGTGCTACGAATCTTCTTATCTGCGTTCCACAAGCCACGCGAGTGGCGGGGACGGAAATATAGTTATAAGTTATGAATTTTCAACTCCTCACTCCTAACTCCTAACTTCTGATATCATGTCCGCTTGATTGCTTATTAGACCCGAAGAACCCCACCCCGCCAAAGCTATGCTTTGTCTCCCCTCCCCGGCTTGCGGGGAGGGGTTGGGGGTGGGGTTCTTTTCTTATGGGTAACTTGGCGGACATGATATGACTCCCTCACTCCCTACTCCTCTTCACCTCCTACTTGATCTCCGCGTTCTAGTTCCCAAAGAATTTGATTTCCTTCACGGCGTACCCGTGACACTATCCAGTTTCGCCAGCGCCATTGATCTCCCCTACTGGTAACAGCGCTGGCGTGGACATCCATCAAATCTGCTAACTCAGAACTGGTGATTAAGTAGCCTTTCTCTGAAATTTCGTCAGCGATACGCAGAGTTTCGACCAAGCTGCGGAGTTGCGAAACCCTCATTTCTGGGGGTTTTTCATCGGTTGCGGCCGCAGTTGGCCCAGTTGATGGTTCCATAACGGTTATTTCTGGTGCAGAAGTACTGATTTCTTGGGGACTTTGGTTAATTATTCGAGAGTTTTTTTCATAATCAGCTACTTTTGCTACATTTAGTTCATTTGTGGAAGGTAAAGATTTATAAAAATTTGTAGGAGTTAATTGTTGTAGCGCAGGGATTTTACCACTGGCATAGGTGCGAGCGATCGCATCACAACGTTCGTTACCTATGTTACCAGAATGTCCCCTGACGTGTTGCCATTTTACCTGTTGGGTATTAAGTTCATCGAGAGTTTCCAAAAGCTCTTGGTTTTGGACGGGTTTACCATCTGACTTTTTCCAGCCTTTCTGTTTCCAACCTTTCACCCACTTGGTAACGCAGTTAATTAGGTATTCGCTATCGGTATGCAGGGTAATTGCTTGGGTTTGTTGAGATGTTTGCAAAAAGTGGAGGGCTGCGATCGCAGCTTGCATCTCCATTTTATTATTGGTGGTATGAGGGGATGTATCGCCCATTTCGTGGATTGAGCCATCGTTAAAATAGACGACAACTCCCCAACCGCCAGGGCCAGGGTTCCCGGTGCAAGCACCATCGGTGTATATGCTTTGGATTGTGGGTTGAGTGGACATGGTTAGGGTATCGAACCGCAAAGGACGCAAAAAACACTAAAACAAGAGTGATTAGCTGCGAATTTTTTAAAGAACATCCAGGTTATTATACTGGTTCGCACTCCGCCCAAGGTAACTAACGATGTGGGCGGGAAAATGAAGTTAAAACTAAGGTGAGTTGCAGCAGTTTTCATGTATTTGAACCACATTTATCGTAGGGGCACAGCATTGCTCATTGGTGTCAACTTAACGTAAAAGTCATGTCCCGCAAGGAACTGAAGTTCCTTGCTAATAGCGGAAGTCATCTGAAGATGACTATGATATCGCCCAAAATCTTGAGTCTACTTTAGTAGACTTTCGCTATTAGCCTTGGAATTCATTCCAAGGTGGGTGAGGAGGCCTAGCGTAAAGCTATTTTTAGCTTAAGTTGACACGCCTGAGCATTGCTGTGCCCTTACTGCGCGATCTATTTAACTTAAAATAGCTGTAATTTTTGTCAGTCGATACAATCGCATTGTCAGTCAATACAATAACAATGCAGCAGGTTGCGTTTAAATAGCACTAGGCGACTGGAAGTGGCGGCTAAACGGACAAAATCCGCCTTCGCGGGTTTGAAAGCATTAATTGTCCGTTACTCTGCCTAAGCAAACTTGGTTTTGATGGTTCCGCGATTTCTAATTGCTAGGGCTACATCCCTTTCAAATCTTGTAAAACTGCGGCGGCTGATTGATAGCGATCGCGAAAATGATAGCAAACCATTTTATCTAAAATTGCCGCTAATTGTTCACTCACTTGCACCGGTTGCCGCCACATAATATTACCCGTTTCTGGATCTGGGTGGAGTTCTTGCGGTGGTATCCCAGTTATGGCTTGAATGGCAATCATTCCTAAAGCGTAAATGTCACTGCATAAGCGCGGATGACCGGCAAATTGTTCTGGAGGTGCATAACCCCGTGTCCCAATGGCTACTGTGGCTAATTCTGTTTGATCACTATTTGGCGGTTGCATCAATTTGACAGCACCAAAGTCAATCAACACCAGCCGATTATCTTGAGCGCACCTAATAATATTAGTCGGTTTGATATCACGATGAATCACTCGATGCTGGTGAACAAATTCTAGAACTTCTAAAACTTGTTTGAGCATCTCGATCACAAATGATTCATTCTGCACATTCTGCACAGGTGGTAATTCTTCACTTAGGGTATGTCCCTCGATATATTGTTGAATCAAATAAAATTCTTGGTCATCTTCAAAATAAGCAAGTAGTTCGGGAATCTGATGATGTTTACCCAAAGATTGTAAAATTTCAGCTTCACTATTAAACAACCTGCGAGCAACTTGCAAAAAGCGTGGATCTTGACGGGCTGGCATTAACTTTTTAACTACGCAAATCGGATTACCCGGTCGTTGAGTATCCTGTGCTAAATAAGTGCGGCCAAATCCACCAGCACCGAGAACTTGAGAGATTTTGTAGCGTCCACTCAAAAGCAAATCACCTGATTTTATTTCTGGTGAATCAACTGGGGGAGGAAAGTCAAGATAGGAGTCGGGAAGTGCTGTTTTATCTTCTAAGAGGACATTTAATTGCGCGATCGCTTCTTGTTGTTTTTCAACTTGCAGAATAATCACCTGAGTTTGTCGCTGATTTTGGTAGTTAGTATAAGTAATCACAAAGATGCTACTAATCACCAAAGCGAGGCCAGAGGGAACTAATGGTATCCATCCGCCTTGCAAAAACAAAGCAACGCAGATTCCTACTAAGCCAAGTAGAGTTGTCCCTCCCACCGCTAGCAACAGCAACGGATTTCGCCACCGCCATGCGATAATTCCACCTAAAAGCGACCAACCCCACACCCAAATAAGTTCCGCCCAGTCTCGCCAATACCAAATTAGAGGTCGCCCATCCAACACTGTACTGATGAGTTGACTTGCTATCTGTGCATGAATAAACAGAGCAGGCATTCTGGCTGGTTGATCTGGCAAAGCGCTGTAAGGTGTATAAAAGCTACTCTGAGGGAAATTAGCTGCTGTAGTGCCAATAATTACAAGCCGATCTTTGACTAAATTGGGGTTGACTTGGCCACTGAGGACTTGTGTGAGGGTTACTTGGTCGGCGAGGCTGTTGGGATGACGATAATTTAATAATATTTGATAGCCATCTGCATCCAGATGTTGATAGCTACCGGAATTAGGTTGTAAACGCGGGAACAGGGTTTTACCTAACTGAAAATCCCCTTTCTTAGTAAACTGGTATTCAATGCCTTGTTTTTCCAGATAATTAATTGCTATGAGCGCACCAAATGCAAATGATGTTGTACATTTTTTGTCTGTGGAGTTGGCAAATAACAAACTGCGGCGGAGAATTTGGTCGTTTTCATTGTCAGCAACCACATCGCTAAACCCAACATTATCTATAGGAAAATTGGGCGGCGGTGGAATTTCATCTCTACCCAAACTGCTGAACAAACAGGTACTGACGATGTTATCTTGATTTTGCAAATTAGCCGCCAAATTGTTGTGTTCTGGTTGGAAAAGATATAAACCAACAATCCTCGGTTGATAAGACTCTATTTTCTTTAAAACCTGATTTATTGTACGATCTGATCGAGTCCATTTCTCTGGTTTAAGATCCTCATCAGTGATTTTTACTAGCAAAATCCGCCGATCAGGTGCTTCTGCTTTTTGCGATCGCAACATCTGATCATAAACTCTCAACTCCCAAGGCTGCAACCATTTGAGTTCACGAACTCCCCAGATAAAGGCGGTAACTCCTACACTGGTAACTAAAATCATTTGCAACCAGCTTTTGCTCTTGGAAGTTTCACGGGAATCCTGAACTTTGACAAAAGGCACACGGAATTTTTCTAATAGTCCACTAATCACGGCGTTGCGGCGCTAGCCTGAATTGGGTAGATGTTGCAGGCACAGAAGTTAATTTTCTGACTCTAGGTTAAAAGCTAATTAATAAACGCTTCTATTGCTTCTATCTATATTAATGTAGCAATTTACTTGCTGCTTAGAGACTTTGGGTATTCCTACTCTTAAAGCAAGCTTTGGGGGAGCGTCAACCACAGAATCAGACAAGGGATTGCGCTATGTGGCTAATCATCTGTTTGAGATATTTGAGCATCTTCAACAGGACTGGCAATTGGGAAAGAAATAGGATTAGTAGATGGGGTTAGTGAATCTAACTGGGATTGTTCGAGTGATGCCTCGATGCTTGAATCAGCAAAATAGGAGTCAAACATCTTATCATAGTTAGAAGCAACAGCTAAAAAAGCGCCACCCAAAATATAGATAGGTAATGGCAAATTAAATTCTTGCAACCAGTCAAACAGTTCCGCTAAGGCAAACAGCACCAAAAAGCAGGCAAGCCAAACCTTCATATTTTCATCCCCTGGATTGAAACAACTCTATCACTAGCTTAAATAGCTTGCATAATAGTTGATGTAGTACATAATCATCAACTTACAACCTCTATAACTCTAGATAGATGTAGTGAGAGTTATAGCATCTGCTATATTCCAATATCTACTAGAAAAATCTCCGCACTTAGCCCAGAATGGATCGTAATCATACTGGCTATCTAAACCAAAGTTATCAATCCAAACCACTTCGTTAGCAGTACCTAGCGATCGCAGCATAGAACAAGTCACATAGAGGAGATAAGTCCTTTTTTACACATCGAGGCTTTCTACACTTACCGAGTGAATGACAACATCACTGTTACTCCAGACTTTTATGTGATTACCAAACCAGAACATAACGATAACAACGATCCGATTTGGGTAGGCGCTCTCGGTACTACTTTTACTTTCTAGCTCACAGACTTTTTTTAAGCTATGAATTATTCCGTCAATACTTGTCTAGATTTTTAGTAGCATCCTCAAAATTATCTAGTTTATCAGAATTGTTCGTTGAGTTGGAAGATTTGTAATAGAAGCCACCTACCTCAGCCAAAGTATAGAGGGGTCTAGCTTTAACTTCTTCATAGATCCGCCCTATATATTCGCCTAAGATGCCAACACTAATTAACTGCACAGATCCCAGAAAGAAGATTGCCATCAAAATAATCGTAAACCCAGTTAAAGGTGAATGGGGGACAAAAAGCCGCCAATACAAGACTAATAAAGCCATCAAGATAGCCGCCGCTGCTGCTACTAACCCTAAGTAGGTTGATAACCGCAGTGGCACTATTGAAAAAGATACTAAACCATTAATGGCAAGTGCCAAGGATTTGCTGAAAGTGTATTTAACTTCCCCAGCAAAGCGGGGGTTGCGCTCGAACCGAATTGCTGTTTGCTCAAAGCCAACCCAAGAACGCAGACCACGGATATAGCGGGTGCGTTCTGGCATAGAATTGAGAATATCTACGATCTGCCGATCCATTAAACAAAAATCACCAGTATCAGTAGGAATCTCTACATCTGCAAGCTTCTTAAGGATGCGATAAAAGAAGTAGGCAGTAAAACGCTTAAACCATCTTTCCTTGAGACGGTGAGTCCGTTGAGCGTAGACGACTTGATAGCCCTGTCGCCATTTTTCAATCATGTCGGGGATTAGTTCTGGTGGATCTTGCAAGTCAGCATCAAGAATGATGATAACTTGACCCCGGACAAAATTAAGACCAGCAGTAACTGCAATTTGATGACCAAAGTTACGAGCAAAGCTCAAGTAGCAAATGCGGGGATCTTTTTGATGGAGTTCTCGTAGTAATTGTAGGGAGCGATCGCGGCTACCATCATTGATTAAAATTAATTCGACAAGACCATCCAGCCGATTCACTACTGCACTGAGTCTGCGGTATAGTTCAGGAATAATTTCTTCTTCGTTATAAATTGGAATAATCAATGAATACTTTGGTAGCATCTAAGAATCTCATTTAATTATTGAACAGCCAAGCTGACAGACTGGTTGTCATCATAAAGGTTTAGTTCTCACTATACCTAGCAAAATTAAAGTCCGATACCGATAATTTATTTATTCTTTGGATTTGTGTAATCTGAAGAGTCTGATTTTTTAAGACTTTCTACAGCTTTTTTCGGAAAACTCCGGCGATGACGATACCAAGTAGACCCTGCTACCAGGGTTCCAGTTAAGCCCAAGGCGAGTACTAGGGGCAAGAAATCGCCTGTTTTGACTGCCTTCAAACCAGAACTACCTAGTAGTACAAAAGGTAATACACTAGGAACAGTACCAAGTGTTGTACCTAGAACATAATCTTTAAAGCTGATCGAAGTCAGTCCAGCCACAAAGTTGACCAAGCCATAGGGCATGATTGGTACTAGTCGGATGGCAAACATATAAAAAAGCCCTCCACGCCGCACCTCGGCATCCATAGCTTGCCAGCGTCCTGCTAGTCGTTTTGCAACTGTTTGCCGTCCAATAGTCCGAGTAAAAATAAAGGCAATAATTGCCGCAATGACTGCTCCAACACTAGTCCAGAAAGTACCCAGCCAAGGGCCAAAAATTGCACCCCCTGTCAAATTTAGCACTGTTGACGGCAAAACTAACATAGTTGCTACAACATACAAAGCAATATAAATAACAGGTGCCCAGATCCCAGAAGATTTTAGCAAAGCTTGAATTTGTGCTGGTTCAATGCCGCCAATCAGATATACTGCTATACCAGTCGCAATTATGCAACTCAGTGTAAGTATCAAAATACCAGCTTTCAAGTTCCACACTAAAATACTCCTGCTTTTTTTGTAACCCAACTCATCTTTCGCAAATTTCCCCTTGAATTAATTCTTAAAAAATTTGGTTTTGGAAAGTAGAGAATCATTGACATCCTCTCGCCGCTACACCGCTTGCGGTTAGCGGGAGATTCCTAAACCTCACGATTCAGGTTTCTGTTTCCTTCCATTACTGGATTTTCGCAACTGCCCTTTAGACTTATGCCTATCAGGTCTTACGTTCGCTCCACAGACTGTAACGGTGTGTCCCACCGCCAAAATATTTCTTGCGGCGTTGATATCCCGGTCGTGGTGTGTTCCGCAATTCGGGCAATCCCATTCCCTGACACTCAACGGCAATTTGTCAACAACGTGACCACAACTTCCACAGCGCTTAGAACTAGGAAACCAACGGTCAATTTTTACCAAGGTTCGACCATACCACGCTTGCTTGTACTCCAGTTGTCTAACCAACTCCGACCATCCAGCATCACTGATAGCACGGGCAAGCTTGGGATTTTTGACCATGTTTTTAACTGCCAAATCTTCGACTGCTATCATTTGGTTTTCACGAATCAGTCGAGTTGTCAGCTTGTGAGCATGGTCTTTTCTAGAGTCAGAGATTTTAGCTTGAATCCGAGCTACTTTGAGTCTTGCTTTATCTCGATTACGAGAATTTTTTTGCTTACGACTCAAGGCTTTTTGTGCTTTCCTCAACTTTTGGTAGTGCAAGTCAAACGCTTTGGGGTTAGCAATCTTTTCACCCGTACTCAGGGTAACAAGACTGCTAATCCCAACATCCAACCCGACAGCACTATCAACTGGTTTCAACTTCTCATCAGTTGGGTCATCAATCCGCAAACTGACAAACCACCGCCCGGAGGGTTCAAGTCTAACCGTGATGGTTGTGGGTTCGCATACCTTTGGCAGCTGCCTAGACCATTTAATTGGCAATGGCTCAGAACACTTAGCCAAATAAACCTGCCCATTCTTCCACTTAAAAGCAGACTTGGTAAACTCTGCGCTGCCACCACTACGTTTCTTTTTGAAGTTAGGGTATCTTGCCCTACCAGCAAAGAAGTTGCCAAAAGCAGTTTGCAGATGTCTCAATCCTTGTTGCAGTGGTACACAACTTACCTCATTCAAAAACTGGAGGTCTTCAAGTTTTTTCCACTGCGTTAACATGGCGCTTGTTTGAATGTAGTCAATTCGTTCTTGCTTCTCATACCAAGCTTCGGTTCTTGCCGCCAATGCTCGGTTAAAAACCAACCGCACACACCCAATTGTCCGGCGCAGTATTTGTTCTTGCTCGGTAGTTGGGTAAAAACGGTAGCGGTAGGCTTTTTCCATACCTCACATTTTATCATAAAATCTGTGAAAACTTGTATATCTCGCTATGCACCAAAGTCTAATTACTCACTCGCGGTCACTGAGCTTTGTCGAAGTGTCGCTCACCCCATCGTTTGTTGTTGCCCCGCAACAATTCGACTCACGAGTGAATCTACTGAATCTACACTGGTTTTTTAAATAATTTCCTGTAAAGTGCTGATCATAAACTACGGTAACTTTGTCAGTGTACCGTAATTTAAGTCCTCATACCCTGACAAACATGCAAATTCTCTGGTTTATTCCTACTGGATCTCATGACGGACGCTATTTAGGCACAGATATTGGCTCTCGTGTTGCCACACCTGATTATTTGCAGCAAATTGCCCAAGCTGTGGATAATTTAGGCTACACGGGCGCATTGTTACCCACAGGGAGTTCTTGTGAAGATGCTTGGATAACCGCCGCCGCTTTCATCTCTGTCACCAAGCAGATGAAATTTCTCGTAGCAATTCGTCCAGGAATTACTTCGCCAGGTGCTGCTGCACGGATGGCAGCAACATTTGACCGGATTTCTAAAGGAAGATTGTTAATTAATGTGGTGACAGGCGGAGATCCGGTACAACTTGCTGGGGATGGCTTGCATCTTAGTCATGACGATCGCTATGATTTAACCGATGAATTTCTCACTGTTTGGCGGGGTATCGTCAGTGGGGAAACAGTTGATTTTAAAGGAAACTACCTGGATATCAAAGGTGGTAAACTCCTATTCCCACCAGTTCAAAAACCCTATCCACCCTTATGGTTTGGTGGTTCATCTGCTGCTGCAAAGCGGGTTGCTGCTAAACATATAGATGTTTATCTGACTTGGGGCGAACCTCCACAACAAGTAGCCCAAAAGATTGCCGAAGTTCGGCGACTGGCGGCTGAACAAGGTAGAACAGTCAGTTTTGGGATTCGCTTGCATGTAATTGTGCGAGAAACCGAATCTGCGGCTTGGGATGCTGCCAATGAGCTAATTAAGTATGTGGATGAGGATGCGATCGCAAAAGCTCAAAAGGACTTGGCTAGTTCTGATTCTGAAGGACAGCGGCGCATGAGTCAACTACATAGTGAACTACATAGTGGTAGTCGAAAAACCTTAGAGATTAGCCCCAACCTCTGGACAGGAATTGGATTGGTGCGGGGTGGTGCTGGTACAGCCCTAGTTGGAGATCCCGACACCGTTGCCGCTAGGATGCTGGAATATCGCAATTTGGGCATAGAAACTTTCGTATTTTCTGGATATCCCCATTTAGAAGAAGCATATCGCACTGCTGAATTATTATTTCCACGCCTACCTTTGCAGAGCGAACCTACACCGCTAACGCCACCAGTCTTGAGTACTGTTAGCGAAATTGCCACTAATGAAAAACTTATTAAACAACTAACAAGTGCTTCATGACCTAATAATTCGTAATTTGTAATTAAAGAGCAAATTACGAATAATGTTGAGGATGTTTCTAGATTCATCCTTTGGAACAATCTAAAATCCAAAATCCCATGACTATTACCCTTAAACACACCAGAAGAAACAACAATATATCCCTGAGCGAGGTATTAGAAAACCCGCAAATCGATAAAATAGTTCCCTGGATTGTGCCTGTTTTAGTGCTATAGGACTAATATTTGATTTCTGAAAAAGCTCGGTACAGCTCGAAAAGCCTAATTCCTTACTCCCTACTCCCCACTCCCCGCCCACGTAGATAATTTCAAAAATCAAATACGATTCCTATAGTAAGTACCACATTTGATTAATTCCTAGCAAATTCTCTTTGAAATGCGCTCCATGCGTCAGTCTGCTTACTTCATCTATGATCGCTTGTGGTGCGATCGTAGATGAAGCCGCATTACTTCACCGCACTCCGTGAGGGGTGGATTGCGGGTGCTGGATCTGAAACAAAATAATATTAGGAATTTAACGTTATCCGCAAAGAGAAGGACTACAATCAAAACGGACAAATGTTTCATGCTCCAACAAGAGAGGATTACAAAGCTATGTCCGACTTAAATCGCGGAATTATGAAATTTGAGGGTGCAGATTCCCCAAAAGTAGTCACTATCTCTACCGTGTTGCTTTTGGGATCGATCGCTGCTCTCATAATCTGGGCGCTGCAAGCTGCCTATGCGCTAAACTAAAACCATTAGTAGCTTAGAAGGACACTTGTCTTAAACGGTCGCCGTCGTAGCCAAGTGTCCATTCAGCAACTAGTAAATAAAAACGCCCTAATTACCATCAAAAATTTTAGAAAAACTTTAGATTTTAGATTTAAGGTTTTAGATGGAAAATTTAAATCTAAAGTCCAAAATCCAGAATGTTTGAACCTTGGGGTCTCTTAGTTATTTTAATTGTCTGCCCCCTCTTGGGCGGATTACCCCTGATTGCATGGATCACTTACGCGCTTAGGGGCAAGCAATTATCAGAAGTTGGTACAAAAAACATTAGTGTATCAGCTGCCTTTTATCACGGCGGTAAGTTTGTCGGAATTCTGGCAGTCTTGTCAGAAGCTTTGAAAGGAGTTGCAGCAGTCTTACTCACCCGCGTTTTCTTCCCGGAGGGATCGTCTTGGGAATTGATTGCTCTCATTGCTCTGGTAATTGGTAGATACTGGATAGGCAGAGGGGCAGGTACAACAAATGTCGTTTGGGGATTTGTCGTACATGATCCACTTGTGGCAATATTCGTATCTTTTTTTGCAGCCATTAGCTTTACAATTCTGCAATCAAAACAGGCAGTCAAATTTGGGGTTTTGCTTCTTTTTCCTCTGTTTGTGGCGCTTCTGCACCTTAGCGATTACCCCAGAATACTTGCTGCTGTTGCTTTAGCTGGTTTAATGGGCTGGATTTATACTAAAATTCCTGATGATATGAATCTGCCAGCCCAAGAGGCACAAACTGAATCTCTTGCGATGTTGGAATTTTTACGGGGCGATGTCTACGACGGGCTACGCCAACGCGCTATGGTTTCTTTAGATGAAGAGTTGGATGCTGCCATTGTCGGAGAAAAGGCGGCTACATTATCTCAAATTAAGCGCTGGGGTTATCCAGTCCCAAAGGGATGGGTACTCGCCCCAATCGACGATCCCCAAGTGTTGACAGAATTTCTCCAGCCATCAGAGTTATCTCCTTTGGTGGTACGTTCTTCTGCCATTGGAGAAGACTCAGAACAAGCTTCTGCTGCTGGGCAGTATGAAACAGTTTTAAATGTTACCAGCCCAGAGGCACTGCAAGAAGCGATCGCTCAAGTTCAAGCTTCCTACAATCATCCATCTGCTGTGCAATATCGGCGCGATCGCGGCTTAAATGATACAGCAATGGCTGTGTTGATTCAACAACAAGTCCAAAGTGTATATTCTGGCGTTGCTTTCAGCCGCGATCCCATTACTCAGCAAGGTGATGCAATCATCATTGAAGCCCTTCCAGGCAGCCCGACGCAAGTCGTTTCGGGAAAAGTTACACCAGAACAATATCGCGCTTTTGTCATTGAAACAGAAAATTCTTCTTCTGTGCAATTAGAGGGCCAAGGACGAGTTCCCCAAGCATTAATTAAGCAAGTTGCATACTTAGCCTACCGACTCGAAAAACGTTATCATGGCACTCCTCAAGATATCGAATGGAGTTACGACGGCCAAACACTCTGGGTGTTGCAATCTCGACCAATCACCACTCTACTGCCCATCTGGACACGCAAAATCGCCGCCGAAGTGATTCCCGGAGTAATTCACCCCTTAACATGGTCGATTAATCGTCCTTTAACTTGTGGAGTTTGGGGAGACTTTTTTACTTTAGTTTTAGGCGATCGCGCTTTAGGGTTAGATTTCACTGAAACAGCAACTCTGCATTATTCCAGAGCCTACTTTAATGCATCCCTCTTAGGGAATATCTTTCTCCGCATGGGACTGCCGCCGGAAAGTTTAGAATTTTTAACCAGAGGAGCTAAATTAAGTAAACCATCCTTGCAGTCAACTTGGGAAAATTTGCCAGGGCTAGGAAAGTTGCTGAGGCGGGAATTAAGTTTAGAAAAAGACTTCAAGCAGGATTATCACAAACGGTTCATTCCTGGGTTGTCACAGCTGGCACAAGAAGATATAGATAACTTGGAACCAGCCAAGCTGTTAATAAGAATTGACTTTATTCTAGAGTTGCTACGTGATGGGACATATTACAGTATTTTAGCTCCCTTAAGTGCTGCCCTCCGCCAGGGGATTTTTCGGGTGAAGGATGGGCAAATTGATAATAGCGTTACTCCAGAGGTGGCGGCATTGCGATCGCTGAGTGCAATAGCTACAGATGCCAAGCAAGTATTGCTTGAGTTTGAGCCACAGCAGGTATTTGAGCAGTTAAAGCAAACCCCAGAGGGAGAAAAGATCCTACAACAATTTGACGAATTGCTTCAAGATTACGGCTATTTAAGTGAAGTGGGAACTGATATTTCCGTTCCTACTTGGCGGGAAAATCCCCAGATGATTAAGCAAATGTTTGTGCAGTTAATGCAGGGTAACGAACCACAATCAGGCGCTAAAGACGCAATTAATAGTATCTTTGCTGGTAAGCGCAAACGCTCTTTTGTGCAACGGCGTGTGGATATCAAAGGACGAGTTACCGAAGTTTATTCACGGCTTTTGGCTGAATTGCGTTGGAGTTTCGTAGCTTTAGAGAAGATTTGGTTAAAGTCCGGCTTACTCAATAAAACAGGAGATATCTTTTTTCTAGAGTTTGATGAAGTGCGGCGTTTAGTTGTGGATGACGATTCTAGGTTAATTGAGGAGTTGGATCAGTTAGTGGAATCGAGGCGATCGCAATTTGTCCAAGATAGTGAGTTCATTCAAGTACCCCTTTTAGTCTACGGCAATACACCTCCTCACCCCTTAGCTCCTTCTGCGCTCTACTCTGACCAAATTTTACAAGGGATTGGAGCCAGCCAGGGACAAGCTGAAGGCAGGGTAAAAGTGTTGCGAAATTTACAAGACGTGCCGGAGATTGACCGAGATACGATTCTGGTAGTACCTTATACAGATTCCGGCTGGGCCCCTTTGTTATTAAAGGCTGGAGGATTAATTGCTGAAGCTGGTGGACGGCTTTCTCACGGTGCGATCGTTGCTCGTGAGTATGGGATTCCTGCTGTTATGGATGTTCACGGTGCTACATGGCTACTGCAAGATGGGCAACGGGTAAGGATTGATGGTTCTAGGGGTATTGTGGAATTATCCAACGATTTAAGACCCCAATGATATCATGTCCGCATAATTAGTTGTGATTCCCACAGTCATTGCACCCCATCCGCGACATCAGCACCCTTAAAAGTTTTATTATTGAGAAAATGCCTCTGGTCTTGGGGTAAAATACTGACCTGCACCACCCTTAACATCTTCGGCGTTCTTTTGTAAAAGTCCTTCGTAAATTTCACCTTTGACATCAATATCTAAACCAATCCAAGTTTCTGAATTGATCAGTTCTACCAGTCGTTTTAATTTAGCTGGGTCTTGAATTTTATTTTGGGATTTACGGAAGATAACCCCCAGTAGTCCTTTTTCTTTCCCCAGGTTTTCTAAGGTGTGGCGATACTGGATTTCTAAAGCATCCCCATCTTGCGATCGCAAAGCCTCCCAGCTATATTCAGTGGGAATAGTGGAACGTTTACCCAATGGTGGGGGGAGTTGGTTTTGTTCTTCGACCATCTTGAGAAACAGCAAATAGGTATAGCGGTTCTCGTTCACGTGAGGTACACCCGTAGGGGCAATTCATGAATTGCCCCTACACATTGCGATATAATTCCAGAGTTTTTGGACGATGGTCGAAGATTCGTTTGCCATAGAAATTAAGCAGAAGTAGGGTTAAAAGTTTCGGGAAAGGAGACATCTTCATAAACATCAGTGAGGGAACAAGAAAAATTCAGGCTGGTAAACTGTAATTCTTGATTTACCCTATAGCTATAAAGCTCCCATCTGCTTTCTGAATTGCGCCGAAAACAATCAACACGCTGACGGTTTTGACTGATTAAGACATATTCTTGCAATGTTTCTAATTCTTGATAGTCATTAAATTTATCACCTCTGTCTAAAGCTTCAGTGGAGGGTGATAGAACTTCGATAATTAAGCTGGGATAGCGTTTAAAATATTCACTCTGGGTATCTCGTTGGTCACAAGTCACCATGATATCAGGATAGTAGAAAAGATTCAGAGATTCGATGCGTGCTTTCATATCAGCAACGTAAACACGACACCCAGTTTTGCGAATGTGATTTCTCAGCAGGGTGACTAAGTTAGCGGTAATTGTTACATGAGCATCACTTGCCCCTGCCATTGCATAAATCTGCCCTTGGATATATTCATGTTTAATCGGGCTAGATTTTTCAGTTTCCAGGTATTCTTCTGGTGAAAGATAGGGGTGAGATTGGCTAAGAGTCATACAACTAAATTGTTATATTTTTTTCACTTTGGACTAACAGTTGAGTCAAGAGGAGGAATTTGCTCGGCGGTTAATGTCACAACTTGACCATCTTGCCAAATGCTGATAGATTCTCCTAAACGGCGGTGTCTTTCAATAGCTTTAGCAACAGCAGTTTTAACACCTGCGTCGATTTTTTGATGGATTTCTGTTAGGGAAATTTGCGCTTTATTCCCTGGTTGTAATTCGATTCCAGATTTGGGGTTCATAGATAATTGCTTCCTGATTGATATTTGATGCAGCCACTAATAGAGGTTCAGACCCAGAATTATCATAGATTATCCAAGTATCACACACAGGTAAATACAAGTTAATTAGGTTGCTGCGTCCGCGTTCGTAGCGACGGCGAATAGTATCTTCAGGGATGTTGTGACCGCCACTTTCTACACGTCTCTTGACCCGTGCGATCGCTTCCTTATATTTTAGCTTCCAACTATCATCCTTGGGAGTTTTACCCTGTGCTTGCATCTTCGCCAATTGTTCAGCTTCCCACTTCTCCCGGCGTTGCTTGAGGATGCGGTCAAGTAAGACTGAGGCGGGTTCTAATTCCCCTTGATGTGCTGTGTGTGCGCCAATATGCGGTTAATTCTCCTTCCACTGCGGCTTTTAGCACCGCCTGACGGTAGCGTTTTAATTTGGCTTTTACCTTTTTAAGTAACTCTACCCCTGCATCAAGTTGGGTGAATAGTTCCTCAATTTTGGTAACGATGCGATATTGTTCTGGGAGAGGGGGAAGGGGTAATATCATTGTTCGGTAATTTGAGTGCGGATGCGATAAACTTCATACCCCACATTTACCCCATCAGCTACCGCCCGTTCGTGGGGATATTCCATCACCAAGTTTTGATTAAAAAACCCAAAGGTTTGCAGAGATGGGGTAGCAGTCAAACCAATAATAAAAGCATCAAAATATTCTAATACTTGTCGCCACACATTGTAAATCGAACGGTGACATTCATCAGTAACAATAAAATCAAAAGTTTCTAGGGGAATTTTGGAGTTATAAACTACATCCTTGGGCTGCTGGTTTGACTCCTCATTTTCTGCTTCAAATTCAGCTTCCCCCCGCAACATCGAATAAAGCCGTTGAATTGTGGTGATACAAACTTTATTCACTGGATCGATGGTATTGGAAGTCAACAACTGCACATTATAAAGCTCTGTGAATTTCCTCCCATCGTCTGGGGTGACATATTGCTGAAATTCTTTTTGGGTTTGTTCTCCTAAGTTCTTTCTATCTACCAAAAATAAAACTCGTTTCGCCCCAGCTAATTTAATCAGCCAGTAAATGAAACTAACAGACGTGTAGGTTTTACCAACCCCCGTCGCCATCTGAATTAATGCTCTAGGGCGATTGTGTTTCAGGGAATTAAATAAACCCGCAATGGCTTCTTTTTGACATTCTCGTAAATCTTCTGTGTCAATTTCAGGTAACAGTTGCAACCTTCTTCTGAGCGTGTCAGACTGTCCTAAACATTCCAGTAATGTTTCTGGCTTGTGGAAACTAAACACCTTCCGAGAGCAAAAATCAGGATCACGGTTATCTGTAAAATAGGTTTCTACACCCGTGCTTTCGTAGAGGAAAGGTAAAGGCTTGCGGTGACAGTTTAATTTTGGCGGAAGCTGGAATGAATAGTTATCAGATTGAGTTTCTACGCCACTAAGGGGGATGCCTACTTTTTTCGCTTCAATTACACCCGCAGCCTTGCGGTTAATAATGAGTAGGTAGTCAACAAAACCAGACTTCAAGGGATATTCCCGCACAGCAATACCTAAAGAAGCACCTAAATTAATTTGTTTGTAGTCTTGAATAATCCAACCTGCATCGGTGAGTAGTTGGTCAATTTTAAGTCTGGCTTGTGACTCTGGGGTCATGACTGATTTATTACAAGGTTACATAAATTGTCATACTTTTTACCAAGAATCGCAAGCCATATTAAATTGCAAAATCCTAATATACCAAGGGTGTCACGCCGCGCATCTGACGTAAAGAATTTATACAAGCAGGACAATCGCAGTTAAATAAGTTGACTGCCACATCGCTTTCCTCGACATTGAACTCTAGCATGGGAGAATCTTCTTGAGAAAACTCTATTTCACGCTGATAGTTAGGAACTTGAGCCAATACGGAAGCCCTTGCACATACTAAACCCACTTTATGTTTATTGCGTATACAAGATAAACGGTCTGTGGTGTTGGCTTTTGGTTGTGGCTCCATAGCTTGTGCGTGATTTAGCATTACTCCCATCGAGAGAATAGAGCTAATCAGCACAGGAGAAGAAAGTAAACTCAGTAGGAATTTGTTCATTAGTTTTTTTAGAAAACAATTGCGATCGCTCACATTATCCGATTAAATCTTACAGTGCAAGTAAATATCTATCAGGAATATTGCTAGTTGTATAGCGGTTCCCATTCACATGCGGTACAACATTATATTGCGAAGTGTAGGGGCACGGCAGTGCCGTGCCCCTACGGGTGTAGCTCACGTAAACGAGAAACGCTATATGAGCAATTATAGTTACTTTCTGCGTCGCTCTTGCATTTCTTGCTGACGCATGGGCATAGCGTCGATTTCTTCAAAAATTGCTGTCGCCTGCACTGGTGTAGCATCACTGCGCTTAACACCACCATCTTTACCCACCAAAATCACGCGGAAATTTTCTTTGTCAATCCCAAAGGAGTCGCGCAACTTGGCAGCAGAAGACTCATCTATTAGCTGTCTGTTGGCATAGCTTTCATTTGTTGCCAAAATCTGAACGAGAACTAAATCCCGATCTGCAAAACCGTTATTAGGCTTTTGTAATAGTTGCATTTGCTGCTGATAGATGTGGTTATCGGCAGACGGTGCAAAGACTAGTAGCACACGGTTTTTCCATTTTTGGGAACTGAGGTTGAATGAAGACATTTTGATGGCATGATTGATTGAACTTTGGACAGTATCAGCTTTGCTAACTGGCGACAGGACTATACACGCTAATAGGGGAAGGGCAATTAATACTGAATTATTCACAATGAGTTTTTGTCTGTTTTCTATCCTCTCAAGCTATCATTATCCCCACTTTTTCTCTATCTGTTGATGGTTTTGTATTAGGTTAAGTAGGTTGGTGAAAATCACTCATAACAGCGCTTATTATGCCTACTCTTCGGTATAACGACGCGGCGTATAAACCCAGATATTACCATCGCGGCGCTGGATGGTTCGGGTTTTTGTGGAACCAACGAGAATAATTGTCCGCATATCAGCACTTGTTGGTGCTAACTGCTCAAGTGTAATCACTTTCACCATTTGTCCTGGTCTACCGAGATTCCGCGCCAATACTACTGGTGTATCTGGTGTTCTATGTCGCAGCAAAATATTTCTCGCTTCTGCCAGTTGCCAAGTACGTTCTTTGGAAACAGGATTGTAGAAAGCAAGTACGAAATCAGCCTCGGCAGCAGCAGCAATTCGTTGTTCGATCGCAGACCAAGGTTTTAAGATATCAGACAGGGAAATAGCACAGAAGTCATGTCCAAGGGGCGCACCAATGGCTGCGGCGGCTGCCTGCATAGCTGAGATACCTGGTGCTACATGAATGTCGATAGTGTCCCATTCGGGTTTGGCATAGCGATCGCATACTTCAAAAACTGCTGTTGCCATTGCATAGATACCGGGGTCGCCAGATGAAACTACTGCTACATATCGCCCAGATGCTGCCAAATCAAGGGCCATTTTTGCCCGTGCTTCTTCTTCTCGGTTGTCGGACTCATGCCGTTGCTTGCCATCAGCCAGAGAACCAACTAAATCCAAATAAGTTTTATAACCCACTAGGTCAGTTGCCGACTTGAGTATCTCCTTCACTTCGGGAGACATCCATTGCGATCCACCAGGGCCGGTGCCAATAATCGCTAACCGTCCGCGTGGTTGACCGATGGTGTTAGGGTCAATTGGTTGGGGGGCAATAGCGATCGCAATGTCAAGAGATGAGGAAGATAAGGGGGATGTACCTGTGGCTGCGATCGCTACTGCTTGGGCGGGTCTATAACCTTGTGATAACAGGCTTTCTAGCTGATTTGGGGTAAAAAACCGGGCAGGCACTCCCAAGGCGCTAGCTACGGCGTGGATTGCGGGATCACCTGCGGCAGTGATGGGTGCAAATATCCCGGCGACTGATGCTTTTTCTAGTTTGGCATCAGCTAGTAGCTGCTGTATTAAAGCTACTGCATCATCAATCATGCCACTAATTGCGATCGCGATCGTTGCTGGGTGGTAGACAAGACAGTTGGCTGTAGGAGTCACCAAACGTTCCGTAACTTGGATGGTCAAATCTCCTTGTGGATCTATGGGCAGTTTGCGATCGCTCAACCAAGGTGCTGTGCCTTCTAACTTGACTTGTGCCCCGGCTAGCAAATCTGAGATAAATTTCTTCGCATCGTCTGGGTTTGCTAAATGGTATCCGGGCGGAGGAGACAACAGCGTTGTGCCCAAACGTAAATCGCCTGTGGTTGTAATTGCAGGTTTGACATCAAGCGCTTCGGCAATGCGACGGGCCAAATCGTTTACCCCAGCAAGTCCGCCCAACAGGGGGACAACAGCACTACCATCTTCAGCCACAGCTAGCACTGGTGGTTCCTGTTGTTTATCTGAGAGTACGGGAGCTAGCGTCCTAATTAAAATGCCGGCGGCACAAATGCCAATTAGCGGCGTTCCTTGAGCAAATAACTCGCGCAACGTCTCGCCAAAGTTAGTAAAGCTGACATCAACTCCCGATGTGCGATCGGCTAGACCGTATAGTGTCGCCCCTGGTAGGACTGTGATGATTTTGCGTGCTACTGTGACGCTATTTTGACCTAGTATTACAATGGCGGGTGCAACGTTCATCATTACTTAATTACGAATTATTTAATTAGCACTTTAAATAAATGTTCTTAGAAATTTGAGTGCTTCAATTTTATTGTTAAATATGGCGTGAATTAAATCACCATTATTATAACGAATATCAATCTCGTATTTTAATGGTGGGGCAAATGTAGGTTGATTATCTGGATAATTATGAATATATTCAATAGCATTTTCGACAGTGGTGCTTTGTTGAGATATCCCATGTAGGACAATGACATTTACCTGTTGGACTAGTCTAGCAAATGACTGCTCTAAGGTATTAATAAATTTATCTATCTGGGATTTTTCAATACTTAGCATTTGATTCTTGATGTTAGTAATATCCTGCACTGATAATTTTTTCCATTGCTCAATCTTATTTTGAAAGTCTGCTTCTAGCGTACTTTCATTGAAAGATGCATTTATACCAACAGATGTAAATGAATTAACGATGTTTTCATACTTAAGATAAAGAATTTTAAAGCCCTTAGATTCTAATTGGTCAAGCGCCCCTTGAGTAAACACACCTGCTAGAATAGCTCCTAAAAATGGGTTAAGATGACTATAGGTGTCTGCTAAAGGGATAAGCGCTCCTTCAATTTCTTGAACCTTGTTTCTAGAATGCTTAGTGTAACGCCGCCACGCAGTCTCAATAAATGCTACTGGAAGACCAAGAGTATCTTCTGTACCTCCTCGTTCCATTACATAGTCAAGGTCATGATAGTTACCGTAGCGATCCTGCCATGATACCTTTTTAGTGATTCGTGCCTTGCGCTTTCTTTGAGAGTCTAAGTAAAAACCATGCTCATCAGCCACTTGTTGAAGTGTCTCACGAATGAATTCTTGGATGAAATTACCTAAAATCTGACCCCATTTATGTGAAAACGACTCTGCCATTACATTTGTGCAAAAATAATTTGTGTTGTGATTACCCTATCCGTAAACCCACAAACAACCTTCGCAAAGAGGAACTGTATGTTTGCGATTTTTCCACTTCACATTTCGGTCACGAATTTTTTCAAAATTAAAAGATTTAAACCCTGCGGCTTGTGCTAATAAACCCATCCATTCAATCACCGGAATATAAACACCATAGGGCGCAGAATCACCAATCATAAAGCAAACTGTTGCAGGGCTTTTGCATACTCTGCGAAGTGCTATCCAAACTCTAGCCATATCCAAAAAATAGCAGGCAATCATCAAATGATAATTCTTTTTGCCTCCATGTAAATGTCGTTCTTGGGACAATTTGTGACAGGTTTCAAAAATACTAGCTTTGATTGGATATAGTTCATGAGATGCTAGAACTTCGTCAATGTTTACATTCTTATTGGTTACGTGCTGCGAACATGAACGAATTAAGTATTGCCTCACCGCACTTTGTAAATCACCCCAACCGGAAATTTCTTTCATAAAAGACATCTCTAGACGTGTAGCATCCGCATAGTCATAGTTGTTAGCATACGGTGGTGATGTGATTACCAAGTTGGCAAAATTATCAGGTACACCCTCGCAAGTCCGAGCATCAGATTGAATAAGACAAGCAACAGAAGCCGCCATTTTTCCTGCAATTCTCATATCTGTAGCGATCCTCTCTGCCATTAACGCAAAAGCAGACATTGCATCTATTGAATATTGTTTCTTTTTATTTGGTAAAATGTATTGCCAAGGTGCAGTTCCGGCATGAGAAACATGGCGAAGAATTGATATAAGTGTTAACCAAACTAACTGAGATTCAGATGAATCATCAGCAAGTTTTTCCCAAGATTGGCGTAATCTATCTAGAGATTCAAGTGAAGATATACTGAAGCATTCATGAATCAGTTTTGGGTATGCCTCTACACAGGGCTGAATATTTCCGGCAAGTTTTATAACTTTTTCTATATGTTCAAGATAAGCATCAGCATCAGTTTGATATAAAAGTTTAGCTCTTGCTATACGCACAACAAATGGATGAGCCTCAATTCCCAAACATTCAACTCCAAACTTTTCAGATGCAAGTAAGGTTGTACCAGAACCAGAAAAGGGATCTAATACAGTAATTTCTCCTCGTTCTTTAGCTTGAGCAATTATAGTTTCGACCCATTGTGCAGAGAAACCTGCACTGAATCTAAACCAACGATGAACTGGCAATTTCATGTTGTTAATGAATGTAGATGAACTGTCCAAGGATTTAGAAGTGTAAGAAGAAAATTCCTTAAATGGCAGTTCTAATTGTTGATTCATGTAGATACTTATTATTGTTTATACCGATGCGAGTTTAAGTATTAGGGTAATTAGGAGTGCGATCGCATTTTCTCAATAAAAGTGCGATCGCTTCTTGTTTCAATTAGCTTTACGCTCTTTGAGGACTTGATCTAGCAAATTTCTAGCAGGTTGTGCTTTAGCCAACGCTATTTGATGGTCATTATAAGCCCGAACAAGGCGAGAAAGACTGCTCACACCAGCCTTGAGTTGCTCAAGTTCTTCACCAGCAACCAGTTCACCATCAAGCATCCGCCCGATTAACGGTTTGATGTCGCCCACTTCCTGCCTGACTTTTTGGAGTTTTTCTAGGCTACTCAGTAAGGTTTTGAGTGAGTTCAAGATGTCGTCAATATCCTGGACATCCTCCACTGCTTCCGGTAAATCTTCAATTGTCACTGTATCTTCATCTGAGATTGTAGGTAATTCCTGTGCAGACATTTCACTTGTAACCCCGTTTGACCGTGCCATTGACGCTTCCTCAAGGAATTTCCCTCAGTGTATCGCTGATTTAGCCTATGTTAAGCAATTTCGCCATAACCAACCGTTGCAGTTTCCCGGTAGCACCACGAGGTAGTTGATCCAGAATGTGAATTTGCTTCGGAACTTTGAAGTCTGCGAGCATAGTTGAACAGTAGACTTGTCCGAAAATTTAAAAAGCAGTCTGTGTCTGGCTTAGAGATAGTTTCAGTGAAAGCCAGAGTCAACGGAATAATGAGGGCTAGAGACAGTTACTGATAGTATAGCCCAGAAAAAAATCAATAATTAATTCATAACATACCTATCTTTAAGGACTAGGATAAAACTGGCAAAATTAGGGAACCAATTCTTAGTCTAACTAGACCGCACACAGTAAAAATTACCTGTTCATATGTATTTGGATGAAGACGAAATCTCTCTGATGCCACCCGAAAAATCTTAATAACTCTAATTATATGTTCGACAAAAATCCGATTACTAGAAAATACTTTATTTTCGGCTTTCTGTTCAGCAGTTAATTCACCATTTTTAGGCTTTTTATGAGGGGTAGATATGTTCAGACCACCGACATAGGCTTTATCACCTTTAAATAATTGTTCAGCATCAAACTTCTTCTGCTGATTGCGGAACAAAGAAATATTACTAGTTGGACCTTTAACTCCTACTACTACATCCACAATTTCTGTGGCTTCAGGCATGGAGACAACTTGGTTTTTAAAGGTATGTTGTTTCTTCTTGCCAGAAAAATATTTTTTTGTTCTTCGTTGTCTCCAGGTCTTTCCCTACATTGCTCCATGCTATCGACAATTAACTCAAACTCGGTCAATAATTCTTGTACAATCTTTAAATCACTCTCTTGATTTTTCACTTGCTCTAGTAAACTAGAGGGCAAAATTATTCGGAATATTTTCATCCAATAATGAAAAGTATTATTAGCCTCGGTTTTTGAAATATCGAAGTGCATTCCTAAAACTTCAAATGTCGGCATCTGTCTTAAGTAAAAAAGACAGAGACAAACTGATTCTTCAGTAGTTAGTTTTGGTTTACGCCCTCCACAAGAGTGCATTAATACGAACTTTGTTTTGCTCCACCTCGACAAGTTGTTTTTGATTTATTAATTCGGCTTGTTGTACTAACAACAGAAATTGGTCATAACTAATTCCTAATATTTGCTTGGTGCGAAGTGTATACGTATGTATATAATGGAGTGGATTTTTCATTATGGTAGACCAACGGTAGACTCTCAAACCTCCGTTCTACCCTTTTTTTGTACCTAAGATTATATTTAGGACTGGTCTAATGCTAATCCTTGAGAAAACTCGCTACTATTAGACTTATCCGTCAATAGTAAATGTATACGGTACAAGGATTTCAGTGATTATAGGCGAATGCGCGATCGCTAAACTAGATATACGCAAGAATAGGGGTTTTAGCATAATTTATGGCTAAACTATCACTTTAGGGGCAAAAACATCGGTGGAAATAAAATTTATTTTTTACCAAACAATTTAAATGTTAATGTTTAGTGAAAACAAACAATTAAGCCGTAGTCTGACTAACCCACAAACTACCATAATCACCTGGCTATACTTGTGACGGGCTAAACGAAATTTCTCACTGGCGACTCGAAATATTTTTACTTTACCTATCAAATGTTCAACACCTATTCTTCTAGACGATAACTGCTGGTTTTCTTTTTTTTGTAATTCCGAAATTTCTTTATTCCTAGGTTTCTTGTAAGGTGTGGTAATTGTGGACTCTCCTATATAAGCTTTATCTCCAATAAACTTTTGTTCAGAATCAAATTTAACTCGTGTTTCTCGGAATAAAATAATATCACTTATTTTTCCTAATTGACCAATATGAATGTCCACAATATCTTGTCCATTAGGCAATACAATAAACTGGTTTTTTAGGGTGTGCATCTTTTTCTTTCCAGAGTAGTACTGTTTTTGCTCTTGATAGTCTACAGGTCTTTCTATAGCTTGTTCTGCGCTATCTACTATCAATTCATGCTCACAAAGAATCTTACGTAACTCTTGATATTTATGACTATCTTTTTCTACCTTTTCCATTTGAGAAGCTGGTAAGATATTTCTCAAAATTTTCACCCAATAGTTAAACGCATCATTAGCTTTAGTTTTTGATATATCAAATAATAAGCCTAAAATATCAAAAGTTGGTTTTTGTCGCAGGTAAACTAGACATAAACAGACCCCTTCTTTGGGAGACATTTCTGGTTTACGTCCACCACCAGGAGCAATAATACGAACTTTGTTTTTTTCAATTTCTGTTTGTTTCTGTTTATGTCGTTGTTCTGCCAAGGCAACTAATGTCATAAACTGTTCATAATTAATACCAATTAATTGTTTTGCTGACTGGGGATGTGATTCGATTCTTATTAAAGGACTCGTCATCGTTGATGCACTAATTTCTTTATTCCTATATCATTTTCTCACAAATTTTGTTTTAAGGATATGTCTAATACACCCAAATTGATGAGTGAAAACAGCTTGACCTTTCATTAACAACTTCATTTAATGCTTACAAGTCAAAATCAAGGCTGAATGTCTCTCCTGAAGAATCTTCTTCTTTTTCGTCTGGAAATGGGGTTGGAACCCTTGACAGGAGTTGATTCGACTCAGTATTAATCGATGTGTTTGCTATTTGTTGTACAGGTAATCCAGCCTTGATAAAAACAAAATAGCAATCAACTATAAAGTAAAGCGTGTCCAGATAACTTTTATCTAGTTTTTGTGATTCTGCAAATATGCGCTCTCGGTAATTATCTTTGAGGCGAACTTTTTCCGGTGCTAAATCTTGTTTATCTGCCATTGCTATAGTTTCCCAGATGTACTTGTTGGATTTTTGCCAATAATAGTTTTTGCCATCTCTAAAAGCCCAAAGACATTGGCTTCCACCGGATTGTCCAGAATTTTGAACCCATTCTTCTCTAACAGTTTCCTAAATCCTGGTAACAGGCAGCCTCCACCAATCGCCCAGATTTCATCCCCCTGGTGTTTGGCATCAAGTGTCAGATTCACCACTTTTTTCAAGTATTTTTCATACCAGTCTTTTAAACAAGCACTGTATATGTCTTTGATATCGATGTCACGGCTGTATCGGGTATGCCCCATTTCCAGACAAAATCGGATTTTGGAGGCATCCCCGATTTTCCCTCCATTTAAATGTTTCATCTTTTGGGAAATATCATCGATGAGAACTTCTACGCCTATGGGGTAGGCGGTGTGAACTTCTCGCTGACCCCGGTTGTAACGAGAATAAAGGGTCGTACCATTCCCAAAGTCTAAAATGGTTAGTTTTTTCGGTAGTGGATGCCCAAATAATGCACCCATTCCCTCTAGCACAACTTTCAGCACTTCTACTTTTACGTCTGATTGCTTGCCAGCTAGTATTGGCTGATATTCTCCGCTTAGTACTTTTTGCAATTCGGATGCCAAGCCAACATCATGTAAGCTGACGACTAATTTTAAGTGCCAAGCTTTACGATGTGGCAGATGTGCCAATGCACCGAACAAAGTCAACAATGCATTATTGACTTTATTTTCATTGTTATCTGTATTGCGGTCAAAATAATTTCCTGTACGGTAAGCCGATTCTCCAACTGTGTAAGCAGTACCGTTAAAAATTACCCT